>Ga0070697_100001116_pt1 | contig 20292 bp, 18 predicted proteins | sample KBSK1501metaG_FD_65475 | JGI IMG/M metagenome (GOLD analysis project Ga0070697, IMG submission 65475) | Corn, switchgrass and miscanthus rhizosphere microbial communities from Kellogg Biological Station, Michigan, USA - KBS K1-50-1 metaG | ecosystem: Host-associated > Plants > Roots >... | reverse complement strand
TCGACGGTGGCGGCTGCGTGCGTCATCGGTCGTCCCCTCGGTCAGTGGCCCGCGACCGGCGCGCGGGCCGGCTCACGGTCGGTGGGCAGCTTGGTGTATTGCGGCAGGTAGTCCTCGGCCACCTGCGGCGAGCTGAACTCGTAGGGCCCCCGGTACACGGTCGGCACCTTCTCCCAGTTGCCGTGCGGGGCCGGACTCGGCAGCGACCACTCGAGCCCGTTGTCCTCCCACGGGTTTTGCGGAGCCTTCTTTCCCTTCCACAGGCTCCACCAGAAGTTCACGAAGAAGATCACCTGCGTCGCGAACAGCAAGAACGCGCTGATCGAGATGAACATCCTGATCGGCTGTAAGGGCTGCAAGAAAGCGTACTGGTTCGGGTCGTACAGCCGTCGCATCTCCCCGGCCATCCCCGTGATGTGCATCGGGAAAAACGTGCAATTATAGAAGATGAATGTGAGCCAGAAGTGCACCTTGCCCCAGGGCTCGCTCATCATCCGGCCGAACATCTTCGGATACCAGTACGTGATTGCGCCGAACAGCGCGAACAGGCTGCCGCCGAACAGCACGTAGTGCAGGTGGGCGACGATGAAGTAGGTATCGTGAATGAACATGTCCACCGGCGTAGCGGCCATGAAGATCCCAGAGAGCCCGCCGATCACGAACATCGCGACGAAGGCGACCGCGTGCAGCATGGGCACATGGAAGCGGAGGTTGCCGCGCCACATCGTCCCCATCCAGTTGAACGTCTTCACCGCGGAGGGGACGGCGATAATGAGGGTGGACACCATGAACGAGGATCCGAGCGTCGGGTTCATCCCGCTCACGAACATGTGGTGGCCCCACACGATCCACCCGAGGAACGCGATCGCGACGATCGCGAACACCATCGAGCGGTAGCCGAAGATCGGCTTGCGGCTGCCGTTCGAGATGATGTCCGAGACCATGCCCATGGCGGGCAAGATCAGGATGTAGACCTCTGGATGCCCGAAGAACCAAAACAGATGCTGCCACAAGAGCGCCTGACCGCCGACCGCCGGATCGAAGAAGTGCGTGCCGATGATCTGATCGAACAGCAGCATGATCGCCGCGCCCGACAGCACCGGCAGGGCGAGGAGGCCGAGGATCGCGGTAATGAACAGGGACCAGATCGAGAGCGGCATGCGGAACCACGTCATGCCCGGGGCGCGGTTGTTGATGATCGTGGTGATGTAGTTGAGCGACCCGAGAATCGACGAGAGCCCCACGAAGATAATCGAGACGGACCAGAGCTCCTGGCCGAGCGACGCCCCCGAATAGTCGTGCCGCGCGGAGAGCGGCGCGTACATCGTCCATCCCGCGCGCGCCGCGCCGTCCGGGACGAACAGGCTCGAGAGCATGACGAGTCCGCCGATTAAGAACGTCCAGAACGACCACATGTTGATCCGCGGAAACGCCATGTCGTGCGTCCCGATCTTGAGCGGGATCAGGAAGTTGGCGAAAACGCCTACGAGCAGCGGCATGATGGCGAAGAACACCATGAACGTGCCGTGCATCGTGACGAGCTGGATGTAGTACTCAGGGAGGATCACCCCGCCCGGCGCCATGGTCTCGGGGAGAATCCCGCCCCCCGGCATCGGCTTGCCCGGAAAGCCGAGCTGCCAGCGCATCTGCATCGCGAGCAGTCCCCCCATGAGCAGGAAGAACAGGCTCACAAACAGGAACTGGATCCCGATGATCTTGTGATCGGTGGAGAAGATGTACTTTCGGACGAAGCTCCGATCGTCGTGATGCGCCTGTGCGCCGTGCGCCGTCGCGGCAACGCTCGTCATGGCGAGGCCTCCTGGGCAGCCTGCTTCATCCAGGCATCGTAGTCCTCTTGGGTCTGCACGAACACCTGCGCCCGCATGCGGTAGTGACCCAGCCCGCACAGCTGAGAGCAGCCGAGCTCGTAGGTGCCGGGAACGGTCGCCTGGAACCAGGCCTTGATGTCCATGCCCGGAACCACATCCTGCCTCACGCGGAACTGCGGCACGTAAAACGAATGGATGACGTCCTCGGCCGAGAGCTGGACCACGATCGGCCGGCCCACCGGCACATGGAGCTGGTTGCGGATCGTGAAGTCGTCCCCCGTGCCGAGCTTGCCGTCCGGCCCAGGATAGGTCATCTGCCATTCGAATTGCTTCGCGTGTACCCCGATCGGGTAGGCGTTTGCCGGAATGCTATTGCGCCCCTTGATCTCGACCCAGTAATGGTTGCTGATGAGGCCCAGCGCCACCATGGTGACCGCGGGAATGGCGGTCCAGATCACTTCCGCGCGCGTGTTCCCGTGCGTGTAAAACGCCTTCCGCCCCGGCCGCTGTCGGTACTGCACGATGAACCAGATCAACCCGACCTCGACCAGCACGAACGCGATACCCGTGATGATCAGGATCGCCAGGAACAGGCCGTCGATCGGCCCGGTGAAGGTCGAAGCTTTGGGCGGCAGCCACCAATGCATTGGCCTCTCCTCGGTTTAGTTCACTTTGCCGCGAAGCTGAAGTCCGCCGTCTTGGTCTCGCTCCCCGCCACCGTTACCGTGGCAGTCTGCGCCCCGTACTTCTCGTGCCACGCCTCGATCGTGTACGTCCCGGGCGGCAGACCCTTGAGCGTGAAGCTCCCGTCCGCGCCGCTCACGCCGAAGAAGGAGTGCGGCAGCACGCCCAGCCACGCGTGCATCCAGCCGTGCACGTTGCATTCGAGCGCCACCATGACCTCCGGTTTGTCGAACGTCTTGTTGGAGGTCATCACGGCGGGCTGGCTGATGTTGAAGGGGCGGTTGGCTTTGGCCTTCGCCTTGATGTTGTGCAGGATGCCGTCGGAATTCTTGATGGCGAGGGTCTGGCCGACCTGGATACCGAGCACGTGCGGATGGTAGCGACAGCCGTCCTGATCGAGGGTGACCGGTCCCGTCGGCGCCGGCGCCGTGTAGCTCGCGGGGAGACCGGACTTCACGTACACGAACACGTTGGCGAGCGTGCCGTTGGCGTTCACCACCACCGTCTCGTCGGTGGGTACACCCTGGTACTTCGCCTTGCACTTGGGCTCCTCGGTCATGTCGATCTTCGGCATGGCGGGCTGGGTGCCGGTGAACTTCACCTTGCCGCTGACGGTCCCGCCGCCTTGCGCGGGTGGGGAAGGCTGGCGCGTCCACGCCGCGAGGGCCAGCGCCAGCACCGCACCCGTCGCCGCCACAGCTCCAAGCTTCCGCATCCTGCCTCCTCGATGAGAGTCCTGCAGCCTATACCCTCGAATGCACCGCACCATCACATGTTTCTATGAGATGTGACGCGCGCCGCCGCGCCGCTGGGCCCGCCGTACGACCACGAGCCCCAGGCCGAGCGTCACCAGCATCGCCAGCACCGGAGAAATGAACACGCCCGGCGGCGTGGGCCGGTCGAGCGCCAGGAAGTACCAGGTGCTCACCGCCATGCGCGAGCCGTGTTCCCCGCTGGAGCCGTCCCAGGTGAAGAAGGCCAGCGGAATCGCCCGGCCAGCCTCAAGCTGAACTTCGTTGGCCGTATCGGGCGTGGCAAGGGCGCGGGTGAGCACCAGGCGCCACTCGCCACGATCATAGGTCGCCTGCACCGCCGGCGCCCCGGGGAGGGTGTCGAAGCGCTCGATCCCGCGCGCCAGACCGGCGAAGGCGTGGCGCGGGCGGCTGATCCAGCGCCACTGGTACACGGGGTCGGTGGCGCCGCCCATCAGGAAGTAGGGCCGCTCCATTCCCCCCGACCCCTCCGGCAGACGACGCGGGAACTGCACCGCCAGCTGGTCGGGCCAGGGGTTCGCTTGGGGGAGAGGCGACCCGGAATCGTCGCCGGCCATGGTCTGAAGGATGCGCTGCTCGAACTTGAGCCACGCCGTGTCGGGGCTCTCCGTGCGGTCATCCCAGCTCACCCGCAGCGCGAGCGTCGTGCCGTCGTGCACCGCCTGCACCCATACGCCTGACACCGCCGGCGCGAACCCGCGGGACTTGTGGATCACCTGGCCCACCAGCGGGAACCAGTAGCGGGCCACGCGCGCCCACGTCGAATCGTCCGGCGAGGCCGGCACCGTGCCCGGGATCTGCGGGGCATGGACCACATCGCGCACCTCGGGCGGGGCCGCCGGCGAGAGCGAGCGCACGTACTGCGCGAGCCGCCACAGCTCTTGGTCCGTCAGGAACTTCTGATCGATCAGGTCGGCGAACGAGGGCATCGGTGTGCCGTCCAGCCCGGTGCGCAGCCGTCGGTAGATGTCCTCCACCGACCCGCCGCCGCGGAACCGCCAATTTTGGTGGAGATCGGCGGCGAAGATCGGAAAATCGGCGTCGTCTTTGAGGGTCGGCGCCGAGGGACCGTCGCCCCTTCCCTGGTCACCGTGGCACTTGCGGCACCCGATCGAGTCGTAAAATTGTCGTCCCACCTTGAGGGCGTCGGCACCCGTCCCGCCGCCCGGCGGGCTCGAGAACTTCAGCGGCACGACATGCTGGCTCGTGTCCGCGAAGAACGACGAGAACGTCTTGATGTACGCCACGACGCTACGCCGCTCGGCGTCCGAAAGCCGCCCCTTCCACCCGGGCATCGCGCTCCCCGGAAGGCCGTTGTCGATCGCCCGCTCGAGATCGGCGTCGGTCGGCAGCTGGCCGCTGGCGGTCGTGCGGATCTTGTAGAGCCCACCGGTGAAATTGCGGGGGCGCGGCAACATGTACGCCGCCGCGGGGCCATCGCCGGCGCCGCCGTCGCCGTGGCAACCGGCGCACCATTTGACGTACACCTTCTTGCCGGCGGTCGTGTCTTGGGCGGCAAGGGAGCGGGGAGCGGGGAGCGGTACGCTCCCGACGGCCACGAACAGCATCACCCGCAACACGAGTCCGCGCTCAGTCATGACCGCTCCCCGCTCCCTGCTCCCCGCTCCCCGTCTTCTCCCACGTCCTCGGCTTCCACCCCGTCTGCTCGTACAGGAACAGGATCACCGACCAGATCTCCCGCTCCGTTAAGAAGTCCTCCCACACCGGCATAGCCGAGTTCCAGGGGGTGCCCTCGCGCGGCAGCCCGGGTCCGCCCTTCGCGACGCGCCAGAACACAAAGCTCTCCGTGAGCTGCGCGATCGTGCCGTTATCCTGGAAGTTCGCGGGGAGGGGATTGAAGCCGGGCGCGAAGTGCCCCTGACCGTCGAGGTGGTCGCCGTGACAGGGGAGACAGTTCTGATAGTAGACGCGTTTCCCTTCCGCGAGGTAGGCGGCGAGCGAGTCGGCGTGCTGGCGCAGCGGGTTCTCGAGCCCCGTCAGCGTGATCGCCTTGCCCCGGAAGGTGATCTCGGCGGGCGGCGCGGGATGGATCGAGCGCAGGTTCGGTGGCGCCGCGACGCTCGTCGTAACCTGGCCGTAGGCCACGAGCCCCACGAGCGCCGTCACTCCCGCGAGCACCGCGGCGCGCACTAGCTTGAGCCGCGGCTCGACGAGGACCGCCTGGATCGGCTCCTTGAAGCGACTCCAGCGCTCCTCGTTGTCGCTCACGTAGATGAGCACGCCCACCAGTACCGTGACCATGTACTGCAGCACGACGCTCTTCGGGACGATTGCGCTCCCGGGGAGGATCGGAACCACCGACACAACCACGATGTAGGCGAGGAGCAGAATGCCCACCGCCTGCCAGAACGGATGCTCGGCGTAGCGCCGGATTGCGGGTGGAAGGCTCATTTGTGCGCCGCCAGGTACTGCGCCAGCGCTTCGAGCTGCGCCGCGTTCATCATGGTGCCGAAGCTCTTGGGCATGATCCCCGCGAGCTTCTCGTAGCCCTTCGTGACCGAGGACGCCGGGTCGAGGATCTTCTTCCGGATCGACTCCGCGTTGCGCCGCGAGCCGACGTGTGTGAGATCGGGCGCGATCACCTGGCCCTGCCCCTCGAGCTTGTGACACGCGAGGCAACCGGCGGCCTGGATGATCGCTTTCGGGTCGGTGGACCCCCCCGCCAAACCCCCACCACCTCCTCCACCACCCCCACTCCCCGTTGGGGAGGTTGTGGAGGCGCTGGAGGTTGCAGGGATGTCCGAAGCCGTCACATCGACCGTGCCGCCCTGGGATTCCAGGAACGCGATGACCGCCCAGACTTGCTGCAACGAAAGCTGCTTGGTCATCACGGGCATGATCGGCTGATAGCCGGAGACGATGTACGCCGTGGGGTTATCGAGCGACTCGAATAGATACTGCTTGCAGCTCTTGCCGGGCTCGCGCTTGCCGCACCGGGCGCCGATCGGTCCGGTGCCCTTCTCGTCGGTCAGGAGATTGGGCGCGCGCGTGCCGAGGCCATGGCAGGTGGGGCAGCCGCCGATGCCGTTGAAGACTTTCTCTCCCGCCGCCACCAGCTGCTCGGGCGTGACGTTGGCGCCGAGGCTGAGCGCCTGCGGCACTTCGGATTGCACCTGCGGGATCTTGTTGGCGATCAGGGTATAGAGCGCCAGCGTCCCGAGAACGATCCCTACGACCTTCAGATTAGTGGCCCACATGCCCGGGCCCCTTCTCCGTCGAAACGTAGGTGGACTTCTCCGCGAGCCCGCCCAGCCAGAACACGAAGGACACGAGGGCCAGGAAGATCAGGACGCACAGACTGATCATCTTCGAGGCATAGCCGAGCGCCGGGGTGGCGGCATACTTGCTCGTGTCCTGCATGACCTGCCACACGTGCCAGTACTGGCGGATCCCGGAACGCGCGAACCCCATCAGGCCCATCAGCCACGTGAAGGTGACGGCCAGAATGAAGAGCGCGTACTGGGACCGGGGCGGCATTTTCCCCCATTGGATCGCGCCCAGCGATTGCGCGCCGCGCGCCATCAGGATGTCGATCACCGTGACGAACACGATGCACGAGAGCACCGCGAGGACCTGATAGACGCTGAATCCGATGCGCACGATCGCTTCGACGAAGTAGCCGCGGATGCCGTAGAACAGCACGACCCCCGCCGCCACGGCGAACATCGCGCCCTGGATGATGGTCCCCGCGCGCGCCCATGGCACCACCGGGCGGGTGTTGGCCCGGCGGTACAAGAGGAACGACAGAAACGTGGTGAGGATCATCAGGTTCACCGCGGTGTTCTTGGCGCTCATCACGCCGAGGGCGCCGAGGAACGGGTGGTGCGACCCCCCCATGGCCGCGAGCTCCTTCGAGTCCGCGATCATGGTGTGCGGCGTGCCCCACACGATGGCCCCGAGCACCAGCACCATCAGCAGGTACTTGGTGTAGGGCCGGAACCGCTCCGCGCCGGGAATGCGGCCCATCCCGATCCACAGGTAGTAGTTCCCGGTCAGGAACAGCACGGCGATGAGGAACGCCTGGATCACCCAGAGCCAGCTCATGAAGCCGCCCATCATGGTGATCCCCATCGACTGGTCGTACTGATAGATCTCACGCCCCAGCCAGTAGCCGGCGAACGGCAGCACGATGAGCGCCGACATGGCGATGAAGTTCCCGACGTAGCCCATCCAGTCGTAGTGGGCCCGCTCCTCGTCGGTGCGCGCCGCGAGAAACCGGTAGCTCGCGTACGCTCCCACGATCGCGCCGCCGAACACGACGTTCGCGATCACCCGGTGCACGTTGATCGGCATCCAGGTCGCGTTGGCAATGGCGTGCCACAGCTTGATCGTCGTCGGATCGGTGGTGGGTGTGATATCCCGTGGCGGCGACATCATGTACGTGAGCCACGAGTTCGCGATGAACATCACGATCGTGCCCCATACGTTCAGCAGAATGCCGAGCGTCCAGTGCCCCAGCTTTGCCCGCCCTTTTTTCCAGCGGTCCCAGCCGTAGTAATAGAGGTACAGCGTGAACGACTCGATGAAAAACAATCCTGCGTACACCCACATCGACGGCGCGAAGATCGCGGTGAGGTAGGCCCAGAAGCGCGGATACAGGGTCGAGAGGCCGAACACCAGCATCGCCCCCCAGATGGCAGTCGCGCTGTACGCCACGAGCAGGAGGCGCGTGAACTCCTTGCTCAGCCGATCGTACCGCTCGTCGCCGCCGAAGATGCCGATCGCCTCGGTGACCACTGCGAACATCGGCACACCCAGCACGAACGCGGCGAACATCAGGTGCACCTCGGCCGTGATCCACACGAACGCCCGCGCGCCGATCACGGGGAACTCGCCGTAGGCGTGCGTGGTGTCGGCCGCTGCTTGCAACAGCAGCAGGGCGCTGTCGGTCATCAGCGGTCAGCCACGAAGAACGGTCGCTTCTTCGAGAAGTCGATCGGCATCGCTCGGCGCACTTCCGCGAGCAGGTCGGGCGTCACTTCCCGCCGTCCGTGGCGGCGAGCCCACGCCTCGACGCGCTCCATCACGACACCGCGCACGAACGATGGGATGCGCGCCACGCGTTCCCGCGCCGCGGCACTCCACGCGAGCGCCGGCTGGAACTCTGCGCCGTAGGCGATCTCGCGCGCCGGCTCGAGCAGGGGCGTGTCGCCCGTCGGCTCATACATGCACGACGGATCGGCGGCGAGCACGTCCCCCTCGAGCGCAAAGGCGCGCGCCCGGCACCCCCCGCACAGCGCGCGATACTCACAGACCCCGCACTTCCCGCCCAGCGGCCCTTCGCGCAGCCGCCGAAACAATGGCGCCGAGCGCCAGATGTCGGCGAAGCTCTGCGCGCGCAGGTCCCCGGCGACCTCCGGCAGATACGGGCACGGGGTCAGCTTGCCCTCCGGGGTGATGCGGCAGTACTGCGTGCCGCAGGGACAGCGGGTCTGGTAGTTCAATACCGGGGAACCGAGATCGGTCTGGTGCACGTGTCGCATGAAGTGCGGGGCGCACTTCGCGCGCACCAGCATGCGCCCGCGATAGGCCCGCTCCCACCGAGCCAGATCGGCGAGCACCGCTTCGTAGTCCGCCGGCGCCAGATCGGTGAGGGTCGCTCCACGCCCGGTCGAAACGAGGAAGTAGCAATTGAACGACACCGCGCCCTGATCTGCGGACCAGGCAACCAGGCGCTCCAGCTCCGCACGGTTGCCCTTGGTGACGGTCGTCTGCACGATGAAGTCCAGCCGGGCGGCGCGCACCCGCCCCAGGGCGGCTTGCACGTCGGCGAGGGCGCCTCGACCGTGGCGGAAGTTGTCATGGTAGGACGGGCGCAGCGAATCGACGCTCACCGCCAGGCCCTGGACCCCGGCCTGCTTGAGCGCCGCGATACGCTCGTCGGTGAGCAGCGTCCCGTTCGTCCCCACCACGACCGTCGCCCCCCGGGCGGAGGCGTACTGCGCGATCTCGGTCAGGTCTCGCCGCAGCAACGGCTCGCCGCCGGACAGGATGAGTAGCGGCGCGGGGTTTACGAGGAGCAGTTGATCGACAATCTCGAGACACGCGGCTGTGTCGAGCTCCGTGGCGGCGCTCTCGTGCGGACCCGCCGCGATGTAGCAGTGCGCGCACTCAAGGTTGCAGCGCTTGGTAAGATTCCAGGCGACCACGTGCGGGACGTAGTCCACGTCAATCCCCGGCCCCGGCCCGCTCGGCCAGCAGTCGCTCCATGGCCGCCTTCGCCTCCTCGGGCTTCATGGTCTTCAAGTCCACCGGGCACTTCCCCATCTGCGCTTCGATGTCCCGTATGGGGCAGCGCGTGATGCCTTGCGCCTTGGCGTCCTCGATGAACGCCCGCATCTCGGAACTCAATCCGTCCCGCCCCTCGGCTTCGGCGCGGATCTGCTTGGCGCGCAGCTCCTGAAACATGACCATCATGGTGTCGACGTCGAACTCGTCGGCGGCGATCATCGCCTGCTTGTTTTCGTCCATCACGCGCGTGGTCACGCGCCAGATGTCGTGCCCCCTGGCGAAGCGCTCCACCGTGTTACGCGCCAGCGGCCGGGCGATGAGGGGCACGAGCTGCAGCCGCTGCCACGCTTCCTCGCTCCACACGATCGGGTCGGCCGCGGTGCGCAGCCGGCGGCTCACGGCGCCCGTGACGGGGCACTTCACTTCGACCTCAGGAGTTAGGGGCTCGGGGTCGGAATCACGGCCCTGCACTTTCGTCCCCTTCATCTGCTCCTGCGCCTTTACTTCCGCGAGCGCGATCTCCTCCGCCGTGCCGATGCCCATGATCAGCTGCATGTGCGTCGGCAGGAGCTTGCGGATCGCCTCGTCGAGCCAGCGGTTCGTCACGGTCGCCCCCGGGGCGTTCTGCGTTTGCTCGAGCACGTACTCTTCGACGGCTCGCCGCGCGATCCCCTGCGCGAACGGCGGCACGCGGAGAATCCGCACCTCGGCGTCCGGTGCCCAGGGGAGTCCCGCGACGCCGTCTTCTTCGATCCAAGGGATGTCTTCCGGCCGCACGCCCGTCGTCCCCGCGAGCAGCACGTTGCACGGGGCGAGGCGCACGAGATTTTCTGCCTGACTCCCGAGCTCCGTGCCTTCGATTCGGTGCGCCCCGTGCCGCGCCAGCACCAGCAGCGACGGCTTGATCTCCTCGGCCCATTGCATGATCACCTGGAACGGTTTGCCCACCAGGATCTGGGTCTTGAGGGACACGTCCGGGAACTCCTGGGCCATGACCTCGGCGCGTTTCAGGTTCGCCTGGCACAGCTTGAGCAGTCCCTTGTCGATGATGTTGTTGTGCAACTCCTCCTGTTCTTCGAATTTGAAGACTTTGGAAGCCTGATAGGAGAGAACATCTTTGATGTTGTGGAACACGACGTGGTGGTACTCCACGTCGAACGCGCTGCACACGTACAGCGAGCCGCTGAACGCCTGCGCCAGCTCGAGCGCCACCCGCATCGCCCGGTAGCTGTAGGACGAGCCGTCCACACACACCAGGAACCGCCCGCCTTCGAACGGCCGATCGTCGCGGATCAGCAGGATGTCCTTCTCGATCCCCCGCAACACGCGTGACACAACGCCGCCGAGCTGCGAGTACGGCTGGCGGCCGAGCCCGTGCGCGCCGATGGCCAGCAGGTCGTATTGCCGGCCCGACGACCCGGCGAGCCGCGCCGCCGTGTCCTCGTCCTCGGCCACCAGCCGGCCGTTCTCGCCCACCTTGACGTCCGCTCGGACTTTGTCGCCGCCGTCGTAGCCCGCCGCGCGGTCGGGGTCGAAGCCGATCAGCCCCGGCAAGCGACCCGCCCCGCGGTTCACTTCGTTCACGATCTCTTCGTAATTGATCCCTTCGAGCAGCTGGCGGGTGAGCCGCACCTCCGCGGTCTCGCATCGCTTGCCCAGCTGGTCCAGGAAGCTGTCGGCGATGAGCTGCAGCCCCTTTTCGATCAGCTTGTCGTGGATCTTGCGCTGCTTCTTGATCTCGTCGGGTGTCTGGAACCGGGCGGGAAGGCCGGTCTCGAGCTGGCGGAAGCGGACATCGTGGAGGCGGGCGGCGTAGACGTGGTTACCGGTGATGCGGCCGTCGGACTTGCGGCACAGCTCGATGGACCGCTCGACGGCCCAGTCCGAATGCGTGGAGTTATCGACCGGGACGAAGATCTCGCGATACACCGGCACCTCCCCCTCCTTAAGGTATGGGGCGGGGCCGGGCATGCACTCCCCCTCTCGCCGGGCCCGGTATCAGCCGCCGGGTTCGGTGCGGGGACGCGAGAGACAGGCGTGAGTGTATGTCCGACCGTCATGGCGGACCGGAGCCCGCCAGAGTAAGCGATGCCAAGGGCTGCTTGCGGCGAGTATGCGCCCCGCCCCGGGGACTGTCAAGTCGGGTTCGGAACGATCTGATTCCCCGATTCGTCGTACACGGTGATCGCGTCCACGGGGCAGGCGTCGCACGCGCGCAGCAATCGCTCGCGCTCCACCGCCTCGGGCGCGGCGAACACCACCACGGTGTCCTCGTCCAGTTTGAAACCTTCCGGCGCTTCCTTCACGCAGTCCCCGAACCCGACGCATTGGTCGCGGTCGATCACGATCCGCAGCCCGTGCACCGCCCGCTCGCTCAGACTCACATCTCCTCGAGGCCGAGCTCGGTTCGCGCCGTGTCCATGATGGCCGGGGTGATCTCCGCGATGCCGCGCTCCCTGGCGTAGTCGAGGTAAATCCGCTTGACCATCCCGCGCACGAAGTTGGGAACCCGCGCTAAGCGCTCCTGCGCTTCCACTGACCAGATGGTACCGCTCCCCGCTCCCCGCTCCCCCTCGTCTGTGAACGCGTCGGGTTTCCCGGTGGCAACCATGCCCCGCACGGTCTCCATCGGCTGCCGCTCGATCGTCGTGCCCCCGATCTTCACGCCGAGCGAGGCAACGAGCTGCGTTTCCATGGGGTTTGTGAGCAGCGCCACGACCCGGCCGCACGTCGGGCATCGGAATGCCGCCGCGAGCGTGCCGTCCCCCGGGAGCTGGCGCTCCTCGAACTGCATCTGCCGATCGCATTCGACGCACAGGAATTTCATGCGCGCCCCCTGGACTCCCAGGCTGAAGCCTGGGCCCGGGGATACGCTGCCCTGAAGGGCAGTGCGGGACCCGGCACACGCTTGAGCGGGTGAACGCTCATGACGCGCTCCTCACGCTCAGCGCGATGGCGTCCCACATGTCGTCGCCAGGATGGAATGGTATTCTCGCCAGCACCGGGATCCCGAACTCGGCCGCCAGGTCGTCCGCCGCGCTTCCGGCGAAAGGACCGCCGACCATGTTCTCGACCACGCCGAGCAGCAAGGCCTTTCGCTCGACGGCGCCGCGGAGCGCGCGGCGTACGGCATCGCGCGACTCCGCGGTAGGGATGGTCACGGCGAGCACGGCGGGTGGTACGGCCAGGAGCTCGGTGAGCTCCTGGAAGCGCTGCACGCCGGGCGGCAGGTCGACGAGCAGCTGGTCGAGTGTTCCCCAGGCCACGTCCGCCAGGAACTCGCGCAGCGCCGCGGCCTCGAGCGTCTCTCGCCAAACGTGCCCCTCGGTCTCGGGCCCGCGGAACGCGAGCGGCCGGCCGTCCTCGACGAGAAATGCCATGGAGAAGCAGCGAACGCCTTCTGCGCTCACCAACGGCTCGATGACGCCGTCGTGCAACGTGCAACTGGCAACGGGGATGCGGAGGAGTTGGGGAGCGGTGGGCCCGTTGAAATCGGCGTCGAGGACTCCCGTGGCGCGCCCCGCGCGCACCAGTGCCCGGGCGAGTCCGGCCGTCACGAAGCTCTTCCCCACACCACCTTTGCCGCTCATCACGGCCAGCACTCGCCGAACCGTCGCGAGCCGGTCGGTGACGCGGCGCCGCTGGGCCACAATCTGGTCGACGAGCCCCGAGCGGTCGGCCTCCGTCAAGTCGCGATAGGTTCGGATATTGAGGGGCATGGCCCGCAAAGATGGCGCCGGAACCGAGGACCGTCTAGTTTCCCGGTTCTCCCATGATCGACGAACTCAAGCAGAAGCTGCAGGCTGAGGTCGAGCGCCTGAACCACGAGATCAACTTCGTGCTACCGAAGGAGATCGAGCGAGCGCGCGCGCACGGCGATCTGCGGGAGAACTCGGAGTACAAGGCGGCGCTCGAGCGCCAACAATTCGTGACGTCACGGCTCTCCCACCTCCGCCTGCGCCTCTCCAAGCTCTCGAGCGTGCGAGAATCCGACATCCCCCGCGACCGCGTCGGGTTCGGGTCCCGGGTCACGGTTCAGGACCTCGACACGAAAAAGAAGGAAACGTACGCGCTCACGCTCGGTGAGTTCATCGAGGGTGACGATGACCGGGCAGAGCTCCCGGTTTCGATGGCGTCCCCCCTGGGCAAGTCGCTGCTCGGGACCAAAGTCGGCCAAGCGGTGACGATCGCCCTGCCTGTGGGAAAGCGGCGGCTCAAAGTCGTGGAGCTCGAGACGGTCCACGACCTCGCAGGAAAGTAGGGGCGCAGCATGCTGCGCCCCTGCTAGAGCAGCCGGCGGAACACCATCGGGCCAGTCGGGCTCGCCGAGCCGGCCCGCGGCTCGATGCTCATCGCAGCACCAACCACGCGTTGATCGGCCCCGGGCATCTCCAGCCCAATCACCATCGGCTGGTCCTGGTCCATCGGCATCACGGCCGCGGTCGCCATGCCTTGGTCGGTGATGAACCACAACTGGTACGCCTGGTCCCGCGCGTTCGGGGCGAGCCCGTCGCAACGCACCAGCCAGCGGTGACGCACGCTATCGGCGAAGATCGTCACCGAGCCGACCCGGCCCCCGGTCGAGACCGGGATCTGGATGACTTGCGTCGTGGGCGCGCGAAGGAACGTCGTGACGGTGTCCTCGAGCGCCTCGACCCGCCCGGCGAGCGTGTCCCGCTCGGCGATGAGCCTGCCGATGGTGTGGCACGACCGCCACACCCCACCGGCTGCCGCCAGAGTGATGATTGCTGCGGCCGCGAAGCGCCACCTTCGCTTAATCATTCCACGCAATCCTTCAAGCCGTTGGTGCAGCCGAGCGACCTGTTGTGCAGAATCGGCAGTTTGTGATGCACGAGCACCCACGCGCGGAGCCGCTCGAGCGAGCGCCGACGCTCTTGACTAAGACGTTTCGGAGAGGTCACTTAGATTGCCGCACGAGCAGCGAACCAGGGCGGACCCAGCCCCGGCCATGTATGTTTAGCCATTCGGACCGCGGAGGTGGGATGTCGGTTCACTGCCAAGCTGACGATGAGCGTTTTTCTTTCGAGGCCTTCACCCGCCATCCGTTCTTCACCGAAGTCAACCGGTGGATCGTGGAGCGGGTCATCGGCCCTGGCCGACGAAAGATCGTGGATCTCGGGTGCGGCCCCGGCGCGGTCACCAAGCTCATTCTCGAGCGCCTGGGCGGCGACCCGCGCAACGTAGAAGTGATCGGGATCGATCCTTCTCCGTCGGCCCTCTCGAAGGCGCGCGCTGCGATCCACTCCAAGGTTGTCGAGTTCATCGAGGGTAGCGCCGAGTGGGTGTCCCGCATCGTTTCCTCCGCTGACGCCGTCGTGTTCCTCAATGCAATTCATCTCGTGCCCGACAAAGCGCACGTCATCAGCGAGATCAGCAAGACCTTGAAGAAGGACGGCGTGTTTGCGTTCAACACGACCTTCTTCAACGGCGCGTACGTCGAGGGCACGGGAGGCTTCTGGCGGCGCTGGGTCGTCCGGGCCGTGCAGGTGCTACGGGAGCGCGGTATCGCGGTGAAGCACTCGGACCACGCGGTGGCGCGGCAGTTCCTCACGCCCGAGGAGTACTCCGACCTGTGTGTGCAGGCGGGGTTCGCACGGCCATCTCTCGACTTGGTCAAGATCGAAATGACGCCCGAGAGCATCCGTGACATCGCCCACTTCTCGCTCTTCATCGAAGGAGCCCTGCCGGGCGTGCCGCTCGAAGAGGGCTCGGCGGCTCTCGAAAAAGGGCTGGAGCGCGCGATGGACGAAACCGGCGTATGCGGCGTCCCGCGCAACTGGCTGGAGTGCGTCGCAACGCGGGCGTAGGTCAGTCCGCCGGTTCGGTCAGAAACTCGAGTTGGGCGTGGGCGGCGCGGAGCGCCGCTTCGACGGCCTCCGACGTCCCCCCCCGCGCGAAGATGAAGCCCGGGTATCGCGACCCTTCCGGCCACGGCACGAGCGTCTGGCCGCGGTGCGCGGTGATCACCACCTCCTCGACCAGCGGTACCTTCCGGGCCTCACCGACTCCGCGCACATCCCGCAACACGCCCGCCCCGGGAACGGGGATCATCATCACCCCCGACGCCTGGGCTTCGCGCTCGAGCGTCGGGATCGACATGCCGAGTGCATGCCGAATGATGATCTCTTCGAGCGACACGTCGCGCACCTCGCTTCCCGCATCCCGGCTCTCGAAGCGTAGCGCTCCGCTGCACCGCCCTCCGATCGGTCGCGCGGCCAGCTCGATCAGCCACGCCCCTCGGTCGTTGTGGCGGACCTCGGCATGGATCGGTCCTTCCCGCAGGCCGAGTGCGCCCACCGCCGCCTGGACGCACGCGGCGATGTCCCGTTGCACCGCTCGCGCGAGACGCGACGGCGTGACGTAGATGGTTTCCTCGAAGAACGGGCCGTCGAGCGGGTCGGGCTTATCGAACATCGCAAGCACGGTCAGCGCGCCTTGCGTCACGAGTCCTTCCACCGCGACCTCGCGACCGGGGACGAACTCCTCGACCAGGATCTGCCGGGCCCAGTCACCGCACCGCGCGACATCCGGCTGCTCGAGGATCGCCGTGAGGCGCTGGAACGCTGTCACGAAGCCGGCGGCGTCGTCCGCGCGGACGACACCGCGGGACGCGGACAGCCGCAATGGCTTCAGCACGCAGGGATACGAGGCGCGGCCCGCGACGCGTTCCGGGTCCGTAGCGGTCGTGAGAAGGTCGAACCGGGGAACGGCCACACCCGCAGCGGCGAGGCGCTGCCGCTGCTGGTGCTTGTCGCGCGCGGCGGCGGCGGCCGCGACCGGATTCCCGCGGAGTCCGAGCTCCTCCGCGATGGCGGCGGCAACCACGGCCGTGTCGTCGTCCACCGCCACGACGCCGTGCAGCTCGTGCCTGCGCGCAAATGTCCGCGCCTGCCCCGCGGCGCGCGCGGGGTCGGCGAAATCGAGTGTGACGAGTCCCGTTGGGTTGGCCTGCTCGAAGGTGCTCGGCCGCTCGGACGCGACCGTCACCTCGACGCCAAGTCGCCGAGCCGCCTCGACGAACGCGACCGTGCGGTAGGTGACGGTCGGCAACAGCAGCAGCAGCCGGGGCGAGGGGCGCAGCATGCGCCCCTACTTTTTCGCAGCGGCGAAGTAGGGGTTCGAGCCCGCGGTGTGGTCGGTAATGTCGACGATACCCTTCACTTCCGGGACGTACTGGTGCAGCATGCCTTCAATGCCCTGGCGCAGGGTGACGTCGGCCATCCCGCACCCCTGGCAGCCGCCGCCCATGCGGACCATGACCACGGCGTCCTGTACGTCGATCAGCTCCACCCGCCCGCCGTGTCGGGCGACCATGGGATTCACCTGGCTCTCGAACAGGTCTGCGACCCGCTCGTACAGCGCATCGTCGGCGGTCGCGGTCCCCGGCACGACAGGCTTGGCCACCACCGCCTGTTGGCCGCCCGCGAGGGCGGCGCGGATCGCCTGGCCGACCGCTTTTCCCACCACGGGCCAGGGAGCGGGGCTGCGCTTCACGACCGTGACGAGGTTGCCAGACACGATCACCTCGCTCACGTCCGCCCCCGGGATGGCGAAGATCGCCTCCGGGAGCGGAGAGCCGCGTGCCTCGTCGGGCGAGGCGAACCGCCGCACCCCGCCCGCGTGGATCGGCTCGCTCACCAGAAACTTGCAGCGACCGTTGTCGATCGGCTCGGCGGTGATGCGGACGTCGGCGGCGCTCATGGCCGGAAGCTAATCGGTTGCCGCCGCCGATGCGGGCACCGGCCGCAACTGTCGCGCCGCCTGCACCATGTTGCGGAGCGACGGCAGCGTTTCCTCCCACCCGCGCGTCTTCAGCCCGCAATCGGGGTTCACCCAGATCTGCCGGTCGCCGAGCACCTCCTGCATGCGCTTGACCGCCTGCACGATCTCCGCGGTGCTCGGGACCCGGGGCGAGTGGATGTCGTAGACGCCCGGCCCGATCTCGTTGGGATAGCGGTACTCCTTGAATCCCTCGAGCAGCTCGGATCCGGAGCGCGCATTCTCGATCGAGATGACATCCGCATCCATCTTCTCGATCACGCGGATGACGTCGTTGAACTCGCTGTAGCACATGTGCGTGTGGATCTGGGTCCCATCCGAGACCCCGGCGGTCGCGAGCCGGAACGCGTTCACGGCCCACTCGAGATAGCCCGGCCACTCGACCCGTCGCAGCGGCAGGCCCTCCCGCAACGCCGGCTCGTCGATCTGGATCACACGAATCCCCGCCGCCGCCAGGTCCATCACTTCGTCCCGGATCGCGAGGGCCAGCTGCTTCGCCGTCTCTGCCCGCGGCTGATCGTCGCGCACGAACGACCATTGCAGGATCGTGACGGGGCCGGTGAGCATGCCCTTCACCGGCCGCGCGGTCTTGGACTGCGCGAACGTGCTCCAGCGGACGGTCATCGGCTTGGGGCGCGACACGTCGCCGTAGATGATCGGCGGCTTCACGTAGCGGCTGCCGTACGACTGCACCCAACCGTGCTCCGTGAAGGCGAACCCTTCGAGCTGCTCGCCGAAATACTCCACCATGTCGTTGCGCTCGAATTCGCCGTGCACCAGGACGTCGAGCCCGAGCTCTTCCTGCAGCTTGAGCGTCCGCGTGATCTGCTCGGCGATGAACGTGTCGTACTCCGCGGGCGACAGCTTGCCCTCGTGCAGCCGCTTCCGGGCGTTCCGCACCTCGGCCGTCTGCGGGAACGAGCCGATGGTGGTCGTCGGGAACACCGGAAGCCGCAGCTGCTTCTTCCGCCGCGCCGCGTGCGGCGACGTACGGCGCATGTCGTGCTCGGTGACGCCCCGGGCGCGCTGCTTCACCGCGGGATTGTGAATGCGTCGCGAGGTGCGGCGCCCGGCGAGCGCCCGCGCGTTGGCATCGAGCTGCGGCGCCACGCTGTCCCGCCCCTCGCGCAGCGCCCGCGTCACGGTCGCCACCTCGACAAGCTTCTGCCGCGCGAAGGCGAGCCAGCCCTTCAACTCGCTGTCGAGCCGCGTCTCGAGGTCGACGTCGACCGGCACGTGCTGCAGCGAGCACGACGGCGCTACCCACAACTGGGCCGCGCCAGCGCGCTCTTGGGCGGTCTCCAGCTGTCGCAGCGCGGCCGCGAGATCCGCCTTCCAGATGTTCCGCCCGTCAATCACGCCGAGCGACAACACCTTCCCTTCCCGCCCGCCCCCCGCCGGCCACGCCTGCAGCAGCGTGTCCAAGTGGCCGCCGGCGCGCACGGCGTCGACGTGCAGTCCGGCCACCGGCAGCTCGAGGGCCGTCGGCAGGTTGTCGTCGAGCCCCGCGAAATAGGTGGCGACGAGGAGCTTCACCTTCGGCGCCCGCTCCGCGAGGAACCGGTAGGCGCGCACGAACGCCGCGCGCTCGGGCACCGTGCGATCGAGCGCCAGGCACGGCTCGTCGAGCTGGACCCACGTCGCGCCGGCGGCGGCCAGACGCGACAGCACTTCCGCGTACACCGGCAGCAGCGCGTCGAGCAGCGTGAGCCGGTCGAACCGCGCCGTGCGGGCCTTGCCCTGGAGCAGGAACGTCACCGGTCCGATCAGCACCGGCTTGGTGTGGATACCCAGCGCCTTCGCCTCCTGGAACTCGTCCTCCGGCTTCGAGGACGAGAGCCGGAACGTCTGTCCCGGCTCGAATTCGGGCACGAGGTAGTGGTAGTTCGTGTCGAACCACTTCGTCATTTCCATCGCCGTCAGGTCCCGCCCGCCTGACTGGACCCCACGCGCCATCGCGAAGTACGTCTCCATGTCCACCGGACCGCCGCTCCAGCCGTAGCGCTTCGGCACCGCACCGACCAGCGCGCAGATGTCGAGCATCCGGTCGTAGAACGAGAAGTCGTTCGACGGGACGAGGTCAATGCCGGCGTCCTGCTGTAGCCGCCAGTGGCTGGCGCGCAGCTCGGCGCCGGTCTTGAGGAGTTGCGGCAAGGACAGCTTGCCGCTCCAGTAGCCTTCGGTGGCGCGCTTCAACTCACGCGCGGCCCCGAGGTGCGGGAAACCGAGATTGTGGGCGATGGGCATAGGTCTGGAAATCTACGCACATGCCGTGCCGCGCGGGCCCCGCGTCAGGGTTTATGCGGGTTGCGCGGCTTCCGTTGCCCAGGAGGGACCCAGTCGGGAAGGCGCCCTGGCGGCGGACCGCCGGCGGCGCGCGCTAAGCCCGCAGCCGCCTGGGCCGGCGTGGCGCCCCTTGCCACACCAGACTGGACCTCGCCCGGCAAGCCGAGCAGGTCGCTCGGCGACCGGCCCGCGCTGATCATTTCCTCCACCAGCTGGAAGGCCTGTGTGGTCGGCACCCCGAGGGCCGCCAGCGTGGCGGCGACGCGGAGCGTGATGGCAGGATCGTGCGGCGGCCTGTTGCTGGCGCGCACCAAGTCACCCACTTGGCGGCCGCTCAGCCCCGCGTTGAGCGCGTCGGCCCCTCCTTCCACGAGGTCGTCGCTGGGTGCCGCAACTCCTCCGTCGCGCACCGCCTCCCGCGCATCACCGAGGCGCACGGCCAGGGCGCGAACCGCCGCGATCACGCGCTCGCCCGGCACACCCTTCGCTGCCCCCTCTATCGCCTTCTGCACGAGTGGATCGACCGGGAGGCCACGCGCCGCGGCATCCGCTGCGACGCTGCCGACGGCCTGCCGCACCTCCGGCGAGACACGCCCGTCGAGTTGTGTCTGCACGTCTTGGGCGCTGAGCGCACCTGTGAGGGTCGAGCCCAGAACGAGGGTAAGGGC
>Ga0070697_100001115_pt1 | contig 20301 bp, 16 predicted proteins | sample KBSK1501metaG_FD_65475 | JGI IMG/M metagenome (GOLD analysis project Ga0070697, IMG submission 65475) | Corn, switchgrass and miscanthus rhizosphere microbial communities from Kellogg Biological Station, Michigan, USA - KBS K1-50-1 metaG | ecosystem: Host-associated > Plants > Roots >... | reverse complement strand
TTTTTCCGTTGATTATCCTTCAATTTACTCGATTGGGACGAGCATCACTAACCCCAATTCCTGAGGAGCCCTCATGAAAATTCTGAAACAACTCAGCGCAACAATCCTTCTGGCTCTGGTTCTTAGTGCCTCTGCCTACGCCGGGGACATGAATTCCCCTCCTGCGCCAGGCGATGTGAGTGGCCCGGTCGGCGCTCCAGCTCCAGGCGATGTGAGTGGCCCGGTCGGCGCTCCAGCTCCAGGTGACATGTCAGGACCGACTAACGCTCTTGCGCCAGGCGAGAGTGCCGAGACGGTGCTGGGTGATGTGTCCATACCTGGACTGACGGCGATTATGAACGTTCTAGGTTTACTGGCGGGCTACTAAGGCACCAAGAATTCAAAGACCCCAGTCCAATGGCGCTGGCCCATCCGCGTATGGCCTGGCGAGATAGCCAAAAGACTGTATTCAAAGGCACATATTATGTTTGCTTTTCAAGGTCGCCAATACGTTTCTCGAACTCTCTAATCCTTCGCTGCATCTCGCCCAGGCGTCGAAACGCGGCAATTGATCTCAACCAATCTCGATTATCAAAAGCAGGAATACCGGAAATAACTTTTCCGGCAGGCACGTCGTGACTGGTGGCACTCTTGGCTGTCAGCACCACGTCGTCGCCAATGGTGAGATGGCCGGCAACTCCGGCTTGTCCGGCAAGTATTACGCGATTGCCAATATGCGAACTTCCCGCCAGTCCAACCTGAGCACAGAGCAAAGTATCTTCACCGACAGTACATGAGTGACCAATCTGCACGAGGTTATCGATCTTCGTGCCCCGGCCAATTCGAGATTCTCCCACTGAGGCGCGGTCTATAGTTGTCCCGGCTCCGATCTCCACGTCATCTTCAATTACCACCCGGCCGGTTTGTGGAATCTTCAGCCATTTGCGCTCTTCATCTTTGGCGTAACCAAACCCATCACAACCGACTACCACGTTGTTATGAATGACGACGCGCTCGCCAATTTTTGTGCGCTCACGAATAACTGCGCCGGAGTGAATAATGGAATCCTTTCCCACGGTGACATTGTCGTAAATCGTAACGTTGGGATGAATTCGAACGCCCTCCGCAATCACGCTCGCCGGGCCAATCACAGAACAGGCTCCAATCCACACGTCTGAACCAATCTTTGCCGAGGGATCGATAACCGCAGATTCGTGAATGAGAGGTGCCTGCCGGATTTCCGGATGAAACAATCTCAGCGCGCGGGTGTAGGCCAGATAGGGATTCTTGGCACGCAAAATCGGCAAGTCACGATCAATGAGTGCCTCTTCCGAAAGATAAATTGCCGAGGCCTTAGTTGAGTTTACTTTTGGGGTGTAGCGCGGATTGGCCAGGAAGGTCACCTGACCTGCATCTGCATCGTCGAGTCCTGCGGCGCCACTGATTTCGATATCAGCTGCAGGTCCTTCGATCCGCGCAAAGGTCCGTGACGCCAGTTCAGAGAGTTTCATGATGAAAGTTTAGGGTACAGTCCTGGTTTAAGAAAACAGATTCGATCCACTAAATCACACCAAACAACACTAATTCTTCTTCGTGAAATTCGTGTATTTCGTGGATCGTTTTACCGCACGAAGGAAAATGTCTGCCTAAAATAGGACACCACCAAGCCCATTGTAAATGTAACTCGAAGGTCAGCGCGCGCTCCGCAAACTAACAGTTTGCTTTACATTACCGATACCGGATCAATCTCGATGTTTATTGATCGGAGGCTAACGCTTCGCTCGTTAAGCGTTTTGAGCGCATCATCGATTATCTTGCGCAATTGAACTCGGTTGCGACACTTGATCAGCAACTGCACCCGGTATTCGCCCTTCAATCGGGCCAGCGGCGCAGGAGCGGGTCCCAGAATACGCGCTGCACGATCCGGATTGGCTCGATCCAATTCCTTTCGCAGTTCAACTGCCTCGGCTCTTACGCGAACTATGTCGGGACCATGGACCAGGATCGACGCGAGTGCCACAAACGGCGGATAAGTGTGATTCTGACGGTGACGAATCTCTTCCTCATAGAAACCCGCATAGTCCTGAGCGCCGGCGTGACGCAAGGCGTAATGATACGGGTGATAGGTCTGGATCAAAACTTTACCCGCGCGATCACCGCGCCCCGCCCGTCCGGCCACCTGCGTTAACAACTGAAAGGTTCTTTCGGCCGCGCGAAAATCCGGCAATGCCAGACCTGCATCGACGGAAACAACACCGACCAGCGTGACATTCGGAAAGTCATGTCCCTTAGCCAATATCTGGGTGCCAACCAACATGTCGATCTTGCCGTCGCCAAAATCCATCAATGATCTTTCAAAGGAACCGCGCCGGGAAGTTGTATCCCGATCAACTCGTGCGATGCGTAGAGCGGGAAAAAGCTTGGTGAGCATCGTCTCGATCTGCTCGGTTCCTTCACCTACGTAGTAAATGTACTTTCCATCGCAGTTGGGACACTTCTGAGGGGCCGCTTCCCGATGATCACAGTAGTGGCAGATGATCACCGCTTCGCTTCGATGGTAGGTCAGGGTCACATCACAATTCGGGCATTGAATACTTTCCCCGCAGGACCGGCAAAGGACAAAACTGGAATAGCCTCGCCGGTTCAAAAGAATGATGGATTGTTCGTTCTTCTGATGCGTCTCTTTAATTGCTTGAAGCAGCTCATCGGAAAAGACCTTCGGCTTCCGGTTCCGGGAAAACACTTCACGCATATCGATGATCTCGGCTACCGCCATTGGCCGGTTGCCGAGGCGATCCGGCAGTTGCAGATAGCGATACTTGCCGCTGCGCGCGTTATGAAATGTTTCGAGTGAGGGTGTAGCTGACCCCAGAATCACCACCGCAGATTGTTTTTGGGCGCGCACGATCGCAGTGTCACGTGCGTTGTAGTGAGGCGAATCCTGCTGCCGGTAGGTTGATTCGTGCTCCTCGTCAACGATAACCAGTCCAAGGTCCCGGGTCGGGGCGAATACGGCCGAGCGGGTGCCAATAACAATTCGCGCTTCACCATTCCTCACCCGAGTCCATTCATCGAAACGTTCGCCTCGTGAGAGCGACGAATGGAAGATCGCCACTTTGTCGCCGAAATGCATTCGCAAACGCCGAGAGAAGACCGGCGTCAACGCAATTTCCGGCACCAGCATCAATGCCGAACGGCCGAGTTCCAGTGCTACCCGCATCGCGCGAATGTAGATCTCCGTTTTTCCGCTTCCGGTAACTCCATGTAACAGGAAGGGTGTATATGCGTGGGCCCGCAGCGGCTCGTCGAGTTCCGCCAGTACCCTCTGCTGCGCTTCCGTTAATTGGTAGTCTTCTGTCTGTTCAAATCTGGCGTCGCCCAATGGGTCCCGGCGCAGCCTTTCCTCGAAAACTTCGACTATCTTTCGTTTCTGCAGTGTGGAAACAGCGGAACCGCTGACGCCGGCAGCAGTCAATAATTCGGAAAGAGCGAAAGATTCGTGACCTTGCAATGCTTCGATAACTCTTTGCTGAGCAGCGGTGAACTTGCGTCCCTCGTTATCCAGCGGGCCATCGCCGGTTTGGACCAGGCGAACTCGTCTCTGATACTTCGCCCGGACAAACTCGTTACCCGGTCGCTGTAATATTTCTACCAACCCGTCTCGTTCGAGTTCTCGAGCCAGCTTCGTTGCCTGCGCACTACCAAACTGACTTGAGACAACCGCCAGGCTGATTTCGCCAGACTCACGCAGAGACTCGATCAGCCGATGTCTGATGGTTTGAGCTGGTTCGGTCCGCTCGGAGCGTCCCTTCGAAGTGATCAAGAGAAATCGTTCGATGACCGGGCTTATACCTGGCGGAAGTGCTGCCTTGATTACTTCTCCCCAGGGGGCCAGGTAGTATTCGGACACCCAGCGCGTGAGTTCGAGAAGCTCTGATGTGACGAGGGGAACAATATCAAGCAGTTCTTTTGCTTCCTTGATCTCAGATTCTTCGAGGCTCATTCCCGGAGGCAGGCCCTCGCTCAAGCCCACGATATAGCCGGTTACGAGTTTTCGACCAAAGGGAACAACAATTCGCGACCCACGCTGCGCCAGCTGCTGCATTGAAACTGGAAGCCGGTAGGTAAACGTTGATGAAACGTGTACGGGAACGGCCACCTCCGCGTAGACGGGTTCGGCGTCATCCGCGGGATCAGGGTGGATGTTTTTCGTGTTTGATGAATCTTCGCGCGAAGAAGCTGAGCCGTGTTGCACGTGTCAGAAGGTAGCGCGAAATCGAAATTTGCAAAAGTCGCAGGCTGGTAGTTCAGAGTTCGAGCTTTAGCTTGTTCTTTGCATCGGCCAGGACAATCAAAAAATTGAACTCTGAACTCTGGAGTTGGGTGGCGCGAGTCAGCTTTCTCGCCGGGGTGTGGTCTCCAGGTAGTCGCGAACTTTTTTAAGGTCCTGCCAGGTCTCCTGTTTTTTGGAGGGATCGCGCAGGAGGTAGGCGGGATGGAAGGTAGGCATGACTTTTACGCCGTGATAGTCCTGAAACTGACCGCGTACCCGAGTGATACCTTGCTTAATATCGAGGAGATTCCGCATTGCGGTATTTCCGAGTACCACAATTACCTCCGGCTGCACGGCGGCGATCTCGCGAAGCAGAAAGGGCTTGCACATAGAGGCTTCTTCGGCGGTCGGTGGCCGGTTGCCGGGAGGACGACACCGATTGACGTTACCAATCAAAACGTCTTCTCGTTTGAATCCGATTGCCTCGATTATTTTTGTCAGTAGCTGGCCCGCTCGTCCTACAAAAGGGCGTGCCTGCGCATCTTCATCAGCGCCTGGCGCTTCACCCACAAACATCAAGCGAGCACGACGGTTTCCCTCGGTATGGACGATGTGGGTGCGGCGCTCATAAAGCGGGCATCGAGTGCAGTCTCCGATGTCTGACCATATCTGCTCGAAACTTTCGGAAGTCTTTTCAATGATTGGTGGAGGCGCAGCTATGTCCCCGAATAAAGTGTCCTGCGGCAATGATGTGGCAGCTGACGGCCGAATACCGCGCGATGCACTGGAAGCGCTATCAGTCCTGAAGCTGACCGGGAGTCCCTGTGCAAAAACGCCGTAAGGATCAGATACGACTTCCGTGTGAATCTCCTGGAGTTTCCCGGTAACGGCTTCTCTAATTGGGACGGGCGCCGGGGATTCCGTCTCAACATTGGTTACGCCCAGTTCGTGGAGGTAAGCAAGCTGTTCCCGAGTGTCTTTGATAAGCGCGGCGAGCTCAGTAGTGAACGATTCAGATGGCATTTGTGTTGGGATGATAACTTCAGAATCGCGAAAGATCGGTTAACTACCGGCCTTTTTTCGGCCGGCTGAGGCAGAACCCACTGACACAGGCGCCATGTCGCGTGCTCGAAGCCTCACAACTTCATCCAGAATAATGTTTGCAACATTTGTCTTCGGCATTATGGGAACATGAATTGGTGCCTTCCGGTCGCGGCTGATGATTGTGACTTCATTGGTTACAGCGTCAAATCCCACTCCTTCTCGAGTGACATCGTTCGCAACGATCGCGTCGAGGTTCTTCCGCTGAAGTTTCTCGCGCGCATTAGCCATGATGTTTTCGGTTTCGGCGGCAAATCCAATAATCAATAAGCCTTCATGCTTTGCCTCTGCCACTGACTGAAGTATGTCGGGCGTGCGTTCAAGCTGCAGCGTTAACGAAGACTCAGTCTTTTTGATTTTTTGAGCGGAACTCTTTGCGGGTCGATAATCAGCCACGGCTGCGGCGCCAATGAAAACAGAAGCGGCAGAAAGTTCCTTGCGGACCGCCGCATTCATTTCTTCGGCTGAAAAGACCCTAACTACAGACACATTTTCCGGCGCCGGCGAAGTAGTGGTTCCGGCAACAACTGTAACTCGAGCGCCCCGTCGCTTTCCGGCTGCTGCAATGGCGAATCCCATCCGGCCGGAAGAATTGTTGGACAGAAAACGAACTGGATCAATCGCTTCTCGGGTTGCTCCCACAGTAATCAACAGGTGCTCGCCGGAAAGATCTTGAGCCACTTCTTTTCCGGACTGACGCAGGATGTCCAAAGCGGCTGCCACGATCTGTTCCGGCTCACTGAGCCGCCCGGGACCGACTGTGCCGCATGCCATCTCGCCTTCATCAGGCTCCATGACGTAGACCCCATCTAAACGAAGCTGCTTTAAGTTTCGCTGGGTTGCCGGATGACGCCACATTGAAGTGTTCATTGCCGGTGCGACCATAACCGGCGCTGTGGAGGCCAGGTAAGTTGAAGTTATGAAATCGTCGGCAATACCATTCGCAAATTTTCCTAGGATGTTGGCTGTTGCGGGAGCCACAATAAAGAGATCTACTGTCTGTGAAAATGTAATGTGGGCAATAGGATCCGGGTTGTCGGGCGCATAATCGTCGACAATAACGTGCGAACCCGAAAGCGCCTTAAAGGTAAGGGGCTGTACAAACTCGCAGGCTCGCTTTGTCATGGCGACTCTGACGGTGCAACCTGCGCGCTGGAGTCCCCTGAGCACTTCCGCAGCTTTGTAGGCGGCGATCCCGCCACTAATTCCGAGTGCGACTTTTTTCCCTTTACAGGAGTCTTCGAAGGAGTCTTGCGCCATACGACTTACCTAAAAATTTAGATCAATGTAACATTGCCGAAACCACGACGCAACGGAGCTTTTAGCGTAGATTGGTACAATCACGGGTGTTCTAACAGAGAGAATTCCTGCGACTTTACTGACGGGATCAAGAAGACTCGAATCCATGATTAACTCACGATTAGTTCGCGGCTGTTTCCTCGCATTGATATTTGTAGCGGGTTTTACCCCGCTCGATAGCGCTTCTGCGCAAACGGCCGCTGAGGATGATCAATTTGGACCTGTTGTTCGCGCATACCTTGGATACCTGCGAAATGAGCAGGGGGTGGTCGATGACCGTGTCAGTCGACGTGAAGTGAACGTTGCCTATTATCGCAGGAATTCTAACCGGATCAGGGCACTGCGACAGATGGCAATGCGGATTGCCCAGGAAACGCAAAACGATTATTTGCCCGAACTCGAAGCGGTTGCCGCAGATGAATTTGGTCTCCTGTTCGAGCGCCCACCACGAACCGCAACGCTGAGGATTGGCCAGGTTTTGCAGTCTACTTTTAGATATCTCGGCCCTGTGCGGAGCGGGGAGTTGTTCTACGTGTTTGCCCGTCTTGACCCATACGAACAATCGGAAATGATTGATCGGTCGAATCACAGTTCTGAAAACGCAGCGAATCCTGCTGCTGTGGATCCAATCTCTAGAGCCAAATCCCTGACCCGTTCTCGCCGGGTAAATACACCTTGAAATCGTGAAATGATCTGGCTTGTTCCGCTTAAGAGGTTTGGTTCTATAGTTTGCTGCCAGAAGCACGAGAAACTGGATACTTAGTGTGCAATTAAGTCAGAAAAGTCTGGACTGAAGGGTGTTCGTAGTGTTATCTTCTTCGCGAACACAAAAAAGGTAAGATTTTGTGGCAAAGTTGGCCAAATGGCTGTTGACAGACCAGCTTCATTCGTGTAAAACAGCCGAGGTTATTCGCCTTTATAGACGGGTTTGGTCTATATCGTCACAATAAAAGTTTCAAAGGTTAGAGAGGCGGAGTGCCTTACGCCTCTTATGAAATTTTGGCCGTCGCGGCACGCAATCAAGAATTTGTTTCAAAATACGGGAGGAAAGTTAATGATCAGCAAAACTTGGAGCCGCAAACCTATAGCGGCCTGTTTGGCAGTCGCCGTCTTGAGTGTTTACTCAATGGTAGTGTTGGCGTCGCCCGCAGCAAAGGCATCGGGAGAGTTGTCGGTCTCCGGCCAGGTTACAGTAAACGGTGAGAACGTAATTTCCGGTACGGTGTTTTCGGACAGCTTGATCGCTACCGCCGAGAAGAGCAGCGCCACTGTGAATCTCAGCAAGTTGGGCCGCGTTGAGTTGGCTCCTAACTCAGGCCTGAAATTGAGCTTCACGGAAAAGACGGTAGACGGACTGCTCGAGAACGGCAGCGCTAATGTCTCAACGTTGGCTGGAAATTCGGTTAACTTCGCAACCAAAGATGGTGTGGTGGTGGTTGATGGTAGCCAGACAACTTCGTTTACTGTGAAAGTTGTCAATGGGGTTACCTCACTGACGACACATTCGGGCGTGGCGGAGTTACGCACTGGCGGCTCGGTGAAGCATGTAGCTGCTGGTGAGAGCGCCACAGCGGGCACACCGAAGGATGGGTCGGGAGATGACGATGACGACCTTACCAGTGGTGAGACTTTTGCTCTAGTGGCTTTGGGTGCCGGCGCTATCGCCGCAATCCTCTGGGCCACAATGCATGGTAATGACGTTAATTTCGGCGGTGGTGCTACTGTAATCAGCCCGGCGAAGTAAGTCGTCGATTGCCGCGTTCAAAAAATACTGTAGCGCCGTTCTCTAGCGTTGCGGTCAATCAATTATGCAAAACCTTGCGGGTCACGCGACGAGATGTCGCGACTGACCCGCAAGGTTTTGCATGTGGGGCTGTATTCCACTCCCTGTCTCTGAAGGTCAAATCTTAAAATGCATATCGCAGTGATTGGCACCGGTTATGTCGGCTTGGTGACGGGCGCGTGCTTTGCAGAATTCGGTGTCGACGTTACTTGTGTCGACATTGATGCCGAAAAGATCGCACGTCTCTCATCGGGTGAGATGCCGATTTATGAACCTGGGCTGGAGCAATTAGTATCCAAGAACATGCAGTCGGGACGCCTGCAATTTACGACCGACATCAAACAAGCCGTTGAACAAGCGCTGGTAATTTTCCTGGCTGTAGGCACGCCGCCGAAAAGCGATGGCTCACCCGATCTAAGCTTCGTGGAAGCCGCGGCCGACTCTGTTGCGGAACACATGACCGGTTATAAGGTCCTGGTGACAAAGTCGACAGTTCCGATTGGAACGGGTGAACTTCTTCGCCGGCGAATTCACGAGAAATACCCACGCCTGAATTTCGGAATAGTGTCCAACCCCGAATTTTTGCGTGAGGGTGCGGCAATCAACGATTTCATGCGACCAGATCGAGTCGTCATTGGGAGCCGCGATGAAGAAGCAATCGCCATCATGCGGGATCTCTACCGGCCGCTCTATCTGATTGAGGCTCCCTTTGTAATCACCTCCCTCGAAGCGGCAGAATTGACAAAGTACGCAGCTAACGCTTTTCTGGCGACCAAGATATCCTTCATTAACGAAATAGCGAATTTGTGCGAAAGCATAGGTTGCGACGTGCATGACGTCGCCAGGGCCATTGGGATGGACCGCCGCATCGGCAGCAAGTTCCTTCATCCGGGACCAGGCTTCGGAGGTTCTTGTTTTCCGAAAGACACCCAGGCCTTCGCTTCGGTCGCCCGGGACTTTGGCCGGGATTCGTTGATAGTGGATGCGGTGATCGAAGTGAATCGCCGTCAGCGCCTGGCAATGTTGCCGAAGATCGAAAAGCTTGTTGGCGGTCTTGAAGGAAAGACTATCGCGGTTTTGGGACTCGCATTTAAGCCTGAAACAAACGACATGCGCGAAGCGCCGTCGCTGGAAATCATCGCAGGTCTGCTGAAGAGCGGCGCCATGGTGCGTGCCTACGACCCGGTAGCAATGCTCGAAGCCGCTGAGATTCTCCCCGAAGTGAATTACGCGGACGATGAATATGCTGCCGTAACCAACGCTGATGCGCTGGTTTTTGTAACCGAATGGAACCAGTTTCGAGCGCTTGATATGCGCCGGATTCGTGATCTCATGCGTTCGCCAAGGATTGCCGACCTCCGCAACATCTACGAGCCTGAAGACATGCGCGAGCTTGGCTTCGAGTATGTTGGGGTGGGCAGATAAGTTAGCTGAATTGTCGCGCTCGGCTCGACAATCGTAATCATACTCTGACATTTGGATTTATTCGTCTTATGGCCTTATCGGGAGTAGCACTTGTAACTGGCGGAGCTGGGTTTATCGGTTCACACATTGCCTCGGCGCTGGCGGCATCTGGCGCAAAGCTGAGGATCATAGATGACCTATCAACGGGTTATCGCGAAAATCTGGATTCGATAGACGGAGACATCGACTTCGTTCAGGGCAGTCTTGCCGACGAGCAGTCGTTGCACAGGGCCCTTGAAGACGTCGAGCTTGTTTTTCATGAGGCAGCGATTCCGTCGGTGCCGCGTTCTGTTGAGAGTCCACGGCAGACCCACATCGCCAGCGTCGAGTCGACCTTTTCGCTTCTATTGGCTGCAAAGGAAAAGAGAGTCAGACGCGTCATTTACGCCGCCTCGAGTTCCGCCTACGGCGATCAGCCGTCGCTGCCGAAAATTGAGAACATGCTTCCTGAACCGCTGTCTCCATATGCAGTGGCAAAACTTGTCGGCGAGTATTACGCCCAGGTGTTCACTCGGGTCTATGGGTTGGAGACGTTATCACTTCGATACTTCAACGTGTTTGGGCCCCGCCAGGATCCGAGTTCTCAATACTCCGGAGTCATTTCCCGTTTTATTAGCGCGTTGTTGAAGGACGAAAGGCCGGTCATCTATGGCGACGGTGAGCAGTCTCGGGATTTCACTTATGTGGAAGACGTTGTGAGTGCCAACTTAAAGGCAGCCGAAACCGTGAAAGGGATAGGGCAGGTTATCAACGTCGCTAATGGAGAGCGAATTACGTTAAATCAGCTTCTGGCCCAACTAAAGGATCTGACGGGGAAGCCTGACGCTGTGGCAGATTACCGGGAGCCCAGGGCCGGAGACGTAAGACATAGCCTTGCCGACATCTCCCGTGCGCGGGACCTCCTGGGTTTTGAACCGCAGGTGGACTTACGAACGGGTCTGCAAAAAACCATCGATTGGTGGAAACAGAGCAGGTTTGCCAGGACTTAGTAAACCAACCTTGACAGCGCCATACTCAGCCGCTCGAACCTTTGGCATTGGCTCCAGCCAATTCCCGCAAACTATCGACATAGGGAGCTCTCGCTACTCCTTTGTCAGTGATAATCGCCGTGATCAGCTCGGCAGGTGTCACATCAAACGCCGGGTTGTGCACCGCCACTCCCTCCGGACCAAGCTGATTGGCGCCGATGTGAGTTATTTCTTTACCATCGCGTTCCTCAATCGGGATTTCTTCCCCGGTCTTCAATGAAAGATCGAGGGTGGAGATGGGGGCAGCCACATAAAAAGGTATCTCATGTTTTCTGGCCAGGACGGCAACCATGTAGGTGCCAATCTTGTTTGCGGCATCTCCGTTGGCTGCAATTCGATCCGCTCCGACTACGACTGCGTTGACCTTGCCGCTTTTCATTACATGACCAGCCATGTTGTCGGTGATTACTGTTACCGGGATGTTGTCTTTCGCCAACTCCCAGGCGGTTAATCTAAGGCCTTGAAGGAACGGCCGCGTCTCGTCGGCAATTACGGCAATGCGCTTTCCCGCATCTATCGCACCGCGGATTACACCCAGGGCCGTGCCATAGTCGCCGGCAGTCGCCAGTGCCCCGGCGTTACAATGTGTGAGCACGGTATCGCCATCTGAAAGTAACTCTGCTCCAAAACGTCCGAGTGCCCGGTTTGCTTCAATATCCTCGCGAAAAATCGCCAGCGCCTCTTCAATCAAAGCCGCTTTGATCTTCTCAGTTTCCTGAGTGGTGCTTTTTTCGCGCCGGAGCCTTTCACGCATCCGTTCGATAGCCCAAAAAAGATTTACTGCGGTCGGACGCGTCTGCGACATTACCTGGCACATGTAGTCAAAATCGTCCTCGAGATCCGCCACTGACATGCCGACGGATTGACTGGCGCCAAGTGCCAGTCCCATGGCAGCCGATACCCCAATAGCCGGCGCGCCGCGCACAACCATTTTCTTGATTGCCTCCGCGACCTCTTCATATGATCGCAGCATCAGGTATTTTTCTTCTGAAGGAAGGAGCCGTTGATCCAACATGCTAATGCCTTCAGTTGTCCATTCAATGGTCTTGATCATTTGGTAAGCGTTTCTCCAGGTTGGAATGCGATGAATCTTACTGGAGGCCAATGGCTGAAGCAACGCAACAGAGCGTTCCAGCAATACCTCCGCTGAAGGACGATGCTCGGGTTTGACAGTGCGCCGGAACGCGTGATAGTGTCCGCGCGAATCAAATAATTATCGGAAATTGTTCTTTGTATTTGAAAGCATCTGGGTGCCCCAGTAGACGGGGAGAATAGGGAAGCGGGTGAGAATCCCGCGCGGTCGCGCCACTGTGATGAGGAAGTCTGATTACTTTTCCTAAGGGAAGTAATCGACTCGTTCTCTAAGCCAGGAGACCTGCCCAGCGGCTTTGCAGCTATCGAACGCTTCGCGGAAAGGCGTTCAGGCCGCACCGGTTCTTAGGCTCATCTAAGTCCCGCCGACCGCCTGTTTCTTTTTGCGAAGGACCAGTAGATCGGCGGGACTTTTGCTTTTACGACACGTTTCAAACTTCAAACTAATCCGAACCAGCTGCGCGCTGCCGCTTCTTTTCGTGCTCCTCACGATTACGGCCTGCTCGGGCCGAACGCCGACGACCGGGTCCGAAACAAAATCGGAGACGAGGCAGGTTGTGGACGAGGCGGGGCGCAAAGTCAGGCTTCCGGTAAAGATCGAACGCATAGTTTCGCTGGCGCCAAACCTTACTGAGATCGTCTACGCAGTTGGAGCGGGTGACCAGCTGGTTGGTGACACCGAGTACTGCGACTATCCCGCGGCGGCAAAGAGTGTCGCGAAGGTTGGCGACACGATGCATCCGAGCGTGGAACGCATCATCGCACTCAAGCCGCAGATAGTGCTTGTCTCTACCGCCTCGCAGCTCGAAGCATTCACCAGGCAGCTAGACCAGCAGAATATCGCCGTTTACATCACAAATCCCGGTAGTCTCGACGAGATTTTTCATTCAATTACAGTTTTAGGTGAACTGTTTGGCCATTCCGAACAAGCGCGAATACTCGCGAACGATTTGCGGAAACGCGCTGATGCGGTTGAAGCAAAGATAAGGGGGGGCAAACCCGTTAGCGTCTTCTACCAGGTTTCCGGCGAACCCCTCTACACCATTGGCCGTGATGCATATTTAACTGATCTGGTGCGACGGTCTGGCGGGGTTTCGGTGACCGCCGAGGTGCCGGGGGCGTTTCCGCGATACAGCGATGAAGCGGCGTTGGCCGCGCGCCCGGACGCGATCATCCTGCCCACTGGAGGGTCGATGGGAGCCGCCAATTCTACCATCGCGGGACCGCTGCGGAGTTCTCCGGCCGCACTAAACAATCGTATTTACAAAATTAACGACGATCATTTGTCGCGGCCGGGACCGCGACTCGTCGATGGATTGGAAGAGATGGCGCGCGCGCTACACCCCGAAGCTTTCAAGTGACTGCTCACGGCTCGCCATCCGAAGTGCGAAGCGATCTCATTAGCACCGTACTCTAGTGCGGTGATCACCAGCTGGGATCAGCATGTAACCGTTTCAACGGTTTCGGTTGGTGGCCACGATAAACCGTTAAAACGGTTCGGAGTATCGAACGCTTGGTGTCACCGGGCTAAAGCCGCGGTGTTAATGAGAGCGCTCCGCGCAGTGAACGAGGCTTTCATGCTCTGAAGGGCGGCAAGTGGCTTTATAAAAACGTGATGATCAGTACCCGTGAAATATCAATTGATGCAGGACACGCCACGCTGAGCAAGGCGCTCAGCGTGTGTGGTTTCCTTCTGCTCATGCTCGTGGTCGTTCTCGTCCTGGCCTCGGTAGTGGGAAGTCAACGTTTACCTCTGGCGTCGTCGCTTTGCGCTTTGACCGGTAGATCCAATTGCGGACTCTCATCCGAGCAACAAGCAATTCTGTTTGACATCCGTTTGCCCCGAGTTTTACTCGCCGGAGCGGTGGGCATCTGCCTGGCAACAGCGGGCGCAGGCTACCAGGCGCTGCTACGCAATCCACTCGCTGAGCCTTACCTGCTTGGCGTCTCCAATGGCGCTGCAGTGGGGACGATGATCGCGCTCGTGTTTTTGGGTACGCACGAATGGAGCCGCCCGCTACTGGCATTCGCCGGAGCACTGGCCGCGACGTTTGTAGTTTATCGTTTGGCCCGTGGACGAGCGGGCGCAACGCCGGAGCGATTGATACTCGCGGGAGTTATTGTCACCACGTTTCTTTCCTCCGGAATTGTTTTCATAACTACCTTAATGGACGCCACGCGTATTCGCTCATTCACATTCTGGTTGTTGGGCGATCTTTCGGGCACCACGGCGAATTTGCTGCTCGTAACGTTTATCGCAGCCGGCGTGGGCGTTGCAGTCCTGGCACTGAACGCGCGCTCTCTAAACCTGATGATGCTCGGCGAACGTGACGCTTTTGATCTCGGGGTAGAGGTGGGACGTGTGCGGATAACGGTGTTCGTTGCGGCCAGTCTCCTGGTGGGCGCCTCAGTGGCATCGAGCGGTTCGGTCGGCTACGTTGGGCTGGTGGTGCCGCATCTGGTGCGTCTTTCTTTTGGCAGCGATAACCGGGTCGTGATTGCCGGATCCGCCCTGGCAGGCGCCACGTTTGTCATCCTGGCGGATACAGTCGCTCGGACAGTTATCGCTCCGCGAGAATTACCGGTAGGTGCAATCACGGCGCTCATCGGCGCGCCCTTGTTTGTTTACTTGTTGAAAAGGCGCTAGGTCAGAACCACCTGCGTCAGCGGGTGGCCAGGCAGAACCACCTGCGTCAGCGGGTGGCTTAATTAGGTTCTTGAGTAATAAATCAACCGACCACCCGCTAACGCAGGTGGTTCTGACAAATGCTGGAAGCACACAACATTACGGTTAGGTATGGAGCGCGGTTAGCGGTTTCCGAAGTCTCACTCCAACTCAAACCGGGCCAGGTTACAGCCATTATCGGACCAAACGGCGCAGGTAAGTCCACTATGCTCCGTACTTTGAACGGTGGTTTGGAAGCGACCTCAGGCGAAATTCTCCTCGATGGCCAACTGCTAAATACTTATTCGCGACGCGCAATAGCCAGGTGCATCGCGGTAGTTGCTCAGGAAGCGGACCTTCGCTTTCCCGTGACGGTATTCGAATTTGTTTTGGGTGGCAGGTACGCCTGGGCCAACAGTGCCGGGTGGGGTTGGGAATCATCCCATGATGTTGAAGTTGCAGCAGAAGTGCTTAACGAAACTCAGTTGGAGGAGCTGAATGGAAGGCTCATGAATGAGTTGTCCGGGGGCGAACGTCAACGCGCAGTGTTGGCGCGCGCGCTGGCGACAGAAGCCGGGATTCTGTTGCTTGACGAGCCAACGGCGAATCTCGATCTGGCGCATCAGGCAACGATCCTGGCGCTGGTGAGAAAGCGTTGCGATAGCCGCGGGACATCAGCTCTGGTTGTTACCCACGATATTAATCTGGCGGCAGAGTTTTCAAATCATATCTTACTGATGAAAGACGGAAGGAGCGTCGCCTTTGGTGAGCCTGACGAAGTGCTGACGCCGGAGCTTCTCAGGGAACTATTTGCGGTAAGGGTTTTAGTCGATGCACATCCGATTACCGGAGTGCCTCGTATCACGCCGGTGCATGAATCGCTCCGGTAATCTGTTAACTGTGAATTACAAGCTGATGTAGGGGCGTCTCTCCGTGGGCGTCCCGGGTTAGGCAAGGAAGCACGGACTAACGCCATACAAGGACCACGATGCGCCAGAGGTGTGCGGGAAGAGCGGTGCAAGACCGCCACTGCCCTCGCAACTGTGAACGGCAACGAAATCTGCGACCAAAGCCACTGTCCCACAAGGGACGGGAAGGTGCGGAAAGTAGGTAAGTATTTCGGCCGTGAGTCAGGAGACCGGCCTCTCAATGCGCGTCTTTGCCACTCTTCCGAAGGGGAGGAGAAGGAGACATTTGCATCATGAAGAGAATTAGCAGCAGAAGTTTGATCTTGATTGTATCCGTGTTGTTGTTGGTGGTTGTCTATTCAGCCCCGGCGCCGGCACAGGCAATTGGCGACACAGCGCTCACCGGCCGGGTGAAAGATCCGCAAGGGGCGAGTTTGCCCGGCGCGACGGTAACGCTTTACGCGCGCGAGCGCTCGTTTCGACTAAGCACGTCCACGGACTCATCCGGCACTTATCGCTTTGAAAGGCTGGCGCCGGGAGAATACCTGGTGGAGGCCGAGGCGGAAGGACTTGCATCTGCAAGTGTGCAGCAAGTGGCGTTGGAACGTGGTCAGATGGCCACGCTCGATATTTCCGTGGAACTGTCGGGTGTGCGAAGCACAGTTGTGGTTACTGCATCCGACACTCCCCAATCAGTTGATGAAGTTTCGAAAGCTGTGACGGTCGTGGACCTGCAGGAGATTGATCAACGCGATGAGTCGGCGATTGCCGAATCACTGCGCACAGTGCCGGGCTTGCGCGTGCAACAACTGGGCGGACCCGGCGCGTTCACCTCGATCAAAACACGTGGACTGCGCAATGAAGACACTGCAGTCTTGATTGACGGGCTACGTCTCCGCGACGCCGCGGCTCCGCAGGGCGACGCCTCAGGTTTCCTGGAGGACTTGATTGTTACCGATGTAAGCCGAGTTGAGGTTCTTCGCGGCTCGGGTTCGTCGCTTTATGGCTCGAATGCCATCGGCGGCGTTATCAATCTGGTTACCGACGAGGGAGGAGGACCTTTACATGGCAGCCTGCTCGCAGAAGGCGGTGGGCTGGGTATGTTTCGCGGTCGAGGTCAGGTAGCTGGTAGCGCACACAGCAACAGCCTTGTTTACAGTGCCGGACTTTCACACCTCAATGTCACGCACGGGGTTGATGGACACGACGAAGCCCGCAACACCAGCGGACAAGGACGCGTTCTTTTTCGCCTGACACCCACGGCCACACTCTCCGGCCGCATCTATGCGACAACTTCTCGTCTACAACTGAACAACTCTCCGCAAGCTATCGGCAATTTGCCTCCCAGCGGCATCATCAATGCCATCCCTCTCTCGCTAACGGAACTGCATCGCTATGAAGCGCGTGTTCCCATTTCGCAACTGAATGTTGGCGCGGCGAACTTCATCCCGGCGGCCAACGATCCGGACAACTTGCGCAAGGCGAACTTCTTCTCCGGCGCGATTGTCTTCACCCAGCGGCCGACGGAGGCATTTGGCTACACGCTGAGCTATCAGGGTTTGGCAACAAACCGAACCAGTCTCAATGGGCCCCTGGGAGTCAATTTTCAGCCAGTTGGCGGCAGTACGCGTTCGGATTTTGATGCGCGCGTTCATACACTGAATGCGCGGTTTGATGCCCGGGTCGGACGAATCAATCTTCTCACCGGTGGTTATGAATTTGAACTGGAGAATTTCAAGAACCCGTCATTTCCGGTTAACCCTGCCAACAACTCCAACGTCGACGTGACGCAACGTAGCCATGCATTCTTTGTCCAGGATCAGTTGCGGTTCATGGAAGATCGACTCCAGATTTCCGCCGCATTTCGCGCCCAGTTCTTCCGGCTCGAACAGCCGTTATTCACTCCCGTAGCATCCGCACCTTACCGGGGGATAGCCTTTCAAGCGCCTCCAACGGCTTACACCGGCGATGGTTCCTTCGCTTATTTGTTCCGCAACTCGGGCACGAAAGTGCGCGCCCACGTCGGTAACGGTTACCGCGCTCCGTCACTTTTTGAGCGCTTTGGCACTTCCTTCGGAAGCTTCGGCTACTCCGTCTTTGGCGACCCACGCCTGCGACCCGACCGTTCCATTGCCGTTGACGGTGGCATTGACCAAACATTCTACCGAAACCGGGTGCGCGCCTCTGCGACTTACTTTTACACTCGTCTCCAGGAAGTAATCATCTTCGACTTCTCCGGCGTGATTAACCCCGCAAGAGATCCCTTCGGCCGCTTCGGTGGATATCGCAACACGAATGGCGGGATCGCTCGTGGCGTCGAGTTAAGTATGACAGCAGCACCTGCGCGCACGTTGAGTGTCTCGGCTGCTTACACGTACACGAAGAGCCTGCAGCGGACGCCTCAAGTTCCGGGCGTTCTCCGTTCGCTCGTGGTTCCCGATCATCAGTTCTCGCTGGTTGCTAACCAACGCTTCGGCCGGCGCGTCCTGGTTAATTTCGATCTCTCAGCATCCAGCAATTATCTGGCGCCGATGTTTGATCCCAACACTTTCGTCAGCCGTGCCTTTCGCTTTCGCGGATTAGCCAGGGCGGATTTCGGCGTAAGCTACACACTGCCGTTGGGCGAATTGCGGTCACTACGATTCTTTGGATGTGTGGACAACATTTTCGGCCGGGAATATTTTGAGAATGGCTTTCGCACACCCGGACGTTCCGGGCGGGCAGGCGCTTCGCTCAGTTTCTAAGTTTCTTATGGAAGAATTTGAATCTTCAACAGGTGATGCTTCTGGCATTGCTCCGGCTAGGGCATTGATGTCGTGGAGCGGTGGCAAGGATAGTTGTTTGGCGCTCTATGAGATCCAGAGAACGCACAACTATCGCGTGGCCGCGCTCCTCACGACTATCACCCGCGATTACGACCGGATCAGCATGCACGGCGTCCGGAGTGAGTTACTGGAAAAGCAGGCGACCAGCATTGGCCTACCGCTCCATCGGATCTTTATCTCGAAAGATGCGACCAACGAAGAGTATGAGATGAGGATGGGCGAGGCATTCTCTGTGCACCGGGAACAGGGGATAGATTCAATAGTGTTTGGTGACCTCTTTCTTGAAGACCTCAGAACCTATCGCGAGCAATTCCTCGCCCGTCACAAAATGCACGGTCTCTTTCCGGTGTGGAAGCGTGACACTTCGAGTTTCATCAAGGACTTTATCGAATTGGGCTTCAAGGCGGTGGTCACCTGCGTCGACTCAAAAATCCTCGACCGATCCTTTGCCGGGAGATTAATCGATGAAGCCTTTCTTTCATCGTTGCCGGCGGACGTTGACCCATGCGGAGAAAACGGAGAGTTCCATTCGTTTGTTTTTGATGGACCGATTTTCTCGCGAGCCGTTAAGTTTGCTATCGGAGACACTGTCTTAAGGGAAGGCTTCTGGTTTTGTGACTTGTTCTGAAGCAATAAACTGATGGACGCAGCTCAACAGATTGTTTCGTTTCTACCCTCCGCGACTGAGATGGCCTGCGCTTTGGGATTGGTTGATCAATTGGTTGGAATCACACACGAGTGTGACTTTCCACCGGAGGTTCAGGGAAAGCCTGTTGTAGTCCGTAATGCCCTTCCCGTAGAGAAAATGACGCAGCCAGAGATCGATAAAGCCGTCGCCGAACGGTTGCGAGAGGGAAACAGTCTCTATGAGGTGGACGAGCGACTCTTGCAGGAACTTGCTCCGGACCTAATCCTGACGCAGGATCTGTGTCAGGTCTGCGCCCCCTCAGGAAATGAGGTGTCGCAAGCGCTAAATTTGCTGGAGAAGAAACCGCAAATTCTTTGGTTGACGCCAAACTCCTTGGAACAAATCGCAGCCAATGTGCGCGAGCTTGGTGAAGCAACCGGGCGCTCCAAAGAGGCTGAGGAGTTGATCGCCAGCGGTCAGGCCAGGTTGGAAAAAATAGCGGCAGTGACGCGAAGCCTAACACACCGACCTCGTGTCTTTTGTCTGGAGTGGCTCGATCCCGTCTATTGCAGTGGGCATTGGGTCCCGGAGATGGTGAGAATCGCAGGTGGCATAGATACACTTTCGCGTGAGGGCAAGGATTCAGTGCGTATCCCGTGGGAGGATGTAGTTAGATGGGCGCCCGAAGTTCTGATTGTAACTCCTTGCGGCTTCAATCTGGAGAAGGTGATAGAAGAATCCCAGCGCCTTGTAAATTATTGCGGTTGGTTTGATCTACCCGCAGTACGTCAACGACGCGTGTACGCTGTGGATGCGAACTCTTATTTTGCCCGCCCGGGCCCGCGAGTGGTTGATGGCACAGAGCTTTTGGCGCACCTAATTCATCCAGAGTTGTTCGCATGGAACGGCCCTGCCAGTGCGTTTCAATTGTTCGACTTCTAAGGGATGAATTGCCCGCTAACTTATGAGTTCAGTCAAACAAGAAAACTGCTCCAATTGCGGAGAGATTTTTCCCTGTGGCGCGAAGAGCGGTGAGGAGCGCTGCTGGTGCGATGCCATGCCCCACCTACCGTTAAGCGCGATTGCAGGTCGCGATTGTTTTTGTCCCAGGTGCTTGAGCAATGCGATACAGAATCTGAATTCGCCCTCCAGTCAGGTTGGAGGGCGCCTCCCAGACGTGATAACCAGGCCTCTGGAGCCGCAGAGTTTGCTGGTGGAAGGCGAAGATTATTATTCCGAGGGTGGGATGATTGTCT
>Ga0070697_100001112_pt1 | contig 20323 bp, 30 predicted proteins | sample KBSK1501metaG_FD_65475 | JGI IMG/M metagenome (GOLD analysis project Ga0070697, IMG submission 65475) | Corn, switchgrass and miscanthus rhizosphere microbial communities from Kellogg Biological Station, Michigan, USA - KBS K1-50-1 metaG | ecosystem: Host-associated > Plants > Roots >... | reverse complement strand
GACTTCGCGTCGTGCCATTCCTGCAGGCTCTGATCGGTCAAATGGTTATTCGCAGATTCCTCGATCGCGCGTGTGACGTCCTCCGGGGATCCGGCAGCAGCAAAACTCCAGCTCATAGGCCTCTCATGTTCTAGGCGCGTTTCCGCTTCCGCTCGCCGCGATCGACCGCCATCCGCGCCGGCGGCACCTTCTTGACGCTGCTCACTAACTGCAAACTCCGACTGAGCGCCTCTTTCAGATTCACGACGTTCGGCGCGTCGACCGCTTTCGGTTCGATGATCTCTTCGCCCGCGATCTTCGCGTCGATGACCTGCTGCAGCCCGGCGCGATAGTCGTCGGTGAAGGCGGCGAGATTCAAGCCGCGATCCTTGGGGCGCAGCAACGTCCCGATCACCTTGCGCGCCAGCTGCACCTGCGCGATCGGTGGGCGCGCCCGCGACGATCCCGCATCCTCGTCGAGCATGTCGATCGGACGAATCTCGGCGGCATGATGCAAGGTGTGGAGCAGCAACGCGGGCGCCGTGTGCGGGGCCGCGCGCACCGCGACCAAGTACTCGCGCCCATAGATCGCCAGCTTCCCGACACCCACGACGCCGCGCAGCGCCGCCGCGACCACCGCGAAGGCCTCGCCGGCGCGATCGCCGTCCGGGCCGAGGTAATAGCTTTTCGCCACGTAGATCGGATCGAGCGCGGAGGCCTCGGCGAACTGGACCAGGTCGATGATCTTCGTTGACGCGGGTTTCACCTTGGCGAGCTCGTCCTCGGACAACGTCACGAACTTCCCGTGCGCGAATTCGTAGCCTTTCACGATCTCGGCGGACGGCACCTCTTTCGCGCAACTCGCACACCAGCGCTTCGACTGCACTTTCGTTTTGCAGACATCGTGGAGTTGGTTGAACGTGATGCCTTCCGAGGTATCGGTGGCAGGGAAGACTTTGATCGGAATCGTGACCAGGCTGATCTTGAGGACGCCTTTCCAGGTCGCGCGCGGAGCCATCAGATCCGCAGCTTGCCTTCCCGGATGAGCCGGCGGACGTACTCCTCGCTGGCGCTCATCCGATGCGCGACGTGGGATACCTCCAGGAGGCGGCGAGCGCCGGACGCGGATGGCACGAACGGCGCCGCGACGACGGCGCCGAACAGGCCGAGAAAACCTCGTCGATTCATCGGCGTGTGAGCCCCTTCAACTCACGAGCAACCCGTCGCGCCTTCCACCACACCGGCAGTTGCTGCACGAGCCAGAGCGGCAGTTCGAGTCTCATCGCGGATCCACCTCGGCGAGCGTGGCTTGCAGACCACAGTCACACGCCGCCGCGGCCGTATTCCGCGCGCACGTCGGGTGATGGTGCAGCCACGGACTGAGCTGCACGACCCCCGCGGGCACCAGGTCAACCCGAAACTGCTTGGCGTAGGGAATCTGCCGCGCCGCGTCCATCACGACGCGCCAGTCCGCCTCCGACAGCAACCGCCTGAACTCCACCGTCAACGTATGCGCGGTGGGCCGGTCGGCGTCCATCACGCCCCCTTCGCCGCCTCACAGGGCACCGCGTGGAGCTTCAGGGGCAGGTCGTCGTCGCTGGTCCGTTGGGCATCCAGGAAGGCTTGCAGGTCGAGCGGATCGATCCGCCACCGGGTGCCCAGCCGGATCGCCGGCAGCTTGCCCTCCCGGATGAGGCGCCGCACATACTCGTGGCTGGCGCTCAGCCGGTGCGCGACGTGCGACACCTCAAGCAGCCGCCGCCCGCCCGCTACGGTGGGATCGTGCATGTGCTGATGTGTCTATGGTGCACGAACACAACAGGTTAGTCTGTCCGTCCGCCATGCAACTAGCCACGACGGCGCGCAACTAGCCGCAACGGCTGGGCTCGCGCGGCCCGGAATCGGCGTTAGGTGTGAAGACCAGGGCCACCTGGTCGTGATTCCGTTTACCAACGAATTCGGCCTCCGGGACTACCGCGTGCCAGTCTGCCGCGAGTCCTCCGCCCCGCGCGCGGGCTGGCCGTGGCTGGTCCTGGTCCTCTGTGTCCTCTGTGTCCTCGGTGGTCTGGTCCGGGTGCTGCGGTGAAGCTGACCGAGCTCGAGCCGCAGTTCCTCAAGCGCGAAGACGATACCCACTTCCGCCACGTCGACGCGATCACGGAGGCGGACGGCCTCATGTTCGTGTGCCCGAAGTGCTTCGAGGCGAACCGTCGTCAGCGTCCCGGCGTGCACTCGGTGATCTGCTGGTCACCCTCGGTCCCTCAAACGACCTCGCCGACACCTGGCCGATGGAATCTCGTCGGAACCGGGTTCGATGATCTGTCGCTCGTGAGGGGCACGGCCTCGATTCTGCTGACGAGCGGATGCGAGGCGCACTTCTTCATCACCAACGGAGAGATCGTCTGATGGCGAACGCCCCTCCGCGGCCGTGCCCGCATCCCCGCTGCGGCAAGTTCAATTGTTCAATACATAACGTCGCGCCTTGGCGGACGCGCGTGACCAGTCCTGTCACATCTCCGCCCGTGATTCGCATTCGCGGGCGTGAATTGCAGCGTCGCCGCTCACGTCTTTTTGCGCGGCAACCCTGGTGCGTGCTCTGCCTCGAGGCAGGGACGCACACGCGCGCGACCATCCGCGACCACCGCATTCCACTGGCTGAAGGCGGCCGCGACGACGAGACCAACGAGCAAGCGCTGTGTCACACACACAGCGATCTGAAGACGCGTGCGGAATCGCTCCGAGGACTGCGACGTCGATGACGTCGTCGATGCTGAATGATGATGCACGACGCGATCACCACCACGACTCCGACCTCCTTCGCTTCCAATTTCGTGTGGCATGCATTCGATCGGGTCGACCCCGGGGGGGATCGAAATCTCTACAGCCCTGGGCGGCGGGAAACCGGGCTGCGCCTTCGCGCGCGCGCCGTCAGCAAATGAAATCGCGTGATCTGACGTGACATCTTGGCAACGCAGTTGGGATTCGGCTTCGGCAAAGGGCGCCGCGTGATCGCGCCGATCACCGCGCGCGCGCCGCGGCGCCGCACGTTGGCGGGGCTCAAAGGCCTCGCGCTCGTACAGGCGGAGCTCGCGAAGCGCCGCCGCATGGCCAAAGCCGATCTCGAGGCGGAGTCGCGGTGATGCCGGGGACCTCGAGCTCGGGCGGGCGCAACAAACGATCGCGACGCGAGCACGAGCTCGCCGGCACATTCCGGAAAGATCGCCACGCCGGCGGCACGGGCAGCACCGCGGATCCGCCGAAGGGTCGGCCGACGCCGCCGAAATCCCTGCGCGGGGAAGCGCGCGCGGAATGGCTCCGGATGCTCGATCGCCTCGAAGCCTCGAAGACGTTGTCGACGGTGGACGATGCGGCGCTCTATCGCTACTGCCAACTACACGCGCGCGCGGAACGGCTCGAGCGGCAACTCGCCGAGCTGAAACAGCCGTTCTATTGCGACCAGTTCGGCAATCCCCGCGTGCATCCCGGCTTCGCGCAGCTGCGCGCGCACGATCACACCCTGCGCGGCTATCTCATGGAATTCGGATTGACGCCGGCGGCGCGGACGCGCGTGCATCAGATCGGGCGGGACGGCGCCGGCACGTCCACGGATCCCTTTGCCGAGTTCGATGAACCGAGCGATCGCACGACGCACTAACAGCGAGGCGGCGAACGTCATCGACGCGTACGCGATCGACGTCGTGCACGGGCGTGTCCCGGCGGGGAAGTATCACCGCCTGGCGTGCGAACGGCATCTGCGCGATCGATCGCGGGAAGCCACGAAGGCGTTTCCGTACGTCTTCGATCTCGCGAAGGCCGAGCGCTTCTTCCGCTTCGCCGAAAAACTGAAGCACTACAAAGGGGAATGGGCGGGGCAGTACATCCGGCTCGAGCCGTGGCAGAAGTTCCGCCTGGGATCGATCTTCGCCTGGGTGCACGTCGAGACGGGCCTGCGGCGCTTCCGGCGCGCCTACAACGAAGTGCCCCGGAAGAACGGCAAGACGCTCGAGGCGGCCATCGTCGCGATCTACGTCACGTTCTTCGACCACGAGCCCGGCGCCGAAGGCTATACCTTGGCGACGCGGCGGCATCAGGCGATGCTCGTGTTCAACGATGCGAAAAAGCTGGTGCGCTCGAGCGGCCTGCGGACGCGCATCACGATTCGCGCGCGCAACCTCCACCGCGTCGACACGGAATCGAAGCTCGAGCCGCTCGGCAAAGATCCCGAAGACGGCCTCAATCCGCACCTGATCATCGTCGACGAATTCCACAAGATCAAAGACCGCGATCAGATCGATGTGATGGAGACGGCGACCGGCGCGCGCCAGCAACCGCTCGACTTTCAGATCACCACGGCCGGTGATGACGAGCGCTCGCCCTGCGGCACGCAACACCACTACGCCTGCCAGATTCTCGAGCAGGCGCTCGATCCCCCGGACGAAACGACGTTCGCCTTCATCGCGCACGCCGATGTCGAAGACAAGGATCGCGGCGTGCCGGCGGACGATTGGACGCTCGAGACAACCTGGCGCAAAGCCAATCCGAATTACGGCGTCTCGGTGAAGCCCGAGGATCTGCGCGAGCTCGTGACCAAGGCGCGCCACATGCCCGAGGCCGCGGCCGCCGTGCAGCAGAAGCGGTTGAACATCTGGGTCAATACCGACGCGCCCTGGCTCTCGATGGACGGCTGGCGGAAAGGGCAGAGTCCCTGGTCGGCGAACGACCTGCGCGGCGAGACCTGCTATGCGGCGGTCGATCTCGCCAGCAAGATCGACCTCGCGGCGCTGGCGCTCGCGTTCCCCCCCACGGCGACGCGGAAGACGTGGCGCTTGCTGGTCCGGCATTTCACGCCGGCCGACACCTTGATCGCCCGCGGCCGGCGCGACCGGGTCGCGTACACGCTCTGGACCCAGCGCATCATTCCGGGGACCGACTGGCCGTACCTGACGACGAATCCGGGCAATCGGCTCGACCAGGCCGTCATTCGCCAGGCCGTCGCCGACGCGCGCGCGTTCGGGTTGGTCATCGCGCAAATCGGGTTCGATCCCTGGAACTCCTCGAACATCGAGCAGGAGCTCGAGCAGGACGGGCTCGACGTCGTCGAGATCCCGCAATCCCTGAAGTCGCTGTCGCCGCCGTCGAAAGAATTCGAAGCCGACGTGCTCGACGGCCTGGTCGACGCCGGCGGCGATCCGATCCTGCTCTGGGAAGCGAGCAATGTGGTCGTGCACCGCGACGGCCCGGACAACATCAAACCGGTCAAGAAAAAGTCGCGCGGGAAGATCGACGGCATCGTCGCCGCGATCATGGCGCGCAAGCTCGCGGCGCTCGAGGACGAGCAGGAATCGGTCTACGAGTCCCGCGGATTGGCGAGCGTATGACGACCGATCGCCGCCGCGGGCGGCCACCCCTGATCGCCGGCGACACGACGACGTCGGTCAACTTGCGCGTCCCGTCAAACGACTATGACCGCGCCTGTCACCTCGCGTCCCGGAACGGGATCTCGGTATCGGAACTCCTGCGCCGTGGCCTCGCGCGCGTTCTGCGCGAGGACCAGGACGACGACCCGGAGGATGCATGAGACGCCATCCCCACACGATCCGCCGCGAACAACGCGCGATGGCCCGCGCACGCCGCGCCTTGCGCCATCGGCCCGGCACGCCCGCCTCAGCCGTGGATTTTCGTAACGACAAAATCGGGGCGGCGGACGTCCCGCCGGACACTGGGGGGACGAGGAGCACCGCGCCCCATGGCCAAGCGCCCGACCCAGAAGACACCGGCCGCGACTCGGACGACTAAGACACGACCCGCCGCCGCGCGAGCGGCCGAACCCGCGGCCGCGGCCGCCGTCGAGCCCGCGAGCCTGGACGCGATTGCGGTCGGGGACGTCGTCGACGGCTGGACCGTCCTCGCGATCAACAACCCGACCGATGTCGTCGTGGCGCAGGGCGCGGAACGCCGCAGTATGACGCTCGCCGATCTCGTGCGGGCGAAACAGCAGGCGGGCCCGCAGCGCTAGCGCGGTGTGGGCAATGTCCTGCTCACCGTCGCCGGCTTCTGCGCCGCCGTCGCGGGGATCGGGCTCACGTGGGGCCTCGGCGCGGCGCTGCTCGTCGGAGGCGTGGTGATGTTCGTCAGCGGGGGGTTGGCGTCGGCCCGTGAGCATCGTGGCCCGTGAGAAATCCGTTCGCGGTGCTCTTCGATCGCAAGTCGGCGACCTGGCCGCAGGCCGTGATCGACTATCTGCGGGCCGGCCATGCCAGCGTGTCGGGCCAGGTCGTCAACGAGACGAGCGCGTTCAATGTGGTGGCCCTGCTCACGGGCGTCGCGATCCGGAGCGGGCTGCTCGCGACACTGCCGGTCGATGTGATCGAACGGTTGCCGGATGGGCGTTCGACCCGCGACGCGCCCACGCATCCGATCGCCCGGCTCCTGCGCAAGCCGAACCTCTGGCAGACGCGGGCTGAACTCGTCGGCATGGTGGAAGCGCATCGGATCCTGCGGGGCAACGGGTACATGTGGAAGAACCTCGTCACAGCGACCTCCCCCGGCGACGGCGTCGATCGGCTGCAAGTCCAGGAACTGATTCCGCTCCACCCGGATCGGCTCGAGGCCACCGAGCCCGACGAGTTCGGCGCCGCCACGATCTACAAGATGCACCGAAAAACCGGCGCACCCGTCCCCCTCCCCGCGCTCGAAGTCGTGCACCTGAAGGCCCTCAGCACCGATGGCCGCGTCGGCCGATCGCTCTTGCAGGACTTGCGCGAAGTCCTCGGCGGCGCGCTCGCCACGCAGGAACACGCCAACAGTCTCTGGAGTCGTGACGCGACACCGAGCGTCGCCCTCAAACATCCGAATACGCTCGGCGAGAAGGCCCGGAAGAACCTCGAGGAATCCTGGGAAGCGACCTACGGGCAGTCGAAGGAGAAGCGGCGCGTCGCGGTGCTCGAAGAGGGCATGTCGATCGAGCGGCTCTCGCTCTCCCCGGAGGATGGCCAGTTTCTCCAGACGCAACAGGATCTCCGCGAACAGATCGCCGCGGCCCTCCGCCTGCCCGCGTTCATGATGGGCCTCTCCTCGAAGCAAACCAGTTGGGGCACCGGCATCGAGCAGCAGCAGATCGGGATCCACGTCTTTACGCTCGGGCCCGACGTCGTGACGTGGGAACAACGGCTCGCGCTCGATCTGCTGACGCGGCCGGAGAAATTCGGGATCAAATTCCGGTTGAACGGGACGATGCGCGGCGATGCCGCGTCGCGGTCGGAGTTTTATTGGCGGATGGTGCAAATGGGCGCGATGAGTCCGAACGATGTCCGGGCGCTCGAAGACATGAACCCGACCAAGGACGGGGACGTCTATCTGCAGCCCACGAATCTGGCGCCGCTCGGCTTCGATCCGGGGAAGCCGCCGGCGAAGCCCGCCGGCGCAACGGGGGGCGCATGACACTCGATCGCCTCATCATCCCGTGCGAGTTGAAAGCGCTCGGGGCGGACGACACGCGCACGTTTGAAGGACACGGCGCCGTCTTCGGCAACATCGATGCGTACGACGACGTGATCAAAAAGGGCGCGTTCACGACCACGCTGCAGGAGTGGCACGCCAAAGGCAAGCTGCCGAAGATGTTGCTCCAGCATGGCGGCGGGTTCTTCGGCGGCGGCGCCGACGACATGGTGCCGATCGGGAAGTGGGAAGCGATGCGCGAAGACGACGTCGGGCTGTACGTGAAGGGGCGGCTCTTCGACGTCGGGACCGACCGCGCGCAAGGCACGTACGTCGCGATGAAGGAAGGCGAGCTCGACGGCCTCTCGATCGGGTTCCGAACCCGGAAGTTCGAGATGGATCAGGAGACCGGGATTCGCACGCTCACCGAGATTGACCTCTGGGAGACCTCGATCGTCACCTTCCCGGCGAACGATGCGGCACGCATCACGGCGGTGAAGGCGGACGGCGAGCTCCCGACCGAACGGGAATTGGAACGGTGGCTCCGGCGGGAGGCCGGCTTCACCGAGGCCCAGGCCAAAACGATCATCGCAAAAGGCTATCGACAGGTGCGGCGGGAGGCCAGGCCATCTGACGAAGCCTGCGAGGACCTGCTGGCGTTGCTCGCACAGCGCGCCGCAATCTTCACAGGAGCACATCATGGCTGAACCGGCACTCACCGAGGTGAAAGACGCGATCGAGAAAAGCAATCGCGCCTTCGAAGAATTCAAAACCGCGAACGATCTCCGACTGAAACAACTCGCGGAGAAGGGCGTCGCCGATCCCCTGCTCGAGGAGAAGCTCGCGAAGATCAACGCCGAGCTCGACAAGCACACCGCGATCGCGGACGCGTTCGCGAAGCTCGAAGCCAAGGTCAATCGGCTGCAGCTGTCCGGCGGCAGCGGCGACGAGGCCAAAGCACTCGAGACCGAAACGCGCCAGTTCAACGGGCATCTCCGCGCGGCCGCGCAGAAGACCGGGCGCCAGGCGCCGCCCGATCTCACCGTCGAGGACTACAAAGCGTACAAGAGCGCGCTCAACAAGTACCTGCGCCGCGGCACCGAGGAGATGGACGGCGCCGAACGCAAGGCCATGTCGGTCGGGAGCGATCCGGACGGCGGGTACACGGTCACGCCCGATCTGACGGGCCGCATCGTGACGAAGCTCTTCGAAACCTCACCCATTCGCACGATCGCCGCGCAGCAGACGATCTCCACCGGCGAACTCGAAGGCCTGCGCGACACCGATCAAGCGGGCTTCGGGTGGGTCACGGAAACCGGCACGCGCACAGCGACCACCACGCCACAACTCAACAAGTGGAAGATCACCGCGCACGAGTGGTACGCGAATCCGGGCGCGACGCAGACCCTCCTCGACGATTCGAACATCAACATCGAGAACTGGTTGGCGGACAAGGTGGTGGACCGCGGCGCGCGCGGCACCAATACCGCGTTCGTCGTGGGCACCGGCGTCGGCCAGCCGCGCGGCTTCGCCTCGTACACGACCGCCGCGACGGCGGATGCCACGCGCGCCTGGGGCGTGATCGAGCATGTCGCCACGGGCACGTCCGGCGGCTACGGCACCGATCCGAACGGCGCGAACAAGCTGATCGATCTCGTCCACAAACTCAACACGAACTATCGCCAGGGCGCCAACTGGGTGATGAACCGGCGCACGCTGGGGACCACGCGGCAGTTGAAAGATTCGAGCGGCGGCGCCGGCCAGGGCAGCTACATCTGGCTGCCGTCGCTCGCGGCGGGGCAGCTCTCGACGCTCCTCGGCTATCCGGTGACGGAAGCCGACGACGTGGTCGATCTCGGCGCCAACACGCTCTCGGTCTGGTTCGGGAATTTCCTGCGCGGCTATCAGATCGTTGATCGCCTCGGGATTCGCGTCCTGCGCGATCCCTACACGAACAAACCGTACGTGATGTTCTACACGACCGCGCGGGTCGGCGGCGACGTCGTCGATTTCGAAGCGATCAAGTGCCTGAAGTTCATCTAACGGGGTTGCCACAGAGGAGCACACATCCATGATGCGTCAAATCAACTACGTGGTGCCCGTCGCCGTGTTGAATGCCACGCTCGCGGCCGACAACACGCCGGCCGCGATCGATCTGCAGGGCTTCGACGGCGCGAAGTTCCTGATCCAGGTCGGCATCGGCGGCATCACCTTCGACGGCACGAACAAGGTCGAGTTCAAAATCACGCAGTCGAACGATGACTCGACGTATGTGGCCGTGGCGGCCGGCGACGTCATCCTCGGATCGCTCGCGGACACGTCGGTCGGGACGGGCGGGATCGTCAAGTCGCTCATCGCGGCGCACGCGGCGGCCGACATCAGCGTCGTCGACTACATCGGCGGGTATCGGTACCTGAAAGTCCTCGCCGACTTCTCGGGCACGCACGGCACCGGCACGCCGATCGCCGTGACGGTGCTGAAGGGCCGGGCGGCGCGGACGGCGTGATCGATGCGCGTACGGATGGTCCTGTCACGGGAGTGGCAGGACCGTGGACGGACGCAGCCGTTGGACGTCGGGCAGGTCTATGACCTACCCGACGGCATCGGCGCGGATCTGATCGGCACGGGCGCGGCGATGCCGGTGGATCCGGAGGAGGCGCGCGGGCTGCGGCCGCCGGAAACGAAACCGACAGCGCCGCCGGAACGCAAAGCGCGGCCGCGGGGCGTGTCGTGAACGTGGCGTGGACGCGGACCGTCGAACCGGATCCCGCCAAAGAACCCGTGACATTGGGGGAGGCGAAGGCGCAGGTCCGTCAGACATTGACGACGGAGGACACCTACATCACCGCCCTCATCGTCGCCGCGCGCAATCGCGCCGAAGCGTATCTGTCGCGCGGCTTGTATACGCAGACCTGGAAACTCGTGCAGGACCGCTGGAGCGATGCCATCTGGCTGCCGAACGCCGCGCCGCTGCAGAACGATGCGGCGGCGAATCCGTCCACCGCGCCCGTCGTGAAGTACTACGACGACGCCGGCGTCCTCCAGACCCTCGCGACGAGCGCGTACGTAGTCGACACGAGCAGCGAACCGGGACGGATCGTCCTGGCGCCGTACCAGATCTGGCCGGTGCTGCAAGCCACCCGCGCCGGCGCCGTCGAGGTGACCTATGTCGTGGGCTGGACCACGGTCGCGGCCATTCCGCAGGCGATCAAGCTCGGGATACAGCTCTTGATCGCGCACTGGTACGCGAACCGCGGCGACCATAGCGGGAATGTGCCCGAGGACGTGGCCGCGGTGTGGGCGCCGTACCGCACGTACTGGAGACCGCCGCTGTGCTCCTGAGCGAGGAGATGCTGGGCGATGAAGTTGATCTGTCTCACCTTTGCGCTGGTCTTATTCGTTATCGCCGCCGTGCCGTGGGCGGCGCCCTATGAACCGTGGCGGCTGCGCCTCGTCGCGGCCGGCCTCGCCGCGTTCCTCGCGGCGCAGTATCCGTTCTGACCGCTGACTATGGAGGCCACCATCGGTGATCTCGTCGAACGGCTCGTGATTCAGGAGAACGTCCCGGATCCGATTAGCGTCGCGAGTCTCACGCGCACGTCGACGACCGCCACGGCGCAAACCGCGACGCCGCATAACTATGCGTCGAACGACTACGTGACCGTCGCGGGCGCAACGCCGGCCGGCTACAACGGGAAGGTCAAGATCGCCGTCACCGGGGCCTCGAGCTTCACGTATCCGGTGAACGGCGCGCTGGCGACGCCGGCGACCGGGACGATCACGGTCGTCTACGTCAGCGACGCCCAGGGCGGCCGCAAGATCGGCTGGCAAACCCTCGATACGATCTGGGCCGAGCACCGCGCGGTCCGCGCGTTCGAAAAACTCCAAGTCCAGGCCCTGCAGGGCCAACTCGATTACCGGTTTCGGGTGTTCGTGCGCGCCGATCTGACGACCGAGATGCGCGCGCTGTGGACGCCGCAGTGGCCGCCGGGCGCCCCCACGCACACGCTCGAGATTCACGGCATCGTTCCGGACGGGGATGGGCGCGAGTACATGTTCCTCGAGTGCGGGGAGATCACGTAGATGGCGTACCTCCTGCCGCTCACGGCCGTCGGCGACGCGGTGTACGCGCTCTTCCAGGATGCGACGCTGACCAGCCTGGTGCCGGGCGGCGTGCAGAGCGACGTCCCGCAGGATCCGAGCTATCCGTTTCTGTGGTTCGAGATCTTGCAGCAAGCGAATTACGGCGGGCTCGGCACGAAACCCGGCAAGGGATCAATGCCCGGCCTCACGCTACGGCTGCATGTCTTTCAAAGCGAGTACGGGACGATGCGTGACGCGCAGATCGTGATGGCGCGCGCGATCGCGCTGCTCTTCGATGACACCACGCCGCTCGTGGTCGACGGGTACACCGTGTGCAGCGGGCAACCGCTCCCGGAGATCGAAACCATCCCGCTGCCGGATGAAGAACTCAACGGCTTGAAGGTGCACGAGCTCGTGACGAATGTCGATCTGATCGTCGAGGAGATCGCCGCATGATGGATGACGACCTGACCGATCGGCGCAAACCACTCGTCGACGCGCAGGGCCGCCCGACGCGCGCGGAGATCCCGCGCTGCCCGCGCTGCCACCGCGAGGCGCCGAAAGGCGATCCGACGACCCGCACGCGCTCCGCCGGCTTTGGGGGGGATGTGCATGACGTCTGCGTGTACTGCGGCTATGACTTCGAGGAGCTGACGGTATGAGCGAGCCCGCGCTGCAGGGCAAAGACTACCGCGCCTTGCGCCGCTTGTCGGATCACGACGATGTGACGCTCGCCGAGGTGGGCGAGACCTGCGAGCGCGTCCCGGCCGAGAGCCTGGCGCCGCTCCTCGCGAGTGGGCATATCGAGTGGGCGGTCGAGCGGCGCGCCTCGACGACGGCGACGGCGTCCGCCCCGACTCGCCGAAAGGCGCGCACGTAGATGGCGGGCAAAGTCGGATCGGCGTCCTTCGGGGTGTTGCTGGTGGACGGCTACAACCTGCTCGCCGCGAAGGTGCAGACCTTCACGCACAAGATCAGCGCGATCATGGAGAAGTCCGACGGCCTCGGGGACACCACATTCGCGAAAACGCCCGTCGGCGTCGTCCAGCTCGAGGTCACGCAAGCCGGCGCCTTTTTCGACGATGCCGCGAACGGGGCGCACGCGCTGCTCTCGCCGGCCGGCGCGACGGCGATCAGTCGGCTCCTGGTCGCGGCGTTTGCCGGCAACACGATCGGCAAACCCTTTCTCGGCGTATCAGGGCTCTACGCCTCGGATTACGAGGTCCTCAGCCAGACCGAGAAACTGACCAAGGCCAACGTCAAGTACGACGCCACCGGGAGTCTCGATCGCGGCGTGATCGTCCAAGACCACGTGGCCAAGACCGTCGACTGGAACACGAAGACCGACGGCTTCCCGGTCGACTACACGCTCGATTCCTCGCAGCGCGTCATTCCGATCACCTCGAATTCGATCGCGAATCCGACCGTGGTGACGACGCCGGTCCCGCACGGGCTGACGACCGGCGACAAGATTCTGATTGCGGGCGTGGCGACGAGCGCGCCGACGATCAACGGCGAACGCACCGTGACGGTGATCTCCCCGACGACGTTCTCGGTGCCGGTCAACGTGACCACCGGTGGCACCGGCGGATCGTTCGTGCGATCGAATTCGGCGAACGGGGGCGTCGGCTATCTCGCGGTGAGTGCGCTCAGTGGCTTCACCGGATTCATCGGCAAGATTCGATCGTCGCCCGACGATGTGACCTACGCGGATCTGATCACGTTCGCGAACGTCACCGCGGCGCCGGCCGCGCAGCGCGTGACCGTCGCCGGCACCGTCGATCGGTATCTGTCCTTCAACGGCGACGTCACGGGGAGTGGATCGATCACCGCGTTCGCCGGCTTCAGTCGGAGTTGATCGCGATCTTCAGTGAAGGAGACAGCACATGGCCGCCGGCAAACATGGTTCGAGTGAAATCACCGTCACCTACGACGATGGGCCGGGCGGCACGCCGCGGGTGATCACGGCGTTCATCCTGACGATGGGCGGGGTCAAGCTCACGTCGCAGTTCGAGCCGTCGACGCCGTTTGGCGCGACCGTCATGGCGAAGTTGCCGACCGGGATGATGGAGATCCCGGACATTGACCTCGAGGGCTTCTGGGACGACACCGCGACCACGGGGCCGCATACGGTCTTTCTCGCGCCGGAGACGTCGCCGCAGGCCGCGACGCGCACGCTCGCGATCGTCTTCGGCAACAGCAAGACCTGGACATCCGAAGGCTATCTCATGGACTACGAGGTGACGGGGCAGTCCGGGAAGCTCACGCGCTTCAAGGCGAAGCTCTGTCAGAACTCGGGCGCCTGGTCGTAACGCGATGGCGAGTCCCTTCGCGTCCCACACGACGTCGGATCCGATTCCGCTGCCGTTCGACCCGCCGCACTGGGTGCAGGTGCGGAAGCTGACCGGCCGGGAGACTGAGCGCGCGCAGGAAGCGCATCGCGACACGCTCGCGAGCGGCAGTGCCCGGTCGTGGGCGGCGACGTTTCGCCGGATGCTCGAAAAAGGCGCAACCGATCCGGACGTGCTGAAGGTCATCCGCGACCCGCTGACCGGCTACGACCGCTATGCGCTCGTCCGCGCGGGGCTCGTCGCGTGGAGCTATCCGCAGCCGATCAGGGCGGACCAGAAAACGCTTGGCGATCCCGAGGTTGACGCCATCGACGATCTCGACGACGAGGCGGTCGACTTCATCGCGCGCGAAGTGCTCCGCCTCACGAAACCCGCGTTGTTTGCCGCGACCGAGGAGGACGCGGCCGCCGCCGCGCGAGAGCTACAAGCTGCTGCACCGGTTGCTTGACGGCGCCGGGCAGCAGCCACTGCGGCCGGTCTCGCCCTTCGCGCACTACCTGAGTTGGTTGTGCGAGGAATTTCCGGGGCGATTCCCGACCGAAGTCATGGCGGAACGGGAGCGGCTGCCGTACGGCCTGCTTGAGGAGGTCGTCGCCGCGCGGTATTACGGGCGGGCGCATGCGGCGAACGCCGCGAATGCGCCCGGGGAGGAAGCCTCGCCGCTGCGCGTGTTAGCGAAAGACATCGAGCACGAGCTCGCGGTCGAGGAGATCGGAACCCAGGGCGATGGATAGCTTGATCATCGACGTCGACACGAGGGACGTCGTCGCGGCTTTCGACACGGTCGCCGACGTGATGCACGCCAAGCTGAAAGCGGCGGCGAAGATCACCGCCGACCACATTGCGACCGAAGCCCGCGCACGCGTGCGGCGCCGCACCGGCCAGACCGGCGAGGCGATCACGGTCGAGGAGACCCGCAGCGGCGACGGCTACGTGATCTATGTCGGCGATCCGCGGACGGCGATCGGCCGCTATCTGGAGTTCGGGACGAAGTTCATGGGCGCGCAGCCGTTTCTCTTCGCCAGCGCCCGGCTCGAAGAGAGCGCGCATAACGACCGCGCCCGCGACGCCGTGCAGGCGGCGATCGACGAGAAAGGCCTGGGCGCGTAGTGGCCGGCTCCAACCCGGTGATGATCGTCCGCGTCGCCGCGACCATCGAGGAACTGCGGCGGAATCTCGCGGAGGGCCGCCAGCAGATCGAAGTCACCGCGCAAGGCATGCAGCGGATGGTCACCGCCTTCAACGGCGAGAAGATCGTCGCACAGGCCAACAACGTCACCGCCGCCGTGCATGCCATCGGCGGGGCGTCGCAACTCACCGCGGCGGAACAGGCGAAGGTCAACCGGATCCTCGAAGAGGCGCTCGCGAAGTATCGCGCGCTCGGCCGGGAAGCGCCCGCCGGCATGCAGGCACTCGCCGAGGCGACGCGGAAGACCGAGAGCTCGTGGTCCGGCTTGCTCGGCACCGCGACGTCGTTCATGGGGGTGCTGGGGATCGGCGTCGGTGTCGGCGCGCTGGCGAGTCTCGGCCGCGAGCTCCTGGTTGACGCGGACGCGCTCATGAAACTCCACGACAAGACCGGGATCTCGGTCGAAGCGCTGCAGCAGATGCGCGTCGCCGGCGACGAGGCCGGCGTGACGATCGACACGATGGCCGATGCCGTCAATAAGCTCCAGATGCGGCTCGGCACGGGCAAAGGGGGCGCGAACGCCGCGCTCCACGAGCTCGGGATCAACGTCGCCGACTTCCTGAAGCTCGATCCCGCGCAGCAGTTCATCGCGATTTCGGACGCGATGCGCCAGATCCAGGATCCGCTCGAATTCGCGCGCGTCGGCTCGGAATTGTTCGGGAAGAACTGGGCGGAGCTCGCGCCGGTGATTAAGCGCGGGTTCGACGACGTGAAGGACAGCGCCGTCGGCATGAGCCGCGAAACGACGGAGGCGCTCGATTCGCTCGGCGACACGATGGGCGCCTTCTGGCGCGCCACGAAAGCGACCTTCGGTGAAGCGCTCGCGGATGTGTTGACCCTCAGCCTGAGTAAAACGCGCGAACTGCGCTCGGAGTTTCAGAAACTCGCCGAGGATGCCGAACGCAACAAACCGAAGGTGCAAGCGATCGCGCCGCCCGAGCTGCCCGAGGATCTCGACGCGATCGAGCACGCGTTGACGAGGAATGCGCTCGCCCTGGCGCACGCGAAGGAGCAGTGGGACGCCAACGAAAAGGCGATGAAACCGTTCCGCGACGCGATGCGCGAGATCGACTCGGCGGGGCAGGGGTGGCAGGGCACGCTCGACGGGATCGATGGGACGATCGTCGAATCGATCAAGTTCTATCTGCAGGCGGGCGTCGCGCAAGGCGCCCTCGCGACGGCCTACGATCTCACCGCGACGCAAGTGCGGGCCATCGAGGCGGCGCTCAAGGACGAGAGCGCGTCGCAGCAGAAAGCCGCCGCGACGGCCGCGGAGCACGCGCGCGCCGCGAAAGAGGCCGCGGCCGCGCTCGATCGCGAGGCCGAACAACTCACCAAAGTCAAACAGCAGGCCGAAGCGGCCGCCGCGGCGGAGCGCAAAGCCGCCGAGGAGAAGAAGGCGCTGAATCGGGCGATGGGCAGCACGCTGGATATCTCGCACGCGGCGCGTGATCCGGAAATCATGGCGCTGCTGCACGAGGGCTGGTCGCTCGAGAATGCGCAAGCGATCAAGCTCGCGCGTCAGTGGGGCTTCGCACCGGCCCTGTTCAGTCCGAAGGGCGCACCCGAAACGCGCCCGGATCCGAGTGAGCGCGTGCCTGGCTATGCCGCCGGCGTGTTCAATGCGCCCGGCGGCTGGGCGCGGGTGGGCGAACACGGCCCCGAGACGATGTACGTGCCGCCGGGTGCGGACATTTATCCGAGCAGCGGCGGCGCCGGCGCGCCGACGATGCAGTTGATCGTCAACGTCACGCAGCCGTTGGGGACGCCGACGGCGATCGCGAAGGCCGTGGACGCGGCCGTGATGAAGCGACTCCGCGACATCGGGACGCGATTCTGATCATGAGCATCTCGGGCATCTTCAACCCGGCGATCTTCAATCCAGCGATCTTTAACACGCGCGGCGCCAAAGCGCTCATGTACGCCCAAGCCGGGGTGATGCGCGCCGACGCGAGCCGCGCCAACGCGACGTCGCCAAAGGTGTTCGTCGCGATTAACGGCGTGCACTACGCGACCGCGCGCGCCGTGGCCGGACAGCAGATCGACGACGACACGCTCGAGATCCAGGAGACCGACGGCGAGACGCCGAATACCTGCGGGTTTCAGGTGCGCGGGTTCGTGCCGACCGATGGCCAGGACGTCGTCATCACGCTCGGATCGAAGAACAATCTCGATCGGCTCTTTGCCGGCACCGTCCTCACCGACACGTCCGGCTATGTTGGCACGCCCGCGAATCAACATGACCAGGTGAATGTCATCGACTACACCTGGCTGTTGACCCGCGAGACGATCACGCAGCGCTGGAGGAACGAGTCGGCCACGGCCATCGCCCAAGCGATCATCGCGCACGCAGGTCGCGGCTTTACGTCGAAACGCGTCGAAGTGGGCCTGCCGATCGTCGATGAGTTCTCCGTCACCAACGAAACGCATATCGCCGCGTTGAAACGACTCGCCGACCGGATCGGCGCGACGGTGAAGGCGACCTACCAGAAAGATGTGAAGTTCGGCATTACGGCAGGCGCCGAGACGGACCCGACGACCCTGACGGCGGCCTCCGCGCTGGCAACAGAGATGAGCGACTTCGCGGTGACGCGCGATCTCAGTCAGGTCATCACGCGCCAGCCCGTGGAAGGCGGCGGATCGACCGCCTTTTTTGACGTGCCTGCGGGGTCGCCGACACTCCCGGTCACCGCGATCGGCTGGTACAACGCGGCCGGCGGGACCGTGGTCACCGGGCCGCAACGGATCACGTATACCGGACTCGGATTCGGCTACGTCGATGTGCCGGTCGCGTCCTGGGCGGTGCGGACCGCGCCGTCCACGATCTCCTGGAGCAGCATCACCTGGTCGGCGACGCTCAATCGCTTCGTGGCGGTCGGCGGCAGCGCCACCGCGGCTGACGTCATGACGTCATCGGATGGCGTCACCTGGACGCAGCGCACGCCGGCCACCAATGCCGTGTGGACGGATGTCACCTGGTCGCCCGATCGGCAGTTGTTCGTCGCCGTCGGCGCGTCCGTCGTCATGACCTCGCCGGACGGGATCACGTGGACGGCGCGGACCGTGGCGGAAGCCAACAACTGGAAGGGCGTGTGTTGGTCGTCGACCCTCGGGCTGTTCGTCGCGGTGGCCCAGGACGGGACGCACCGCGTCATGACGTCGGTCGACGGCCTCACGTGGACCGCACAGACGGCCGCCGCGGCGCTGCAATGGCAAAAGGTGACGTGGGCGCCGGCGTTGGGCCTGTTCTGCGCGGTCGCGATCGATGGCTCGCCCAACTCGATCATGACCTCGCCGGACGGGGTGACGTGGACGCAGCGGGCCGGATCGCCCGGGTGGGCGATTGCCTGGTCGCCGGCGCTGCATCTCTTCGTCACGGTCAACACGCAGCCGTCGACATCGCCGGACGGCATCACCTGGACGCTGCGGACGCCGCCGTCCAACAACACGTGGTTTGGTGTCACCTGGGCGCCCGAGGTCGGCCTCTTCGTCGCCGTCTCGGTCAACGGCACCAGTGATTCGACGCACCGCGCGATGGCGTCGGCCGACGGCATCACCTGGACCGGGTACACCACGCCGAATGCCGGGACGTGGACGTCGGTCGCCTGGGCGGCGAGTCTGCATCTCTTTGCGGCCGTCGCGAACAACAGCGGCGACGTGCGGATTATCACGACCAACGTCTCGACCTATCAGACCCTGACGGGCATTCCCGCGAGCGGCCCGGGATCGATCCTCTATCCGATCACGCAAGGCGACCCGGTGAATCTGCGCGTCGTCGTCGACGATGTCGCGGCCCAAGCCGTGATCGCCGCGCTGATCGGCGGCACCGATGACGGCATCATTGAAGGCGCTGTCATTCAGGATGGCCGGATTTCGGAGACTGAAGCGCGGGCCCGCGGACAGGCCACGATCGATCAGCGCAAGAGCCTCAACGTCGCGCTCAGCTACGTCACGAAAGACACCAACACCCACGCGAGCCGCACGATCGGCGCAAATCTGCCCGTGCCGGCGTGCGTGGGGAGTTTCAAGCTGCGGTCGGTCGCGATTGGCAACTTCCATCCGGCGCGCTGGCCGACGCGGCACGCGCAGGCGTCCTCGGATCGCTTCACGCTCGAAGACTTGCTCCGCCAGGCGCGGGCGTCAACCGCCGAGGCGAAGGCGTGAAGATCACCCGCCGCACGGTCGTCAACGATGATGGCACCGGCGCGACCGGGACGGTCTGGAACGGCGCGTGGATGACGCAGGAGTACGACGACATCGACGCCGCGCTCCAGACCACGATCACGCTGACCGACGGCGCGACGCCCGCGCTCGATGCGGCACTCGGGACGGTTTATCGGTTGGCGGCCGCGGGCGATCGCACGATCGGGATTCCGACGAATCCATCCAGCGGCCAGCGGATCGTGATTCAGCACTTCGCGTCAGGCGGCGCGCGTACGCTCGCCTTGAATACCGGCACCGGCGGGTTCCGTTTCGGTTCAACGATCACGGGTCTGACCGCGACAGCCTCCGGGAAGACCGACTACATCGAGGCCGTCTACAACGCGACCGACAACAAGTGGGACGTGATCACCGTGACGAAGGGCTTCTGAGATGGCCGGCACGATCAAGCATCGGCATCAGACGGCGCTCGTCGCGGGCGGGTACGACGTCGACAAGAACGAGTGGAACGACTCGCTCGTCGTCGCGGGCGGATCGGACGGCGATCTCTTCAAGCGGGATACGGGCGCGGGGGACGGCTGGAGCTTGGTGGCCTCGATCGATCCGGCGCACGGCGGGACCGGGATCGCGTCCTACGCCGTCGGCGATCTGCTCTATGCGAGTGGGGCGACGACGCTCAGTAAGTTGGCGGATGTGGCGGTGGGGAGTGTGCTGGTGTCGGGCGGGGTGACGACGGCCCCGGCGTGGAGTGCGACGCCAAGTGTGACGAGTCTGACGGCCAGCAGTACCGTATCGGTCGGCAGCAGTCCAGCGACCACGGGCGTGGTCCGCATCCCTCATGCGCAGTACATCTACAGTCGCGATCAGGCGAATAGCGGCAACGTGCTCGTCATCGGTCACCTCGGCAGTCAAGTCCTGCTCGGCGATTCCACGGCGTCGCAAGTTATCAATGGTGCCGGGGATAACTTCGGGCAATTAGGTACACCGGCCGCTCGCTGGAGTCTCGCGTATCTCGGCACGGCGCTCGTCGTCGGCACGAACCCGGCGACGACAGGGGCGATCCGATTGGCGAACGCATCAGAGATGCGCTTCCGCAACAACGCGAACAACGCCGACTTGATCG
>Ga0070697_100001111_pt1 | contig 20332 bp, 15 predicted proteins | sample KBSK1501metaG_FD_65475 | JGI IMG/M metagenome (GOLD analysis project Ga0070697, IMG submission 65475) | Corn, switchgrass and miscanthus rhizosphere microbial communities from Kellogg Biological Station, Michigan, USA - KBS K1-50-1 metaG | ecosystem: Host-associated > Plants > Roots >... | reverse complement strand
AAGATCTTCTGCGCGCTCGACTCGGTGCCGTCGGCTCGGAGCGTCACGCCCTGGAGGTTGAGCATGCCGCCGTTGCCGACTTTGACGATGTCGCCGGCACCAACCGTGAGCGTTTGACCGGGCTGCATGTTCAGGGTGTTGTCGAGCACGTAGCCAAGCAGCTGGCTTGGGTCGGCGGTCTTGCGCGCCGTTTGCCAGACCAGGCTGTCGGTGACGGTGCCGTGGAAGGCGATGGCGTCGATCCCATTGCCCGCCCCCTTGTTGCCATGGATGGTGCCGAACGCGCCGGTGAAGCCATTGAGATAAATCGCGGCGTAGGTCGCGGCGCTGTTGGTGACGGTGTTGTCCGTGAGCGTGAGGTGGTCCGGGTCCCGCAGGTTGATGCCGAAGGCCCCGGCGCGATCGACGCTGACGCCCGTGATCTGGACGGTATGGCCGCCGAGCTTGATGCCGAGAATGCCGTCCTGCCCGCTGCCGCCGATCGATGTGTGGCCGTTGATAACGAGCGGCTGTGCCGCGGTGGGCGAGACACCGGTGAGGTCGACTTTGATCGCGCGCCCGGCATTGCCAGTGAAGGCGCCGTCCGTGATCGAGAGCGGAGACTGCGTAGCGACGCCATCGGCGGCGGAGTTGCGAACGTTGCTCCGGATCATCGTGAGGTTTTGCGTGAGGCGGAGTCCGGTCGGCGTGCTCACCGAGATTCCGGTGACGGCGTAGCGAATCTCCGAGTCTGTCAACGAATTCGTCTTGCCCGGGTCGAGGATGAGACCCGTCCAGTCGCCGGGTGTGGTCACGGGACAGACGCCGGAGACCTTGGGTACGAAGACCGAACCACAGCTCGACACATGCGGCGCCTGTTCCTTGAGGCTGCTCAGCACCGCCCCGGTGGCCGTGAACGTTCCATTGTGCATCGTGATCGCCCCACCGAGGACCGGCGCGTAGTCGTTGGCGGCGAGCGTGAGGTCCCCGTTCACCGCCAGGTCGCCATCGATGAGGTAACCGAGGGCACCGCCGCCGGCGCCGATGGTCTTCCAGTTGAGGGGCTTGAGGTCGGCGGTCGATCCATGGAAGGCGATCGCGTCCAGGCCGTTGCCCGCGCCGGTGTTGTCGCTGATCGGACCGCTGAAGTCTGCCTTGGTGATGCCGTCGAGGTAAATCGCGGGATAGGTCGTCGCATTTGCCAGGTTGCCGGTGCCGCTACCGGTGACACCGTTTTTCTTCAGGGTCAAGTTGTCGGCCGCCACGAGGTGCATCCCATAGGTCTGCGCGGTTTCGACCGTGTTGTTCTCGATGTCGACCAATCGACCGCCGAGGGCCGTCCCCAGGATTGCCTCATTGGTGCTGCCCTGGAAGTCGTTGCCGAGAAGTTTCAGTCCGCCCCCGGCCGCGGGCCGGGGGGTCCCGGTGTAACTGGCGTTGATCCCGTGGTCACCGGGGCCCGCGCCCGCGCACTGCAGGTAGGCGGCATCCGATGGGATGGTGTCGATGCGGCAGAACTTGCTCGTGCCGATGTAGACCGGCGTGGCATTGACAGCGACACTGTCGGAGAACGTCGGCCCCAGGCGGCTGTTGCTCACGACCAGACCGTAGACGCCACCGTCGGGTCCGCTCAGCGAGGCCTGGCCGCCGCTGATGTCGATCGCCTTGGTGGGGAACAGAATGTTGGCGTTGACGATGTTGCCTGTGCTCCCGATCAGGTTGATGCCGATCCACTCATTGGCGGGCAGTGGTGAGGGACAGCTCTGGACGAACACCGAGGGACACGCCTGGATACCAATCGTGTTGTCGCGCAGACTGGTGAAGGTCTTTAGGCGGGCACTGCTGGCATCAAGGCTGCCGTTGCTGATCAGGATGGCGCCGCCCTTGACCTTGACGACGTCGCCATCCGTCACGGTCAGCTTCGAATTGACTAATTGCAGATCTCCGTTGGCGACCAGATAGCCAAGTGTGTGCGGTGGGTTGGGAGGTAAAGGCGGAACTGTGGGAGGATTCGGGTCATTCCACGGCGTCTGCCAAGGGAGGTCTGAGACCACCTGGCCATTGAGGACGACGGCGTCCAGGCCGTTTTGCTGGCCCTTATTGTTGTTGAGCCCGCTCGCCCCGACGTTGAGGTTTGTGACACTGCTCAGATAGATCGCGGAGTATCGCAACCCGCTCCCGACGCAGGTAATCACGGGTTTGGGTGATCCACTCCCGTTGCAGGTGAAGATATTGTTAGTAATCGTCGGGTTGTTGGCGTTGGTCAGGTCCAGACCGTACGATCCAGCCCGGAAAAAGCTGTTGTTGTCCAGCTTGATCGGCTGCTGGCCCGCGACAAAGTTCCCCTGGATCGCGTCGTTGCCAATCGATCCCGCCGCGCAGGGTTGCAGCGGCACGCAGGTGGTTTCACCGAAGGGCACGGAGCTCCCGAACGTCATGTTCTCCACATCGAGCGCTTTATCGGGAACGGCCGCCGGATAGTTGGCCTGCATAGGATCGTATGTGACCTTGATCCCCTGGGACCCGATGTTATTCAAGGTGCCGAACTGGCCGTCGGGCCGGAGCGTAAGTGGATCAACGCGGCCGGACACCGAGATCGGGGTGTTGATCGAATCGATCCCGTCGAAATAAGACGGACCGATGCCGCTGTTGCGGACGGTAAGGCCATAGCTCCCACTATCGGGAGACGACGTGGCACCGCTGGTGATCGCTATGGATGTGAGGGCATGCCCAATGCTCGTGTAGGAGAGGGATCCGTTTCCTCGGTGATTACTGTCGCTGGCGATTATCGAGATCCCATCCCAGGAGGCGACGTCGGGTTCGGCATCGAAGCCGACGAAATTCGGGGGAACGGCGCTGGTGTTGATGGTGCGGAGCTCGCCCCCATCAACCGTGATTCCGGAACCGTGCGAAAAGATTTGGACAGGCCCCTGGCCGGCATCGATTACGAGTGTCGACCCTGGGAGGACGACAACTCCCGGCGGCGTGGCCGGTTGCGGCTGGCCGGCCGCCGGAAACGCGGGGCAGGCATCGGGATCATTGGGGATCGGATCATTCGTGGTGTTGAGGGGAAGGATGTAAGGACTGCCCGCCGCGGTCCAGATGGTCGTGCCCGCTGGAAGGGCTCCGCACGCAACGACTGTCGGCCCACCGCCAGCGGCGAGCGACCGGTCGGACAGGTGGACCGGCGCCTCCGTGACGCCGCGCGCCGTAAGCAGCGCAGCCACGACCACGCCCAGGCCAAGCTTCCACGCGTGGTGCGCCAGCAGATTGGCGGGCGAAGATGGCGGCTTCAGCCGGTGACGTACGTCTAGCCTCACACCCTCCTCGGCACGGGTCGTTAGCCCGTAGGCAGTCCAAAGTCTCAGCGGCGGGTTTTGACGTTAGGCGACCGGTTTTGGACCGTCAAGCAAATTGCGCGAAACTCGTCGCATCCTGCCCATTCGGGCGCGGGGCTTTGCCCAAAGGTCAGTCGCGATCTCAGGAAGCTTGGGCCGTGACGTCGTCAGCCCGGCGGGCTCGCTCGGAAAGCGCCTTGAGGGCCGCCGTCAGAAGGTCCTGGGCGGTCAGGGCGTCGCCATGGTACTCGGCGGTCCCCCAGCGGATCGAGATCCGGTCGGACTGCAGCGCGGTCTCGATCCGACCGGCGAGGACGGCCGCCTGCGCGGCGTCGATCCCCGGGGCGAGGATGGCGAAATCGTCGCCAATCCAGCGCGAGGCCAGGTCATCGCCGCGGATCGACGTCCGAATCGCCCGCGCCATCCGCTTCAGGACGGCGTCGCCGGCCCGGTGGCCATAGGCCTGGTTGGTCTGCCGGAGGTCATCCGCATCGATCATCAGCAAGCTTCCCCACGACTGCGGTCGCAACATCTGTTTATTCACCGCCTCCTCGAAGGCGCCGCGGTTCATCAAGCCGGTCAAGGCATCCATAGACGCGGCCGCGGCGAGCCGTTCGATCAATCGCGCGTTGGCGATGGAAACGGCGGCCTGGTTGGCCAGGATCGTCAGCAGGCGTAGCTGGTCGAGCGAGTACTGATTCAGCCCGAGCTTGAGGACCACGATGACCGCCAGAACCTCGTCTTCGAACATGACGGGAACCGCCAACATCGACTCGTCGATAACGGTAGTTCCCTTCACGTGTGCCGCCTTCGGATGGTGCTCGGTATCACCGAGCACCGCCCCGCGGCGTGACTCCGCGACCCAGCCCGCAATCCCCTCCCCCACCTCGACCGCCGTATTGGCAGCTGTTACGTCCCGATATTCTTCGCGGTCGGTGCCTCGCAGGTAAACGACCTCGAGGCGGGTGCGGTCTTCGCTCATCAACAGCACGCGGCACTGGTCGTGAGGCAGCAGCGCGGTAATCGTTTCGCCGATGCGGTTGCAGATGTCCTCGATGCTGGTTGCCCGGGCGAGTTGCTGACCGAGGGCCTCCACCGTCTGCATGTGCTGAGCCCAGCCGCGCGGTCCAGAAACCGTGGCATCCGGGGTCGGTTGTCCGACCGCGTCAGCGGCGGCGGTGATGTGGGGCGGTTCGTGCTCGATCAGGTCGAGCATGACGTCGACCACGCGTGGATCAAACTGCTGACCGGTTTCCTTCTTGAACTCCGCGACGATCGCCTGGATGGGCAGCGCCTTGCGGTAGGAACGGTCCGATGCCATCGCGTGGAACGCGTCGCACGCGTGGATGATGCGCGCCTCGATCGGAATCTCTTCGCCTTTGAGGCCATCCGGGTAGCCGGTGCCGTTCCACCGCTCGTGCTCCGCCCGAATGATGGGACCCAACGGGGCAAGAAACGCCACGGAGGCGACGATGCGCTCGCCGATGACCGGGTGCTCGCGCATGATGGCGAATTCTTCGGACGTCAGCGGACCTGGCTTCTGCAGGATGTAGCCGGGAATCCCAATTTTGCCGATATCGTGGAGCAGGGCACCGTATTTGAGCAGGCGGAGCTGGTCGCGCGGCAGATCGAGCCGCTTTCCGACGTTGACCGCGAGGTCGGCGGTTTCCCTCGAGTGCGCCTCCGTGTAGCGGTCTTTGGCGTCGAGCGCCGCCGCCAGCGCCCCGATGGTTGCGACGTAGCTCTCTTCCTGCTGCCGCCGCCGGTTCTCGTACTCGATGAGCAGCGCGCGGCGAACACGAGCCGAGATGAAGGCGCAGAGCATGGTGGACACGGCGAGGACGACCACGGTGCGCGCGTAGTAGTTGTCCCAGCCATTGATGAACAGCGGGAGGGCTGCGGTCGCCGCCGTCAGCAGGGCGATGGCGCCTCCGGAGCGAAACCCGTAGGCCGCTGCCATGAAGACCGCCGGCGCGATAAAGATCGGCAGGATGTGGGAATGCGTGCCGCCCGTGTACATGACCATGAAGCCGAGCAGAGCCAGGCCCGGCATGACGATCACCACCAGGAATCGTTCGACCGGCAGCCGGTGCCAGGGGAAAAACCAGCTCACCGCCGCCCCCACATAAGAGAGGATGCCGACGATCCAGATGCCCCCGAAGTCGAGGTGCGGCGCGCCGATGAAGCTGCTGCCGACGTCGACGGTGGCCGCCGTCACGAAGGCAATCGCGGCGATACGGAACATCCCCTGGTGGAAGTCGACGGGAATCCGCTCGTTTTGGGCCATGCGGCGCCAAATACAACGGCTATTCAGGCGGCTTCCAGCGACCTCAACGGCCCCCACCCTACCCTCGCCCAAAGGGGGAGGGGAATACCCGGGCCCTGGCTGGAGTTGCCGACCGGCCGTGGAGACCGCCAGAATGCCGGTATGGCTGGGGGTGGGAACGGGCAGGCGCCGGAGCCGCCGCTCAGGGTCGAAAGCCGGGAGGAGCTGGTCTACCTACTGGGGGAGGCTTGCGAACTGGAGCACGGCCTGCTCTGCGAATACCTGTACGCTCAGTTCTCCCTCAAGCGCAGCGTCCAAGAGGGCGTCACGCCCGAGCAGCTGGCCCGTATCCAGGCCTGGGAGCTGGCCATCATCGATGTCGTCAAGCAGGAGATGCTGCACCTGTCACTGGCGACCAACATCCTGACGGCGATTGGGGCGGCGCCCCATTTCGAGCGACCCAACTTCCCGATCCTGTCCCGCTGGTATCCCCCGGACGTCCAGATCGCCCTGGTGCCGTTTGGCGAGCGGGCGCTGCGTCACTTCATGTTCCTCGAGCGCCCAGAGGGAATGTCGCTGCGCGATGCCGAGGGCTTTGGCGCGGTCGGTCACATGCGGCCGCTATCCAACGACGATCCGCAACTCACCGGCGGTGCCGAGGAGTGGCACACGGTCGGTCATCTCTACCGCGGCATCGAGCGGGGACTCGCGCATCTCGTCGACCGCTACGGCGAGTCGGATGTCTTCATCGGGCCGCCCAACGCGCAGGCGACAACCCAGGTCTTCGAGTGGCCGGAGTTGACCGCCGTGACCAGCCTCGCATCCGCGAGTTCGGCGATCGAAATTATCGTGGAGCAGGGTGAGGGCGCCCGCGGCGATTGGGTCAATTCGCACTTCGGCAAATTTGTCGGGATCCTCGAGGACTATCTGGCGGTTCGCCGGGCAGACCCCAGCTTTGAGCCCGCGCGTCCGGTGATCCCGGTCTTCCTTCGCGAGCCGCCTGATGTCGACCTGGTGACGCTCATCGAAGATCCACTGACCCGGCGCGTGGCCGACGTCTTCAATGCCACCTATGAAGTCACGCTCCAGGTCCAGAGCCGCTACTTCGTGCATCATGGCGAGACGCCAGATGAACTCGAGACTCTGGCCAAGACAGCCAAGCACCTGATGAACTGGGTGATGCGAAACCTTGGTCCGATGATGACCGCGCTCCCGGTCGGTCCACAGCAAGCGGGTCAGACGGCAGGCCCGGCCTTCGAGATCGTGCGTCCCGCCTTCTTCGTCCTGCCGCACCGCGACGCCGCCTGGAAGATTCTGCGCGAGCGCTTCGAGACGTTGGCCGATGTGTCCCTCAAGCTCGCCGAGGATCCCGGGCTTGCCGGGATGAAGCAGATCGCCACCAATTTCCAGGGATTCGCGAGCGATCTGCGCCGGCATATCACGGCGCGGGCGGCCGTCCCGACGTCCTAACGTCGCCGAAGTGGACGTCTGCTATCGTTTTTGGCAGCGTTAGAGGGGAGTAGCCTCACAGCGGGAACCCCGTCAGCACGGTGCGAAAGCGCCCGGGGCCGCGGCGAGTTTTCACTCGCGGCAAGACCTCTATGCGGAATTCCGCATGGAGGTGAGCATCGCGAAGAGTCGTCTGAGCCGGTGGCTGGCACCTCTACCCCGTCCGCTGCGGCGCATGTTGATCCTGGTGGTCGGCTCCACCGTGGCGCTGTTTGGCGTGCTGCTCCTGGTGCTCCCGGGACCGGGCATCCTCGTGATCATCGTGGGGCTCGCCATCCTCGCTACCGAGTTCGCCTGGGCTGAAGCCTTGCTGGCGGCGGCACGGAGGCGCGCGGCGCGCGTCATCAAGAAGTTCAGCGCGACGGGCGTCCGGCCGTCAGCGGGGCGTGATGGGCGGGACGATCCCCGGCGGCAGCGCCGTCGCGGTGCGCAGGGCAGCCAGGCGGCGGCTGGCCTGGAAGCCTCGAACCATGAAGTAGAGCGCAAGGCCGTGAAACGCAACAGCCGCCCAATCCGTCACCCAGGCCAGGAGCAAGGCGTCGAGGACGACCAGCACCATGCCCACGATGAAGCTCCACTGCGTGCCGTTCCGCGAGACGAGCGCGATGCCCACGAAGATGCCGGCGATCAGCACGTCAACGACCAGCGCGAGCACCTGGCCGGTGGTGCCGGTGATGATCTCCTTGCCGAACGCGTCCACGAATTGGGTGGCACCGAGGCCGAGGAAGAAAGCCCAGTTGCTCCCGACCGCGAAGAGCACGGAGTTCACCAGCGACAGGCCAGCGATCCAGATGAACCAATTAGCCCCTGATCGGATGAGCTGCACCTGCCTGGCCATCTCGGTTGGGACCTGCGGTGGCCCAGGCGGCGGCGAGGGGCCCGCGGTGCTCGACGGAACCATTGTGCTCATTGACCCTCAGGGGAATCCCTGCGGCGAGACAGTAGCACAAAGACGCCGGCGTCGAGCCGATTAGCGGAGGAGTTTCGCCAATTTGTCCAGCTCGTTCTCCCAGCCCATGACCGCCATCTTCGTCCAGTACTCGTCGTGCATCGCGTCGAGGGTCAACACCATCCTCACGCCCTGCGGGGTGGCGTCGAACTCGACCATCATCGCCACCTCGTAGGGCTTGACGTTCGGAATGAAGTCGGCGAGCTGCGTGAAGGCGAGCCGCTTCCATGGCACGACCTCGGTGTAGGTCACCAAAGACGGGGTCCTCAGCGACATCCCCGCCTTTTTCAGGAACTCGATCTGGTCCGGAGCGATCGCGCTCATGTCATACCGGAGCTCGCCGCCGGGGCGAACGTCGAGCTTGCGGACTTTCACCTCGAACCCGTCGGGGCCCCACCAGGATTCGATGCCGTCCTTGGTGGTCCAGAGTTCCCAGACGTCCTCGATGGCCGCCTTGAAGCTGCGCTCGATGCTGACCCTGCGGCGTGCCGGCTGGGTCTGCGAGGCCACGTTAGGCGCCACCCCGGTACGCCTGCTCGAGCGTGGCGATGTCGAGCTTGCGCATCTTCAGCAGCGCTTCCATCATCTTTGCGGGGTTCCCAGATTTCGAGTCACTCATCATCTGGCCCAACGCGGCGGGCACGACCTGCCACGAGACGCCGAACCGATCTTTGAGCCAGCCGCATGGTCCTTCCTCGCCGCCCTCCGAAAGCCGCGCCCAGATCTCATCGAGCTCGCCCTGCGTTTCGCAAGTCGCGACCAGCGAGAAGGCTTCGGTGAACGAAAAGGAAGGGCCACCGTCAAAAGCCGTGTACTCCTGCCCGTCGAGCTCGAAGCTGGCGTGCCACAGGCTGCCTTTGGGAAGAGGTCCGTTCCCGTCACTGCGCAGCACGCTGAGCACCTTGGAATTCGGGAACAGCGAGACGTAGAAATTGATCGCGTCCTCGGCGTGATCCTTGAAGGTCAAACACGGTCGAACACCTTGCACCTTCGCTTTGTTGGCAACCGCCGTCGTCTGCCGACTCACTTCTGTCATTTGCCTTCCTCCTTGTGTTTCGCTCGGGTTCTGCCCCGTCGGTCGAGTTCAACGGCAAACCTGTCGAGGCGGGCCTCCCACATCCCGCGGTACCCCGTCACCCAATCGTCGAGTTCGCGGAACGGCTCCGGGCGCAGCGCGTAGAGTCGCCGACGGCCCTCGGGTCGAACAACCACGAACCGAGCGTCCGCCAGGATGCCGAGCTGCCGCGACACACCCGGCTGGCCGATGTCCACGGCCTTGACCAGCTCACCCACCGAGCGCTCGCCGCCCCGGAGCGCGTCGACCAGGCGCCGGCGGGTCGGGTCGGCCAGGATCTGAAAGATGTCGGGCATGGGGGACATATTACTCCAGCAACATATGTTTTGTCAACGATATATCGTCCCCCGAGTCTCGGTGACGGCGTATCGGCCTACCGCTGACGCCGGACGTCCACCCCCAGGAACGACGCCAGGTCGTCCAGGGCTCGCTTCGTCGCACGAGTCGGTCGGCGTCTGCCATCCCAGCCGGGCTCCCACCGCTCACCGATGACGTTAAGGATCCCGTCATTGCGGTCCACCGCGAGATCGAACCTGGCAATGATGCGGTCGCCGTGCAGCAGCGGCATCACGAAGTAGCCCCAGCGCTTGCTCTTTGGCACGTAGATCTCGAGCTTGAAGTCGAAGCCCCACAGGGCCAGCGTCCGGTTGCGATCGCAGATCAAATTGTCGAATGGCGACACCAGGGTCGTCCTCGGTTCGAACTCCCCCGCCTCGATGTGCTCGAGTAACTCGACATCTTCGGCATGGATGTACCAGTGGCCTTTGAGACCGAGCTCCAGCGGAACGATCACGCCCTCGGCTTCGAGCTGCTTCCACTCGCTTGCGAGTCCGTGGTAACGGCGCCGGATGAAATGGTTCACCACTTGCTCCTGCGTGGCGACGCCGAGGGCACGCAATGACCGGACAGCCGCCTCTCGAAGCGCAACCGGTTGGTCCGGGATCTCAGCGAGGGGCGCGCTAAACCAACGATCCGCCAGGGCCCACCGGCGTCCGCCTCCAGAACGGCCCGCGGGCACGATTCGTCCCTGGAACCAGAGGAGCGCCAGGGTATCGGCAATGAGGCTTCGCTTTCCCCAGCCGGATTCGTACTTCTCGGCATGTTCGTCGAAATCCGCAGCGCGCACCGAGCCATTGGCGGCCAGCCGCTCGAGAACCGGCTTCGTGAACCGGGCCCGCCGTGTCATCCAGGCCTCGGTTGTTCTTGGGTCGGCCCAAGACGGCGGCAGCGCGGCATGGAGGGCACGGTCCTCGGTCGGAACGATCGAGGCCTGGTGCGCCCAGTACTCGTAGAGGCGGCGCTCGTCCCAGAGCAGAACATCGACCAGCTTGGGGTCGAAGGGACCGAGCCGGCTGAAGACGACCAGCAGATGGTTGCGGGCGACGATGGCGGTGGGGTCGAGCTGCAGACAGCCGATCGCCCGCACCAGCTCATGGATGTCATCAGTCGTGACCGTTTTCGGGGGTGGCCCACTCAGGCGCTGGCGAGCCACGGCCATGCGCCTGGCGTGTTCGATCCGGACCTTTCGGCGCATGATCCAGAACTATGGCTGAGGCCGCGACCCTCGCCGCAGCCCGCCGCTAGCCGCCGAGCTTGAACGCCTTTCGGACCATACGGGTCACGGCCGGTTGCTCCGCATCGGTAGGCGCGCGCAACGTGATGAATCGCGCGTCCTTTCCGCCGCCCTGGAGCAGTCCGCTGCCGTCGTCGAGCTCACGACCCCGGTAAAAGATGAGGGCCGCGTACTCCCTGAAGGCGCCGATCCCGACGACATTCCGGCCTCCCCTCGCGTACCGGATCATCTTCCACATGTAGCTCCTCGACCGCGGCGGCTGGGTCTGAGCGGTGATCTCCGCGACGCCGGATCCGGCGGCTTTCACCGTCCGGCGCGCCGCCTCCACGATCGCGCGAACGCTCGGCGTGAGCTTTTTGAGTTGCTCCGAAAGAGTGAGCTCGGATGCCGCGGCCATGCGCTGGAATCTACTCCGTGCGCAGGCCTGACGGCAAGGCGGCGACCCCTGTAGTATCCGCAACGGGCTCGGCGCCCGTACAGAGTGATGAAGTAGCTGTGCCGCTCTTCCTGGATCGCCATGACATCCCCGGCGCTACCGCCGTGGACCTGGCCATGGCTCACGCCCGAGACGTGGAGATCGAAAAGCAGTACGGCGTCAAGTACATCACGTACTGGTTCGACCCGAGCCGCGGAACCGCGTTTTGCCTCGCAGAGGGCCCCGACGCGGTCAGCGTGGAGGCGGTCCACCGAGACTCGCACGGGCTGACGGCCTCGCGAATCATTCTGGTCGACCAGCGCTCGGTCGGGTCGTTCATGGGCGCGATCCTCGAGCCGGAATTGGGCGAGCCTTTCGCGCATACCGCCTTCAGGGCCATCCTGTTCACCGACATCGAAGGTTCAACCGCGAGGACGATGCGGGTCGGCGACGCCGGCGCCATGCGGCTTCTTCGCGCGCACGATGCCATCGTCCGGGCGGCGCTCGGCACCAATGGCGGGCTGGAGGTGAAGCATACCGGGGATGGGATCATGGCCTCCTTCACCTCTGTCACGCACGCGGTGCGGTGCGCAATCGAAATCCAGAGGAAAGTGGCCGAGCGAAACACAGACGCCGCCGACGCGCTGCGGCTCCGGGTCGGCGTCAGCTGCGGGGAGCCGGTGACGGAGGAGGGTGATCTCTTCGGCGCGGCAGTCGAGCTGGCGGCCCGCTTATGCGCGCATGGTTATGCCGGCGGCATCCTGGTATCGAGCGCGGTCCGCGAAGTCTGCCTCGGCAAGGGGTTTGCCTTCGAGGACCACGGCGTAGCGGAGCTAAAGGGCTTTGACGAGCCAGTCCGGCTCTACGGCGTCCGCACCCAGACGGCCCCTTGAGTAAGTCGCTCCTCGATGACGCTTTCGCGCACCACGTCTGGGCGACTGCGCGGTTGATCGATGCCTGCATCCCGCTCAGCCCGGGGCAGCTCGCGACCAACGTTCCGGGAACCTACGGCTCGATTATCGAGACCCTGCGCCACCTAGTCGATGGTGATGGCTTCTATCTCTACGGCCTGACGGGTGATCGCGCCCATGGCATGAACACCGACCACATGGACCTCCGAGAGCTCCAGTCGGCGATCAAGACCAACAGCGCCGCGTGGTCGCGGCTGCTGGCGCAGAACCCCGATCCCGACGCTATCACCCTGGAGCTCGACGACGACGGCTTCGAGCGTCGCGCCACCACAGGCATCAGGTTCGCCCAAGCGCTGCACCACGGAACTGATCACCGAAGCCAGGTGTGCACCGCGCTTACCAGCCTTGGCGTCGAGCCGCCGAGCATCGACGTCTGGGACTTCGGGAAAGAGGCTGGCCGCAACATCGAGATCGAGCCCGTCCACCGTCACACGTAGGCAAGGACTGCGTCCAGCGGCCGAGGTACTCGCTTGAGGTCCAGCGCGTCGACGAGTAAAGCCGCGGATTGGATCTTCCGGCCCCGGTGCGTGCCGAAGAAGCGCCGGAGCTGCTCCTCGGCAGTCCGCGCCCGCCACTGAGGCTCTCTCTGGAAGGTGCGAAGCGCTTCGAGCTCGCCCTGCGCCTCGATGACCCGTTCGACGGTGGCGACACCGAGGGCGCGGATCAACTCGTCCTCCAGGTCCGCGACGCACACGTAGAAACCCAGGCGTTCCATGTCGGCGCGCGTGAGGTTGGAGCCAAGGCCGGCTCGCTCGAGGCCCCGCCGAAAGTCGCCCTCCTCTCCGACGTCACAGAGCCCCGCAACTTTCAGGTCAAGCCCCTGAGGACCGAAGCGATTCAGGAAAGTTCCGATGTTCGTCGCACCTCCCATTGGCACGATAAACACACCCTCCGCTTCGAGATTCCGGCCGCGGCGCCTCGCGAGTGCTTCGAGCGCGAGCTGGTCGCTGACCCCTTCAACAAGCACGGCCGTCCGTGCGCGGGAGGTCTCCGCCGTGGTCGCCATGCGGCAATCTTGAGACAATCCACGCCCTCCCCACGGACGGTAGAGTTGGACGGCACTTCCTTCGGGTCGTGCCGTCCCACCTCCTTTTGCTTAGCAGGCCGTGCCGCTCGCCGCGACCGTGGTCGGTAGCTGGTAAAAGCGCAGTTGAAGGAGCTTGAGGCCGTTGTTGTCGTAGCTCCAGAAGTAGTTCTGAAGCGTTGAGCTGAAGAGAGACGTCCGTGTCAGTTGGCTGTTGATGCACTGGCTGACAAAGAGCAAGTTGCTGGACACATTGCTGAACACGCTCTTGCCGTTGCTCCGTGTTTCGACCGTGACGAATTGTGCGGTCGAGCAAACGAGCGCACCGGTCAAGTCGGTCGCGCAGGTGGTGGTCGATGAGCTACCACCCGGCTTGGCCATGGCCCGCACCCAGACGGAGTAGGTCGTCGTGATGGTCGTCGTCGTGGTGCTGGCGACCGGGTTCGGAAGCTGGAAGGCCGCACTCCCGTCGAGGCAGTTGGCGTCGAGAACCTGGAAGCTGCCCGGTGACAGGATGATCGGACACTTGCCCTGCAGCGGCACGAAGATGTCGTGGCCGTTCGAACTGGTCGATGCACTCCCGCCCTGGACGATGCCGTGGATGTTCAGGTCGTAGTGCGGACCGCTGGGCCCGCCGTTCCCCGTCGTAGTTTGCCCGGTGATCGTTTGCGCCGTCGTTTGAGTACTCATTGCGGTGGCTGAGGATTGGAGCGTCGTGGTCGTTTTATGGGCTTGGAATCCCATCGTCAGAATCGCTGGAGCCGGAGTCAATGCGATAAGGCCGAATAAAGCTACGCCGAGAATGATGACGACGGTCGGAACGATGCGCGGTCGGGTCGGGCGATCGAACCATGTGCTCAATGGCACACCTCCCCAAAAAGATCTGCTTCCACGCTGCATCAGTTGGGAGGCACTCGCTAGGGACGTCACGCGCTCGCTACGTCGTCTGCGGTAGTCTGGGCCGTCCCCGCTACGTCGCCTTACGTAATCCGTTACGACCCGTAGCCCACCTGTCAGCGTTCGCTTCGTAATCTGAGCTCAGGGCCCACCGGGTCGTGGGATTTGGATTTCTGGGGCTCCCGAGGTTAGACAACGCATGAGCGAGAGCGAGGGGATTGACGCGCGCCCGTACCGCGCGGTAGTAACGGGCGCGGCCGGCTTTATCGGTTCGCACCTCGTTGAGGCATTGCTCGAGCTCGGCCATGAAGTGGTTGGCATCGATGCCTTCACATCGTCGTATCCGCCGGCACTCAAGCGCTCAAACATCGCGGCGGCCAGCGCACATCCTTGCTTCGATCTCCTGCCAGCCGATCTGAACGAGCTTGACCTGGTGGAGGTGCTTCGCCCGGACGACGTCATTTTTCACCTGGGAGGCCAGCCGGGTGTTCGGGCCAGCTGGGGTAAGGACTTCGTCGACTACACGCGTGCCAATATCGATGCCACCCAACGGGTGCTCGAAGCGGCGAGAGCGCGCCAGGCGGCGCGCATCGTCTTCGCCTCGTCATCGTCGGTCTACGGCGACGCGCCGCTGCCGATGCGCGAGGATGGACCGCTTCATCCAGTCTCACCGTACGGCGTGACGAAGCTCACGGCAGAGCTGCTGGGGCTCGTTTACTGGAAGGCGTTCGGATTGCCGGTGGTGCCCCTCCGCTTTTTCAGCGTCTACGGTCCGCGCCAACGACCGGACATGGCGTTCAACCGATTCATCGATGCCATCGCCCAGGGAAAGCCGATCGTCGTCTTCGGCGATGGAAGCCAGCGGCGCGACTTTACCTACGTGGGGGACGTGGTTGCGGCGCTGCTGGCCGCCGCCGCGCACGGCCGGCCTGGAGAGCCGATCAACGTTGGCGGCGGCTCCACCGTCACTGTGGCGCAATCCATCGCGATCATCGAGCGACGGATCGGACGAAAGGCGCTTATCGAGCAGAACCCGGCGCCGCCAGGCGACGCCCGCGACACCCAGGCCGCCACCGATCGCCTGCACGCGCTGGGCGCGATGCCCCGGGTGCGCATCGAGGAGGGCCTGGCGCAGCAGGTGGCCTGGCAGCTTCGCTCGATGCCCGGGCAGGTCTCGCGGAGCGTCGTCGCGGGTGCGCCGCCCACCCAGCGAGCCCGATCGGGCTCGGCGCCGCGCATCCTTCTCTATTCCCATGACACCTATGGCCTCGGCCACTTGCGACGAAACACCGCCATCGCCCACGGCCTCGTGCAGCGGTCGCCTGAGCTCGAGGTCACGCTGCTCACCGGCTCCCCGATGGCCGAGCGATGGCCCTTCCCGGACGGCGTATCGATCGTCCGAATTCCGCCCGTCATCAAAGTTGGCGCGGAAGAGTATCAGCCGGTCCAGGCGCGCTCGATGTCGGCCGTGCGTGCCGAACGGGCCGGTATCATCGCCTCCACCCTTCTGCGGGTGCGACCGGACGTCTTCCTCGTGGACCATGCCCCGCTCGGCATGAAGGGTGAGCTGGGCCTCGCCCTAAAGATGGCCCGCGAGGAGCTCCCCGACACGCGCGTCGTTTTGGGGTTGCGCGACGTCCTAGATGAGCCCGACGTCGTGCGGGCAACCTGGAGCGCGCAGGGCGTCTATCAGATCCTGGAGACGGCCTACGACCAGATCATCGTCTATGGCAGCCGAGAGCTCTTCGACGCCGCCAGCGAGTACGGCATTCCCGACAGCGTCGCGCGACGAGTCCAGTTCAGCGGCTATCTCGCGAAGGACCGCGGGCTAGAACAGAGCATCGACGGCCGGGAGACCTGGGCGCAGGCCCGTCGCGCTGGTGATCGACGAGTCCTGGTGATGGGCGGCGGTGGCGGCGACGCCGCCCCGATGCTGCTGGCCGCGATTCAGGCCTGGGACAGCCTTCGATATCTGCTCCATGGCGAAGCCGTGATCGTCGTTGGCCCGCTGATGGCGCCCGCGGATCGGGCCGAGGTTGAACGGATGGGCAGCCAGGTCGCCGGTGTCCAGGTTATTCGTTCATCCACGACGATGCTCAGCCTGGTGGCGGCCGCCGACCTGATCGTCTCGATGGGCGGCTACAACAGCGTGGTCGAGGCGGTGGCAGCTCGCAAGCCGCTGGTCATCTGCCCTCGCACGGCGCCGCGGCGCGAGCAATTGATGCGAGCCGAGATCATGGCACGCCTGGGACTTGCGCAGGTGGCCCGGCTCGATGGCGATGGCGATGTCGCCGCCCGCGTCGCCGACGCGATGGTGGCAGCTCTCAAAGCGGGCCCACCGCCGGCCCATGCCTGGCGATCGATCGATCTTCGTGGCACCGAGCGGGTGGCGGACCTTTTGCTTGAAATGACCGCGCCGGTTTCGGTGCAGGTGGCCGCCTGATGTCGACACGCTTCGCCTACGTCCTCAAGCGGTTTCCTCGCCTCTCCGAGACATTCGTCCTGAACGAGATGCTGGAATTGCAACGGCAGGGCGTGGCGCTGCGGATCTACGCGCTCACGGACCCGCTCGAAAGTCAGGTCCATCCCGAGGCGGCCCGGCTGCAGACCGACGTCGTCTATCTGCACGACCCGCGCCGACGGCTCAGGTCGTGGTTTCGCCTGCTCGGTGGTGCGCTCCTCCAGGCGCTCTCCCATCCGCGTGGCGGATTGCGCGTGCTCTGGGCGCTGTGCAGTGTGCACCGTTCGATGCCCTCGCTCCGCCACGCGATCGAAGGCCTCTGGCTGGCCCGCGACCTACGCCAAAACGGCGTCGGCCACGTACACGCCCACTTCATCCACAGCCCGGCCGCCGTGACCTACCTCGCATTCCTGGCCGGCGGTCCCCCATTCAGCGTGACGGCGCATGCCAAGGACCTTTACACCACGCTGCCACGCAACCTGCGCATCCGGGCCCGCGCCGCCCGGTTTCTTATTACCTGCACGCGCTTTAATGCGGCGCATCTCGCCGGCCTCGTGTCGGCGCGGACCCAGGTCGTCTATCACGGCACCGACCTGCAGCGCTTCAGCCCGGACCGGTCGCACGTTGAACCGCAACGCATCCTGTCCGTCGGCCGCCTCGTCGCAAAAAAAGGCTTCAAAGACCTGGTTGATGCACTGGCGCTGCTGCAGAGCAAAGGCCTTCGCGTCCGCGCCGACGTTTACGGCGGTGGCCCACTTCGGCCCGAACTCGAGGCGAGGGCGCACCGGCTGGGCCTTGATGGCCGGCTCACCTTTCATGGGGCGAGGCTGCAGGACGAGATCCTCGCCGCTTACCGGCGCGCCACGGTCTTCGTCCTGGCGCCGGTCGTCACCGATGACGGCGACCGGGATGGCATCCCCAACGTCCTCGTCGAAGCAATGGCCTCGGGCGTTCCGGTCGTTGCAACCAAGATCTCGGGCATCCCCGAGTTGATCACCGATGGGATCGATGGTCTGCTCGTGAACGAACACGATCCTGCGGCGCTCGCCGCCGCCATCGAGCGGGTACTGATCGACTGGGAGCTCGCCGAGCAACTGGGGCGTGCCGGGCGGCGGCGGGTCGAACGGGAGTTCGACCTGGTCGCCAACACCCAACGGTTACGCGGCCTGCTCGAGGGAAGGCCTGCCGATGATCGCGTTTTGGAGATCAGGGCCGCATGAGAATTGCCTACGTTTGCGCCGATCCAGGAATCTCACCCCTGGGCGACAAGGGAGCATCCGTCCACCTGCGCTCGCTCGCGGGGGCGCTGGCGCGGCGCGGCCACACCGTGACGTTGCTCAGCACTCGGTTGGACGGCGCGAACACGCTGCCGCCCGACGTGATGCTTGCCCAGCTACCGGACGGAGCCCCGACCCAGCTGTTGCGTGACTGGCGAATTGAGGTGCTGCTCGAGCGCTACTCGCTGGGCGGTGACAAGGTCGGGGAAAGCTGCCGCACGCTCGGCATTGCACATGTCCTCGAGGTGAATGCTCCCCTGGTCGATGAGGCGGCCCGCTATCGCGGTCTCCGAGACGTCGCCAGCTGGCGTGCCCGCGAACGAAGCATCGTGAGCGCCGCGGATGCGGTGGTAGCCGTCTCTCCCAGTGTTCGCGCGCATGTGATTCGCTGCGGGGCAGCGCCCGACCGTGCGATGGTGGTCCACAACGGCGTCGACCTCGAACCGTTCGAGTCGGCGAAGGGTGATACCGTGCGACAACGCTATGCGCTTGGCAATGCCCGCGTCGTGGGATTCGCCGGCAGCTTGAAAGCCTGGCATGGTGTCGACCTCCTGCTCCGCGCGGCCGCCCGCCTCGACGCCGACGTCCGCGTGCTGATCGTCGGCGACGGGCCGGAGCGGAGCAAGCTGGAGGCACTGGCCATCGAGCTGCGCATCGCCGATCGCGTCGTCTTCACCGGGGCCATTGCACATCACGCCATCCCGGAGCACCTGGCCGCAATGACCGTGGCGGCGGCGCCCTACGTTCTGCAGACCGATTTCTATTTCTCCCCACTCAAGCTCGTCGAGTATCTCGCCGCGGGCGTCCCGGTGGTAGCAAGCGAGCAGGGCGATCTTGCCCGTCTGGTCGGCAAGGCCGGTCTGATGGTGCGGCCGGATGATCCTGCCGAGCTGGCCGACGCGCTCGGCAAGGTTTTGAGTAATCCTGAATTGCGCCGTGCCATGCACTTCGCGGCCCGCCGGCACGCCGCCGGTATGACGTGGGACGCGGCCGCCGCACAGGTCGAGACCGCGCTGATGTCGGCCACGGCCAGGACCCGATCCGTCGTTTTCAAGCGGACGGCGGCGTGATCACCGCCATCCGGCTGCTTTTTCCCTTCGCCGCCCGCTACTGGCGCGGGCTCACGCTCGCCCTCATTGCCATGGGTGGCGAGATTCTCACCGCTGTGCTGGCGCCGATCCCGATCCAGCGCGCCATCGACCAGGTCATCCGGCCCATCCTCGCCAGTCGCCGGCACGTCGGCCGCCACGAGGTGCTGATGCTCGCCGGCCTGGCCCTGCTGGTCGTCGTCATCGCGCTGCTCGACGCCGGCTTCACCTACCTCGATCTGCGGCACACGACCCGGAGCGCGCCGCAGGCCATCACCGACTTGCGGCGTGCGCTCTTCGCCCACATGCAGCGCCTTTCGCTCGCCTTCCACCATGATGCCGAGACCAGGCTTGGCGATCTGCAGGTCCGCCTGGGCACCGATGTCCAGGCCCTGCAGGACCTGGTCGCGACGACGCTCAGCAGCTTCATCACCAATACCGGCGCCGCCATCGTGATGATTGTCTTGCTGTTTCAGGTCGCCCGGCCGATCGGCCTGGTGGTGCTCCTGGGCGCGCTGCCGGTGTTGCTGCTGGCCGGTCACTATCGCATCCGGATCAAGCAGGTCAGCCGCGAGGCACGCAAACGCGAAGGGAAGGTCAGCGCCATCATCAGTGAAACCCTGGGCGCCGCACGACTGGTGCAGGCATACGGCCGCGAGGCTGAGGCGAGTGACCGCATGCATCGGGAAAGCGAGGCCGGACTCCAGGCCGCCTTGCACGCCGGTGAGCTGCAAGCCCGGGTCCAGCCGCTGGTGGAACTGGCCTCGTCCTTGTTGACCGGGTTGGTGCTCGTGCTGGCGGCAACCCTCGCCATCGAACGGGTCATCACCGTCGGCCAGTTGACGCTCGCCATCGCCTACACGCGCGGCACTCTGGGGGCGCTGCGGCAGCTGGCGAAGCTCTCGACGACGACCCAGAAGGCGGCTATCGGAGCCGAACGACTTGTTGAGATCTTCGACAGGGCACCCGTCATCCATGATCCGGTCCGACCGCGGCCATTGCCCGCTGGGCCCCTCTCCGTCGTCTTCGAGCGGGTGACGTTTGGCTACAGGCCCGACAACCCGGTCCTCATCGACCTGTCATGGACGATTCCGGCGGGCGCCTGCGCGGCCCTCGTTGGGCCGACCGGCGCGGGGAAAACAACCTTGCTCTCGCTGGTCCCCCGCTTTTACGATGTCTGGGCCGGGCGCGTGCTGGTCGGCGGCATCGATGTCCGCGAGCTGGCGCTGGCCGATCTCCGTGCCCGCGTCACCCTCGTGCTGCAGGAAAGCCTCTTGCTCCGCGACACGATCTGGAACAACATCGCGTACGGGCGATCCAAGGCGACCCGCCGCCAGATCCTGGCGGCCGCCGAAGCAGCCGGCGTGACCAGCTTCATCGATAGCCTCGACGACGGCTTCGACACGATGGTGAGCGAGCGCGGCACGACGCTTTCCGGCGGGCAGAAACAGTGCATCGCCATTGCCCGGGCTCTTCTGCGCGACACGCCGATCGTGATCATGGACGAGCC
>Ga0070697_100001110_pt1 | contig 20362 bp, 13 predicted proteins | sample KBSK1501metaG_FD_65475 | JGI IMG/M metagenome (GOLD analysis project Ga0070697, IMG submission 65475) | Corn, switchgrass and miscanthus rhizosphere microbial communities from Kellogg Biological Station, Michigan, USA - KBS K1-50-1 metaG | ecosystem: Host-associated > Plants > Roots >... | reverse complement strand
GCCAGTGATCATCGGTGCGGCGAACGTTCTTGCGCTTGCGGCGCTGAGCCTTGAAGTTTGGGGCTACTACGACCGCTTGCTGACCAGCGCGGCGCTGGAGGGATCGAGCACAGAAATCGTCAGCAAGTTTCAGGAAGGCAGGATCTTCACGCTCGCTTTGGTTTGGATCCTCTACGCGACGTGCGCGTTCCTGGTTGGCGCGTGGCGTAAGGCGCGCGCGTGGCGCTGGGGTGGACTGCTGCTGCTGGCGTTCGCGGGTCCCTTAGTTCTCCTCAACCTGAGTTACTACGACGCAGCATGGCACGCGCTGGTTTTCAACCGGACGCTGGCCATATTTGCCGTGTTCGTCACGGCCCTTTGGATCATCGTGCGAACTTACGCGCGTTCGGGGGAAGCCTTTGAAGAGGCGCCGGCGATTCGCCCGATCGCGACAGTCGCCGCCAACCTGCTTGCCATCGTGGCGCTGAGCGCGCAGGCGGCAGGCTACTATGAGGCGAAGATCACCGCGGAATTAAGCCGCGCCGGCGTGGAGTACGGGTCGGACGACTTTCCAGCGCCTTTACGCAATCTGGCACTGGCGAAGCAGCTTTCACTCTCGGTGGTATGGGGACTGTATGCCAGCGGTCTGCTCATTGCCGGGCGAGTGCGTCGCCTGCTTCTGCTGCGGGTGATGGGGCTGGCGCTACTCTCATTGACAATACTAAAGGTGTTCATCTGGGACTTGTCCTCGCTCGACCGCATCTACCGGATCATCTCATTCATCATGCTCGGAGCGATCCTGCTTGTCGTTTCCTACTTCTACCAGCGTAGCCAGCAAAAAGCGGAAGAGCAGGACTCAGGACTCAGGACTCAGGAGTCAGAAGGCAGTGGCCAGTAGGAGTCAGGACTCAGAATTCAGGAGTCATCTCGTCACACTTATTTTAACACTGGCGGTTGGAGATCCCTTGTCGTGAAACCAGGCGACCTGTTCCTGAATTAGATCAACAACAAGTGTATAGTCGCCAGGTTCTTTGGGTGCGGTGATTACCAGCGGCACTTCAGTTTCTTCACCAGGCTTTAGATCGCGATCTAAGCCAAAGCGGCCATCCATATCCGTCATGAGTTTCTCATCCGGCGTGTTTAGCCAACGGTTTCCGACGGCCAGATAAAATCTATTATCCGGGTTGGTATTCACTTGCGCGCCGCGCGCGTACCAAATGGTTTCGCTCGCATTCTTGACCTTCACCTGGAGAGTCTCTTTTTGGCCGGCGCGTAATTTCTTAGGAGGATCAACCAGCGTTATTGAGGCCTTGAAGGCGGTATCCGGCAGGGCCGAAGGCTGACCCGCTGCGGCGGCAGGTTGAGGGCCCGGAGGTGCGGATTGGCAACCGATAACGATGAGCGCGGAACAAGTCGCCAGGGCTACGAGAAAAGAGCTTATCCTCATTTCGTTGTTCCTTCCACGAATATGAAATTGGGTGCAGGTATTCAATTAGAACCCTTCGAAGCCGGTGTCTAGGTTCGAAGGCGCGTCGGGTGTTCGCTTGAACGCCAGGGCCTAAGATTCAAGAGAGAATACTTGGATCATTTTATTCTGACGTTCCATCGAGCGGTTGGTGATCCGTATTGAGAAAACCAGGCAACGCCTTCCTGGACCATATCGATCTCCAACACGTAGTCTCCCGGCACTTCGGGTGCAGTAACAGTCAGGTTGAGTTCGATTTCTTCACCAGGTCCCAAATCATGTGGCAGTGCCACGCGTCTGTCCAGTTCATTGAGCGCAGTTAGCCCATCCTTGCTCAACCAGCGATCGCCTGCGGTTACAATTCCCATCCAACCCTGCTCCACGCGCCATGGCCAAATGCTGTTGCCATCATTCTTAACTTTGATCAGCAGCAGTTTTTTTTCGCCGGCCTTCATAGCCGGTGGCTTGTCGGCCACTGTTAATAGAGCTCGATAACCGCACTCGGGAAGCGCTTCGGTTTCGCGGGAGCCGGATGGCCCAGATACTGGTGAGGCGATTTCTTTCACCTCGAAAAACTTCATCGGAATGCGATGGCCAGCCGAAAAGAACGGTATCTCAACGTCAACAACGTGGCTGGGCGATAAACAACGCGCGCGCAACGCCGCTACGGCCAGATCGTAATCTTCAACGAAAGCGAGCGACGCCATCTTCTTGTTCCGGGCCCGTGCAAGTGCCAGCGCAAATCTTTCCTTGCCGCCGCGCGACTTGAAGTATTCACCGAAGCGCACACTAATAAACGGAACGTTTCCTTTAAGCATGACTTCGGGGCCAACGGTCTTTTCCCCGCTGACGATCCAGACGTCGACGCTGTCATACGTTGCTTGCTCAGCCGCCGTTAGAAACTTGCGAATCGAATGATCGCGCATCAAGTTTGGGGCGGAATCAAGATAAGGCTGGGGATATTGGAACACCGTCCCGCGCATGCTCCACTCCTTCTGCGAAATGAAAATGCACGCGAACACCACCTGGCAGCCAAGCGCGAGCCACAACAGCGCCGAGAGCATCAGACGCAGTGCCTTTGTTCTCAACGCTGCCTGCTTCCAGAGCGAAACGGCGACGGCAATCACGAGCACCCCCGAGAGAGCTTCGAGATGTAGAGCATAACGAGCGTATCCCGTTGTCATGCTCCAGAGGAATGCGGTAAGAAGCAGCATGAAACAAAGAGTAAGAGACTGAAGGTCCGCCTTTCGCCAGGAAAAAACGACAAACACCAGCGTTGCAATCACGGCAAGCGTAATTCGGCCGGAGTAGGCCTTTAGCTCAGAGAGCCGCTCCGCTCTCGCAAGAAGAAGTAATGGCCATAGCAACACTTCGCGGGCGTTGAGCGGTCCCCATCTGGGATCCCATGCATTGCCGAGCGGCCAATAAGGCGACCGAAAGATGGCGTTGTAGACCGGGAAAAACGGACTGCCGGTGTCACGGTAAATATAGATACAGTAAGGCAGCAACGAGGCCAGGAAAGCACTTGCAGTCAAAAAAAAGGTTGTCGCGATACTCGTAATCTTAGGCTTGAACCTAAAAAGAGTCAGGCCAGCGCAAGCCAGAACGATTGGCGCAACCATCGCTGCATTGGTGAGTTTCAGGGCCACTGCCAATCCGCAAAGAAATGCAATCCGCACTAAGCGGCACCGGTAGGCTTTCCAGTTGTCGACCAGGAGAGTCAAACGCGTTGCCTGCAGCGTGAGAGGCAAAGCAATCAGATCGACCATGTAGTTATTGACTTCAAAGAGAATCTGTTCCGCGAGGAGACACAAAAGCACGCAAACAGCTCGGAGCCAATTGTTTCGCACGTACGAGCGAAGGAGTTTGTCGAGAACCTGGGCCGCCCAGAGCAGCACCAGAAGGTTGATCAATGTACCTAGTCGGTAGCCGAGGATATGCCGGAAAATCCCGGTCAGCATGTCCGGCGCGGGATTGTAAGGTGCGGGGGTCGGAAAGAAATCCGCGGGTAGCAGAAGCGGTCCATAGAGGGCCCGCTCGCCGAGAAAAAGGTGATGGTTGATAACGTCAAACGAGACGTCGGGGAACACAACCCGGAGCAGGTAGACGAACAAAAGAGGTAAGCCCACCACTAACCACAGAGAGAGTTGACGCGAAGTATCTTCAGTGTCCTTTGTAACCACGTAAGCAATCCAGCAAAAGGCGGCGACAAAAATCGACAACAACCAGGCCAGACGATTGTGTGGGATGGACCAGAAGCACTGGCGCGAGATGGTGAGAACGTAGAGGTAAAGCAACAGGTCGCCAAACTCGACGCGTTGCCGAATGCGATCCGCGATTGTGCGCCAGTTAGCCAGCATCAACGGCCTGTCCGCATTGGAGACGCCCGCCACTGTGCGATCTTTGAGAGAACCATCTGCGTCAGCGCTATTCATGACAGCCCGGCCGAAGCCTCATCGGCGTGAATACGTTGGCGCTGTCGCAGGTCTGGCCGCAATTCATCGGTGAGTATTTGCAGATGGTATTCGAGTTCCTGAGAACGTCGGGCAATTGAATGCAGAACGAGACCGACTGTGAGTGAGAGCAGGCCGCAAAGCATCAGGCCGACTGAAAATACCGCTAAAGCGAGTCGTGCAAACAAGCTGAGGTATTGCGGGTTTAGGATTGCTGCGAATCCCGGCGCAAACGCCGCCAGGATCAGTGTCAACCCGATTGTGCCGAAAAATGTTAACGGTCTGTAGTCACGGAATAGCGCCAGGATAGTATTGATAATCATGAAGCCGTCGCGGAAGAGACTCACTTTTGACTGGCCCGCTGATCGGCTGGTCAGGTTAACCGGAACTTCGACGATGCGATAGCCGCGCTCGATCGCTTTGATCGTTAACTCGGTTTCGATTTCGAAGCCGCCTCCGAAGAGGGGCAGACCTTTGACCATTTTCCGGTTAAAGACGCGGTAACCGGAGAGGATGTCCGTCAGACGCACGCCGAAAACGGAGTTGAGCAGGGAAAGCACCAACCGGTTTCCCCAGCGATTAAGAGGCCGAAACTCACTACGTGCGTCGGCGTGCAGGCGAGAGCCAACGACCATATCAGCTTCGTCGCGCATGACGGGCCCCATCAGCTGATGAACGGAGGCGGACGGAAACACGTTGTCGCCGTCTACCATGACATAGATATCAGCGTCGACTTCCCGAAACATGGCGCGCGTAACAAAGCCCTTGCCCTGGCGCCGCTCGTAAAAAACCGTTGCCCCTGCTTCTTGAGCGCGCTTCGCGGTCTCGTCTGTTGAATTGTTATCGAAAACATAGACCCTGGCCGCCGGCACCTCGGCCTGAAACTGTTTGACCACTTCGGCGACGCTGGCTTCTTCGTTGTAACAGGGAATTAAAATCGCCACTTTGCGTGGCGAAGAAAGGCGAGTTTGTTCAGTCCGGTCCAGTTCTCGCTTGACGGGCTGCGGGGCTCGGTTCAGGTTAGAGTGCTCAGTGATTTCTCTAATCTCTGCGGGTTTTTCTGCCGACATTCTATTAGGTTCTACCTTCGAGGGTCACAGCTGAATGAAACGAAAGGCGCGCCGGTGGAACAAGATATGATAAAGTCCGCGCCGCTCGCAACGATTGCGGTCCGAGGAAGACCAAAGATGCTCCTATCTATTGTGGTGCCCTGCTACAACGAGGAAGCTGTGCTTTGGGAACTACACCGTCGCCTCATAGCCGTGCTCGAACAACTCGACGACACCGGCTTTGAAATCATTTATTCGGATGATGGGAGTCACGATCAGACGCCCGACATTCTACGCCAACTTCAGGCAAGCGACTCGCGGGTGCGCGTGATTGTTCTATCGCGCAATTTTGGACATCAGATGGCCGTCACTGCCGGACTGGAGTGTGCCGGCGGCGATGCCGTCGTGATCATCGACGCGGACTTGCAGGACCCGCCAGAAGTAGTGCGGGAGATGGTTGAACGCTGGCGCGATGGTTATCAAGTCGTTTACGGGCTACGCGGCGGGCGCGCGGGCGAGACGACGTTCAAGCGGTTGTCCGCGAAGGTATTTTACCGGTTCATCAATAGACTCTCAGAAATCGAGATTCCGCTCGACGTGGGTGACTTTCGGCTCCTCGACCGGCAGGTTGTGGATGTGCTGCTCGCGATGCCGGAGCGCGATCGCTTTCTGCGAGGCATGGTTAGCTGGATTGGGTTTAGGCAAGTCGCAGTGATCTATGATCGCGCCCCACGTTTGGCCGGCCAGAGCAAGTATCCTCTTATGAGGATGCTGCGGTTTGCAGCGGATAGCGTAATCTCGTTTTCGTTTGCGCCACTGCGGCTTGCCATCTGGGTCGGCTTCAGCGCCATTGCAGCTTCCTTCGCAGGAATTGTTTACGCGTTGGTAATCCGGCTGTATACAACCGACTGGGTGCGGGGCTGGGCTTCCATATTTACCGCAGTGCTCTTCCTTGGCGGCATCCAACTGATCACGCTCGGTATCGTTGGCGAGTATGTAGGACGCATCTACGCTGAGGTAAAACTGCGCCCTCTTTACGTCGTGCGCGAGCGGCTTGGCTTTACTTCCGTTGCGGGCGAATCCGAAAGAGAAGCTGGAAGAGGGAAGGAAACTAGCGCAAAGCCGGAGCGCAAAGCATTCAGAACTGAATGAAGCTAATACGAACCATGCTCGGGTTGGACAGACCTGCTGGAACGCTCGGCGCAGCCTTCCATGAACTCTTCATCTTCCTTTCGTTTTGCGCGTTTACCGCCGTACTCTCCTGGCCCTATGTTAACTACCTTCGCGATGCAGTCGCAGATCCCGGGGATCCTTATCTGGTCGCGTGGATACTGTGGTGGGACTATCACCAAACCTTCACCGACCCGAGCCATCTTTTCCACGCGAACGTCTTTTATCCTTTGCGCTACACACTGGCCTTCAGCGAGAACTGCTATGGCCTGGCTTTGCTCTTTTTTCCGCTGTTCGCACTCGGCTTTCGACCTTTAACAATCCACGCGGTGGCAATGTTTCTTGGCTTCGCCTTGTGCGGTTACGGAGCGTTCAGGCTGGCCCGCACTCTGACCGGTTCAGAGGCCGTGGCGTGGATAACCGGGATCGTCTTTGCGTTTGTGCCATACCGATTCCACCTGCTCTCACATCTGCCCTACTTCTTCTCGCCGTGGATACCGCTGGTGTTCGAAGCATTCGTGTTGTTCGTGAGAAATCGCAGCCGCAAGAGTGCGATCTGGCTGGGCTGCGCCTTTTTCATGAATGGACTAACAAGCGTCTCCTGGTTTTCGCTGACGCTCGTTCCTCTCGCACTGTGCGGCGCAATCTTAATGACGCGGTACGACTCGTGGCGCGATCGTCAGTTCTGGCGTCGAGGTGCGGTAGCGATCGGTCTGGCTTCGATTGCGCTGTTGCCATTCATGCTGCCGTATTACATCGTCTCAAAGCTTTACGGATTCAAACGCAGCATTGAAGAAGTGAAGGCAAATTCAGCCTGGCCGATCCACTGGCTCTCAGTCGAAAGACGGAACACGTTGTGGAACGGAATGGGGGATGGCATCGTGGACGGGGGACGCTTCAGACTCTTTCCCGGCCTGTTACCAATCCTCTTTTCGCTGACAGCGTTTAGCGCCGGCGGTCGAGTCGAGAAGTCCATGACTGCCCGAAGTATCTCGGCGTCCCAAAGGCGATACATCGTGCTCATGGACGCGTTGATCGTCGTCGCCTTATCGCTGTCGATTCTGACTCTTGGTTTTGATAACACGAGTGCGTTTGGTGGCTTTTTCAACTGGGTGAGATCGGAGCGGGCGCTTGGAGTTCTGCTGGTCGCGATGATCACGCGTTTGTGCCTCGCCTATCCTCCATTTCTCGCGGTGACGCATGCGAACCTCCTGGAGACGCTGCGTTCCGACCGTCGTGGCGACGCTTTCTGGTTGGGTGTTGTCATGACAGTTGTTGGCTTCTGCTATTCACTAGGCTGGAACTTCTTCTTCTACCGCATCTGTTACGACCTACTTCCAATGTTTCGCAGCATGCGCGTGCCGACCCGCGGGGCGATGTTTGCTTACCTTGGCCTGGCGCTACTGGCCGGCCTCGGGGTCAAGCGGCTCGCGGAAGTGATCAGCAAATGGCAAACACGAATCCGTCCTTCAGCGGTATTTGTCGTTGCGGGCGCGCTGTTACTGTTTGAGCTGAGCGCTGCACCTTTGAAAATGGTGCGCGGCGATATCTATCCCGACGCTGTAACTCTGCGGCTCAAAAGTACTCCGATGCGCGGCGGTGTGGTGGTGCTTCCCGCTGGAGGTAATTTCAATCACCGCCATATCCTGCGGTCGGCGGACCATCAGAAGCCGCTGATCGTCGGCACTTCAGGTTTTAATTCACCTTTTGAGGAACAGATCGAGTTGGCAACGGGCGCCGGCGCGATCTCCGACAATTTCATCGAACTACTCGAAAAGATCCCAACGTCGTACATCGTGGTCGAAAACCATCTGCTGGCGCCGGAGCGCCGTGTAGATTACGAAACGTTTCTGGCGCGAGCGGTGATCGCCGGCAGGTTGCGCTTCGTCAACCGCTTTGACGGTCGCGACGATCTCTATGCTGTGGTTAAAAATGAGCCCCAAGCAAAAACGGAAGCTAGTATGCCGTTTGGCCTCGAGACCAGGGACTGGGAAGAGTTAATCAAGGAAGATTCCGTCAATCTCCTCGGTAATTATCGGATCTGGAGTCAGCGCGTCTATCGCTTTTATGTGGCGTCATATGGTCAGATGCCACGGTATTCAGAGTTAGTGCCGGATGTGAAACTGATTGGACTAGGAGTTGTGACCAATTCTCCCGAAGCGGAAACGAGGCTTGAGTCAAACCTGAATCAGTTTGCAAGTAACTGGATTGAGAGAACTAAGTTTAAGACCCTTTACAAATCCAGCACCGCTGAAGGTTATGTCGATGCGCTGAGCAAAAACGCTGGAATTATGCTGGCGTCAGGAGAGCGCGCCGCTCTCATCGATAAACTAAGCAGCGGCGCGATGACGCGAGCCGAGGTATTGACGGATATCGTAAACAACAAAGCGTTTGTGGAAAGGGAGGATACACCATCGCTCGTGCTGCTCCACTACTTTGGATATTTTCACCGCAATCCGGATGATCCGCCGGATAATAATTTGCAAGGTTTCAATTTTTGGATTGAAGAGGTAGAAAAGACCGGGGAGAAGGAGAGGCTACCACGAGCATTCATGGCCTCGGGTGAATATGAACATAGAAATGATAAGTAAGTGATGAGTGATCAGTTATGAATCACCGGGAATCAAACATTAAGGACATGTTCGCAAATAAGGAAGCTATTGAATACCCGGCCTGCCTTTCGGTGGTAGTCCCCGTTTACAACGAAGCGGGGACGTTGGGTGAGGTTGTAAATAAGCTGTTGAGCGTTCCGTGCCTTCTCGAAATCATAATCGTGGACGACTGCTCGACGGACGGAACCGGAGAATTGGCGCGCCAGCTTGCCGAGATCCACACACAAGTATCTCTCATTCGGCATGACCGCAACGCCGGCAAGACTGCGGCGTTGAAGACGGGTTTCGCCCTAACCAAAGGACAAATAGTTATCGTTCAGGACGCTGATCTTGAATATGACCCGGTCGACATTCCTGGTGTTATCCGACCGATCCTCGAGGGCCATGCCGACGTTGTCTTCGGCTCGCGCTTTCTCGTTCGAAGAGCGGCGCGCGTTCTTTATTTCTACCACTACCTGGCCAATAAGTTTTTGACGTTTCTTTCCAACGCACTGACCAACCTCAACATGACCGACATCGAAACCGGTTACAAGGCGTTTCGTGGCGACATTATTCGCAACATGGTGATAGTTTCCAGCGGTTTCGGGTTTGAAGTGGAAGTCGTGGCCAAGATCGCGAAGTTGAAAATCGCGATTTACGAAGTGCCGATCAGTTACTACGGTCGCACATATGCCGAAGGGAAGAAGGTCTTGATGAAGGACGGCCTTATTGCGATCTGGCTGGTAATTCGCTTCAACCTGTTTAGCAACCTGCGTTCGTCATTTCGCCAATTGCCTGAATTGCATTACAAACCCAACCGCGCTTCCGCAACGCCTGAGATTCCGGAGATCGGGGAATGAACGAAACGAATTCGGGGAGCGAACAACTCACCCCTTCATCGAGCGACGGTGCATTCGTTTATTCCGGCAGAGAACTCGAGGCGATGGATGAGGCGTCCAACTATCACCGTTGGATCCTGGGAATCTTCGCACCCTACCTTGGTCGCCACCTGGTTGAAGTTGGCGCCGGGCTCGGTTCGTTCTCCGAACTAATATTGCGTCATCATGCTTGTGAAACTCTTTCGCTAGTCGAGCCTTCCCGGGAGATGTATCAGCAACTCGAAGCCCGGGCCCGACAAATGCCGGCAAAACCGCTCGTCGAAACTTACCAGGCTGGCTTTCCCGAGGCTGTCCCGCTAATGAAAGCCAGGCATTCGCTCGACTCCATTATCTACGTCAACGTGTTGGAACACATTGTGGATGATGCGCTTGAACTCAATGCTATTCACCATGCACTTTCCGATAACGGCCGCGTTTTTATTTTTGTTCCGGCACTCTCATGGCTTTATGGTCCTTTCGACGAGCGGGTGGGCCACCTGCGGCGCTACACTAAAGGGGAGTTGGAAAGGAAACTGACGCGCGCGGGTTTCCGGACAATCGTCTCAACTTACTTTGATCTGGTCGGGATCGCGCCCTGGTGGTTCAAGTACCGTGTGCTTAAGTCAAACACGATGGAGCCTGGCGGGGTCAGGTTTTATGATCGTTACATTGTTCCAGTCGCGCGCCGGCTCGAGTCAACGGTTCATCCACCCGTCGGAAAAAATGTAATAGTTGTCGCCGAGAAACGATAACTCATCACTTCGCTAGATACACCTGAAACTGACCGCGCCCGATAATCACCTGACAATTCGTGCAAGGTAACTCGTGGCTAATAACCACCGCGCCCGGCGGCGGTGACTCTCCGGGCGGCAGGCGCTGGAAGTTATTTATGCTCACGCCCCAAAGCGTTGCATACCAGTAGGCGTAGACATATGCGGCGGGAGTCTTGTCGAAAAGATAGATAGGACGCCCCGGTTGTGCGAGGGCTGTGGAGAGCAACTCCTGATAGTAGCTGTCAAAGGCGTCAACGCGCGGTAAGGCATTGTGGAAGCGCCACTGAAAAACCGCGCCCTGTAACAGTGTAATCAGAACCAGGACTGTCAGCGCCACGCGCCGGGCTTGTCGCCGTTGCTCGCCTTCCCCCAGCAAAAACTCGATTGCCGGAACCGTCAATACAAGTAGGAAGCAGGGAAGGGCGATAAGGCGAAGCGTGTGGAAGTAGTCGAGAGTGAGTGCCGCAGGGATAGGCGAGACCAGCAACCCGTAGATAATGAAACGCCACCACGCATCACGCCGGTAACGCAGCAACACCACGATCAGTCCCAGAGCCGACAAGGCAACCGCGCCGATAAGCAGGCTTCCCATACCCGGCAAGTGATGTCGCGGTTCAGGGTCTCCATAGGCCAGCCATCTTCGTGGACTGAAGTTTTCGACATAGTTCTGCACGAAGCGAAGGGCGATCTGGCTGCGCGTATCTTCCGGCTTAACGAAGGTCACAAACTTGAAACGCTCGCCGAGCGCGCCTGGATGACGCAACGTAAAAACGCCAAGCGGCAAGAGGGTCAGACCGAAAACGATCCAGGTGAGGACGACTTTCCGCCACCTTTGCCGAGTGAAAAAGAATGTCAGGCCTAACGCGAATAGTAGCGCCAGCAGTCGTCCGACCGAGTAGGTGTAAGTCATTAACCCCAGCAGACTGCCGAGACCAGCGGCGCTTGGCCACGACCACTGCTCGCGTTTTGCGGCGCGCTGCAGCAGCAGGAGAAACAACGCCAGGATGACGGGCAAGAGGGCCACTTCAAAAACCAGTCGGCTGATTTCAAAAAGCCAGGGAGTGAGTGCGGCGATGAGAAACACTATTAGACCGACGCTGCGCCGGCGGGCCAGCTGGGCCGCAAGTATGCCGAATAACACGGCTGCTGCGAGTCCCGCTACCGCGCTAAGCATTCGAGCAACTAAAAAGCTTGGTCCGGTAAACCAGAAAACGGCGGAGAGGACGTAAATGTAGACTGGACTTTTGTACTCACCAAAGGCGCGAAAGTAGAGCGGGAACCTGTATCCGTATTCGTCCGTGCCGCTTTGTGCAATCGTGTGAGCGTTGTAGGCAATCGACGCTTCATCAACGAAGAAGCCGACTGGATTTTGGGGGACGTGGTAAAAATAAACGACGACCACCAGCACCAAAGGAAGCAGGAGCAGGAAGTAGGCAGCAGGAGACCGAGAAAACTTTCCATTTGTCATTGTGGATTACTTGGAAGTGCAACGATGCAGAACCGCGAGCGGTAGCGAGCGGATGCAAGCACTCAATGTTGAATTCGCCCGATCGCTCTATTCATTGTTGACCGTAGCATCCGCTCGCTACGGCTCGCGGTTCTGTATTGGGCGCTCCTGATTGATCGTATCAGACCACGATCTTTGTTGACCTTAAATACCGGTTGCACTTCCAAGTTGAATCCACCAATGACAAATGGAAAATGCTCCTGTTCTCCTGCCGTCCGCTCCTGTCTCCTGCTCCTGCCTCCTGATCACGGCGGACCGAAGCGTCGGCGGTACTCGGTTGACTTGATGAAAGCTTTGACCATGTCGGCATTGACGAAGTTGCCGTTGAACTGGTTGAGCTTGTTCAGCCAGAAGTTGTAGCCGTCGAGATTGTTGTCAGGTGGATCGTCCGGATTTCTTCGGAGATATCCGAAATATTCCATAAGAACGAAGGCACGGTTGAATTGGTCGTGTCTGAAGTCACCGTCTTCGACAATCAAACGCAATGCTTCCGCACGATTAATCAATCCCGCGTTTAGTCCGTCAACGAGCACGTCACGCTGGAACCTTAGTGCCGAGATTTGGCCGCGGATTTCGCCGTCCGGATTGTTCTGGGTATGAACGTCCAAGTACAGCCTACCGCTCCTCATGTCTGCCCCCTGCTGCGTTGTAAACGTTACGGTGAAATCTCTGAAATCGCCGTTAGGCAGCGTTACCAGCGCCGGAGCATTCGTACCGGCGACGGCCGGCCCGTGTATGTGTGCCGCCGTCTGCGGGCTGCCAAGGTTCTTCAAGCTGAGAGAGAAGTCTACCGTATCTAGGTTCGTGAAACTGATACGTGAGATGGCGACGCCGGTGCCAGACGTGCCGTTAGGCGGCACCACTTGCGCTCCGTCGAGGCGGGTGATCATAAGCCTGCCGGTTGAGGTGCTGATCCCTCCATTCGCCAGCAATGAGCTGACATAGTTTTCGTTCGACAGACTGCCGTATGTGGCTACAAACTCCGGGCGCGTGATGAACTCATCGAAGAAAGCCTTGATATTGCTTTCGAGTTGCGCGCTCGCCCCCGGAGCGCCAAAGACGTAGTCTTTTTGCAACGCCTGAACGTCGCGCATGAATGGGCCATAGCGTGGCAAAGCGCCGGTCGCTGCCCGCTCCGTCAGATACGCAAGCATGCCCGTTCTCTGAAACTCTATGGAGAGGAAGAAGGCTGCTGAGACGTTTATTCTTTTCAGCTCAATACACTGCTGATCGGTTCCGCACGAAAGAATCTGATTCGTCCAAAAGTCTAAACCGGCTGCGTCAGGTTCACGGTTGAGAAAATCAAAGTAATGTTGACGAACAAAAAACTGCGTGTCGTCGACAATGTTTGGTGGTAGGCGCGGCGTGTCAAACTCGTCGTCCATTATGAACAGCCTGGCGACGTTTGGGCTGATCAAAGCCGCGCCGGTGGAATTACTCAAAACCAGATTAACCAGGGTGCTGGTACCGGCGGCGAACGAGTTGTTGTCCACGATCAGGACCCGGAAAGTTTTGCTCGTATCGCCAGGATTAAAGGCGAGCCTGCCGAGCGCAATTTCGCCACCAAGCGTGGCGTAGTTAACGGTGGCTGTACCGGAGGTGTCACCACTGCGCGTTACCGTTATATCTATATGGCCGGCGTTTTCAGTTGTGTGGTATTCGTCGCTGCTAAACCTTATCGTCGAGGCGGGCGTAGCTGACGCTGCGTTCAGGGAGCCGAATACTCCATGATCTTCAACTGATGTGTCATCGGTAATGCCGCTGGAGAAATAGAGTGTGTTTGGCTGACCCCCGTTTGTGCCGTTACCGAAGACCAGCCCGCGCAACCCTTTGATCTGGAGGGCCGATCCGCCTTCGTCAAACATGTATCCCACCAGCGCGCCGGTCGCCGGATTGAAGGCGGTGATACTCGGTTCCTGTAATCCCAGCGTGCGAGAATTTCCTACCAGCAACGAATTGCTAAACGTGCCGAAGCTTGCGGGAGCGATAACCATTCCCCAGGGATCCGCAAGCGGACCATTGTTAATTGCGAACGCTGCGTCGCGCACGCCGTTAGTATCAAACTTTCGCACGAAGCCGTTATCAAAGTTGGGGGCGTGTTGAAAGATCGCGTAACTGACATACAACGCACCGCCGAGATTCTGAATGTTGTAAGGATGAAAATTTGCCGGGATGGTGGCGTCACTGAAATTACCGGACACAGAACTCGGGTTGAAATTCTTGTCGAAGACATCAACCTTTCCATTTGTGAAGTCAACCGCGTAAAGAACATTTCCCGAAGCGTTGCTACCGATTGCCAGACCTGTGTAGTTGTGCCCCGACATGAACTTCACTACGTCTGCCACCGCACCAAAGCCTGGTTGCCAGGCGTTAATGCCGCCATTTAGTGTAGCGAAAATAAACTGGGCGGGAGCCGGTTGAATTGCCGGGCGCTCAACGACGAAATCATTCGTAGTGTTCGCGACGACGGCAGTTGGCTGCGACGGCGCCGGAAGTAGAGTTGGAACATTCAGGATGGCGACCGAAGGCAAGAGCGAATTGCGCACCAGCGGACTGCCGAAAACATCGCCTGTGTAAAGTGTGGCGCAATCTGTCTTTTTGTTGGCGACCCAGAAGGGGCTGCTGGAATTCAGTGCCACGCCCGAGGGATTTTTGAGCAGACGATCTTCGATCAGCGCTACTCCCGGCAGATCAGAAACGAGATTGGTCTGGCGGTATGTGCCGGTCGGGATCGCGACCTTAGGTTCCTGCAGGTTGTCTGTTCGAATCTTTGCCTTCGCGCGAGCAAGAGAAATCGGAAGGACACTCGAAAAAGTTGCTGCAATCAGGAGAGCCATTACCAATGCGGCGGCTGATAAAGTGCGGACCGGCAGCGTGAGCGGGAGCGGATACTTCATCTTACTGTTCCTTTAAATAAGAACGGTTGAGCCGCATTTTAAACTTTCTATGTTGAGGCCGCCAAATTTTTCGAACCACCGTTCAAGCGATTTGCTGGGACCGCGGGCGCCCCCACCCGCAAACGCGCCAACGGCGCGCAGTCTTTCGCCCAATGCCATTTTCGCGCTTCGCGCTCATTTGCGGGCGGGACGCCCGCGGTCCCAGCAAATCGCTTGAAGGGTAGGACGAGAGTTCAGCGGGCGCCGTTAATCAGGTTTTCGACGACGTGTTGCCATGAGAGATTCGTCGCCTTGAGTTTTTCCAGGCCGCGCGCGCCCATTGCCTGCGCCCGCGCGCGGTCGGCATAAAGGGAATCCAACGACTCGGCGAGCGCGCGTGGCTCCGGTTCAACGATCAAACCCTCGCGCTCGTGCTCGATGAATTCCGTGGCGCCGCCACCGTCGTGCGCCACTACAACAGGCTTAGCTGAAAGCATTCCCTCCAGCGTGACGTAACCGTAATCTTCGTCGAACGGCAAATAACAAACTCCGAGCGCGTTGGCGTAGAGCTCGATCACTTCCGACTCCGTCACAAAGCCGCGCAGGCAAACGCGATCAGCGACGCCATACTGCTTCACCAAAGATTCGTAGCGCTTCGGATCGCCAGAGCCGCCGGCAAGGATTATTTTAACGGGCGTACGCAGATATTGCGCAGCCTCAATCAATAACTCTTGGCGCTTCTGCGGCTCCAGCCGGCTGGGATAAAAGATGTAATCGCCTTGCTCGCCGCCTCGCAAATTCTCCGCGCGCGGGGGCGGATGATAAAGCGGCTGACTTTCAATCCCGTTGTAACGACGCAGCCTATCGGCGACGGTCTTCGAGTTTGCGAAAATTTTCTTCGCATCCGGTATCAAACGATTATCTGCCTGACGGATCCACTCGCGCACTCGTGCTCCATCGGGGTAAGTCGAGAGATCGTCGAACGGTGTGTCCCAAAGATTATAGGCGGCGCGGTATTGGTGCATGATCCAGAGCACCTTGCGCTCATGTGCCACCAGATAAGCGGGAAACTTCATGCCGATTACAAGATCAACTGGTTTCCCGTTCGCTTCGCTGAGGTCCAGCAGGCGCCAGGCCAGTGCGCTACGCATAATCTCGGCGGGTGGATACCACTTGAATGGCAGCGCGACGACCTCGGCGTTGTATCCGGCCTGAATCAAAGCGACGCGCAGTCCTTCGACGTGCGATTCAGCGCCGCCGGTCGTGAAAGGGACTTGAGTGGTGCAGATGAGTACGTTCATGAAACGGTGAAAAGTGAAAAGTGAAAGGTGAAAAGTAAGAACTGGAAAGGTCAAAAGTGAAAAGTGCAGTGCTTACTTTTCACTCTTCACCTTTCACTTTTCACTGCGATATTGCAGACAGCGATGGACAACTCGCGGTCGTCGCGTGTTTCGTCCCCGGTCGGACGCGGTTGCCAGGTGCGGTCCGCCCGGATCTCCAACTCAAACTCGTCGCTTGCTTCGGCCGTTGGCGCTTCCGGCACCAGGACGCGCAGTTCCAGCCAGCCGTAGCGCCAGAGCGAAAACGCGCAAAGTTTGTCGCCGTTAAGCAGCAGCTCAATTCCGAGCGGGCGCGCGCCGAGGTCCTGCATGTGCGTAGTTATGTCCAGTACTATTTCAGTGAGACCGGGAGCACGAAAGTTTATGCGGCCGCGCGCGCCCATCCAGCGCGCCACCGGAGGCAGCATGTTTGGTTCATACCAGCCGTCGTCGAACCTGGCGTCTTTGCTTCGATCCAGACAAACGAAACCTTTCGGATCTTCCGCCGACGAAAAGAGAGCGCGGCGGTCTCGATGTTCGTTGTAGAAAGGGCCCAGAGGTGCGTCTGAGGCTTTAAGAAAAACATACAGGCCACTCTTCGGCAGCTGGATACCCAGATCAGAAACTTTGGCAAACACGTAGCCCATCGCCAAATCGAAAGCGCGTCGCTCCTTAAACGAAAGGCCGCGCAGGTATTCGAGGAAATCGTCTTCAAATCCCAGCCCATATTTATCAGCCTGCTTGAGGAACTCTTCACTGCTGAGGCACAACGCGTAGCGCGGTTCCCAGGCAACGTAAGGAAAGAATCTTAGGAACCTCGCGCCGTGTTCCTGTTCTTCCTCGAGACCGACATGACCATCAACTTCGATAAAGCGACGCAACTCTTCGGCATCCATTTCGTCGTAGTTCCTCAGGGCCGCATGGTCAGTACACTCAATGCCGTGCAGCGTCACGCCGCCGGGCCGCAGCACGCGCTTGACTTCGGCGAGGACTGCATCTTTCTCGTCCGCTTCAATGTGGCCCAACACGTCGAGACTGACGACGTAATCGAAGCTTGCAGCAGCGAAAGGCAAACGGGAGAGTTGGCTGCTAAAGGTTGCGTCGTAACCGTTGCGCCGCGCGGCTAGCGCGCACTCATCGGATAGATCCACACCGGTAAGCGTCACTCCTTTGCGCTTCAGCAAAGCGAGCATGCCCGCACCGCAGCCAAGTTCGAGCACTTCCGAACCGGCGCGCACGTTGTCGTAGACCCACATCGTGCGCGCGAAGCGAATGTCGAAACGGTCGAGCGCCTTGAAGTAACGCGGATCGAGCACCTCATCGGAAACGAATTTGGTGCGGTAAAACTCGGCTACGTCGGCTATGCCGGCCTGCTCGTACAGATTGTCTTTTTGCATAAAGGAAGTAATGAGTGATGAGTAATGAGTGCTGAGTAACGATTGACGCACATCACTCATTACTCATCACTCTTTGCCTTTCTCCAACTCCGCGACGCGGCGCTGTAATTCTTCCAGCAATGCTTCAGCCCTGCGGCGGGCGCGATCTTCGAGCACAGCCGCCTCGCTGGTTTCAAGCGCTAGCTGCTTGAAGCAGACGCGCTGTTCATCCCGAAGATGAGCATCGCGCTCCCTCAGTTCGTTTTCGAGCCCTTCAACGTGTGTTTCAGTCTTGCCGCTAACAGCCTCAAGCTCGGAAAGTTTTGTCTCAGCCGCCCTCAATGCTTGTAATTCATGTTCGTGCGCCGCCATTACCGGCAACAGCTCGCGTAGAGACTGATGGACAGCGGCGTTGAAATTTACCTGCTCCCAGGTAAACCAGTGTGTCGCGCGTTTTAACTGTCGTTTCAACCAGAGTTCAACTCGGGCGATAGATCCACTCCGGTTGCTGACAAGTGGCGGCACGCGATCCCACGCGCGTGCGGTGGTTGTCAGATACGACTCAATCAGTGACAAATTTTCCGCGCTGATGGTTTCATTATTGTCGTTTGTGATTTGCTGGCGCGCTCCCGAATCGCCCGCTCCGTTGCCGCGGTTCGTCAGCGCCGAACGGGTTGCGCTGCTGTCACTGCCTGTTCGTTGCTGGGAAAGGACGCGCTCGCGGATTTCGCGCAGAATACTTTCAACTTCAGTTTCAGCCATAACTTACACTCTCGAAATTGGGCCGGCAGTAACGTGCTCGCGCTCTGGCGTGGCCGCGCCTGGCGCGCGCTGGCGCACGGTGGCGCGCGCGTTGAGATTCGCGATTCCCTCAGTCAAAGTCATGCTCGTTACTCTAAGAAAGAGCGCCGCATCCAGCCAGTCGTAAGCCTGTCCTTCGCGACTGTGGACAGCCAATGAGATCGTATACTGATCGACACCCAGCCAACAGTCGAACGCGAAACTAACTTCGATTACTTCACCAGCCGGCACGGCGCCAAACTCTATTTGTTGCTCCTTGGTGTTTGTCCCATAAGCATGAATGCCATGGGAATTGCGGAAAAGAAAGCCAATGACCGGATCGTCTAGCGCTTGATTAAAGCGCACTACCACGCGCAATGTCAGTGGCTCGCCACTCTCGACAATTTCCATGCGCGCTTGCGCTGCGTCAGTAAGTTCCGCGCCAAGAATTTCAGCACTGCCGTCGCCATGCCGGTAAGCGTAACTAAGCGGCGCGAGACTTTCGTGACCTTCCGGCTTCGCTGTTGACCTTACTGCGCCTGATTCAGCATCGTAAGCTTGCTCCCGTTCCATAATGATCTTTTGATAAAGGTTAAGGACATCAACAGGCTTGCCATCGGCGATGACGCTGCCGGCTCGCAAGAGAATGGCGCGCGAGCAGAGGGCGCGGACCGCCCCGGCGTCATGAGAAACAAAAAGCACGGTGGCCCCGCGCTCGTGAAGTTCATTAATGCGCCGCAGACACCGATGTTGAAAAACCGCATCGCCGACCGCGAGTGCTTCGTCAATGATCAGAATGTCAGGTTCAACGCTAGCTGCGATCGCAAAAGCGAGCCGGACATACATACCGCTCGAATAGGTTTTGACGGGCTGGTAAAGGAACGGACCAATTTCGGCGAAGCGCTCGATGGCAGGAAAGAGAGCGTCGGTTTCCCGGCGCGTCAGTCCCAGCAGACCGGCATTCATGTAGACATTTTCGACGCCGGTAAACTCCGGATCGAAACCGGCGCCGAGCTCCAGCAACGCTGCGATACGACCTTCATGCCAGACGTCGCCCTGCGTCGGCGCCAGCGTGCCCGAGATGATTTGCAAAAGCGTTGACTTGCCGCAGCCGTTTGGTCCGATGATGCCGACCGTCGTGCCCGCTTCGATCTCAAAATCAATGTCGCGCAGGGCCCAGAATTCCTGGTGACGGCGCAGCAATCCGCGCGTGATTGATTCCTTCAGGCGGTCGCCGGGGCGCTCGTAGATTCGGTACTGCTTCGAAACTTTCTCGATGCGCAGGGCCACGGTCATGCGCTGAATGTAGCATAAGGCGGTAGGCAAAAGGCAGAAGGCAGAAAGCAGAAGGCAGAAAGCACAAGGCAGAAGGCAGAAAGCACAAGGCAGAAAGCACAAGGCAGAAGGCAGAAAGCACAAGGCAGTAGACAGAACGCAGCAACGGACTTAGCGTTATCTGCCTACTGCCTACTGCCTACTGCCTACTGCCTACTGCCTACTGCCTACTGCCCCTTGCCTTACTGCGTCACGGGCCAAAGCGTTGGCGGTACTCGCCCGAAGTGATAAAGGCCTTCACCATCTCGGCGTTGATGAAGCTGCCGTTGAATTCGTTCAGTTTTCTGAGCCAGAAGTTGAAGCCCGACGTGTCTGGGTCGCGCCGCAGGTAGCCCGCATATTCCATGAACACGAAAGCGTTGTTGAATTCGCGGTCCTTCAAAAACGCGTACTCGGCAACTTTCCGCAGCACGGTAGCGCGAGTATCCGTGGCGGCATCCAGGCCGGCAACCAGTGACGTGCGGAAGGCGTCCATCTCTGGGAAATTGCCCCTGATCTCGCCGCCGCCAAATTGCGTGGTGTGGAAATTGATATATGCGTGACCGGTTTTGAGGTTCGTCAACTGTGCGGCGAACGTCGTTCCGTTGCCCTCGGGCGCATCCCACTTGCCGCTAATTGTTCCTCCCGTTCCAGGACCGTCAGTCTTTACGACATCATTCGGGTTGTTATCGTTCTGCGGGGCGCCAAAGAAACCCCAAACGACTGGCCCGTTGGTGCCGGGTGTCACGGACGCACTCGCGTGTATATGGGCGGCGGTCAGGTTGTCGTTTGTATCTGCGGTTTGCGATCCGGTGAAGTCGATGTTGTTGAT
>Ga0070697_100001109_pt1 | contig 20376 bp, 17 predicted proteins | sample KBSK1501metaG_FD_65475 | JGI IMG/M metagenome (GOLD analysis project Ga0070697, IMG submission 65475) | Corn, switchgrass and miscanthus rhizosphere microbial communities from Kellogg Biological Station, Michigan, USA - KBS K1-50-1 metaG | ecosystem: Host-associated > Plants > Roots >... | reverse complement strand
GGGCCGGAACCGTTGGTGAGCGACTTGAGCTTGAGCGCCGTCTGCTCGAAGGCCTGGGCGTCGCGCCGGTTGGCGTAGATCTCGAGCAGCTTGGAGTGCACCGCAGTGCGTTTTGCGTCCTTTTGCAGCGCTTCCTTGAGGATTTCCTCGGCCTGCGCGTCACGGCCGTAGGCCATGTAAACGTCGGCTTCGGCGATCGGATCGACTTCGTCGGCCTCCATGCCGGCCAGCGGCTGGCTGAGCGAGCCCTGCGAGACGCTCGGCGCCGCGCCTGCGGCGCCGGTTCCGGTCGCCGCGCCGCCGGTAGAGGCGGCGCCTAGGACGCTATCTTGAAATCTGGCTTGTTTGGTCTTTTTTTTTCTCCATGTCCATGCGCCGTAGCCGGCGAGCAGCACGACCACGCCGCCCAATCCCGCAAGTGCGATCGGGTTGTCGAGAAACTCGTCGACGATGCTCGGCTCGGGCGGAGGTGGCGGTGCCGGCTTGGGCTTCGGCTTGGCTGCCTGAACCGGGGGCTTTGGCGCCTCCGGCACTGGTTTGGGTGCCTCTGCTACGGGTTTCGGTGCCTCGGCGACCGGCTTGGGCGCTTCCGGCGCCGGCTTGGGCGCTTGCGCGACCGGTTTCTCAGGCGCCTTGGCAGGCGCCGGCAGAACCGGTGCCGGCGCAGCCTGCGCTTTTTTCTCCATTTCGGCCAGCTGCTGGTTCTTCATCTCCAGCAGCTTCTGCAAATCGGTGACGTTCTTTTCCAGGTCCGAGACACGGGATTGCGCTTCCTTCAACGCGCGTTCGCGGGCGACCGCGTCGTCCTCGCGCGCCGCCCGGCTGGCCGGCTTGCCCGGTTCGGCCTTGGACAGCCGGACCTGATCCTGCGGCGCCGCGGCCGGAGCTTCCGGTTTCGGCTCGATCTTGCCTTCGGCTTCGCGGCGGCCGCCCGGCGCTTCGACCGACGTCGACGCCGTCGCGAGACGGCTGCGGTACGCGGCGAAGTCGTCCATGTGCGCTTGGACCAGGCGCCTGGCTTCTTCCGGGTCGATCGTGCTGACGGCTTCCGCGCCAGGGATGTCGAGGATCCGCCCGGCGCGCAGCAGGTTGACGTTCTTGCGGATGAACGCAGCCTCGTTGGCGCGGTAGATCGCAATCAGCATCTGGTTGAGGTTCGCGCCGGGCGGCAGGGTCTGGCGTGCAATTTCGCTCAGCGTGTCGCCCTTCTTGACCGTGACCTTTTTCTCTTCCGCGGCACCCGGCTCGCCAACTGGCTCTGCCGCGGGCTTCTCCGCTTCCGCGGCAGCGGGCTTTTCGACCTGCGCCTCGACCGCGGGCGCGGGCGCCGGCTCAGCCGCGGGAGCCGGGACGGACGGCAGCGGCTTGGCTTCGACCGGTGCGGGTGCAGGCGCGCGTGCAGGTTCGGGGGCGGGCTGCGCTGCCGGCGCTTCGGCGGGAATCGGCTCGAGAACGGGGGCGGGCGTGGCGGGCGCCGCGGGCGCAGCCGCGATGGCCTGCGGCCCCCTGTATTCCGGCGGGTCGAGAAGAACCGTGTACTCGCGCACCAGCCTGCCAGTAGACCACTGCAGCTCGACCAGCATCTCGAGGAACGGATCGTTGACCGGCTGAATGGTTCTCACGTGCAACAGCGCGCGGCCGCCGCGACGCTCGATGGTGAACCGCACCGTGACGAGCGCCGGATTGAAGTCGATCCCCGCCGCCCTGAACGCTTCGGGGGGAGCGAGGCGCGCGACGAGACCTTCTTCCTCGCCCGGCTGCAAGGAGACGATCTCGATGTCGGCATTGAGGGGCTGGCCGAGGGGCGAGTTCACGCTCAGCTGGCCCAGCCCGGCCGCATAAACCATCGGACCTGCCAGCCAAAACGCGGCCGCAATCATCGCAATGGTTATCGATCTACCCAATGTTCCCCGCCCTTGGATCGTTGTTCTAAGCGACCAATTAAAATAACATCATGGTCTTAGCTCTGCAAATTCACAAGTTTTCTCGGTTTTCAGGCCTTGAGGCCTGCCTCCAAAAGGATCCGTAACATCCGCCGCAGGGGCTCAGCTGCCCCCCAAAGGAGTTGGTCCCCGACCGTGAAGGCAGCCAGGTAGTCCTCCCCCATCGGCAGCTTGCGCAGCCGGCCCACCGGGACTGAGAGCTTCCCGGAAACCGCCGCCGGGGTGAGTTCGGCGAGCGACTCCTCGCGCCGGTTCGGCACCAGCTTCACCCAGTCGTTGGCTTCCGCGATCATGCCTTCGATTTCATCCAGCGGCAGCGCTCGCCGCAGCTTGATGGTCAGCGCTTGGCTGTGGCAGCGCATGGCGCCGACCCGCACGCAGATGCCGTCCACCGGCACCACACGGCCATTCCTGTCGAGAATCTTGTTGGTCTCGGCCTGCCCCTTCCATTCCTCGCGGCTCTGTCCGTTGCCCAGGTCCCTGTCGATCCATGGCAGCAGGCTCGCGGCCAGAGGGTACTCGAAATTCGCCTTCGGCAATCCGGGGGAGCGCATCGCCTCGGTCACCGCGCGGTCGATATCCAGGGCGCTGGCAGCAGGATCTTCCAGCAAGCCCCGGGCGCTTTGCCCGATGTGCGCCATCTGCTCCGCCAGCTCGTGCAGGTGCGCGGCGCCCGCGCCGGACGCCGCCTGGTAAGTCATGGTGGTCATCCACTCGATCGCGTCGCGCTGGAACAGGCCGGCCATGCCCATCAGCATCAGGCTCACCGTGCAGTTGCCGCCGATGTAGTCCTTGATGCCGGCCGCATGCGCCTTCTTGATGACGGGCATGTTGACCGGATCGAGAATGATCACGGCGTCATCCTTCATGCGCAGCGCGCCCGCGGCGTCGATCCAATAGCCTTTCCAGCCTGCCTTGCGCAACTGCGCATGAACCTCGTTCGTGTAGTCGCCGCCCTGGCAGGAGATGATCACCGGCAGCGCCCTCAGCTCGGCGAGGTTCTTCGCATCCTTGACCGGCGCCGTGTCCTTTCCGATCGACGGGCCCTTGCCGCCGGCCTGCGAGGTCGAGAAAAATACCGGCTCGAAGTGGTCGAAGTCGCGCTCCTCGCGCATGCGCTGCACGAGCACCGATCCGACCATGCCGCGCCACCCGACGATGCCTACTCTCAACATACGCGGTAGTTTATAGGGCTGCCGCGACCGCGTCGCCCATTTCACCGCTGCCGACCCTGCGGGTTCCGGGCGTGTGGATGTCGGCGGTGCGCAGGCCTTCGCTCAATACCTTTTTCACCGCCGCCTCGATGCGCTCGGCGGCACTTTCCTGCCCGAGCGAGTAGCGCAGCATCATGGCCGCCGAAAGGATGGTGGCAAGCGGATTGGCCACGCCCTTTCCGGCGATGTCGGGCGCCGAGCCGTGGATCGGCTCGTAGAGCCCCTTGCCGCCCGCGTCGAGCGAAGCCGAGGGCAGCATGCCGATCGACCCGGTGAGCATCGACGCCTCGTCGGAGAGGATATCGCCGAACATGTTTCCGGTGACGATGACGTCGAACTGCTTGGGATTGCGCACCAGCTGCATGGCGCAGTTGTCGACGTACATGTGGGACAGCTCGATGTCGACGTGGTTTTTTGATTCTTCAATGACCACCTCCCGCCACAGCTGCGATGTCTCGAGCACATTGGCCTTGTCCACCGAGCAGACGCGCCTGCTGCGCTTGCGCGCCGCCTCGAACGCGACGCGCGCGATGCGCCGCACCTCCGCCTCGCTGTAGCGCATGGTGTCGAAGCCCTCGCGGCCGCCGTCGCCGGCGGCGCGGATGCCGCGCGGCTCTCCGAAGTAGATGTCGCCGGTAAGCTCGCGCACGATCAGGATGTCGAGCCCGGCGACGACTTCGGCTTTCAGCGCCGAGGCGGCGGCGAGCTGCGGGTGCACCTGCGCCGGGCGCAGGTTGGCGAACAGCCCGAGCTCCTTGCGCAACCTCAGCAGCCCCTGCTCGGGGCGCTTGGCCCGCGGCAGCGCGTCGTAGCGCGGCCCGCCTACCGCGCCGAAGAGAATCGCGTCGGCTTCCTTGGCGAGCGAAAGCGTAGCCGGGGGCAGCGGATCTTCGGCGGCATCGTAGCCGGCGCCGCCGACCGCGGCCTCGCGCATCTCCAGTTTCAAGCCGAGGCGCTGCAGTACCTTGCGCGCCTGGGCAACGATTTCCGGCCCGATGCCGTCACCGGGCAGGAGCGCAACTTTCATCAGAAATACCAGGGAAACTGGGCTTTGCGCCGCGCTTCGAAGGCGCGGATCTTGTCGGCGTGGCGCAGCGTGAGGCCGATCTCGTCGAGGCCGTTCAGCAGGCAATATTTGCGGAACGCATCGATCTCGAAGCGCATCGTCTGCGAGCCGTGGGGGGTCGAGACCGATTGGTTCTCCAGATTCACCACCAGCTTGAAACCTGGAAAGGAGGCGCATTCGTAGAACAGGCGATCGACCTCGGCTTCGCTCAGCACCACTGGAAGCAGGCCGTTCTTGAAGCAGTTGTTGAAGAAGATGTCGGCGAACGAGGACGCGATCACGCAGCGAAAGCCGTAGTCCATCAGCGCCCAGGGCGCGTGCTCGCGCGACGAGCCGCAGCCGAAGTTCCTGCGCGCGAGCAGGATGGTCGCGCCGCGATAGCGCGGCTGGTTGAGGACGAATTGCGGATCGTGGCGCCAGGCGGCGAACAGCGCCGCCGCGAAGCCGGTGCGCTTGATCGACTTCAGGTGCTCCTTGGGGATGATCTGGTCGGTGTCGACGTTCGCCCGATCCAGCGGCGCGACCAGGCCATCGAGGAGGGTGAACTTTTCCATTTTCAGCTCAGCGCCACTGCCGCACGTCGACGAAATGGCCGGCGATCGCGGCCGCCGCGGCCATCGCCGGGCTGACGAGGTGCGTGCGGCCGCCTTCGCCCTGGCGTCCTTCGAAATTGCGATTGGAGGTCGAGGCGCAACGCTCGCCCGGATCGAGCCGATCGGGATTCATGCCAAGGCACATCGAGCAGCCGGGCTCGCGCCACTCGAAGCCGGCGGCGCGAAACACGCGGTCCAGCCCCTCGCGCTCGGCCTGGGCCTTCACCAGCCCGGAGCCGGGGACCACCATCGCAAGACGCACGTTCGACGCGACGCGCCTGCCCTGGACGACCGCGGCGGCGGCGCGCAGGTCCTCGATGCGCGAATTGGTGCACGAGCCGATGAATACCTTGTCGAGCTTGACATCGACGATGCGCGTACGCGGCTTTAGCCCCATGTAGGCGAGCGCGCGCTCCATGCCTTCGCGCTTCGCGCCGTCTTTCTCGCGCTCGGGGTCGGGCACCGCGTCGTCGACGCTGATCACCATCTCGGGCGAGGTGCCCCAGGTGACGTGCGGCTTGATCTCGCGCGCGTCGAGCGTAACCTGGCGATCGAATTTGGCGTCCGGGTCGCTCTTCAGCGTGCGCCAGTACGACGCCGCCTGCTCTTCTTCGGCGGCCTTCGGCGCAAGCGGCCGGCCTTTCACGTATTCGATGGTCGTCTCATCCGCCGCTACCATGCCGGCGCGAGCGCCGGCCTCGATCGACATGTTGCAGATCGTCATGCGCCCTTCCATTGAAAGGGCGCGGACCGTGCTGCCCGCGAACTCGATGGCATGGCCGGTCCCGCCCGCGGTGCCGATGCGGCCGATGATGGCGAGAACCACGTCTTTCGCGGTTACGCCGCGTGCAAGCGGGCCCTCGACGCTCACGCGCATGTTCTTCATCTTGCGCGTGATCAGGCACTGCGTGGCGAGAACGTGCTCGACCTCCGAGGTGCCGATGCCGTGCGCGAGGCAGGCAAACGCGCCGTGCGTGCTGGTGTGCGAATCGCCGCAGACCACCGTCATGCCCGGCAGCGTCGCGCCCTGCTCGGGGCCGATGACATGCACGATGCCCTGGCGCTGATCGAGGAACGGGAAGTAGACCTTCGCGCCGAAGTGGCGGATATTGGCGTCGAGCGTCTGGATCTGCAGCTTGGCGAACGGGTCGCGGATGCCTTCCACGCCCTCCTCCCACCCGGTCGTCGGCGTGTTGTGGTCGGCGGTGGCGACCACCGAGCCCACGCGCCAGGGCTTGCGCCCCGCGACTTTCAGCCCTTCGTAGGCCTGCGGGCTGGTGACCTCATGCACGAGGTGCCGGTCGATGTACAGCAGCGCCGTGCCGTCTGCCTCGACGTGCACCACGTGGCTGTCCCAAAGCTTGTCGTAAAGCGTTAATCCCATGTTGGAAATTGTCTCACAAGCCTTTCTTAATTAGCATCGCTGCCCATGTCGCGCTGCGCCTTCTACGGCCTGTTCGTCGTCTCCGGGTTTGCCGGGCTCATCTACGAGTCGATCTGGGCGCACTACCTGAAGCTGTTTCTCGGCCATGCGGCGTACGCGCAATCGCTGGTCCTTGTCGTGTTCATGGGCGGCATGGCGGTCGGCGCTGCGGCGGCGGGCCGCTTCTCCGAGCGTCTCGTCAATCCGTTGCTCGTCTACGCGCGGGTCGAAGCGCTGATCGGCCTGCTCGCGCTGGTTTTCCATCCGTCATTTGTGGCGCTCACCGATTGGTCCTATGCGTGGCTGCTGCCGAATCTCGGCAACGAGGCGCTGGTCCTCGCGGGCAAGCTCGGCGTAGCGTGCCTGCTGATCCTGCCGCAGTCGGTACTGCTCGGCATGACCTTCCCGCTGATGAGCGCCGGCCTGGCGCGCGCGCGCCCTCGCGCCGCGGGCGAGTCGATCGCCATGCTCTATTTCACCAACAGCCTGGGCGCCGCGGCGGGCGTGCTGGCGAGCGGGTTCGTCCTGATCGCCTGGGCCGGCCTGCCGGGCACGCTGCGCACCGCGGGCATCCTCAATTTGCTGATCGCCGCAACCGCGTGGCTGCTCGCGCGGCCGGCGCATCACGCGCCCCTGAAGAGCGCCGGCCCGGGCGCCGGCGCAGCCGGGATGCTGCTTGCCGTCGCGCTTTTCACCGGACTTGCCTCGTTCGTCTACGAGATCGGCTGGATCCGCATGCTGTCGCTCGTGCTCGGCGCCTCGACGCACTCGTTTGAGCTGATGCTCTCGACGTTCATCCTGGGTCTTGCCCTCGGTGGCCTGGCGGTCAGGCGCCGGGTCGACGCCAGCCCCGCCCCCGAGCGGCTGCTCGGCTGGGTACAGATCGCGATGGGGCTGCTCGCGCTTGCGACGCTTCCGGTCTACGACTTCACCTTCTCGCTGATGGAGGCCCTGATGAAGGGGCTTGCCCGCAGCTCGACGGGCTACCTGCTGTTCAACGCAGCGGGACAGGCGATCGCCGCACTGGTGATGCTGCCGGCGACGTTCTGCGCCGGCATGACGCTGCCGCTGCTCACCGGCGCGCTGCTTCGCCGTGGCGCCGGCGAAGCGGCGATCGGCAGGGTGTACGCCGCGAACACGCTTGGCGCCATCGCCGGGGTGGGCCTGGCGGTCCATGTCGGCCTGCCGCTGCTTGGACTGAAAGGCACGCTGCTGCTGGGCAGCCTGATCGATGCGGCGCTGGGCCTCGCATTGCTGCGCGCATTCGAGATGAAGAGGCGGGTCGCTTTTGCCGCCGTCGCCTGCGCGGCGCTGTTCCTTGCCGTGGCCCTCGCCGTGGAGCTCGACGCGAACAAGATGACGGCGGGCGTGTTCCGGCACGGCGAGCTCGCCGCGTCGCGCGATGCCACGATCCTCTTCAGCAAGGACGGCAAGACCGCGACCGTCCACCTGGTGAAGTATCCCGAAGCGACCAGCCTGCGCACCAACGGCAAATCCGACGGCTCGATCAACCTCGACCGCGACGGCGCGCGCGGCACCGACGAGATCACGATGGTGCTCACCGCGGCGCTGCCGCTTGCGCTCAAGCCCGAGTTGAAAAGCGCGGCGGTGATCGGCATCGGCACCGGGCTCACCACGCATACCCTGCTGCAGAGCCTGGGAATCGAGCGCGTCGACACCGTCGAGATCGAAGCGGCGATGGCCGAGGCCTCGCGCGGTTTCATGCCGCGCAACAGCGGCGCCTTCGCCGATCCGCGCGGCAGCATCGTCATCGACGACGCCAAGACCTTCTTCGCCGCGCGCGACCGGCGCTACGACCTCATCGTTTCGGAGCCCTCCAACCCCTGGGTGAGCGGCGTCTCGGGCCTGTTCACGCGCGAGTTCTACCGCCGCATCCGCACCCACCTCGAGCCGGGCGGGCTCCTGGCGCAGTGGTTCCAGCTCTACGAGATCGATGCCTCGCTCGTCGCCACGGTGATGGGCGCGCTCGGCGAGGTATTTCCGTATTACGCCGTGTTCGCGCCCAGCGACCACGACCTGCTGATCGTCGCCGGCGAGCGCGTAGTGCCGATGCCGCCGCTGGCGCGGGTGTTCGAGCAGCCTGGCGTGGCGAAGGAGCTATGGACCGTGCACGTCCTCACCGCCGGCGACCTCGATGCGCGCTATCTCGGCAGCCGCGCCACGCTGGAGCCGCTGTTCGCGAGCTACGGCATGCCGGCGAACTCCGACTATGCGCCGGTGCTCGATCTCAACGCGGCGCGCCACCGCTTCATGGAAAAGAGCGCGGCCGACGTGGTGGCACTGCTCAACGCGGAAGTCCCGCTGCTCGAGCTGCTCGAGCCCTCGCGCAGCCGCCGCCCGATCAATCCGCTGTTCCAGGGCGCCTATGCCTTCGAGCGCGTCGAGAACACCCGCCTGGCGTGGTACGCGCGCAATTTCCTGGTCAGCCCGCGCGCCCCGCAGCCCGAGGCGGTGCCGACCCCGTTGCAGAAGGATCTCGAGCTCATCAAGCTGCGGCTGATGGAATGCCGCTCGCCGCGCGAGCACGACCTCTGGCTGCACAGCGCGCTGCGCGTGGCTGCGGCGATGAATCCCTACCTGGCGCCAGACGACGCCGCCGTCGTCTGGACAGAGATCGCCGCCGGCCGCTGCTTCGCGAGCCTGCAGGAATTCCAGCGGCGCTGGATTGCCCTGTTCCGCGCGGTAGCGCTGCGCGACGCCGCGCGCATGGGCGAGCTTGGCGCGTCGCTTCTCGCCACGCAGAGCGGGCTGCGCAGCGAGGCGCGCGAATACCTGCTGATGGCGGCGATGGCCGGTTCCATCGCGGCGCGCCAGAAGGAGCGCGCGCTCGAGCTGTGGAACGCGCAGGCAGCCGAGATGCCGCGCGTGGCCGCAAGCCCGGCCTTCCGTCTCCTGCGCTGTCATGCGGAAACCGCGGGTTGCGCCGCCGCTTTTCGCGCCTACGCGGAACGCTGAGGGCCGACGGCGAACCGCACCACCGCGAGGACCCGTTTTACGAAGTCCTCGTCGCGCTGCGCGAAGTGGCCGTCGAGAATCAGGTGCGACAAGCCGTGCACCAGCGACCACGCGGCCGCGGCGGCCGTTCGGGCGTCACCACCGTAGCCGGAAAACGCCGCCTGCAGACGATCAAAGGCGCTGGCTGCCGCGGCGCGCAATTCGGGGTATTTGTCGAGCGCGATCTGGCCGCCGAACATGAGTCGAAAGCGCTGCGGATGCGCGAGCGCGAAGCGCACGTACGCTTCTCCCATCTCGCGGCCGGAAGCTTTCTCCAGTTGTTGCCCCAAAACCTGAAATCCCTCGGCCGCGAGCGCCGCCAACAGCGTTTCGCGGTCGGGGAAATGGCGGTAAGGGGCGTTATGCGAGACCCCGGCCCGGCGCGCCGCCTCGCGCAGGCTGAGCGCTGCAATTCCTTGTTTCTCCAAGCGTTTACCTGCCTCCCGCAGAAGCGCCGCGCGCAGGTCGCGATGGTGATATGTTGACATCGTCTACATCAGGCGCTAAGGTATGTTGTCTCTGTCAACATACCAGCCCGCGCCCTGCCGTGCAACCGTTGATCGTCTTCCACCTGGCGTTTGCGCTGGCCGCGCTGGCGCTCGGCAGCGTCGTGCTGGTGCGCCGGAAAGGTACCGCGTCTCACAAAGTACTGGGGCGAATCTGGGCGTCGCTGATGGCGATCGTCGCGCTATCGTCCTTCTGGATCTTCGAGATCCGCCATGGGGCCGGCCCTTCGTTCGTCCACCTGCTCTCCGTCTGGACGCTGATTTCCCTCGCCTGCGCGATTTACTTCATCCGGCGGGGTAACGTACGCGCACATAGGGGGTTCATGATCGGCACGTTTCTGGGCCTGGCGGGAGCGGGCGCCGGGGCCCTTGCGCCGGGCCGCGCGCTCTACCGCCTTTTCTTCGCGTAAGGATTGCGGCCGGTGCGAAACTCGATGCGCATCGGCGTTCCGGCAAGCTTGAAGGCATGGCGGAAGAATCCTTCGAGGTAGCGCTTGTAGGAATCGGGCACGCGATCGAGCGCGTTGCCGTGGATGATGATGCGCGGCGGATTGATGCCCCCCTGGTGCGCGTAGCGCAGCTTGGGGCGCACCAGGCCGCTCTTCGGCGGCGCCTGACGCTCGACCGCCGCGATCATGGCGCGCGTCACCTTCGGCGTGGATAGCCGCGCCATCGCGGCCGCGTAGGCCGCGTCCACCGAGCGCATCAGCCCGGCGAGCCCCGTGCCTTCCTTCGCCGAGATCCTGTGGCTCTCGGCAAAGCCGAGGAAGCCGAGTTTCCACGCCAGCTCGGATTTCATGCGCTCGCGCGCTTCCCTGCCGGCGGCGTCCCATTTGTTGACCGCGATCACCACGGCGCGCCCGCGCTCGAGCACGTAGCCGGCGACGTGCGCATCCTGCTCGGTGACGCCTTCGGGCGCATCGAGCATGAGAACGGCGACATTCGCCGCCTCGATCGCCTGCAGCGCCTTGACGATGGAGAAGAACTCGGCCCCCTCGCCGGTCTTGCCGCGGCGGCGCAGGCCCGCGGTATCGATCAGCGTATAGCGCCTGCCGGCACGCTCGAACGGCACCTCGATCGGGTCGCGCGTGGTGCCCGGCTTGTCGAAGGCAATCACCCGCTCCTCGCCGACCAGCGCGTTCACCAGGGTGGATTTGCCGACGTTGGGCCGGCCGACGATGGCGACCCGGGGATGACCCGCGTCCTTTTCCTCTTCTTCATGCTCTTCGGGAAAGTCGGAGAGCACCGCTTCCATCAGCTCGCGCACGCCTTCGCCGTGCGCCGAAGAGATTGCCGCCGGCACGCCGAGGCCCAACTCGTGGAACTCGGCGGTCGCGCTGTCGGCCGGCATGCCCTCGGTCTTGTTGACCGCCAGCCAGAGGTGCGCTTTGAGCTTGCGCAGCCGCGCCGCGATCTCGCGGTCGGCGCTCGCGACGCCGCTGCGCCCGTCGACGACGAAAATGACCGCGTCGGCCTCGGCGATCGCCTGCTCCGCCTGGCGCGCCATCTCGAAGAAGATGCCGTCGGCGACGCCGGGCTCCAGCCCGCCGGTGTCGATGGCGATGAACGAACGCTCGCCCGCGCGTCCCTCCCCATAGTGCCGGTCCCGCGTCACGCCCGGCACGTCGTGGACGATGGCGTCGCGGCTGCGCGTCAGCCGGTTAAAGAGGGTCGACTTGCCGACATTGGGGCGGCCGACCAGCGCGATGACGGGCTTCACAGCGCCAGCGCAAACAGCCCGCCGTTCTGCGTCTGCACCAGCAGCCCCGAGGGCAGCGCCACCGGCGCGTTGCGGATCGCACCGCCGCCCGTGGCGAAGCGCGCGACGAAGGCGCCCGAATCGCGGGCGAGGAAATGCACGTAGCCCTCCAGGTCACCGACCGCGATGGCGCTGCCGGCGGCGAGCGGGACCGAAAGCTGCCGGTTCGCCAGCTTGTCCTGCTTCCACACCGAGCGGCCGTTGCTGCGGTCGAGCGCGTGCACGGCGCCGCGATCGTCGCTGACGAAAGCGTAGCGCGCGTCGAGGCTGACGCCGGTAAGAGAGGACAGGTCGCGCGCCCAGAGCGGCTTGCCGTTCGCCATTTCATAGCAGGCGACGCGCCCCTGGTACGCGGCGGCGCACACTTCCTGTCCCTGGATCGCCGGGTCGCCGACCACGTCGGTGACCCGCTCGAGCTCGGTCGCGCCCTTCGGCAGCGCGACCGTCGCCTCCCAGCGCAAGGCGCCGTTGGCGAGCGCGATCGCGGTCAGCTTGCCGCCCGAGAACCCGGCGAAAGCCAGGTCGCCGAGCAGCGTGACTCCCGCCGGACTGCGCACGATCAGCGACGAGGGCGCGCGTTGGTACACCCAGCGGCGCTTGCCGTCGTCCTCGCCGAAGGCAAACACGCGGTTGTCGGCGCTGCGCACCACCACCAGCCCGTTGCCCACCTGCGGCGGCGCGAGCACTTCGCTGGAGACGCGCGCCCGCCAGCGCACCTCGCCCTTCGCGGTGTCGACGACGATGACTTCGCCCGCCTCGGTGGCCACCGCGGCGGTGCGCAGGTCGGCGCCGACGCCGCTGGAAAGCCGGGTTTCAACGGACGTGCGCCAGCGCTCCTCGCCGTTGGCCACGTCAAAGCGTGCCAGGGTGCCATCTCGCGCCGCCGCGTAGACGGAGTCGCCGACCAGCACCGGAAAAAAAGTGAAGCGGTCCGCGCGCCCCACGTCCGCTGACCAAAGCAGCCGCACCGGCCTGGGATCGGAAAGCTGCTCCAGCGCGGCGGGCTTCGGCCCGCTTGGCGAGCTGCAGGCGGCAAGCAGCGCCACGCCGGCCGCGAGGGTCCGCCGCAACACGGTCAACCTCCGAGCGCCTCAAGCCGCATGCGCACGCTCTCGCGGAACGGGCCGTCGCGCCGCTCGGCCTTCTCGAGCGCGAGCTGGTAAGCCGCGCGGGCCTCGGCGAGGTGGTTCTTCGCCACCAGCACGTCGCCCTTGAGCGCCGCGTATTGAGCGTCGTAGGCGGGGGCATGCGGCGCATCGAGCAGCTTCAGCGCCTCGTCGTACGCCTTCTCATCGAGCAGCACCGCGGCGAGGCGCAGCCGCGCCAGGTCGCGGAAATCCTCCGCCGGCGAATGCTCGATCACCCATTGCAGCTGCGCCTTGGCGCTCTTCAGGTCGTTGCGCTCGAAGTAGAACTTCGCCGCGACGAGCGCGCCCATCGATGCGTACAGCGTGCGCGGGTAGCTCTCGACCAGCGTGCCCGCGGCATCGCGCAGCGGCTTTGCGTCGCCCGCCTGGGCGGCCTTGGTGAGCGTGTCGTAGAGCACGCTCGCCTGCGCCGCCTGGCTGTGCTCGTACCAGCGCCAGCCCTGCCATCCCACGACCGCCACCGCCGCGGCGATCACCACCGCGAGCAGCAGGTTGCCGTGCTGGGTCCACCACGCCTTCAGCTCGGCGACCTGTTCCTGCTCTTCCAAATCAAGTGCCATCAGCTGCCTCTCGTTTGATGGAGTCTTCCAAAGCGCTTTTTACGGCGGAGACAACTTCGGCAAGGGGAAACTCTGATGCCGTCTGCGCAGACAGATCCTTGATTTGTACGACGTTTCGCTCAACCTCGCTCTGCCCGGCGATCAGCGCAAGACGAAACCCCTTTTTGTCGGCATACGCAAGCTGATTCTTCAGCTTGGCGTTCTCAAGATAAACCTCCGTGTTGACACCGGCCTCCCGAAGCAAGCGCGCGATATCCAAGTACCAGTCAAGATACTGATGATCCATGGTGACAACGAGTGCCTCGGTTGGTGTTTTCGCAACGGGGTGCAAGAGCCCGGCTTCCTTTAGTTTCGAAAAAAGACGAGTCAATCCTATGGAGATGCCAACGCCGGGAAGTTTCGTCGCAGTAAAGTAGCTCGCCAGATCATCATATCGACCGCCGGAGCAGATGCTGCCAAGCTCCGGGTAGCTGTTCAACGTCGTCTCGTAGATCGTACCGGTGTAATAGTCCAGGCCTCGCACCACTGCCAAATCTATGCAAAATGCGGACTCCGGAACACCAAACTTCCGAATAGCGGCCACTAGTTCTCTTAGCTCCGCCGTGCCCGTTTTGCACATTTCGTTTTGGAAGGCCGGTGCGGAGAGAGCGCTGAGAGTTTCATTCGTGTCTCTCTTAGCAGAGATGAAGCTGAAAAGCTGGGACGCCTGAGCGCCAGACATGCCCGCCCGAGATAGGTCCGCGAGAACCACTGAGCTTTTTTCCCGCTCTATCTTGTCAAGCGATCGAAGAACGACGGCGGAGTTGGCGTCCGCTACATTGAACCTTTGCAGGACGCCTTTCAGGACCTTTCTGTTGTTGATGCGTATACGAAATTCACCGATGCGCATCTGTTTAAAAACGCTATGGATGACACTGGGTATCTCCGCCTCCGCGAGATAGCTCAATTTGTCGCGATTAATTATGTCGATATCGCATTGATAAAATTCTCGAAACCTTCCTTTTCGTGCCTGGGGCGTCTCGCCGCGCCAAACTTTCTGAATTTGGTAGCGGCGGAATGGAAACGGCAGTTCCCGTTCCCTCATCGCCACGTAACGCGCAAGCGGTACTGTCAGATCGAAGTGCAACGCTCCCTTTATCGATGCTTCGTCATCATCTTTGTCGGCGGCCAATCGTGTAAGAGCGTAGATCTCCTTTTCCACGCCGCCCTTGGAGGTCAAGACCTCTTTGCGCTCCGCGGCCGGCGTTTCGATCGGCACAAAACCGAAGAGCTCGAAGTTTCTTCGAATGATCTCAACCAGCCCATTGAATTGAAGCTGCTCCTGAGGGAGGTATTCCTGATCGAAGCCCCTCAATAGCCCTGGCTGTACTTTGGACATCAGATCGTCTTGATTTTTATTTCTTTGCCGGGGCGGCGTGCCGGAGCATCTGGCCCGTATTTTTGTCTCACGTAGCTTTCGACGATGGCCTGGAACTCCTCGGCGATGCGCTCGCCCTTGAGGGTCACGGTCTTCTGGCCATCGACGTACACCGGGGCCACCGGTACTTCGTTGGTCCCGGGCAGGCTGATGCCGATGTCGGCGTGCTTCGATTCGCCGGGCCCATTCACCACGCAGCCCATGACGGCGACGCGCATCTCTGCCACGCCGGGATAGGATTCCCGCCAGAGTGGCATTTGAGTTCTCAGGTAGGTCTGGATGCGATCGGCGAGCTCCTGGAACACCGTACTGGTGGTGCGTCCGCACCCGGGGCAGGCGCTGACCATGGGCGTGAAGGCGCGCAGCCCCATGGTCTGGAGGATTTCCTGCGCCACCTGCACCTCGCGCGTGCGATCGCCGCCCGGTTCCGGCGTGAGCGAGATGCGGATCGTGTCGCCGATGCCCTCCTGCAGCAGCACCGACAGGGCGGCGGTGGAAGCGACGATGCCCTTCGATCCCATGCCCGCCTCGGTGAGTCCGAGGTGGAGCGCGTACTCGCAACGCTCGGCAAGGCTGCGATACACCGCGATCAGGTCCTGCACCTGGCTCATCTTGCAGGAAATCACGATGCGCTCGGCCGGCAAGCCCCACGCCTCGGCCTGGCGCGCCGACTCGAGTGCCGAGCAGATCACCGCCTCGCGCATCACCGCGCCGGCTTCGAGCGGCTCAGGCCGGCTCGCGTTTTCGTCCATCATGCGCGCCAGCAGCTCGGGATCCAGGCTGCCCCAGTTGACGCCGATGCGCACCGGCTTGCCGTAACGCAGCGCGCACTCGATCATGGTGGCGAACTGCTCGTCGCGCTTGGCTCCCCTGCCGACGTTGCCTGGGTTGATGCGGTACTTGGCGAGCGCGCGCGCGCAATCCGGATATTGCGCGAGCAGCTTGTGGCCGTTGTAATGGAAATCGCCCACCAGCGGCACGCCGCAGCCCATCGCGTCGAGCCGCTCGCGGATCGGCGCCACCTGCGCCGCCGCCTCGGGCGTATTCACGGTAATGCGCACCAGCTCGGATCCCGCGCGCCACAAGGCGTCGACCTGCCGTGCGGTCGCCGCGGCGTCCGCGGTGTCGGTGTTGGTCATCGACTGCACGACGATCGGCGCGCCGCCGCCAACGCGCACCTCGCCCACCGCGACCTGGCGGGAAATCCTGCGCCGCGGCGCGCTCATGGCACCGTCAGTCGGGCGACCTCGACCCTGGTGTGAGGCTTGAGGTCGATCGGCCGGCCGTTGAACGTCACCTGCACATGCCAAGCATTGCCGATGACCAGCGTGAGCGGGGGCCTCGTCCTGAGCACGCGCTCTGCGCCCGCCGGCTGCAGCGAGGACACCAGCACGCGGCCGGCGCTGTCGCGCACCTCGAGCCAGGCTTCCTCCTCGCACCTCACGACAAGGCGGTTCGGTCCTGTCGCTGCCGGGTCGGCCGGCGCTACCGCAGGATGCTCCTGCGGGTCGAGCGAAGCCGAGGGCTGGGTCGTCGCGATCGGCGGCAGCGGAGCGGGCGCCGCGACCGCCGGCTGCGCGGCGATCGGCGCTGCGAGGGGCTCGAGCGGCGGCGCTGGACTGGCGACGGCTTCCTGCGGCGGGGTACGCTCGTGGCGCCACTCGTAGACGACACCGCCGACCAGGGCCAGGATGCCGAGCGACAGGCCGAGGTAGATGAAGGTGGCGCGCCGCGCGCCGTCGGAGAACGGCACCGGCTGGCTGAAGCGCTCCGCGAGGCGGTTCGAGTCGGGGGCGTCCAGCCGGTCGGCCATGCGCTGGATCAGCGGTTCCGGATCGAGCTTCAGCAGGCGCGCATAGTTCCGCAGCATGCCGCGCGCGATCGTGGCTCCTGGAAGCAGGTCGAAGCGTTCCTGCTCGAGCGCCTCGAGCTGGCGCGGGGCGAACTTCAGCTGCTGCGCGACGTCGGTGATTTCCAGCCCGCACGCTTGCCGGGCGCGCAGCAGCTCTTCGCCGACCCCGGTGACGGCCGACTCAGTCAAAGCTGCCCCGCTGCAGAGCCTGGTACTCGGGGGAGCCGGGGAAGCGCCGGCGCAGCTGGTTGGCGTACGACTGCTCGGCGACGCGCTCGCCGAGCTTGCGCTCGATGCGCAGCGCGAGCCATAGCGACTCGGCGCTGGGCGCGACCAGCTTGTCGTGCTGCGACACGAGCTTGCGCGCCTCGTCGAAGCTACCCTGCCGGTAGCGGATCTGGCCGAGGTTCAGCAGCGAGACCGGCTCGTCTGGGTCCAGGCGCAGCGCGCGCTTGAAGAACTCCTCGGCGTCCTTGAGATTGTTGGTGCGCAGCGTGCAGACCCCGGCCGCCGAGTAGGATTTCCACGGCGCCGCGTACAGCGGGTTGCGGATGGCCTGCAGGAAATAGGCGATCGCCTGGCCTTCGCGCTGCGTCTGGCACAGGAACACGCCGTAGTTGTGATTGATGTCAGGGTCGTTCGGCGACAGGCGCAGCGCGCGCTCGAAGCTCGACTCGGCGAGCTGGTTCTCGCGCAAGTCCATGTACACCAGGCCGAACATGCTCTGCGTCGGCGCATAGCCCGGGTCGGCGGCGGCGGCGGTGCGCAGCTCCTCGAGTGCGACGCCCATGTTGCCGCGGCTGTAATACTGGGCCGCGAGCTCGGTATGGACTTTGGCGCGGTTGCGCGGGTCGCCGACCTCGCCGACGATGGTGCCGGTGTCGACGCTCGGCTCGCTCGGCTGGCCGGCGCAGCCGGCGAGCGCCAAGAGCACAAGGTAAAGCAGCCGTTTCACGCGCGCACCTCTTTCAGCGCAATGCGCCGTGCGCTGCGCCGCGTGCGGTCGGACACATCGCCGGCAAGCTGGCCGCAGGCGGCCGCGATGCCGTCGCCGCGGGTTTTGCGCGTCGTCACCGTCAGGCCGGCACGCTGCAGGATCTCGGCGAAGCGCCGGATCCGCTCCGGGCTCGAACGGTGAAAGCCGGAATGCGGGAAGGGATTGAACGGAATCAGGTTGAACTTGCAGCGCACATGGCGCGCGAGGCCTACCAGCTCTCGCGCGTGCGCGTCTGCGTCGTTCACGCCCTCGAGCATGACGTACTCGAAAGTGATGAAGTCGCGCGGTGCTTTCTGGAGGTAGCGGTTGCACGCCGCAAGCAGCTCGCGCAGCGGGTATTTGCGGTTCACGGGGACCAGCTGATCGCGCAGCGCGTCGTTCGGCGCGTGCAGCGACAGCGCCAGCGCGACCGGGCATTCGTCGCGCAGCCGGTCCATGCCGGGAATCACTCCCGCGGTCGACACCGTGACGCGCCGGCGCGAAAGCCCGTACGCGTTGTCGTCGAGCATCAGGCGCAGCGCGGGAATCACGTTGTCCAGGTTGAGAAGGGGTTCCCCCATTCCCATCATGACGACGTTCGTCACCGGCCTTTCGCCTTCGAGCAGCCGGTTGGCGAGCCACAGCTGGCCGATGATCTCCGCGGTGCCGAGGTTGCGGTTGAAGCCCTGCTTGCCGGTCGAGCAGAAGGCGCAGTCCAGCACGCAGCCCGCCTGGCTCGATACGCAGAGCGTGCCGCGGTTCGTCTCGGGGATGAAAACCGCCTCCACCGCGTTGCTGCCGTCCACCTTGAGCAGCCACTTGCGAGTCCCGTCCTGCGCAGCGGTGTCGCCGACAACGCGAGGAGCTTCGATGCAGGCAACGAGGCCCAGCTTCTCGCGCAGCGGCCTGGCGAGGTCGCTCATGCGGGCGAAGTCGGCTTCGCCGCTCTGGTGGATCCAGTGCAGCAGCTGGCGAGCGCGGAACGGTTTTTCGCCCTGCGCCTCGAAGAAGCGGCCCAGGCCCGCGGCGTCGAGGTCGAGAAGATTCTGCTTCAACGTGAAAACACCTCGCAGGCCGGGAAGAAGTATGCGATCTCCGTGCGCGCGGTGTCCGGCGCGTCGGAGCCGTGGACGGCGTTGGCGTCGATCGACGCCGCGAAATCGGCGCGGATGGTTCCCTTGGCGGCCTTCCTGGGGTCGGTGGCGCCCATCAGCTCGCGATTCTTCGCGATCGCGTCGTCGCCCTCGAGCACCTGCACCAGGACCGGTCCGGAGGTCATGAACTCGACCAGGTCGCGATAGAAGGGCCGCTCACGATGGACAGCATAGAACCCTTCGGCCTCGGCGCGCGACAAGAGCATCATGCGCGCGGCGATGATCCTGAGGCCGGCGGCTTCGAACCGCGCCAGGATGCGGCCGATCGCGTTCTTCTTCACGGCATCGGGCTTGATGATGGAAAGGGTCCGTTCGACCGCCATTCCGCGTTTCTCCAGGACTGTTGCAAAAAATCAACCTGAAATTTTATCACGGTCGATGCGGGTGATTCGTAAAAACAACGGCTTAGCGCCATTCCGGAACTACTCCGATCGTATCGGCCGCCACCTGATAGTGCGCATCGATGCCCAGTCCCGGCGCCCACACCAGATCGTCGCCGCAAAAAAGCAGCGGCAGCCGGTCGCGCTGCCAGGGCGGCACGCCCGCTTCCTGGAACAGGTTCTTCAGAGTACGGCGCGGCCGCCGCGGATCGGGCTGGAGCCGTTCTCCTCCCGCGCGCAATCGCACTGCGACCCGGCACTGCTCGAGCTTGCGCAGGTCGATGCCTTCGCCGCGCGCCCGTCTGAACAGCAGCTTGCCGCCGAGCGCGGGGAGCGGAATGCGCCGCTCGCCTTTCCATTCCACCGGCGCGAACGGCGCAGCCTGCGTTGCGGGCGCGAGCGCGAGCTTGCCGCGGTAGACGCGCAGCCGCATGCCGTCGTGCTCGACCAGGGTGCGCGCCCCGCCGGAGGTGAGCTGCTTCAGCATCTCGACGAGCTTCGCCTCGCTTGGCGCGCGCAGCCCCTGCGCCGCGAGGAACTCGCGCAGCAGCGCTTGCGCGTCGAGCTCGATGCCGGCGAAGTGCCGCGCTGCCCGCGCCAGGCTTTCCCGCCAGCGCGGGAAGCGCGATTCGATCAGGGGTCCGAGGCGCCGGCGCACGAAGTTGCGCGTCAGCGCCTCGTCGGCGTTGCTCTCGTCCTCCACCCATTCCAGGCCCTGCTCGCGGGCATAGGCGAGGATCGCCGCGCGCGGCACTTCGAGCAGCGGCCGCAGCAGCATCTTGCCGTCGAAGCGGCTGCGGGGCGGCATGCCGCTCGCGCCGCGCACGCCGGCGCCGCGCAGGAGGTTCATGAGCACCGTCTCGGCCTGGTCGTCGCGGTGGTGCGCGAGCGCCACGGCGTCACCAGGAATATTTTTGAAAGCCCGGTAGCGGGCTTCGCGTGCCGCGGCCTCTAGACCTTTTCCCTTTTTCGCCACCCTGACGCGGCGAACCGCGAGCGGCACGCCCCAGCGCGTGCACAGAGCACGGCAGAACTGTGCCCACGCGCCGGCCTTAGGGCTCAGGCCATGGTGAACATGGATGGCCTCAAGAAAAAAACCCGACCCCGCCGAGCAGTTCTTAAGAACCTGTAACAGCGTTACAGAATCGACGCCGCCGGAGAGCCCGACGGCGAGGCGCTTGCCGCGAAGATCGATGCAACCGAGAAATCGCCGGACCTCGGCGATGAGCTCACCGTTCGGCCGTTTCCTTGAACTTGCCATAGGCCATCACGCGCTCGAGGCGTTGCTCGACCAGCTCTTTGGGCTTTTTCTCCTGCAGCTGCTTGAGCGCCTCGGCGAGCGCCTTGCGCAGCGCCTGCGCGGTGGCCTG
>Ga0070697_100001108_pt1 | contig 20385 bp, 19 predicted proteins | sample KBSK1501metaG_FD_65475 | JGI IMG/M metagenome (GOLD analysis project Ga0070697, IMG submission 65475) | Corn, switchgrass and miscanthus rhizosphere microbial communities from Kellogg Biological Station, Michigan, USA - KBS K1-50-1 metaG | ecosystem: Host-associated > Plants > Roots >... | reverse complement strand
AGCGGGAGTAACTCAGCGGTAGAGTGCGACCTTGCCAAGGTCGAAGTCGCGGGTTCAAATCCCGTCTCCCGCTCCAATTTTTCTTAGCCCGCGCCGCTGGCGCAGGTGGTTACCTCGCGCAGGCGAGTTTTTTGTTGGCTCTTTTCGATTTAGGCGCGGTACCCTCAACGATGGTTAAGCAATGAAGCGCGGTACCCAAGTTGAGGCGCTTTGCGGGCGTGAGCGTAGCGGGAGTCCGCAGCCGAAGTCCCGAGCTTGGCGAGGGATCTGCAGTTGAGCGGTTTTTTACAAAAATGAGGCGCGGTACCCAAGTGGTAAGGGAGAGGTCTGCAAAACCTTTATGCGTCGGTTCGATTCCGACCCGCGCCTCCAATCTTTTTCAGTGACTTACGCGAACGCGTGTGACGCGGCGAATCCGCCATTGTAGTACGAACTGTAGTAGCCGCCCGGTATAGAACCCGTGCCAGCCACTTCTGAGCGCGCGCATTCCATTCTCTGTGGCCTGCTGCTAATTGCCGGGACCGCGCTGTTTCTGTGGGGTGGAATCCAGCATCCCGTAATTGATGCCCGCCTGGGGACCGGCGAGCAGTTCTTCCGCAACTTCGCTGTCGAGATTTTGCGCCACTCCAACTGGGGTGCCATCCATTGGGCAATTCTTATCGGGCCAGTCCTCTGGGCGTTGGGAGCGGTGGGACTGAAGGACCTCCTGCGCCGCGCCGGCGAACCCCGCTGGAGTGCTCTGGGTCTGGCCAGCCTGGTCATGGGCGCCGCCTGCTGGGCCGTGACTTTTGTCTTTGATGGCATGGCGGCGCCGGTCTACGCTAATGCCATTGCGGCAGCTCCGAGCGAGCGCGTGCAGCCCTTGCTGACCGCACTTGCTGCGAACCAAGCGGTGGTGATCCGGCTTGGTCTGGTCAGCTGGATCCTAATCGGCCTTGCGAGCGCCGCCTTCGGCACCAGCTTGGCCACGACTGGATTAGGATGGCGCTGGTTCCGGTGGGCAGTGGTGGTCTCCGGAATCGTTCTGGGTTTGTGGCCGCTCGCGGCATGGTGGGGCGGAACGTTTTCGCCTGGCCCGTTCATCAGCCCGTGGTGGAGGTGGACGGCACTTACCACTTCGCTCTGGTATGCCGCCGCCGGCGCAGTGGTGATGCCCCGGTCTAGCGGAACGATTGATTAGAATTGGGCGTCGAGAGTGCGAGAAGCAGGGCAAAGAAGCGCTTTCTGGCCTTGGCTCTAAACGCGCCATGTTGCGCCGCATCGGCAGCAAGGCTACGAACCGCTCTATGATGTTCCGCCTTGCCGAGCGCCTCTTCCACAGCGTTAGCTAAGCCAATCCGCGCCGCTTAGTGCGTGCGCATGTCCCCGGAACATCAGCGGTACTCCGCGAATTTTCGGCCCGAAAGCGTACCCGCCCATCGGGACTGTCGAATGCGATAAGACTCATAAGGAAAAAAGGAGGTGGCCGATTTCAGCCACCTCCCTTTTCTTTCACTGACCCCTGGCAATTGGCAACGAGCCGCTGATTTTTACGCGGCCTTGCCGTGACCCTTGGCTTCGAGGGTCTTCTCGCCGCCAACACTGACCTTGATCTGCTTGGGCTTGGCTTCCGCCTTCTTGGCCAGCTTGATCTTCAGCATACCGTTCTCGTAACTTGCCTCAACTTTGTCGGTATCCACGGTGCTGGGCAGGGTGAAGGAGCGGGCGAACGAGCCGTAATGCCGCTCGATGCGACGGAAGTTCTCTTCTTTCTCTTCCGTCTCGAACTTGCGCTCGCCGGAGACGGTGAGGGTGTTGTCCTCGATGCGGACATCAATATCTCTTTCGTCGATGCCCGGGACTTCAATCTTCAGAGTAATGTTGTGCCCGTCTTCGTAGACATCTACCGACGGTGCGAAGCCCGTGGTTGTCAACGCTTCCTCTGGGACTTCGGGGCTGGGCGACTCCCGAAAAAGACGGTTCATGCGGTCTTGCAGAGTGGAGTACTCACGGAACGGAGCCCAACGAGTCAATACTGTCATAATTTCCTCCTTCGGAAATCTTGAAAAATGGTGATCGCTAAGAGGGAGTACTTCAGATGGGCTGACTTAGTTCAGAGAACCTGAAAGAGTAAGAAGAGACGCTCGCTCGAATACCACGCTAGTCGCATGCGCCAGGATTGTCAAACGTGCGGCCATGCCACACCTCAGAGCCCGTGAAAGCTTACGAAGATCCCCGGCGGGCAAGCAGGAAACAAGGATCTAGCTAAAGCTGGAACTGCGGTGAGCGTCTTCACAGGTCTCAGTGGCCCAATTATTCTAGCCAAGACTCGTAACTTTGAAACAGCAGCGACTGCCTCAAACATCGAAGCGCTGGCCACGGCCGGCTATAGCGGTAGTTTCTCGCCCACAGGTGTAGGAGACATGATCAATAGTTCCTTAGAGCTGGTTTTCCCAACCAAGGATGCGGATTGCGAGTAGCGAGTTTCCGTTTGAGGTGTATACGATTGTAGAGATCCGGAGGTGGTGTGATCGTGTTGAAAATGCCGCGAGTAGTAATAATTTTCCTTCTAATTACCTTCGCGCTTTCTTTGGCGATTGCTGTAGCGGCAATGAGAGACGCCCTGCCTTCCGCACGGCTGCTAGGTGTTTCAGCGCTCGTTTTCTGGGTTGTTGTGTATGTTGTCTTTCGATATTTCGTCCACAACCCCAAAAAAACAGTTGATGAGTATGTCCCCCAGGCGAACGCTGCACCGAAAAACCGCTTTATCGAGCGCGCCCCAGTTCTCGGGAAGTTCTACATATTTTCCGGAGCGGTAGTGATTTTGCTCGGAATGACGGCAACAAAGAATCGAGACGTGTTTTTTACGGTGGGCGCGGTTGTCTGGGGCTTCGCCGGATACCTATTGTGGTTGGGGAAATCGAAGCGAGGCGCTTAGTGGCAAGGTAAAACTGAAAGCCAAAGCAGGGCATAAGTAAGACGCTCGGGTTGATCCTCGCACCATTAGCCACCCTGTTCCAATCATTTCCGGTCTGCCAGTTGGAAGCGAAGAAATCTGAACGCTCTGCGCCAATTTGATCTGCCCAGTTCTTGATCTGTAATTCCATTGCAACCACCTGATGGTGTGGCAGGCGCGACAAAACGGCGGCGTGTGGTTTTCCCTGAGGTGAAAATGCCGACTGATTTTCCATTCAAAGTCATTATTGGTTTCTGGATGATTTTTTCGTTTTCGATCATGGTCTTTACCAAACCGTTGCTTCACCTCTTCTCCGGTGGAACGCATCATTTCAGTCCGCGTGAAATTCTGATTTATCGGGTACTGGCAGCCATTAATGGTTTTGGCTGCCTTTTTTATGTTTTGAGTTGGAGCAAATAAGAATATGCACCAGGACTACACTGCAGCATGGAAGGACCTAAAACATCGGAAGCATGCCGTCGTTTGGCTCGTGATTACGGCCTGCGCCTTCCTGCTTGTGACGTTGGTTATAGGGCATGCTACATCGTTCAACTTGGAATCAGTTTTTGTTCTTTGGGTGATAGCTTCCCCGGTCGTGATGTGGCGCTGGGCGATGTGGCCTTGCCCACGGTGTGGCAAGCTTTTCAGAGGTCACGGTCCGTTTTGGTTTGTTTATCCAGACCGATGCCGCTTCTGTGGCCTCAGTTACGGAGCCTCCTCGGAGGGCTGAGGCCGGCGACTCAGGCCCATGGGTGATTTTGGGCGGGAGGTACAACACTGGTCGAGCCGCGCCTCCAACTCCCCTTTACAATTTTGATTGCAATAGAGGTCCCTCTCCCGCTTCGCGGGAATCGGGATTTCGCCAGCAGGCTCCCGCTGCGCTCACGCCTGCAAGACGGCTCAAGTTCGATTCCGACCCGCGCCTCCAACTCCCCTTGAGAGCTACCCTGAAAGCTTCCGCAATTACGGAACTGTGATCACGACCTTCCCCACTGGGGGGCTCGACTCGAGATATTTGAAGGATTTCCTCAGAGTCGTCGGGTGCCGGTTCTTGTCTGAGGGAAGCAGTCTGTCCAGGTATTACGGAGAAAGGGCCAATTGACCCGCCGACACAATCCTGCCAGCCTAGTGTTAACTATTTTGTAAGCCTTCCAGACTCGTCCGCGGGCTTGCCTACAATTGAAGGTGTGCATTCCGCACCGCTGCCGCTGGACCAGCCGCCAAGGAGCACCAGGTGCGCCGCATCGCTCTGCTAGTCGCCGCGATTTTCGCCATCCCCTGCTTGTCAGTGGGGCAGACCGTGGTTCGCCCAACGGTTACCCTGCGCGATCTGACGGCCAACAACACCAGTGCCAGCAACAATTTCAGCGGCCTGCCTAATGGTGTGCCGGCGCCCGGCAATGTCAGCAAGCTGCCGCTGAATTCGCTGCTTTACCCGGGATCAACTACCAGGATCTACGCTCACTACATGGGCTGGTTTGGCAACAGAAGCCACATCAATATCGGGTACAGGTCCAACGATGCCGCGCAGGTGCAGAAGCAGGTAGCGGACATGAGCAGCCGCGGCATTTCTGGCGTGGTGGTCACCTGGAACAACGGTCCTGAAACACAGCAGAGCGCGCAGATGTTGTTGAAACAGGCAGAACTGCATCCCGGCTTCGACTTTTCCCTGGAAGAAGACGTAGGCGCACTCAACACTTACGCCTCCACCGTGGGTTGCGACGTGACGCCGCAAGTGATTCAGGACCTGACAAATTTCTACAAGAACTTCGAGGGCTCCTCCGCTTATTTGCGGATCAACAATCGTCCTGTGGTTTTTTTCTTCGGAGTGGAGAAGTACTACGTTGATTGGAAACGCGTGCGCAACGCGGTTCCGGGCAACCCGATCTTCATGATTCGCAATTCCGGCGCCTTCGCAAAAGACCACAGCGACGGTGGCTTCAGTTGGAGTGAGCAGAGCCGAACCAATCCCTTTGACGAGATGTTGACCTATCTGGACAACTTCTACTCCGTGGCGCTTAGGTCCCCGGGGAAGGTCGCTTTTGGCTCCGTATATCCGGGATTCAACGACAACTCCGCGTCCTGGGGACGCAATCGCATCATTCACCAGCACTGCGCACAAACCTGGCTCGACACGTTTGCCGAGATCGGAAGGTTCTACTCCGCCGGCAACCAGCTTCGCGCCTTGCAGATTGTCACCTGGAACGACTACGAGGAAGGAACCGCGGTTGAGGCTGGCATCGACAACTGCGTGTCGCTTTCGACATCGGTTTCCGGTGGCAAATTGAGCTGGTCGGTCACTGGCAGTGAACAGAGTGTTCACCATTACACGGTTTTTGTGTCCACCGACGGTCAGAACTTGATGCCGCTGGCGGACGCTCCTGTAGGCTCCCGTTCCCTCGACCTCGCTCCCTTCAAGTTGGCGCCCGGCACGTATGTTCTCTACGTACGAGCGGTCGGGAAGCCGTCCATTCTGAACAAGATTTCTGATCCGGTGAAATATATCCCCGGCAACGAGCCTCCGCATGCCTCGCTAACCGTTTCTTCGTCTGCCGGGACCGCGCCTCTGGCGATCACCGCAAGCAGCGCCGGCTCCAGCGACCCAGACGGCAGCGTGGCCTCGTCACAGATTGATTTCGGGGATGGCACTCAGGTTGATGGATTCAACGCCGCGCACACGTATACCAAGTCGGGCAGCTACACGGTCACCGCCACGGTGTTTGACAATCTCGGGCTGTTTTCAAAAGCGCGGCTGCCGGTGGCGGTTACGCCGGTGCAGCCGGGCGTCCTGATTTCTGCGCCTGCGGCCGGAGGGAGTCTGAGTTCGCCGCTTCAGGTCACAGCTTCGGCGGCCTCCAGCGTTCCAATCATGTTGATGAACATCAAGGTTGACGATCAGGTTGTCTTTACTACTTTTACCAGCGACCTGGATAGAAGCATTGACGTCACCAACGGAACACATCGTTTGGTTGTGGAAGCATTGGACAACAATGGTGCCAACCTGCAGTCGAACCTTCCGGTGAGTCTACAAACCGCGGGAGCTCCCCCGGCGGCGGCGCTGGCAGTCTCTCCGCTTGCCGGCGCACAAAGCCCAAATCAAGTTCTTGGCTGCACCGCCGCATCGCGTGACCCCGACCATAATTTGGGCGACTCCAGCCTTGATTTTGGCGATGCCACGCCAACCAGCCCCGGCCCTGCTGCTGTACACACCTATGGAGCGCCGGGCACCTACACGGTAACCGCAACCATTCGCGACGACATTGGACTCTCTTCCACCGCCACCGAGGCAATCTTCGTTGGCAGTGGGCCTTTCACGCTGGGCGTCTCACCCGCAAAACTCGACGTGATTCGAGGCACGCCCGCCAGCTACGCGGTGAATGTGCTCCCGCAAGTCACGCCGTTCAACAATCCTGTAACGCTTAGCTGTTCCAACCTTCCACCCGGAGGGGGCTGCTCCTTCTCCGCGAGCTCGGTTACGCCGGGAGCGGCAGGAGCGAGCACCACCATGACGATTACAACCGGAAGCGCGGCCGCCATCACACCGTGGTTGTTCCGAGCCACACAAGTGTTCGCGTTTGCTTTCGGGCTGCTTGTGGTGGGAGCGGCGGGCGCTCGCCCGAATTCCCGCCGAGGAATCCGGAGACGGCCATTCATGTCGGCGACACTTGGCTTGGTTTTCCTGGGCGCCGTGCTCAGCGGCTGCGGTGGAGGCAGCCAGCGCTCTGCTCCCTCTCAACCAGTCTCCGCGGGGAATGCCTTCACCATCACCATCACGGGCAGCGCCGGCTCTACTCAGGTATCAACCGCGGTGCAGTTGGTGGTGCACTGAGTTCAGTCGTCAGTTTAACCGCACCGGGCTTCTCATAATGGCGACTTAAAATCCGCCCCGACTCGTGAATGAACGTGCCCCCAAGACATGAGCGAGATGGGCCATACGCTATACTCCCGAGGCGGTACAGAGAAAGGAACGTTCATGAGGAAACAGGTTTGCATTGCTTTGCTACTGGCCTTCGCCTCGTTGCCCTTGGCGGCCGCCGACAAAAGTGCAGCAGTTGATCAAAAGACTGAGGACGCCATTGTAAAAATGGAGAAACAGATGTGGGAGGCGTGGAAGAACAAGGACACTAAGCCCTTCGAGGAGAACATCGCCGACGATGGCGTTGGAATCGCGATGGGTGATAAGACATTCGCCACCAAGCCTGACATCCTGGCTGACATCAAGAAGTCCGACTGCGACGTGCGCAGCTATTCGTTCGGTGAAAACCGCGCATTTGGAGTCGACAAGGACGCAGTCCTACTGGTGTACAAAGCTGATCAGGACGCTACGTGTGGAGGACAAAAGGCCCCACCTAGTGTGGTGGCTTCCAGTCTCTGGGTAAAACGAGGCGGCAAGTGGAAGAACTTTTCCCACCAGGAAACCCCTACCGCACCGTCCATGAACCAACAAGCGGAATCGCAGTGAGTTCCAGACGAAGAATGAGGGGCAGTCATCTGCCCCTCATTTTCATTGAAGCTCAGCATTCTCCGGCAGAAGCCCGCCTCGCCTAAGCAGGCTCCGCGCAGGTAGAGACTTTCCTCCCGCCGCCGTGTAGACTCTCCGGCACTCCAAAAATCAATGTTCACGAAACGTTCCAGGAACTTCCGGAATTGCTGCGGTTGCTGCGGGGCTCTGTTGATGCTCATCGGATTTTTACAAGCGCCCGCGTGGGCGCAGCACCCGAAATTCGAGGCTAAGAAGCCGCAAGCAGCAGCGGCGCCGCTGCCCACCGCAACACAAATGCTGACCGCGCCAGACGTGGAAGCATTTCTCGAAGGCCTGGTGCCGGCGGAAATCGAGCGCAACGATATTGCCGGCGCCACGGTGGCCATCGTCAAAGACGGTCAACTCCTGTTCGCCAAAGGCTACGGTTACGCCGATGTGGCGAAGCGCACGCTGGTCTCGGCTGACACAACGCTGTTCCGCCCGGGATCAATTTCCAAGTTGTTTACCTGGACCGCGGTGATGCAACTGGTGGAGCAGGGCAAGCTCGATCTCGACCGCGACGTGAACCAGTACCTGGATTTCAAGATACCCGCCACCTACGCCGAACCCATCACGCTGCGCCACATCATGACGCACACCTCCGGCTTCGAAGAAGTAATCAAAGACCTCTTTGTGCGCGATGGGTCCCAGCTTAGGGCGCTCCGCGAGTATGTGGCGAATCACGTGCCCCGACGGATTTTTCCGCCGGGAAAAATCCCCGCCTATTCCAACTACGCCACCGCCCTCGCCGGATACATCGTGGAGCGAGTCTCAGGCAAAGCCTATAACGAGTACGTGCGCGACTCGATCCTGCTTCCTCTGGGAATGAACCACAGCACCTTTGTGCAGCCGTTGCCGCCGGAGCTGCAATCGTCGATGTCAAAGGGATACAAGCTGGCGTCTGAGGGAGCGAAGGATTTCGAAGTGGTGCAGGCCTGGCCCGCGGGCAGCCTCTCCACCACCGCTACTGACATGTCAAAGTTCATGCTTGCGCACCTGCAGGATGGACGGCTCGGCAAAGCGCAAATTCTGAAGCCCGAGACCGCGCGGCTGATGCATGCCCGGCAGTTCGGTTACGCCGAAAACATGAATGGCATGGCGCTCGGTTTTTATGAAGAAGACAAGCACGGCCACCACATTATCGGGCACGGTGGCGACACCCAGTACTTTCACAGCGACTCCCACTTGATTCTGGATTCCGGCGTGGGCTTTTTCATCTCGTTCAACAGCCAGGGTCGCGGCGACGTAAGCTCCCGCAGTGTGGTTTGGCAGCGCTTCCTGGAGCGCTACTTCCCCTATCAGCCACCGTCAGCAGCCGCACCGGGCTCGGCAGTGGCGGATGCCCGCGAGGTAAGCGGCAGCTACGTCTCCAGCCGCCGATCGGGTGGCTCGATCATTACTCCCATTGATGTGATGAGCGAAGCAGTCGTTCACGCCAAGCCGGATGGCACCATCGAGATCGATGCGTTCAAGAGCGCCAATGGGCAGCCCAGGAAGTGGCAGCCGGTGGGCGCCCTCGAATATAGAGATGATCGCTACGACCGTGTGCTGTTCAAGCGCGATGGCGCCGGGAAGATGGTGATGGTGATCTACTACCCAATTGTGATTTTTGAACGGGTGCGGGGCACAGAGAGCAAGAACATAAATCTCGCGCTGGTGGGAGCGAGTACTGGAGTGCTCGCGCTTACCGCGCTGCTGTGGCCGATTGCGGCCATCGCGCGCCGGCGCCATCGCCATGCTCTTCCGCTCAGCCAAAAACACAATCGCCTGCGAATTCTCGCGCGTTTGGCAGCCCTGGTGAACGTGCTGGCATTCGCGGCCTGGGTGGCAACGCTGTTGCACATGTTCGACAACATCGGGGTTGCGGCGAGCGCGTTCGATGGCCGGCTCCACCTGCTGCAGATGCTGGTCCTGTTGAGCGTGCTTTCGCTGCTGTTTGTTTTCGCGTACGCCTATACGGCTCTGAAAAACTCGGGACTAGGAGTTTTTCAAAAGTTTCTGGAACTATTGGTCGCGCTAGCGGCCCTGGGATTTATTTGGACAGTACTGAACTGGCACGTACTCAGTTTTGGGCTGCGCTACTGAGCGCCGCTCGATCAAATCAGAAGCCATCTTGCGGCGTCATGCCTTTGCCCTCTACGCACTCGTAGGCGCGCCCGGTGGCAAGATTCTTGAACTCTTCCGTGCGCCCGCTGGGCCAGAGAATCACTGCCCGATCAACCCGGTCGCGTTTGCCCAGGCCGAAGGTGAGCGGCAACTCCGATTGCGAGAGATAGCTCGATCCGCTCTTAACCATGCGCCATTGATTCAGGTCGCCGCTGAAGATACGCACGCTGGCCCCGATGGCATCGCGGTTCGATTTTGTGCCCACCAGGCGAAAGCGGATGCTTTTGTTGCCGGAGCTCTGATCATTGCGAAACAGATAAGCTGGGCCGTTGTTGGTGGTCATCAGCAGATCGGCATCGCCATCGCGGTCGAAGTCGCCATAGGCCAGGCCGCGGCCAACTTTGGGTGAGCGAAATTCCGCGCCGGCCTCGGAGGCAACGTCGCGAAAGTTGCCCTTGCCGTCGTTCAAGAATAGGTGCGGCGGCTGTGCATATCCCACACCGAAGCGGATGTTTCGCACGGTGTCATCGATATGCCCGTTGACCGCCACCAGGTCGAGCGCGCCATCCAGGTTGGCGTCCACGAAAACGCAGCCAAAGCCCAAGGTAGTGCGCGAAGGTGGGCCGACGCCGGCCGCGAACGCGACGTCAGTGTAGTCGCCGGGCTTGGCCGCGCGGTAGAGCCCGATCATCTCGTTATCGAAATTCGTAATGGCGATACCCGGACGCCCGGAGTTGTCGAAGTCACCCACGTCAACGCCCATGCCGGCGCGTGCCTTGCCATCAGCGCTGAAGGCGACACCGGCCTTTACTCCGGTTTCTTCGAAGGTGCCATTGCCCAGGTTGCGGTAGAGCTTGTTGGGCTGAGTGTCGTTGGCGACCAGCAAATCGGGCCAATTATCGCCGTCGTAATCGAGCATGGCCACACCCAGCGATTTGGAGCTGGTATCGAAGATGCCGCTCTTGGCAGTAACGTCCTCGAAAGTTCCGTCGCCGCGATTCCGCAATAGCCAACAAGTCTCGCCGCGATACGCCTCGGGTGTGCAATAGGATTTGTTTTTGCCGTCCAAACTGCAAAACACGTCGTGCTCGGGGGACCATTTCACATAGTTGCAGACGAACAAATCCAGCAGACCGTCGCGGTCGAAGTCAAACCACATCGCGGAAGTGCTGAGGCCCTGGCGGCCCAGCAAGCCGCTGGCGCGTGTGGCGTCAACGAAAGTACCTTTGCCGGTGTTGCGGAATAGGCGGCTCTGGCCGACGCAGGTTATGAAAACGTCGGGGAAGCCGTCGTTGTTGTAATCGCCCACCGCGACGCCCATGCCGTACATCTCCACATCGAGTCCGGCTTTGCGGGTTACGTCGGTGAAAGTTCCATTGCGATTGTTGCGATAGAGACGAAGAGTGGAGCGCTGCCTTTTGTGCTTGGGCCAATCCATGGCATTGACCAGCAGAATGTCTTGCCAGCCATCGCCGTCGTAATCGAGAAATGCACACCCGGAGCCCAGCGTCTCGGGCAGCAGCTTGCCGCCGTAAGCCCCGCTATTGTGGCGAAAGCGAATGCCGGTGCTTGAGGTAACGTCGGTAAATCGAAAGCCCGGACTCGCGCGTGGTGCTTGCGGGAAGGCGTTGGCTGCTACTGCCGTGCTGACCAGGCCTGAGAGAAATTCCCTGCGATTCACGGTAGGTCTACCAGCCCATTGCGGATTGCGTAAGTCACCAGCTCCGCCGTCTTGTGAATCCCCAGAGTGTCCATGATGTTGGCACGGTGGACGGCGACGGTGTTCACGCTAACGCTGAGTTCGGCAGCAATTTCCTTCGCCGATTTTCCTTCCACGATGAGTTGTAGTACTTGCAGCTCGCGCGCCGAGAGTCCGCTGGCGCGTTCGCCTTTGAGGGCAGCCGGCTTGGCAAGCTGCGGGTCGAGGACGGTCTCGCCCGCTGCCACACGCTTGATCGCGGTGGCCAGCTCAAGGTCGAGCGCATTCTTCAGGATGTATCCGCGCGCGCCTGCCTCCAGCGCCTGGCGTACCCAGGTATCTTCGGAGTGCATGCTCAGCATCAGCACTGCGGTCTCCGGGTTCGACTTCTTGATGCTGCGCGCAGCTTGCAATCCGTTGGTTCCGGGCAGAGCACAATCCATGACGACGACGGCTGGGCGAAGCTCGCCGACCATTCTTATGGCTTCATCGCCATCGCCGGCTTCACCCACAACGTTGATAGCTGCGTCATCTTCCAAAATCCGGCGAAAGCCGCGGCGCACCAGGCTATGGTCATCAACCAGCAGCACCGAAATTTTATTGCGCATGTGACTGCGTGCTTTCTTTTGGAATGCGCAGGCGAACCCGCGTCCCGCCTTCTTGCGGACGGCTGAACTCGATCAAGCCGCCTAGCAGCTCCGCGCGTTCGCGCATGGCTACCATGCCGATGCCGTGATTGTTGGAATGCAGCGGTATCCCTTTGCCGTGATCTTCCACCTCGAGCTCCAAGCTATCCGCCAGGAACCGCAACCGCACCCAGGCCTGCTTGGCTCCCGAGTGGCGAGTGACGTTGTTCAACGCCTCCTGAAGAACGCGGTAGGCATGGATGCCGGCGCTGCCATCCACCGGAAACGGCGAGCCCGATTTTTCATATGTTATGGACAATCCGGTTTGCCGCTCCACCGTCGGCAGATACCAGTCTAATGTGCTTTCCAGGCCGGCTTCGTCGAGGATCACGGGATGGAGCGCCTGTGACAAGCTGCGAACCTTTTCCAGCGTCGACTGCGCAATCTCGCTGACCTCGCGCAGTTCGGAACGCAGCACCGACTGTTCGGGCGTGTGCTTTTCGGCTCGCGCCAGCATCGATCCCACCGCGGTCAGAATTTGCCCAAACTCATCGTGCAGCTCGCGCGAGATGTGTCGCAGAGTGGACTCCTGGGTAGAAATCAGCTTTTGAGCCAGCTCACTGCGCTGCTCTGATAGCGCCGCCAATTGGACGAAGAGCTGGCGGTTGGAATGGATAACGTAGATCCCAGTCAAGAAAATCGCAGCCAAGGTAGCTGCCAGGAACCAATACACCTGGCGCTCCACGCCGTCGTAGATTCGGGCAATCTGCTGCGCTGCCTGTTCCTCGCTCTCATTGTTTTGTACCAGTAACCGCGCCACCGCGGTGCTCAGCGCCGCCTGCCGCGCCTGTAGCGACAACCGGATCTGTGCCCGTGCTTCGTTTTCTTTGCCGCTGCGTGCCAGCTCGAAGATGCGGTCGGCGGCGTCCCAAAACTGCTGCATGGCCTTAGCCAGATACTCGCGCTGCTCCGGATTGCGCTGGCTAACGGCTGACTGCTCCTGCACGCGCAATGCATCCTGCAAGTCAGAGCGAATGCGCTGAAACTGCGCCGACCATGCCACCAGCGGATACGGCTCCTGCGCGTCGAGCATGTCGCGCATCGCGAGGCCCAGTGAGTTCAGATCATTCTGGATCCGGAGTAGTTGCAGGGAATCTCTGCGGTTTCGCTCCACCAGGTCGCGCTGTAATTCCCGTAACCGCGAAATCTGCGCGCTCACGTACCATCCGCAGGCGAGCACCGCCGCCAGGCTTATGGCCAAGCCAAGCAGCAAGCCCGTAGTCGGCGAGCGCACTGTGCCTGGGTTGCGGAGGATGTTGCGGAGCATGCGCCCGAGGATACAACGTGCATCGCCCGGCTATCAAAAAGCTGCGCGGGCCCCAGCGGGAGCAAGGAAGCTGCTGAACTTGCTGAGCAGAAGGTCTGGGAGGTCGGAGCGCACGTTCTTTCCGCGGCCGTAAAGATCGTGACCGGCGCCTTCAATTTCGACTAACAAAGTCGCCGCCGGAATAAGCTTTAACGCTTGCTGCATCTCGTCGTGGGTAGCGAATGGATCCTGCAAGCCGTGCACAAATAACGCCGCTGTCTGCAGATTTGTCAGATGCGCGGTGCGCATCTGTTCCGGCTTTCCCGGCGGGTGCAACGGATACGAGCAGATGACGAGCCCATCGACCAAGCCGGGTTCCTCCGCTGCCAGCATCGTGGCCTGCCGGCCGCCGTAAGATTGCCCGCCAAGAAATAACCTGCCGGGGGCTAGACCGCGCATCGCCAGCACGGCATTGCGAAGTCCGGCGCGATCTTCGGCGCTATTGCGCGGCGGCCCTGAAGCGCGTTTCTGCCGGTAGGGGAGGTCGCAACGAAGCACAGTGATGCCGGCGCGGGCGAAGGCCTCGGCAAATGCGGCCAGCATGGGAGCATTGCAATTCGATCCCGCGCCGTGGGTGAACACGAGGCCATCGCCTTGCCCCCCGACTGCCGACGCCCGGTGCACAAAGCCGCGGACGGCGGGAGTTATGCTCGCATCAAGGAACTCCTCGCCAATGAAAGAGTTTTTCACACTCACATTTTATTCCTGGCCGGATAGCACTTGGCATTTGGCAATTGGCTTTCAGCCAAAGCTCGGCAGTTTGCCAACCGCTAACTGCCAATGGTTAGTTCCAGGCTCTTGTTCAGAACTGCTGCTGGTTGATACTCTGCTGAAGGGTCCATAGCAACGGGCACCAGCTTTCTCATGAAACAGCGAACCCTCAAACCGCGGCCCGAGCTCAAGGCGGCAGAAGAGCAACTCCATGAGTGGATGCGAATCCGCAAGACGCTGCATTTCGACATGTGGACGGGCATGAAAGTCATGTCATGGATGGGCAACGTGATTCAGATGAACGGGTCGGCGATTACCTTCGAAGAATCCATGCAGACCTTTCGCTGCCACTTCTTTCTGAACCTGTTCCAGCGCGCCGAGGTTACGCGTGACGAAAACTCCACCACGGTGGCGCTGCGGGCCGACCCTAAGTCTGACACCATCATCATCAGCGACGTGCGCCACCCGGTGAATATCGAAGAGTTTGCGATGTTGACCAAGGGAGTACACTGAGGTACTCAGAATCGTGCAAGGAGAAATGAACAATTGAAGACCCGAATAATACAGCTAACGTCCTTATTCGCGATGGCGCTAATTACCCTCATGCTGTATGCGGCCTCCGGCAAAAAGAGCGCTTCCATCGAGGGCTACGTAATCGATTCCGCCTGCACCTACACCAAGAATTTGAGCAAGCCTATCAGCAGCGACTGTGCCAAGGATTGCGCCAAGAATGGATCGCCATTGGTAATTCTGGCCAACGACGGCAAGATTTACTGGCCCATCGATGAAGCCATGCCGGCGCACGGACAAAATGAAAAGCTGCTGCCCCATGCCGGCGAGAAAGTTGAAGTTAGCGGCAAGGTCTACAATCGCGGCGGCTCGCACGCCATTGTGATCGATACCATCAAACCAGCCAAGACCACTTAAGAACCATCCGTCGGCAATCAGCGCGCGATGGTCAACTCCAGAGCAAACACCTTCTTGCGGCCATAATATTGTCCGCAGACCACCGAAGCCTGTTCTTCACTGGAACTCCAGGTGCGTTCGGTCTGTTCGAGCGCTTCTTCCGACCAGGAGCGCGACTTTTGGTGCTTGCCGAAGCGAGTAGTGAACGAAGCCAACAACGGCGCGCAAGGCGGATAGCGGTCGTCGAAGCTGGCGTCCTGATTTTTCACAAGCGCTTCCGGCTTTTCGAACGAGAGCTTTAAGCTCTGGGCTTTGCCGCCGGCGATCTGAAGCTCGATGAAGTACACGCCATCCCTGACTTCATCCTGGCTTACCCGAATCCGATACCTACCCGAGCCGGAGCGCACCGCCTGTTGGAACTTCGGTGCGCCATCGCTCTCCAACAGGTAGATCTTTCCCGTGGAGGTCTCCCAGAACTCTTGGGATGAGTGCGGATACTTTGCAGCCATGGCTTGCCAGTCGGTTTCAAGACCCAAATCAGCGTAGGCGAACGGTTGTTGCCGGAGAGGAGCCTGGGTGGCTCCGGTGAATGCGACAAGGAAAATGGCGGAAGCGATTCGCAGCATCATGGAAGTTGCCATGAGTGTGCGTGAAGGCCGCGCCTGCCGCAAAGTAACGGAAGTAGTACGTCCCGCTAAATCGCGGCCCCTGTTGTAAGCTGTTATTCAGCGACCAACATGGCTACCAAATCAGCTTCCGAGTTACGGACCACGCTGCCGGCGCGCTACTACACCGATCCGCAGGTGTTCCAGGAAGAGCTCGAGCGCTTCTACTGCCAGGGCTGGATCTGCGCCGGCCGAACGGAGCTGGTAGAGAAGCCCGGCCAGTATTTCCTACGCGAAATCGGCAACGAGAGCATCATCATTACCCGCGACGCCGATCAGCAACTGCGCGCGTTCTTCAACGTCTGCCGGCATCGCGGCACCCGCATCTGCACCCAGCCGGAAGGCACCTTCAGCGGACGCATCCAGTGCGGCTACCATGGCTGGACCTATGGCCTCGATGGACGCCTGATCGGCGCACCTCACATGCAGGAAGCCGACTTCCGCCGGGAAGACTATCCGCTGCACAAGGTGCACGTCGCCGAATGGGATGGCAACATCTTCATCAATCTTGCGCGCTCGCCGCAGCCGCTGGAGGCGCAACTAGGCGACCTGCCGGAGAAATTCCGGCCATGGCGCATGCAGGAGCTGCGCCTGGTGAAGCGCATTGTCTACGACGTGAAGTGCAACTGGAAGCTGGTGATCCTGAATTACAACGAATGCCTGCATTGCCCGGTTTTGCATCCGCTGCTCAATCGACTTACCGACTACCTGGGCGCCGATAACGAACAACCGCAGCAAACCTACGTGGGTGGATCCATGGGTTTCAAGGGCGGCGCCGAGACCATGAGCCTCGATGGCAAACGCCGGCGCGATTATCTTCCCGGCCTAAAGGGTGCAGACCGCGAGCGCGTTTGTTACTACGCCATTCTGCCCAATTTCCTGCTGAGCCTGCATCCGGATTACATGATGGCCCACACGCTGTGGCCGCGTGCAGTGGACCGCACTGAACTGGTTTGCGAGTGGCATTTCCATCCGAACGAGATCGCGCGACCCGACTTTGATCCCTCCGATGCCATCGAGTTCTGGGACATCACCAACCGGGAAGACTGGGGCATCTCGGAGCTGTCGCAACTGGGCATCAAGTCTCGCGCTTATCAGCCGGGTCCGTATTCCGAGCGCGAAGGTTTGCTGCACGCCTTCGACAAAATCGTGCTCGAGCGCGAAGCCGAAGCCAAAGATCGCAAGCGGCGTTAGCCCGAATCAGGTGTGCAGCCGCTCACATCCACCATCTCGGGGTTGCCAGAGTAGTTCCAACCGTTAGCTGCAACCTACGACCTTTGGCTTGCACCATAGTTAAGGCAGTCCAGAATGGAGAATGATAATGGACGGAGAACGTGAGCAAAGTGGAATGGGCCAGCAAGGCGGCCAACAGCAAGGTCAGCAGGGCAATCGTCCTGATGATCAGCGTCGGAAAGAGGAAGAGCAACGCCGGCAGCAGCAAGGTGGGCAGCAGCAGCAACCGCGCCGCGACCCCAACATGCCGGGCCAGGACCAGGAACGGCGTGAGCCGGGACAGGAAAAACCCGACACTGGCAAGCGCGAAGATGTAGCGTAAAGCTTCGTCTTACAGTGAACCCCTCCCGCGTGGAGGGGTTTCTTGTTTTTGGGCCTTCAGCGGGCAGCCGCGGCAGCCTGTTTTTCGCCGCTGCGCCGGACATAAGTCAGGTCGTACTCGGTTGTCCAAGTCTTGCCGCCATCAGTCGTGACCTGGCTGAACTGCCGCACCTTGTTTGGGCCCAGGTTGAAGAACGTCAGCTTGCGCTCACCCATTTTGCCGTCGGGCTGCGGCGCTTCCGCGTGAAACACCATGTTCTTGTCTTCGAGTTTTCCTTTGAAGTAGGTGGTGCTGCCCTGCTCGTCGACCCAGAACTGCTCCCAGCGTTTGTTGGCAGTATCGTATTTGTTGAAGCTCTTGCCCTGCGAGCCGAAGCGGTCGGTCCAATTCTCAAGGATTACGCAATCGGCCAAGATGCGCTCGATGCGGCTACTGCCTGACTGAATGCCTTGCGGGTTGAAAACGTCCCACTCGCCCACCCAGAAATCAAATTGCCGCATTTCTGGATTCACCTCGGCAAACTTGCAGGGCGTAGTGGCAATTTCCATCTTGCGCTTTGCCGCTTGGAAGCGTGGGTTACCGGCGAGCCGGTTGAACGCAGTTGTGCCGTCAAATACGAGCGGGAGCGGTGCTTGCTGCTCTGCAAGTTGCTCCAGGGTTGCGATTGCCTTATCGGTGTTGCCCATGTCAGCTTGCACTGCGGCGATGCGGCTCAGGCTGTAAAGCGGCTGAAAACCAAGTTGTCGCGCCTTCTCGAAGGCCGGAAGCGCCTCCGCAAGGTGTTTCTGCTGGCGCTGGCTCTCGCCCAGGCGATACCAGGCCAACCCAAGCTCCGGCTGCTGGGCGATGAGTTGGGTGTACAGGCTTTGCGATTTCGGCCAATCGCCCGCCGCGTATGCGGCTGCAGCCTGCTGCACCAGGTCGCTAGCCAGCGCCAGGCCAGAAATGGTTGTGAGCAGAAGTGCCACTAGAAGTCGTTTCATGGTTCCTCCAAAACGGAACGCATGATTGGATAACTTTGCCGCGGGCACTGGCAATGAGGCTCGTCACTCCTGCAGGCGAGTTCGTCCCAACAGGATTGGCAGCAATTCGAAGAGTTATGGCTTACATTGAGTAAGGAAGGTGAAGGTGGCAACCCAAGTTGCCACCCTCATCAGGTTGGTTACTGTTTCGGCGAGGCGACCAGGTAGAGCTGCCCACCCTCGACTAGTTCGGCGGAATTGGTGTAGTGGGCCTGGATGTCCGCAAGGAAGTAGCGGCGGCCGGCTTCAAACCAATTTGCAGAACGAACTACGTCGGTTACTTCGATAATGCCTGAACTTTCCTCATCCACATTGAATGGAGGAGGAGTGGGAGCACCGAAGCGAGCCGGATCGGACTGCAGAACCGCCGTCGCTTGTTTAGTGGCCGGATTAACCTGGTAGGTTTTCGCCAGGTAAGGATTGTTGCCCGGATCTTCCTGCACCATTACCGAGCCGTCGCCAGCAACCGTGATGTTATCGAACTGCGCAAAGCCAGGCTCAGGAGGAGTGGCGCCAGCGTTGGGAGTCCGCTCGGTGATGAATTCAATAGTGCCGCCGGTCGGATTGGCGACGCTGTCGAAGGTCAGCTTGTAGAGCCGGGCGTTCTGGGCCTTGCCGTCAATGTTGGCGCCGGTTATCACAAAGTACAAGACGCGCGGATTCTGCGTGTCCCAGTTGGCGTCTTCGGGACGGGCAAAACTGGTGCCATTGGCAACACTGGCCGCGTCCAGGGTCGCGGGCGTCGCGCGCGCCCCCGACACATCAACCAGGCTGAAGGAGCCGTTGATTGCGCCGTTGTTCTCTCTCGCGACCGGGCCATTAGCATAGTTGGCGCCGCCATTCGTGACCTTGAGTACAAACAGTTTCCCGCCGGTCAGGCCGGCGCGGTCCACTGGATTGCCCGTGGTCTTCTTGTCGCCTACGTACAGATAAACTTGGCCGGGAGTAGTATCGTCCGTCTCAAAGACCAGCGTCTTATCGCCCGAGTTGGGATGAGCCAGACTATTTTCAAATGCCATTCTTCCGAGATCGGCCAACTCAAACGACGTGCCCTTCTCGCTGCCAGTTATAACGTGCGCGAATGCGCGGCCGTCAGACGTCTCTTCGCCGTCCATAAAGAACCGACCTGCGAATCCTTTTCCAGTCGCCGGATTGAACAATGCGCCGGCTTTTGGCAAATCAGCCGAACAAAAGCGGTTGAAGCGCGCTGCGGGTGTCCCGCTTGAGGGCACATAATGACCGCTCACCGGGTCCCACAGTTGCACGTCCTGAATCAGATCTTGGCCAAACTTGACCTGTAGCGTGTTGAGGTGAATGGTCCATTGCGACACGAATGCGCCGGCGGAACCGTGCGCGCGAGCAACGCCCAAAGTGTTGGGGATCTCGTGGTTCATGAAGACCGTCATGTAGGCCTTATCGGCCACATAGTTTCCATCTTCGAATTTGCCCGCGATCGCTCCCAGTCCATCGGGGATTCCTGCCATCACGTAGCCGTTCTCTTTGGCGCCATCACCAACCGAAATCAGCGAGGTGGTCTGCCAGCCATCGGCGATGGGAAGAACATAGGGAGATTGTGAACTGCTGGGACCGGTACCTTGCGCTACAGCCAGCACCGGCATCAGTGTCAGTAACAGTAAAGCGGCCTTGCTGAACCTCATTGGGCATTGCCTCCGTTTGAAAAGTGGAAGCCAATGCTAGTGGGTGAAGATTAAAGCCACGTTAAGAGGCAGTAAATTTTTTAGAACTATTTGGAGTGCAGTGAAGGGCCAGATCCTGGCAGGTTCGCGAGCTCTCAAGTGCAAGAGCGCTGGCAGGTCTCGATTAAGACTGCCAGCTCAGGATTGCAGTGGGATCGGTGAGGTGGCGCGCGTACCAGGTGGCGAGGTCCTTCGCCTGTTCTTCCGTCGGCTCAAATTCGAGGTGGGTGCGCTGCGTGTCTTTGTCGTACACGCCCAGCGCCCACTGCTCCTCTTGTTGCTCCTCGACGAAGAAGCGGTAGCGGCCAATCTCCGACCATACCTTTTTGATGTGGCGCATGCCAACCAGTGTGCGATTGGTTGCTCGCGCAAACAAGTGGGGAATTCAGGTGAGCAATAACCCTGCAGGAGCAAACTTCCGGACATGTACGGCTATCGCCAGCTTCTTTGGCGTTGTCATCCGAGCGCAAGTAGGGCGAGTAGTGTTGAGGTGTCATCCTGAGCTCAGCGAAGGATCTACTCCGTTGCTGCCAGGTTCAAAAAGGCCTTTTCGTAGGAAGATTAGCTGCGGCGGA
>Ga0070697_100001107_pt1 | contig 20385 bp, 21 predicted proteins | sample KBSK1501metaG_FD_65475 | JGI IMG/M metagenome (GOLD analysis project Ga0070697, IMG submission 65475) | Corn, switchgrass and miscanthus rhizosphere microbial communities from Kellogg Biological Station, Michigan, USA - KBS K1-50-1 metaG | ecosystem: Host-associated > Plants > Roots >... | reverse complement strand
CCGGCGATCCAGCACACCACCATGGTCAGCACCTGGCCGGGCCGCATGCCGAGCGCCTTGAACACGCCCAGGTCGTGCACCCGGTCCCTGGTCGTCATCAGCACCGTGTTGAGCACGCCGAGCCCCGCCGCGACCGCCACCATGAGCGCCAGCACGCTCACCAGGCCGCTGGCGATCGTGTAGAACTTGACGCCGTCCTGCTGGCTGGTGGCCTGCCAGGGGTTCTTGGCGCCGAGCGCGCCGTTGACCGCCTGGACGTAGGAGTCCGCGCTGACACCGGGCCGCAGCGCCACGTCGTACTCCTCCACGTTCGCGGGCGAGGCGACGCCGGGCAGCGTCCGCGTGCTGCCGAACACCCTGGGTTCGCGGCCCGGGTCGAACACCTCGCCCGCGATCCGCACGGTGACCTGCGTCTGCGGGCCCGTTCCGGTGTACACGGTGGCGGTGTCGCCGACAGTGAGGCCACTCTGCCCCAGGAACGCGGTGTTGACGTCCACCTCGCCGGGCGCGCCGTACCAGTGGCCGGCGATGATCCCGTACCCGGTCCAGGCGGCGTCGCCGTCGTACGCCTGGGCCATGACGGTTCCGGCGATCCCGGGCACCTTCACCCCGTTCCCGTACAGCGTCACCTCGTGCCGGGTGCCCGGCTGGGCGCGCAGCGCGGACACCACCGCCGCGTCCTGCGCCGGAGTGGGCATCTGCGCCGGCCCGGCGCCAGGACCGAACGGTTCGACCCGCACCGGGATCGTGGCCGAGTGGCTCTGGCTGGCCGCGGCGCGACTCAGCGAGGAACTCAGCCCGAACGCGAAGATCACCGCGGTGGCCCCGAACGCGACCGCGGCCAGCGTCACCACGGTCCGCGCGGGCCGCGCGAACGGGGCGGCCAGGCCGAGGCCGACCGGCCTCGGCAGCCGCAGCCGGGCCGCGAGCCGGTGCGCGACGTACCCGCGACCCGCCCGCGGGGCGCGGCCGGCCGCGATCGCCGCCGCGGCGGACAGCCGCCCCGCGCGCAGCGCCGGCCCGAACCCGGCCAGCAGCACCAGCGCGAACATCCCGGCCGGGGCGATAACCGAGGCCCACCAGGGGACCTGCTGGCTGCCCACGCCGTACGCGCCGGCCGAATTGTGCAGCACCGGGGCCGCGAGCACGTTGCCCGCCACCACCCCGGCCAGGCACCCGGCCAGGGCCGGCCAGCCGACCCGGCTGAGGTAGGCGACCACGACCTGGGCGGGCGTCAATCCGATGCTCTTCAGCACGCCGATCCGCTGGTAGCCGGCGACCACCGCGCCACTGACCACGTTGCCCACGATGAGCACCGCCATGGCCAGGCCGATCAGCGCGAACGCGACCACGAACGGCTCCATGATGGCCCCGTTGCCGGTGGCCTGGTTCTGCACGGCGAGCCAGGACGCCGCGCCGGTCACCGCGCCCGCCGGCAACGCCCGGCCCACCTCGGCCACGTCCGCGCGGACCTCCCCGTAGCTGGCCGCGTGGGTGAACCGGTATAGCATCTGCGTGCTCTGCGGCACGCCGGGAGCGCGCAGCCGGGCGATCTCACCCGGGCTGACCCAGCCATCGGCGGTGTTCGTGACCGAGTTGCCGAACCCGACCACGACCAGGGCGGGTGTCCCCGGCACGCCGGTAACGGTGAGGGTGCTGCCGAGCGCGGGGCCCCCGCCGCCTGCGCTATCGTCCAGCACTACCTGGCCGGGTCCGTCCGGCCAGTGCCCGGCGTTCAGCACCACGTCGTCGACCGGGCCGCCGGCCGAAGCGCGCCCGGCCAGCGCCATCTGCCCGAACGGCTGTCCCTGGAACTGGGTCTGGACCACCGACTCGGAGAACGGCCCGGCCGCCGCGGTGACACCGGCCAGATGACTGGTGGCGGCCAGGTCCGCCGTGCTGGCCCGGGCCGCGTTCACGGTGACGGTCACGTGCGCGCCGTTCTGCGTGCCGAACGCGCGGGTGAACGGCGCGTTGCTGGCGGCCAGCAGGGCGAAGCCGAGGGTCGCTGACGCGGTGGAGACCAGCACCACCAGGCCGATCGCGATCGCCTGCACCTTGTGCCGGCGCATGCCGCCCGAGGCGGTGCGCACCGGGCCCAGCCAATTTCTCCGGGGCCAGCTCATGCCGCCACCCCCGCCGGGGCGAGCCGCCCGTCGAGCAGCCGGATCGTGCGGGCCGCGTACCGGTCGGCCAGGGCCGGGTCGTGGGTGACCAGGACCAGCGTCTGCCCGCCCGCGTTGAGCTGCTGCAGCAGCCGCCCGATCTGGAGCCCGGTGGCCGTGTCGAGCGCCCCGGTCGGCTCGTCGGCCAGCAGCAGCTCCGGCGCGTTCACCAGCGCCCGGGCGATCGCCACCCGCTGCCGCTGGCCCCCGGAAAGCCGCGCCGGGTAGTCGTCCCGGTGCCGCTCGATGCCCATCCGTTCCAGCAGCTCGCCGGCCTGCGCCCGCGCAGCCCGGCGGGACGCCCCGGCCAGCTGGGCGGGCAGCAGTACGTTGTCTTCTACGGTGAGGTCGTCCAGCAGGTTGAAGAACTGGAAGATGATCCCGACGTGCCGGGCCCGGAAGCGGGCCAGCCCGCTCTCGCTGAGGTTGTCGATCCGCCGCCCGGCCACGGTGACCGTGCCAGCGGTGGGCCGGTCGAGCCCGGCGATGAGGTTGAGCAGGGTGGACTTACCGCTGCCCGAGGGACCCATGACCGCCGCCACCTCCCCGGCCGTCACGTCCATGCTGAGGTCCGCCAGCGCGGGCGGGGCGCCCGCCTGATAGGTCTTGGTCACGTTGTCCAGCCGGATCAGGTCATCCTGTCCCATCGGGATCCTCCTAGGTTCGCCATCGTGCGCAGCATGGCACCGCGGGCGGGGCGCGCACATTGGCCCAGGGCACCGAATCCAGGGTGCAGTTAGCACCACCCGGATCGTGAACCCTGCTGGATAGGCAGTCCCGGCCCGGCCGCGTAGCGTGGCCTTATGACCGCCCTCGCCCCGCACCGCGACGCGCCGATCCGGCGCCGCGACCGGGTGCCATGGTCGCCGCGGGCCTGGAGCCAGGTCCTGTACCTGACCGGGGCAATCCCGGTCCTGGCGGTCGTGCCGCTGCTAGTGGTGGCCGGCCTGGCGACCAAGCCCCGGTGGGTGCTGCCGCTCCTGGTCCTGGTGGTCGCGCTGCTCGCCGTGCCGCTGCTGAGCAGGATCCACCGCCACCGGCTCCGGGCCACGGCCGGCGTCGCGATACCCCCGCAGCCGATCATGCCGAACGGGCTCAACGTGGCGGCGATCCGCGCAGCGATCCGCTCGCCCATTACCTGGCGCCAGGTCGGCTACCACTTCCTGGTCGCGCCGGCGCTGGCCGTGGCGGCCGCCGCCGCCTTCATGACGTGGCTGGCGGGCTTCCTGTACGCGCTGGTGTACGCCTACGCGTGGATGCTGCCCGCGCAGGCCCTGCTCGCCCGCGGCCAGTCGTCGGGGCCGCCCGGACACCTCCCGCCGATGAGCAACATCCCGGTGGACGTGTACCTGACCGTAGGCGGGCTGGCGCTGCTGATGGCCGCGCCCTGGCTCACCGCGGGGGTCGCGGCGCTGGATGTCCGGGCCGCCCAGGCGCTGCTGGGCCCGAGCCGGGCCGAGGAGCTGGAACACCGGGTGGAGCGCCTCACCCAGACCCGGGCCGGCGTGGTCGACGCCGCCGACGCCGAGCGGCGCCGCCTGGAGCGGAACCTGCACGACGGCACGCAGCAGCGGCTGGTCTCCCTGGCCATGAACCTGGGCATGGCCAGGGCCCAGACCGAGACCGTCGAGGAAGCGCACGAGGCCATCGCGGAGGCCCACGAGGAGGCCAAGGCCGCCCTGGCCGAGCTCCGCAACCTGGTCCGCGGCCTGCACCCGCCGGTGCTCGAGGACCGCGGGCTGGACGCGGCCCTGTCCGGGGTGGCCGCGCGGATGCCGATCCCGGTCCGCTTGACCGTGAACGTGCCGCGCCGCCCGCCGCCCACGATCGAGGCGGTCGCCTACTTCGTGGTCTCCGAGGGCCTCACCAACATCACCAAGCACGCCCGGGCGAGCCAGGCGGAGGTGTTCGTGCAGCAAGACGGCGACCGGTTGCACATCATCGTCACCGACGACGGCGTGGGCGGCGCCGATCCGGCCCGCGGCACCGGCCTGGCCGGCCTGGCCCGGCGCGCCGAATCGGTCGACGGAACCCTGGAGATCGCCAGCCCGCCCGGCGGGCCGACCCTGCTCACGGTGGACCTGCCATGCGCGCGCTAGCCGGCCAGGGTCGCTGGGTATGGGGCCTGTCCGGCCTGGTCACCGCGGCCGCCCTCGCGGTCCCCGGTGCCCTCCTGATCACCAGCCCCGGGACCCCCGATAACGCGGACGCCCAGCCGCAGCACGTCGTGACCAGGACCGAGACCGTGCCGCAGCCGGTCACCAGCCTGCTCGTGCAGAGCTACGGGGGCCAGGTAAAGGTGACGTCCGGCCAGGTCAACCGCGTCCAGGTCATCGAGAAGATCGGGTATGACCAGGGAATCGACTCGCCGCCCGTGGTGACGCAGTCGGTGTCCGGCGGCCGCCTCAGCCTGTTCGATCCGGCGTGCTCGAACTCGGACTGCAACGTCGACTTCGACGTGACCGTGCCAGGCGGCCCGTACGCGGTGACTGCCGACAGCGGCGGCGGCCCGGAGTCGCTCGATATCGCCACCGACCCGGCGGCCCGCCCCACGCTCACGGTCAGCAGCGGCGGCGGCCCGCTGCGGATCGAGCCGGCGCCCCGGCCGCGGTAACAGACCAGTGCTATGGCTGCCTGATCTTTTCCGCTTGAATGGTAATCGTGGCCGGGCAACAGCGTAGGCACGTCCACCTCACGCATTGGGGTGCGGCGGAGATCGAGAGCGACGGGCGCCAGCTGACGTCGGTGCGTCCCTGGCGGGAGGACCCGGCGCCCAGCCGGATCCTGGAGAACCTCGCCACGGCGCATCGTCACCCGGCGCGGATCGGCCAGCCTCATATCCGCCAGGGGTGGCTGGAGCACGGCCCGGGCGCGGCGGCCCGCGGCAGCGACGTGTTCGTCCCCGTGTCCTGGGAGACGGCGCTTGACCTGCTGGCGGGGGAGCTGCGCCGGGTGTACGCCAGCTACGGCGCGGATGGCGTGTTCGGGGGGTCATACGGCTGGGCCAGCGCGGGCCGGTTCCATCATGCCCAAAGCCAGCTGCACCGGTTCCTGAACTGCCTGGGCGGTTACGTCCGGTCGGTGAATAACTACAGCTTCGGGACCTCTTCGGTGCTGCTGCCGCATGTGGTCGGGGACATGGGCCTGGTCATGGCGGGCGCCACGGCGTGGCCGGTCATAGCGGAGCATACCGACCTGCTCGTGGCGTTCGGCGGGCTGTCCCCGAAGAACTCCGCGGTGGCCTCGGGCGGCATCGGGCGGCACACGATGGCCCCGGCGCTGGCGTCCGCCGTGGCGCGCGGATGCCGGCTGGTCTCGGTCAGCCCGCTGCGCGGCGACACCGACGCCAGCCTGGGCGCGGAATGGATCGCTCCGGTGCCCGGCACCGACGCCGCGCTGATGCTCGCGCTGTGCCACGTCCTGGACTCCGACGGGCTCGCCGATCGCCGCTTCCTGGACCGGTACACGGTCGGCTACCCGCAGTTCGCGGCCTATCTGCGCGGTGACGCTGACGGCGTTCCGAAGACCCCGGCGTGGGCCGCCGCCCTGACCGGCATCGCGGCCGACCGGATCCGCGCGCTGGCCCGCCAGATGGCGGCCGGGCGCACGCTGGTCACGGTCAGCTGGTCGCTGCAGCGCGCCGAGCACGGGGAACAGCCGGTCTGGTTGGGCCTGGTGCTGGCCGCGATGCTCGGTCAGATCGGCTTGCGGGGCGGAGGATTCGGGCACGGGTACGGATCAAGCGGCGACGTCGGAATCGCTCAGCGCCTCTCCGCGCCCCGCCTGCCCCAGGGCGCGAACGGGATCGACTCCTACATCCCGGTGGCCAGGATCGCGGACATGCTGCTGCAGCCCGGCGCCGGCTACGACTACAACGGGCAGCGCCGCCGCTACCCGGATGTCAAGCTCGTCTACTGGTGCGGCGGGAATCCGTTTCACCACCATCAGGACCTCGCCCGTCTGCGCCAGGCGTTCGCCAGGCCGCAGACCGTGGTGGTGCACGACCCGTTCTGGACCGCCACCGCGCGGCACGCGGACATCGTCCTGCCCTCGACGATGTCGGTCGAGCGCGACGATTTCGGCGTCGGCAGCAGCGACTCCACCATGTTCGCCATGCCGCAGCTGACCGAACCACGCGCGCAAGCGCGTGACGACTATGCCACCTTCGCGGCCCTGGCCGACCGGCTGCAGGTAGGGGAGGCCTTCACCGAGGGCCGAACGGTGTGTCAGTGGCTGCGTCACATGTACGAGCAGTGGCGCTCAGGCTTGAAGGCTGCGGGCCACCAGATGCCACCGTTCGACCTCTTCTGGGCGAGCGAATCGCTGCAGATCCCGGTCCCCGACCCCCGCCAGGTGCTGCTGTCCGCCTTCCGGCGCGACCCCGGCCGGTCTCCGCTCCGCACCCCCAGCGGGAAGATCGAGATCTTCTCGGCGGCCATCGACGGCTTCGGCTATCCCGACTGCCCAGGGCACCCAGTCTGGCTCGAGCCCTCCGAATGGCTCGGCGGCCAGCCCGGCCGGTACCGGCTCCAGCTGGTGGCCAACCAGCCCCGCCGCCGGCTCCACAGCCAGCTCGACGTCGGCGCCTACAGCCAGGAAGGCAAGATCCGCGGACGCGAGCCGCTCGCGATGCACCCCGCGGACGCGGCCGCGCGGGGCATCACCGACCGCTCCTGCGTCCGCGTGTTCAACGACCGCGGCGGCTGCCTGGCCGGGGTCACGCTCACCGAGGACATCCGGCCCGGCGTCGTGCAGCTGTCCACCGGCGCCTGGTATGACCCCGACCCCGGCGACCCCTCCTTCTGCCGCCACGGCAACCCCAACGTGCTCACCGCCGACAGGCCCAGCTCCGCGCTCTCCCAGGGGACCACCGGCCAGCTCGCCATGGTCGAGATCGAACCCTACGCGGCCACGCCGCCTGAGGTCTCGGTCCACGGCCCGCCGAGGACGGCGGAGCCGATCAGATGATGACGATCGGGGCGATTGGCGCGGCACGGTAGCGACGGCCCTTGGGCGATCCGACAGGATCCATTCGTCCGATCACCGCTGCGGCGGCCGCGCCGGTGGCGGGGGCGGGACCGGCCCGCGAGTGTGGCCGGAGGTCGGTGAAGCGATAGCATCATCCGCTGCCACCTGGGCTTTCAGGTCGAGTCCGAGCCCAGATAGTTCCAGTCGGATGGTGTCGCCGGCCGCGAGCGGCCCTACTCCTGCCGGGGTGCCAGTGGTGATCACGTCTCCCGGGTGGAGGGTCGTGACCGAGGATGCGTAGGACACCAGTCGCGCCACGCCCCAGATCAGGTCGCGGGTGCTGGCTTTCTGACGTAGCTCGCCGGACACCCAGCAGCGCAGCTCTACGTCGTCAGGGTTGCCGAACTCGTCCGCCGTGACCAGGACCGGGCCCAACGGGGTGAACGTGTCAAAAGACTTTCGGGCCGAACGGTCCTCACCGCCGCGCATCGTGATGTCGAGCAGCCCGGTGTAGCCGAACACGCAAGAGAGCGCGTCCTGTTCGCTAACCCGCCGGGCGGTCCGGCCGATCACCAGCGCGAGCTCGCCCTCTTGGTCGAAGCGCCGGTCATGGTAGGGAAGCTGGATGGTTCCGCCGGGATCAAGCAGAGACGACGGGGCCTTGAGGAAGAACCCGAGCGCGCCGACCTGGGTTTCGACGTTCATCTCTGCCTGATGGTCCCGTACCGGCGCCCAGGCCGTCGGCGCCGTCGCCCGCCGCTCCCGGCCATGGGTCGCGGTCGTCATCCTGCGTCGTCCGCCAGTACGTCCTGCTGTTGCTGTGCTTTGTCTGTGCGGGCGAGGCCGAGCGCATCGAGCACGGGCCGGTCGGAAAGGCAAAACAGGTCGGCGTTGTCGGCGGCCTCGTGATCAACTGCCGCCCACGACGGCGTGACGAATACGTCTCCCGCCGTCCAGCGGAAGCGGTGCCCGTCGATCACCGTCGCGCCCGATCCGCGGTAGACGACCCAGATCGCGCTGCCGACCGTCCGGGCCGTCCAGGTACGATGCCCGGTGAGCACCCGATGCAACTCCGCGCGCAGCGTCGGCATGATGTCCCGCCCGGTCGCAGGGTCGGCGTAGCGGACGGACGCCTCACGCTGTCCCGTGGACTCCATCAGGCGGGACAGAGCCGCGTCGACGGCCGGCCAGCGGAAGGCGAGCAGCCGGGAGAACCGGCCGGATGCTGGATCCTCGACCGCGACCGGCTCGGCTGCCGGAAGCAGTCCGGCGCCGCCATAGCGGTGCTCGGATCGCGACACGTGCACCGGGTGGTAGCCGGTCAGCTCCTCGCCACCCGGTTCGAAAAACACCGCGTCGAGGCTTCGCACCAGGGGCAGATCGAGTCCGTCGAACCAGATCATCGGCTCGGTGCCCGGGTTGTGATGTTCGTGCCAGGTCCAGCTGGGGGTGAGCACCAGATCGCCCGGCGCCATGTGAATCGGATCGCCGTTAACCAGCGTCCACACCCCGCTGCCTTCAAGCACGAACCGCAGTGCCGCCGGGGTGTGCCGGTGCGCGGGGGCGAGTTCCCCGCCGCCGAGGAACTGTACCGCGCCCCATAGCGTGTGCGTGGCGAAGGGGAGCCCGGCTAGATCCGGGTGTGTCAGCGAGAGGACTCTGCGGTCCCCGCCTCGCTCGATGCCGACCAGATCACCGGATCGCTCCGCGAGATCCCGCAACGTCTTCCACCGCCAGATATGCGGCGTGAGCCGGTTAGGCGCCCGGGTCAGCAGACCGGGTTGCACCCACAACGGCTGGAGGTCGGCCGCGGCCAGGTCGGCGTAGAGACCGTCCACGTCCGGGGCGTCGTCATGGAATCGGGTGGTGGCCATTACTCTCCTTCGCAGATGCCCTCGACGGCGGCTTTCTGGTACAGGTGCGGGTAGGCGACGGTGCCGTCTGGGTACCGCTCCATGTGCCTGGCGAACTCCGGTGCGCCGAACGCGGCCAGCAGGTGCTCGGTGGATTCCCAGACCGCGACGTTGGTGAAGATCCGGCTGCCGCCGATGCCGCGGAACAGCTGTGCCGAGATGAAGCCGGGCTTGGTCTTCATGTACTCCGAGTCGTCCTTCCACGCGGCCAGCACCTCATCGGCCTTGCCTTCAGGGGCGACGAACGTGTTGATGATGGTGACCGGGGCGGTCGTTTCCTTGAGCTGGCCGAGGTAGGGGGTGGACTCGTCGAGGTTGGCCAGGCTGATCATCGTTCCTCCATGAGCATGAGGCGAGGCGTACTTCCTACAAGGCCGCCGCGGTGCCGTGCTCGAGGACACGCACGGTGGTGCCCGATGGCCCGCACGACTTCGTCCATCACATGGGCCGCCACGGCTCAGCTCGCCTCCGGCTGGTACTGGTAGAGCCAGTCCAGGTCGGTGTAGTCGCGCCGGTCGCGCCGGGCGAAGATCCGGTCGCGCAGCAGCGGGATGACCGGGCCGTCGTCGTGCCAGATCAGACCCCAGGTCCGGGCGGCGCGCTGGATCAGCGCGGTGCGTGGGATACGTTCGGCCTGGTAGGCCGCGAAGGACTTGACGATGTCGCCGTCGTACTCGGTGAGCTGGCGGGCCAGGCAGCCGGCGTCTTCGATGGCCTGGCAGGCGCCCTGCGCGAGGTATTGCACCATGGGGTGCGCGGCATCGCCAACCAGGGTGATCCGGCCGGTGGTCCAGTTGTCCAGCGGTTCCCGGTCGTACATGACCCACCGGCGGTCGCGTTTGACCAGGGTCACCGCTGCGCGCACCGGGTCGCACGCGGTGGCGAAGCTCTCGTCCAGCTCAGCCGGGGTGCCCCAGCCATCGGTCAGCTCGGCCTCGGGCGAGTAGCGCCAGCTGCGGAACACGGCGACCTGGTTGTACAGCTCGCCACGGCGGATCGGATACTGTACCAGGTGCTTGTACGGCCCGATCCAGATGATCTCATCCTCCGGCCCGGCCGGGATGCCGCGCTCGCCCGCTGGCAGCGCGATGTCGGTTGCCGGCAGCGCGCCGCGGTAGGCGACGAACTTGTCGGTGACCGGGCGGTCGTCGCAGACCAGCTGGCGGGCCGTCGACCATAGGCCGTCGGCGCCGACGACAGCGCCGCATTGATAGCTGCCGCCGTCGGCGAAGCGGACCTGGGCCGTGCCGCCGTGGTCGGTGAGCTCAATGACCTCGCGGTTGCTCTCCAGGGTGATGCGGTTGTCCGCCCGGCACGCCCGGTGCAGCACGGTCAGCAAGTCGCCGCGATGCATGACGCTGTAGGCGTAGCCGTAGCGCCGCTCGAACGGCTCGCCGAAGGCCAGGGTGGTGAGATGCCGACCGGTGTCGGCGTGCATGAACACCAGGCGGCGGAGACGGACGGCCTGTGCGGTCAGCTCCGGGAGCACGCCCAGGCTGTCCAGGATGCGCAGCGCGTTGGGGGCGAGCTGGATGCCCGCGCCGATCTCGCCGAATTCCGGTGACCGCTCCGCAATGTGCGCCGTGAAGCCGGCCCTGGCCAGGGCGAGCGCGGTGGTCATGCCGCCGATCCCGCCGCCGACGATCAGGATGGGTACGTCTACGGTCATGCCTTGATCCAGTCCGTGACGAGCGGCGTATCGGTCCCGACCGGGCCGATCGGGTAAGCGCCGCCGGGCGAGCCCAGCGCGGCGTCCCGGCCGGGTAGCGCTTCGGTGAAGAACGCGGCGTCGTCCGCGACCCAGACGGGGTCGGGCGACTCATCCGGGGCGATGATCGCGTCGACCGGGCACTCGGGCAGACAGGCCCCGCAATCGATGCACTCGTCCGGGTTGATGTAACGCTTGCGCAGGCCCTCGTAGATGCAGTCAACGGGGCAGTTCTCGACGCACGAGCCGTCTAGCTCGTCGATGCAGTGCTCGTTGATGACATACGCCATGGGCGGTCAGTTCCAGATAAGCGCGTCGGTGACTGGGGCGTCGTCGTCGAGGTCGGCATAGGCGCGGGCCGCCGCCGGATGGAGCGGGACCGGCGTCCGCGCCATGTCGGCGGGTATCAGGGGATAGGTGACCGGGGAGTGGTCCCGCGGCAGATGGGCGTACTGCGCCTCCAACGCGCGCCGGGTCTTCACCATGCACCAGGTGGCCAGGTAGGCAACGTCGTCGGCCAGCGTCCGGGGGCAGAGCAGGACGAAGTCGGAGAAGTCCAGGGTCAGCAGGTCCTCGGCGAGGCCAGGCAGGTAGCCGGCCTCCACCGTGGCGGACGGCCAGCCCTCGGCGGCGAACGCCGCCAGCACGTCGTCGCCCCATGGCAGGTAACGAACCGGGCGCTTGGCGGCGATCCGCTGCCAGTGCGGCGTCATGATCGCCTCGTGGATGAGCACGTCGGCGTCGCCGTCGGCGAACGCGCCGATCGCCGGGAACGGCCGCTCGTCGTAGTAGAAGGAGAGGCTGTCGGTGTCTACTCCGGCCAGCCGCAGGGCCTTGTGCGCGGCGAGGCCGATGAGGTTGACGCCATCGTCGGGTGAGGTCGCCACGGTCACGTTGCCCGCGACGCCGGCCAGCTCGGCGACAGTGCTGGCCGGCACCGCGGCGTCGGCCGCGACGACCAGGCGGTCGCGCTGACCGATCACGCCCAGCGCGCACAGGTCGCTGGGCTGGAGCATGGGCACCGCGGCGGCCGGGGTGATCACGGCGATGTCGGCCTTACCCGCGCGCAGCGCCGCAATCTGGTCGGAGCCACCGCGGCCGGACCAGATGGCGAACTCCGACCCTCGCGGCGACCGGTCACCTATCTCCTGGGCCAGCCAGCCGCAGATCCGGTGCATGTTCGCCTGTCCCCAGTCGCCGCGAAACGCCAGGGTGACCGGACGGTCCAGGCGTGGTTCCTCAGCCACGGGCGAGCATCTCACTGAGTTCGGCCGCGCTGAGCCAGTAGTCGATCTCGTTGATGGAGTCGAACGGGAAGCCAACGCGCTCGAACTCCTGCTCCACCGCGGCGGCGCTGTCGGCCTCGTACACCGACACGATGAAGCCGGTCTCGGTGTTGACATACAGCTGGCGGAACGAGGCGTACACGCCCTTGGCGACCTCCGGGCCATAACCTGCGACCTCCTCAGGCGACAGGCCTGGGGCTTGGTGGAGGCTGAGGAATAGCGCCACGATATTCTCCCTCGGACGTGTCATAATACGGAACAGTGTCCCGTATTCTGCTACGCAAGTCAGAGATGCGCAAGAGCCGGATGCGCTAGTCTGCTTGGGTGGAGCAGGTTCCCGAGGACGCCCGGCCAGGCCGCCCGGGCGGCCTGATCGGCGCGGTCGACAACGTGCTGCGGCTGCTCCGCCTCTTCGAGGACCACGAGATGATCCGGGTCAACCAGGTGGCGCGTGACATGGGGCTGTCCCGGTCGACGGTGCATCGGATGCTGGCGACGCTTAGCCATCACCAGTTCGTGGAGCAGGACGAGTACTCGCGCGCCTACCGGCCGGGGCCCGCGCTGGTCGACATCGGCCTGTCGGTCGTGTCGAAAATCGACATCCGCGTGATTTCGCATTCTGCGCTGGTCGACCTGCGCGACCTGACCGGCGAGACCGCGCACCTGGGCATCATGCGCAGCGCCGTCAACGTCGTCTACCTGGACAGCGTCGAGAGCGACCAGGTGGTGCGCACGGGCAGCCGGATCGGATGGATCCTGCCCGCTCACGCGACGGCCGGCGGCAAGGCCCTGCTCGCGGAGCGTACCGACGAGGAAATCGCTGCCCTGTACCCGACCGGGCTACTGGACGCGCCCACGCCCCGCGCGCTGACCACCGTCGAGGAACTGCTCGAGCAGCTCGCCGAAGTCCGCCGCCTCGGCTACGCCGTCAACCACGGGGAAAGCGAGCCCGACGTCGCCGCGGTCGCCGCCGCGGTCCGCGACAAGCGCGGCCATATCCGCTGCGTCCTGGTCACCACCGCGCCCCTGTCCCGCGCCGACGACGTGTGGGTGAAGACCGCCGCCGCAGCGACGATGCGAGTCGCGCGCGAACTCGGCGACCGCGTCGGCTGAGCCGACTTCCGCGAGACCGCGCCAGCCTCTCCCGTCGATGGCGCGGTAGATGCAGGCCGTTGCGGGATCTGTCCGTTGCGGAATCGATTGCGCCATCGACACGGTAGGTCTTGCCAGGGAACAGAAGCGGTACCACAATGGGGGCCAGTGTTCCGTATAACGCTACATGGCGAGGTGAGGCGTGGAACTAGAGGACACCCGGCGGATACCGCCGCCCGACCCCGACCGCGAGCCGCTCAAAGTAAACGTCTACGAGCGGATGGCTAAGGCGGCTTCGCAGCTGATGCCGCTGTTCCCGTACGACTCGGCCGGGGCGATCGTGCCCTGCGGTGCCGTGCTGGTCGGCGGGCCGGACATGGAGTACGGGCATTTCTTCCACTGGAATACGGTCAACGAGGTTGTCGTCACCTACGGCGCGAACAAAGCGATGCTGGCTTCGGGGCAGGTTTTCGTCACCCAACAGCTGCACGGGGTGAACTCGTTCCTGCGGGACGAGAAGGACCCGGAGGCGTTTGCCGTCATGACCATCACCCAGCATCAGTCCACGTCGGGCGACCAGCAGGAGGCGGTGCTCGCGCGCTGCAAGAACTGCAAGGCCGAACTGGTGCGGCACTCCTATGACGCTACCCCGCACGGGCTGCCGGGCTATGACGCCGAGCGCTACGGCGCGGAGGACGACCCGATCCGGCAGTTCGCCACCATTTACGGCTCGATCAAATTCGTCGAGATGCGCAACAGCGACGAGGGCCGGACCTGCGCCCAGTGCGGGCATGTCAACGACGTGTTCCCCGCTGAGCAGTGGGGGTGGGCGCGGCAGGTGTACCAGACGCGGGCGGTCAGCGCCGCATACCACAGCCTGGTGGAGGCAGGGTCATGAACCGTCGGCGGATGCTGCACGCCTTCAAGACCGAGCTCGGCGAGTACGAGGACGCCGCCGTGCTCCCGGAGGAGACCGACCCGCAGATCTACCTGTCCCGCAACAGGCAGCCACAGCCGTTCCACCTGATCTGCTCGAAGGACAACGTGCTGAGCCAGCTGTCCGGGGCGGCCCACGTCCACCTGCGCGACAGCTCGGTCAACCGGTTCCGGATGGGTGTCGGCGACCATATCTACATCCCGGCCGGCACGCCGCACCGGATCGTGCCAATCGCGGAGGGTGTCACGATCCGGTACCAGCCGGTGGAAGCCGGGCTCCAGGGCGCTGCCTGGTATTGCGACGGGTGCGACAGCGAGCTTCGCCGGTACGAGTGGGAGCACGACAACGACAACCCTGCGGTCCGGTACTACGCCGCCGCGTGCGCTCGGTTCTCCGCTGACGAGGCGGCGCGGACTTGCGGCAAATGCGGGACAGTGGCCGCATCACTGGACCTGGCCCCGTTCGGCTGGCCGCTGGCCGAAGCCTGATGTGGGCCGATCACCGGGTACGCCTGCCGTGGCGGGTATTCCTGGAGTTCGACGCCTCGGGCGCCCGGATCACCGGGAACCGCCCATGCGACGTCGTGGCCGGCCGCCGGAACTAGCGTCATGCTCCGGGCGAGCCGTCAACGCGGACGGAGGGCGGTCGGTGACTCAAGCCTGAGTGTTGTGCGCGGCGATCAGGCGCCCCGCCTGGGCGGCGTCGCGGCGTTCCAGCGCCGCGACGAGGTCCGCGTGCAGCCGGTAGCGCTCCTCGAGATAGCCCGGCAGCGGGGTTTCCTCGGTCGGCAGCACGGACAGCGTGTGGCTCTCGATGAGGTCGAGCAAGGCGCCGTAGAGGGAGCGCAGCATCTGGTTGGGGCTGATCGCGGCGATCTGGGCGTGCAGCCGCCAGTTGGCATGCACGAACGCCACCGCGTCCTGGCTGGCGAGCGCCTCGGCCATGGGTTCCAGGTGACGGCGGAGGACCGCAAGGTCGGCGGGAGAGGCGTGCCACAGCGCGTCCTCGATCAGCAGCGGATCGAGGGCGTCGCGAATGCGGATGGCGTCGGCCACCGTAGCCTGGCCCGCGTCCAGCGCGAGCAGGGAATTGCCGAGCCGGACCGTCGGCGTCCGGCCCGCGACAAACAGCCCGCCGCCAGGTCCGGACCGCACCGTGACCACCTCGCGCGCCTGAAGCAGCCGCAGCGCCTCGTTGAATGTGCCCACCGACACCCCGCACCGCCTCCGCAGTTCCTCCTTGGTGCCGAGGCGAGTGCCAGGCGCTGCGTCGGCGGCCAGGTTCGCCACACGGTCGGCCGCTTGCTCGGCACGCGATCGCCCGGCCGGGTGCTGCCATTCACTGCGGCGCAGTGCCATCTCGGCATGGGCCATCTCGGCATGGGCCATCTCGGCATGGGCCATCTCAGCCTGGTCGATCTCGGGGCGGGCCGTCCCGGCGTGCTCATCGGCCCTGGCCACTTGCGACTCCCTCCCGCAAACGGGACTGCCTCAGTGAATTCATCTTAGGGATCACCTTGACGATCCGTCGCCGCATCGGTCACTATTCATAATAATCAATTATGGGGTTTGGAGTGAAGGTGATTAGTGAGCAGGCGTTCAGGGACCTGATGGCCGCCGTATGCTCTCCGGTCACGGTCGTGACCGCCACCGACGGCGGGCCGTTCGGCACGACAGTCAGCGCCTTCGCCTCGCTCTCGCTGCGGCCGCCCATGATCACGGTGGCCTTGGATCGCGGCTCCCGCCTACTGGAGCCGGTGTTCCAGGCCAGGCGGTTCGGTGTGAACCTCCTTGGCCACGGCCAGGACGAGACCGCCCGCCTGTTCGCGCAGCGATCAGTCGATCGCTTCGCGGCGGTCGACTGGCGTTACGACCATGGCCTGCCGCGGCTGTCCGACGCGCCTGGATGGCTCGCCTGCGAGTTGGCCCGCGCGGTGGAGGGCGGCGACCACATGCTGCTGCTCGGCGCGGTGTGCGAGGCCGAGACCCGGACCGCGCCGCCGCTGGTCTACGGCCACCGTGCCTACGGTACCCATTCTGGCTTCGCCACCCGCCCGCGCCGCCCGATCACCGACCTGATCGCCGCATGCTCGCACTAAGGAGGAGTCCATGACCGAACCAACTACCGCGGAGCTCGTGGCTCGGGCCCGAGCGCTCCAGCCGCTGCTGCGCGAGCATGCGGCCAAGACCGACGCCGACCGCCGCGTGACCACCGAGTGCATCGATGCCCTGGGCCAGGCCGGGCTGTTCAAAGTGTCCGTGCCCAAGCGGTATGGCGGGTACGAGACCACGCTACGCACGATGCTGGACGTCTCGGCCGCCGTCGCCGAAGGCGACGGCTCGGCCGGCTGGGTCCTCGCACTCACCAACGTATGCAACTGGCTCGCCGCGCTGTTCCCCGCGCGGGCCCAGGACGAGGTGTTCGCCGATGCCGAGCCACGCGTCACCGGAGTATTGACACCGTCCGCGACCACACGCAAGGTGCACGGCGGCTGGCAGGTCTCGGGCCGGTGGTACTACAACTCCGGCTCCTGGTGGTCAACCTGGGCCGTGCTCGGCGTGCCGCTGACCGACGACGGCGGCGAGGTGGTCGACCAGGGACTGATTCTAGTCCCGGCCGCCGATCTGACCATCGAGGACGTCTGGTTCGTCACCGGGATGAAGGGGACCGCGAGCAACTGCCTGCAGGCCACTGACATCTTCGTGCCGTCGCATCGCGTGATGTCGGTGCCGGCCGCCATCGAAGGCAGCTATCCAACGCCGTTCACCGGCGAGGCGCTGTACCGCTCGGCTTTCGTGCCGGTGCTTACCCTGGTGCTGGCCGGCCCGCAGCTCGGCCTAGGCCGGGCGGCGCTGAACCTGGTCATCGACAAGGCGGCGAAGAAGCCTATCTCTTACACGTTCTTCGAGACCCAGGCGGAATCGGTTGCCTTCCAGCTGCAGATGGCCGACGCCGCCACGAAGATCGACGCCGCTTCGCTGTTCTGCTACCGGGCGGCGGCCGACATTGACGACGCCGCGGCGCGCGGCGACTACCTGGGCTACTGGACCCGCGCGCGGGTCCGCGCCGACACAGGGTACGCGGTGCAGAACGTAGTCGAGGCGCTCACGATCTTGATGAACGCGCACGGGGCCGGCGGCTTCGCCGACGTGAGCCCCCTCCAGCGGATCTGGCGGGACGTCAACGTCGCGGCCCGGCACGCCGTGGTCTCGCCGGCTATTGGCTACGAGGTGTACGGCAAGGCGCTGCTCGGCGTGGAAGAGAAGATTACGCCGCTCGTCTGACGTCGAAGACATCGGCGAGCTGCGGCAGCAGTTCGCCGCATGAGGAGGACACCGTGGCCCTGCACCAGCTGACGTCATTCACCCTCGGGGTGCCCAATCCCGGGGAGACCGCGGCCTACTACCGGGAGTTCGGGCTCACCGACTCCGGCGACGGCTGGTTCGCCAGCCGTGACGGCGGTCGTCAGCTCCGGCTCGTCACCGCACCCACCCGGCGCCTGCTCGAGTTGCGGATCGGCGTGGACGATGCCGATGACCTGGCCCGGGCAGCGTCCCGGCTGAGCAGGCTGGGCATCGACGCCGCTACCGACCCGGTCGCGGGGACGCTGACAGCCTGCGACCGGACTACGCGGGTCCGGGTCGTGCTCTTGGTCACGCCGCGGCTGAAGCAGCCCATGACAGAGCCGACACCCTACAACGGTCCCGGCCGGACAGAGCGGGCCGGTACCCGCGCCCCGGGGATCTTGCGGACGGACCGGGTCAGCCCGCGCAAACTCGGCCACGTGGTGATCGGTACTACCGACTTCGACGCCACCGCGGCGTTCTTCCGTGACGGGCTGGGGCTGCAGGCCAGCGACTACATCAAGGATGCGGGCGCGTTCCTGCGCTGCTCCACCGACCACCACAATGTTCTGGTGCTGCGGGCGCCGGTGGTGTTCCCGCATCACTCCTCGTGGCAGGTCGAGGACATCGACGAGATCGGCCGTGGCGCCCAGAGCCTGTTGGCCGAGCATCCCGAACGCCACGTCTGGGGGCTCGGCCGCCACCACGCCGGATCCAACTTCTTCTACTACTTCAAAGACCCCTCCGGCACGTTCAGCGAGTACTACTCCGACATGGACTGCGTGCCCGAGGACCAGGTCTGGACGCCGGAAACCTTCGAGGGTGCCCTGGGCCTGTTCAACTGGGGGCCGCCGCCACCGCCGTCGTTCCTGCACCCGGACGACCTGACCGCCCTGATGGCCGGATCACACAGTGGCTGATGGCCCCGCTTGATGGATATTCCGCATAGTCCGAGAGGGGAGCGGTGCCATGGCGCCGAGTCATGTCCATTTCAATGGCAGCGTCAACCTTGCCGATGCCGAGTCTGTGATGCGCGAGATCGTCACGCGCGTCCCGTCGGGCCTGCGACGCATTCCGGATGGGGAAACGGGGGACCGGGGTAACTGGATCTTCTTCCAGGCGCAAAAGTTCCTGCAGCTGCCCTGGCTGGTTCCGGCACGGCCGGTCGAGGTAGCAGCCCGGCCCTGTGGGCGATCTGGCCAGGCGTTCGGCTACGCCGCCGGCGCCACCATGATCATCGCCGCCCTGCTGCTGCCCTGGCTGCCCCCGGTGCAGACAGCCCTGCTCGGCTGACCCGCCACAGCTATATCGCCGGCTCGCTGGCTCGCGAAGACATGCCCGTGCCCGGCCACGATGACATGGCCGGGCACGGACGACTTTCGTCTGGGCTAGCTGCCGGGCCGGCTTAGCTGCCTTCGGCGACCGGAAAGATCGCGTCGGCGACGAGGCCGTGCGCTTCGCGGTGTACGGAGATCGCGGCGTCGGCGTCCGGAGCCTCGACCAGGCAGAAGATCCTGCCGTGCTCCGCGTCAACCCAGTACTGCCGGTAGTCCACGCCGTACCGGCCCTGCGTTTCGAGGTCGGCACGATGGGCTCCGGCAACCTGCTCGGCTGACACCGGGCCGTCCATTGTGTGGATGTCCATAAATAGGGCCATCGTTGGTCCTTTCCTGGCCGTGGTAGTGGCCTGTGGATGTTCATGACACGATCAGTCTTATGGGGGGTCCGGCACTTGACCATGACCGTGACACCGGCGCACCTGATCGCGTGACCGCGCGTGACCAGGGCCGGTCGGCGGCGGCGCTTCAGTCGGCGCTTGAGCGGCTGCGACTGGAAGGCGCGGTATTCCTCCGGGCCGAGTACCGCGAGCCATGGGCGTACGAGTCGCTGACCGCGCGGGAGACGGCGAAGATCCTCCGGCCAGATTCCGACCGCGTCATCTTGTTCCACGTCGTCGCCAGCGGCGCCTGCTGGGTCGCCGTTGACGACGGTGACAAGCACTGGGCGCGGCGTGGCGACGTCATCGTGCTTCCGTACGGCGACCAGCACCGCATGGGCGGCGTACGGGACGCCGGCCTCGTCTCGATATCCACATTCCTGCAGATGCCACCCTGGCGGCAGATGCCGGTGATCCGCCACGGAGCGGACGGCGAACTGACCGATTTGGTCTGCGGCTACCTGCACTCGGGGGACCCGCTGTTCGACCCCGGCCTCAGGGTCTTCCCGCCGGTGTTCGTGGTGCGCCCGCCGGACGGACCCGCCGCCGACTGGGTACGCGCCAATGTTGCCTATGCGCTCGAGCAGACCGAGGTGGCACCATCGACGCCGGGCATCGTGATGTCGCGTCTGCCTGAATTGCTGCTCACCGAGGTCCTTCGCCTCCATCTCGCTTCGGCGCCCGCCGCGGACCGGGGCTGGCTCGCTGCCCTCAATGACCCGGTGCTGCAACCTGTCATGTCCTTGCTCCACAGCGCACCCGAGCGCCGGTGGACGGTGTCCGCGCTGGCGCGGGAAACCGCCGTGTCACGGTCCGTGCTCGATGCCCGATTCCGCGAAGTCCTCGGCAGGTCTCCGATCCGGTACCTCACCGAGTGGCGGATGCACATCGCAGAAGACCTGCTGGCGACGACCGATCTCGGCGTCGGCGTCGTCGCCCGCAGGGTTGGCTACGATGCTGAGGAAGCCTTCAGCCGCGCATTCAAGCGCGCACACGGCGAGCCGCCAAGCGTGTGGCGTGCCACTCATATGTTGCGCTGACGCAACGACGAAGCTCGGGTCATCGGTCAGGCACACCGGCGTCTTGATCAGGCGGCGTGTCTTTACACCTTGGCGAATCTCCATACCATCTCCACACGCTCTGCGTCCGCATTACATAACACAGAGCTAAATCCCTGCTGGTATCAGTACCTGCGAGCGGGTCAGGATGTACGCTCGCAGGCCAATGCATTCATCAACTGGATTGGTCCGAACCT
>Ga0070697_100001105_pt1 | contig 20397 bp, 18 predicted proteins | sample KBSK1501metaG_FD_65475 | JGI IMG/M metagenome (GOLD analysis project Ga0070697, IMG submission 65475) | Corn, switchgrass and miscanthus rhizosphere microbial communities from Kellogg Biological Station, Michigan, USA - KBS K1-50-1 metaG | ecosystem: Host-associated > Plants > Roots >... | reverse complement strand
GGGCCGCGCCTGATCAACGCGAGCCTTAACCTTGGCCAGGAAATCTTCGAGGCTGGTGGTGCCTTCGAGATTGAGTGTCATCTCGCGAAAGCCTACTCCGGCAAGATGTTGATGCGAATCCGTCATTCCCGGTAACAGCGTATTGCCTTTGAGATCGATGACCCGCGTAGTCTTGCCAACATATTTCTGAGCATCGTGGTTTGAACCGACAAAAATAATGCGATCACCATTGACGGCAATGGCTTCTGCTTTAGGCTGCTTCTCATTCGCGGTGTAGATGTTGCCGTTTTTGAAAACCAGGTCGGCGGTGCCGATATTGGTTTTGGGTGGCGTAAGGGTCAACGCCGTAATAAGCGTGAGAAGCAGAGACGCAAAACTTTTCATCAGCATTGTTCCAATCAATCTTGAATAAAAACGGAAAAGCTCTGGGACAGAAGGCAGTCTTATATCATTGATACTTGGATGAAGGAAATAAGCTGTGTCCCCCCACGCGGGCAGCTGGTGTGAGTGGAGGTAACCGCAAAGAACCAAAACACGCAAAGTTCCGCAAAGAATTTACTTCGCGGAACTTTGCGATTACTTTGCGTTCTTTGCGGTTAGCGCCAGGTTGGGCGATTGACGTCGCGTGTCACCACTCTATAGTTCACGTATAATTGAACCCTCAACCAAAGGTTTCAAAACAAATCCGACTTCGACAAGTGGAGCTGGGATCATGAAAACTGAAACACTCAACCTCAACACATCGCGCGGCGCCACCACGGCCCATGTAGCTCGTCCCGACAACGATACCAAAGCTGCTGTGGTATTGATTCAGGAATGGTGGGGCATCAACGATCACATTCGCGACATCGCCGGACGCTACGCCAGGGAAGGCTATCTTTGCATCGCGCCGGATCTATTTCGCGGCAAACTTGCCCGAAACACTGACGAAGCTTCGAAACTCATGCACGGCCTGGCAATTGAAGACGGTATCGAAACAATCCGAGTAGCCATTAGCGAAACGAAACGTGCTCATGATGTCCAAAAGATTGGCATTACGGGTTACTGCATGGGCGGCACGTTTGCGCTTCGTGCTGCTTGCGAACTCAATGAGCTTGCCGCCGCCGCCCCGTTTTACGGAGACGTCCCCGAAGATGACGTGTTGAAGAAGCTTAGCGTGCAGACCCTTTTCATTGCCGGCAAACGCGACGCCTGGATCAACCAGGAGAAAGTGAGTGCGCTGATCGAAGCGGCGCGTAAATACAATTTGCCGCTGGAAGTTATTAGTTACGACGCTGATCACGCTTTCTTCAACAATACCAGACCGGAGGTTTACGATCCTGAGGCCGCGGCTGATGCGTGGAAGAGAGTCCTGGATCTGTTTCGAAAACAATTGGCGATAGCCATGCCAACCGGGGCTTAGACAAAGGGTTGAAGGCCCTCGGCTTTCTAAGACAGTGGGTTCGGATGGTATTTGGAAGGCAGGTTCTGTCTACCCCATTTCAAGACGCTACTCATCCAAACAAGTTCATCCAAAAAATCCCTGGCCCGGGTCTCGAAAGCCGGATCCAGAAGTTTCCCTTCGGCGTCGAACGTTCTTTGTACTTTCGGAAAGTTTAAGTCAGTGAAAGTAACGGCCAGGCCCAACTCACGAACCATCGTTACCATGGCTTCGATGACACGGGTGCCGCCCCAGGGTCCGGCCGACACCCCCACAAACGCAACTGCCTTATGTACGTATTCCCTGAGGAGTAAATCCAGCACGGCTTTCAACACGCCAGGGTAGCCGTGGTTGTATTCCGGCGAAACAATTACCAGCCCGTCAGCCTTTATGATCGTATCTCTCCACTCTGGAAAAAGGTTCTTGATCTCCTGACCGTAATCATCGTGAGGGAGCGCGAAATCGGCGGTATCGAAGAGTCTCGTTTGAATATCGTTTCTCTTCTCCATCTCTCCGACCAGCCACCTGGCTGGAAACACACTGTTTCGTTGCTTGCGATTGGTTCCCAAAAGAACCGGCAGAAGTAATTTGTCCACGATGCCTCCTTAGTCTTACGCATCATCGCGGCAGTAGCCCGACCGTTAGGCAGGGTGTCGGGTTTCGGGTTACGCCCTCTCTAACGGTCGGGCTACTGCCTCGAGAAGAAACTCGGTCAATTCGTTTTCCCGCGGCAGGGCAGTGCGTCCGCCTAAGTCGCGACACTTCAAGGCAGCCGCTCCATTCGCGAGTTTCAAGCTGGTTTCAAGGTCATTACCTGTCAACACGCCGTAAAGAAGTCCACCGTGAAACGCATCTCCCGCGCCGGTTGTATCCCGGCACCCACCCGGCACTTCATACGCCGGTGACTCGATGAACTGACCTTCGCAATACACAATCGAACCGCGCTCCGCCAGGGTCATGCCAACTAGTGCACAGCCGTAGCGTGCCTTTAATTCGACCAACGACGCGCGTTCATCAGCGATGCCGGTCAGACGGTGGGGAAACTCCCGTGAAGTAACGAGGACATCGATGAGTGGCAGGAGCTCAGGAAGCCCTTCGTAAATGTTATCGATGTCGGCGCTAACAATCGTCTCCCGCTCGCGAGCAGCCCGCGCCATACGCGCCCCCGCGGGCGGATCGTGTGCATCAAGGTGCAGCACACGTCCCCGAGAAGCCAGGGCTGTAGGTGCTTCGTCCGCGTCATAGCCCAGGCGGTCGTCCCTGTCCCAGATGATTGTGCGCTCGCCGTTGCGCGCGTCGACGAAGACGAAGGCGATCTGGTTACGCGCGCCTTCAACCACTTCTACAGATTCAAGGTTGACACCTTCTGCCTCGAGAGCCTGGTAACCAAACTGCCCTTCGGCGTCTGAACCAAACCTTCCCGCGTATGCCGTCTGGAGACCCAATCGCTGCAGTGCCACCATCGTGGTAGCGGCCTGTCCGCCGGCCGTTTGCGTGTTTTCGAGCAGACGCACCTTGGTGTCGAAGGCCGGATACTGCGGCACGACGATCAGATGATCGACCGCGTTAAGGCCAAAGCCTACGGCGTCAAACTGGCGTTGATTAGCAAGTGTGAATGGAAAGTTCATTTCAAAAAGGGTGTCGACGGCATCAAGAAGTTCAGAGTTCAACCTTTAGGTTGTGGCCTTCGCCGGCGCAAGCTGAAGCTTGAACTCTGAACTTCTTGACCGCCGCCAAAGACCGAGATTCCGTTGGCTGAGTTAAGGGCACAATTGGCGTCGTGGTTTCAAATCCATGCGTGCGCTAGAATGTACTAGTAATTTAAAGGCGAAGCAGCATTTAAGCAGTGACATTAGCCGAAAAACTTAAAGACATTCCAGTTTCAGCCGGCGTCTATCTCTACAAGGATAGCGCCGGCAAAATCATCTATATCGGCAAAGCAAAACGCCTGCGCAGCCGGGTCCGCTCCTATTTCCAGGCGCGGCCCTTCGACCGCAAGACCGACGCGCTGGTAAGACAGATCGCGGACGTCGAGGTCATCGTTACCGACAATGAAGTCGAAGCCTTAATACTTGAAGCGACCCTCACCAAAAAACACAAGCCTCGCTATAACGTCAATCTGAAAGACGACAAGTCGTATCCGCATCTGAAGCTGACCATCAACGAACCGTTTCCTAAAGCCGTGATCACGCGTCGTATCCAAAAGGACGGCGCGCTCTACTTCGGACCTTTTTTGCCTGCCAGTATGGCCCGAAAAACGATCGACGTAATCAACCGCACGTTTCAACTTCGCACCTGCGACATTGAAATTGACGGCAAGGCGCCCCGCCCGTGTCTTGAATATCACATCAAACGCTGCCTTGGTCCATGCGTAAAGGGCCTGTGCACTCCGGAACAATACCAGGAAGCCGTGCGTGACGTGCGCTTGCTGCTGGAAGGAAGAAACACGGAGCTGGCAAACACGCTCTCAGAACGGATGGAAGAGGCGTCCGGCGAAATGCGTTACGAAATGGCGGCGAAGTATCGTGATTTGCGGAAGACTGTCATCAAGCTTTCCGAACAGCAGAAGATGGCCACTTCGCCGGAACGCGACGTTGACATCTTCGCTTACTACCGGGAGGGCCGGCGGCTTGCTTTACAGCTGTTCACCATGCGCGAGGGACACATCGTGGGACGGCGGGAATTTTTCTGGGAAGACTTACCGGAAGATGACTTCGATCCCGCTTCGTTTCTTGGCGAAGTTCTCGCGCAATACTATGCGACTGATTACGTACCGAAAGAGATTCACGTGCCGGTTGATTTCGAGGATCGTGAATTACTCGAGAAGGCGCTGACGTCGCGGAAAGGACGGCGGGTCAAAATCCACTACAGCCAGCGAGGGGAAAAGCGTGATTTGATCGACCTCGGCGAAAAAAATGCGAAGCTCGCGTTTGAGCAACGTTTCCGGGTGTTGAAGCCGGACATGAAACTCGTGCTTGAGGAGCTGCAGGAAACGCTCGAGCTGCCCCGCTTTCCGGCGCGCATTGAATCTTTTGATATTTCCCATATTCAAGGCGCGGAGAATGTTGCCGGAATGGTGGTGAGCGATAACGGTAAGATGAATCGATCCGAGTATCGAAAGTTCCGCATTAAGACAGTGGAAGGTGCGAACGATGTGGCGTCAATGCGCGAGGCTGTGCTGCGTCGTTATCGCCGCCTGCTGGACGAGGGAAAGCCTTTGCCGGACCTCGTTTTGATTGATGGCGGCAAGAGCCAGCTAAATGCCGCGGCCGATGCAATGCGCGAACTGGATTTGGAAGCAGTGCCGATGGTGGGCGTGGTAAAACCGCCGTTGAAGCACAATCAGGTTTCTTACCTGCTGGTGAAGGGACGCGAACACGAGCCAATCTATCTCGACCCTCATTCGCTGATTCTTCGTTTGTTGCAGATGATTCGCGACGAAACGCACCGCTACGCTTTAAGTTACCACCGCAAGCGGCGCGAGTTGCGGGACTTTACTTCCGAACTCTCCGCAATCCCCGGGGTTGGTGAAAAGCGCAAAGGACGATTGCTAAGACACTTCGGATCTATTCATCGAATAGCGGAAGCTACAGACTCGGAGCTCACGCCTTTTGTCGGAAAGAAGACTGCGCGGGAGATCGTTGACCACTTTGCGCGCCAGCGCAGTTTGGCTGAGACCGGAACAGCCGCTGCCGTCGAGGCTCAGTTGTAATTTGCGAGTTCTCTGTGCCTCCGCTGCGGTCTCTGTGTCTCGGTGGTGGTTCTTTGTTAGCAGAATTCACCACAGAGGCATAGAGATCACGGAGGTTGCACAGAGAAAAACCCAAATTCGAAAAGCTTGACGCCTTCCCCAACCGACATCAGAATGACGGCGAAATAAGGTCCACCGGTCGACCGAATTGTCGGCAGGCAACAACTCCTCGCTTTACGTCAATTCCATCTTCGTCCCCGAAAGGAGGAGTTTGTATGGCTAGTAAGGCCAGTATCGGAGGACATCCTGTCCACCCGATGCTAATCGCGTTTCCTATAGGTTTGTGGTCCACGTCGTTTGCTACCGACGTGGTTTATTATTTTTGGCGCGGTCCCAGTCTGGTGTTGATCTCTAAGTTTCTCCTGGCAGCAGGATGTCTGGGAGCGTTAGCCGCGGCCGTTCCCGGCATCATCGACTGGCTGAGTATCAAGAACGCGGAAGTGAAGCGAATTGCCGATTGGCATGCTCGCCTGAACATCATCGCTCTGATCGTGTTTGGCCTGAGTCTTTACTTGCGGATGAGGACGGGAAGACACTGGGTTAACTCGCACCTGCACATTCCCGTTCTCCTGTCGCTTCTGGGAATGATTTTGATCTCAATTTCCGGATGGTTGGGTGGCGAACTTGCGTACAAACATGGCGTAGGCGTTGCCCCTCAGCATGATTCACCTGAAGAAGAAGCGGCAAAGGTGCGATTTCCTTAAAAGAAAACTTCACCCTGCCGGCTGTTCTCCTTTGGCGCCGCTGATCTCATAGGTGATGTGCAAGCGGAGCACGCCATCCTGCGCCTCGGCGCGCACGTCTTTTACCTGGGCCTTGACCGCCCCATTGCTTCCCTTCACCGGGATCATCAACTGAAGTTGTGATGGGCGCAAAAGCTCAAGCGGATTCACCCGGCTGTCGATTGCGTTTCGCACAAACACGGTGACGAAGTTGTTTGCAATCGGAGCTACCCCTTCGAGGTTGACCCCCTCAACAACCACTCGGCCAAAAAGAGTCTGTGACGGTTGATCAAAGGAGAGTTGGATGCTCGTCTGCGCCCATCCTTTGAACTGCATGCAGTTTCCCATCAAGCTGTAGCTGCCGCTGAAAACAAGTGGAGCGGAAATCGTTCCACCGGAAAACTTTACTTGAGTCCTGGTGTTGCTGCCCTCCGCAGCCAGGGTCACGCTGTTTGCGCAACCTCCCTGGAAAGCAGCGCGTTCGATAGTTGCCACCTCCGGGTGAGAAGTAGTCGAAGACAGATTGAATGTAGGCGGACCCAGGTCACGAAAAACCGAGCCCAGCACCTGGTCCAGAAAACCCTCGCTGAGGGAAACCATAACTGTGCTTGCCGGGTTGGCGCCGGGGGCCGGAGCTTCAACCCTCGTGCCCGGAATTGCCTTCGCTCGAGGGATGCCGAGAAAAAAGATTGCTGCAGCGCCACCAATGATGAGCCCCAGCAGAAGAATCAGAAGGTATCTCATTTGTGTTAATTAGTGACTGGCTTGTGGCGAGGGCGAAAGTGCCGGTGACGCAGCGGTGGTTGCGGCCGCCGAATTCATATTACTAAGCAATGCTTTGACTAAAGCCGCAACTGTGTTGGTCAACGCATCGATCTGTGCTCGAACCTGTTCGGGTGGGACCTTGCTGAGTCCGGTGGGAACCTGGAACAGCGAATCGTCGACCGTGGTGGTGATGTCGCGCATCTCGGCAACGATCTTTGCTCCCTTTACGCCTTGTACGTTGCCGCTCGCTTCCGTGTATAACTCGGCCCTTAACGGCAACCCGGTTTCCTTATCAACAAAAACAAAAGCCTCCGTATTCACCTGACCAGCCGAGGTTGAGGTGTTGGTAGTTGTCGCATAGCGATACTTGTCAGCCGTGCGGCCGTTTAAAGTGTCGTCGCCAACTCGCTCAACGCCTTTCAGTCTCTCGATATAAGAGACGACCTGTCCGGGCGTCATCAACTTCTGCAACTGAAAGCCGGTGGCTTCCGGGGTCAACTCGGCATACTGTTTCCGGGCAGGAGCGATCACAATATGTTTGCCGCCCTGCTCTAGGTAGATCAGATCGGAACCGTCAGGCAGCTTGAATGAAACGCGCCGGTCAGCGCCATTGCGCGCCACTTCAGCAGACAGGGTGGGAATGCCGACTGTCTTTTGTCCACCTTCAGTCTCGGCGCTGAAGACCAGGGTGGCGCGATATTTCTCCGGCTCACGCGTAGGAATTACCGAAGACGGTGATGGTGACAGATTCGCATTCGCGTTTACCGGAGAGGTATTGGCATTTGCCGTCACATTCGTGTTTGCATTGGTATCGGTTTTCTGACAGGCGGTGGCTGCGAGCAGACCAGTGGTCAAAAGCAAAATCAATAAGGGCGTTTTCATGTCAGCAGTTTTCATAGGTTCTCCGAAGAACTCGAGCTTCGCAGCTCAGTTATTAAAAGGGGGCTTTACTGAAGGGGAACCGTAGGATATCACGGGCGGTCGGCGTTTGTAACGCACCCATTGACTTGGAACCCGGTTTTGGAATAGAAGCGCATTGCTCTTTCAATCCCCCTTCCGTATGAGTGTGGCCCATGAAACAGATTCCCGTTCTTCTTGTTCTCGGATTTGCCCTATCGTTTTGCAACTTGAGCAACAAACTAAAGACCTCAACCAACTCTTCGGAACCGGGTAAGACGGCCTCGGGCGATAGCGGCAAGGTTGAGCGAGCCAACCCCACTGCGGCCCAGACAGAGGCGCTCGCCGGTGGTCAGACTATCAAATGGGATCAGCAGGGAATGTCATGGACCGCGCCGGCCAAGTGGATGGAAGCCGATAAAGAATCGAAAATGCTGGTTTGGCGTTCTCCGGGCTCTTCGGATGCAGCTTCCTTGATCGTCAATATTTCGCCGATGGATGAAAGCTTTCCGACAGATGTCAGCATCCAGGCGTTTTACGATGGCGCCAGGACTCGATCAAAGAATGGCGAGGTCGATGAACTGAAATGGGTGGAGATTGATGGTTTGAAAGGCGTTCAGTTTCGTGAGGCGAATCCTGAAAAGCCGGACGGCATCAGACGACTACAATGGATGGCCTACCGAAAGTATGCCGGACAGGTGCAACTGGTAAATCTTATTCTCTCAAGCAGCGGCAGCGGTTTTCCCAAACATCAGGACGAGATGTACGGAGTTCTCTATTCGATGAAGATTGTGCACTAAGACGACTTCTGGTAGCGCAAACTGTTAGGTCCTCGTAACGCAAACTGTTAGTTTGCGGGTTGGTTGGTTGACACTTAGCTTGAGTGAAACCCAGCCTAACAGTTTGCGTTACATCACTGCGTAACTGTGAATTTCGCTGACGGCGCGAGTGTCTGACCCGACACCTTATCCCGGATGCGAATGGCTAACTCATACTCTCCCACAACCAGGTGTTGGGTATCTATCAGCCGGGCCAGGGTCAGACGTTGACCGGAATCGCTCATGCCGCGCCAATCTTCCGCCTGTTTACCTATCTCCTTGCCATCCTTCGATAGGACATAGTCAACGTCAACTGACGGTCGCAGCGTCGTCTGATCGACTCCGGCATTGTAAACCTGAAGATAAACGCCTACGGGTTGACCGCGACGATAGATCCCCGCGACGTTTGGAATTACTTTCTGCTGCCCGATGACAAATTGTCCTACTGCAGGTTGATCAACCAGACTCTCCAGTTTCGCAGCCAGCACCAGCGTTGATGTCGAAAGCTTCTGCGCGTCATACTTCGGAACAGTGAAACCCTGGTGCCGTACGCCAGTAGCTCCTGAGGTTACATCGCGGACAATCACGTCCACCTTGTAAGTTCCTGGGGTTAGAGCCACAGCTTTCTGATACGCAGACTTGCGGTCTTTAGCCTCGGTCAGTTCTGCGGTTGTGGCGGTCGTAATTACGGGATCTTCAAACACACCTGAACGTCGACCAGCCACCGAAGTAATTCTTCCAAAAATATTAATTCGCGCCTGCTGCAAGCCCCCGCTGTCAGAGAAAGTCAACTCCTTGTTTTCGGTTTGGATCGTAAACGCAGTGATCACACGTTCATCTGATTGCCGGAAAAAGTCTATGCGAAGATCGAAGTTGAGTGGATTCTCTTCAATGACGCCGGTGTTAACAGCCGACTGCAGATCGCTAAACTTCACTTGAGGCGGGCGGCTAAGATTAGCCAGCAGTTGCAGTCGCGAAAACGGGCTGTCCTGTTCACGTTGATAACCAGTCGTTCCCGTTCCACCCAATCCGGTGATTCTGTCGCCCTTGTCTGAAAGTCCCAGTTGCTCTGAAAGCGTGAGTCCCGCCCCGGGGACCATTAAGAGCGCGTCTTTCTCGTTTGCGTTGCGTGCGAGGCGATACTCACCGCTGCCGGTGGGATCCACAAACTCGATCTCAATCCCGGAACCTACCCCGGGCAAATAACGATAGAACCAGGTTTCAAACGGATAGGTCGTCGTTGAGCCACCACCTTCGTAGGAAGGACGATCGTATGAACCGCCCATCGGGTGCGTTTCCTGCCCGTCGGGCTTTCCGTACATGATCCAGATTCGACCGCGATCTGTTTTCCAGCCCGGTATTCCCGAGGCGAAATGCTCATTGGCGTAGGCAATGCGCTCGTAATATTCCTCTTTGAACTCGTTTTCATCAGTATCCGGATCCGGATCGCGACGGCGCCAAAACTCTTCAATGAACCTTTCGCGTTCATCATCGGTTGCCAGTTTCTTGAAAGCCTTTCGCTCTTCATCCGTGATTATGTAAGTGACGTCCTTTTCCAACCAGTCTTTGTAGGCCTTCTTTAATTCCGGCTTGACGTTGCGGGGCTTGTCCATCGGATCCTGGGATTGCGCGGGGTCTTGCGCAAAACCCAGAAAGCTGGCACCGGTCAGGACAAAGGTAAAAATCGCCAGGCGAAAAGCGGCTTTCTGGTAAGACATAACTAAACTCCTACAGACTTTATGGGACTTGAGATAGTACGGTAACAGGTCAGGACCTGATCGGAAACAACGGATTCTAAGGTTTCGTCACGAACACAGTCAAGATGCCGGAAATGCCGGTGCTAGTTGCCTTTTTAGCAGCCGAATCACACCCGGAAACGGTAGCGACCGGGTACTGTTTAGCGGCACATGCCCACCTCTCTACAACCATACCCAGTCGCTACTTCTCCTGGTTCTGATTCGGATAAATTGATCAAGCCGTGGTCCTTGGCCGGCTAAATATCCAGGCTACAAATATCGATACTACATAAAGAACAATCATCGGCGCCGCAAACAACAGCATGTTAGGAATATCGTTGGTGGGAGAAAGGACGGCAGCGGCAATTAGAATAACGATCAGAGCGGTTTTCCAGATCCGAACCAAAAACCTCGCCGTTATCAGCCCGATCCGAGCCAGGACATAAGTAATTGCGGGCATCTGAAAAACCACACCCATGCCCAGCATCACAATGATAATGAAATCAAAGTAGTCGTCCGCCTTCAATAGCAGCCTGAAATCCGAACCTAACCCCAGCAAATACTTCGCGGCCGGCGGGAAAATCACTTTGTAGGCGAACATCGCGCCGAGCACAAACGAGATTGACGAGAGCGCGATGAAGGGCGTGACGTAAGCGCGCTCGTGAGGATACAGGCCCGGCGCTACAAAGGCCCAGATTTGCCACAACAGGAAAGGCACCGACAGGCAGATAGCGGCATACAGCGAAACCTTGACGTAAAGTGAAAATGGTTCAATCGCACTGGTGACTATTAACTTGTCAGTAATCCCCGAATAGGCCTCCGGCAAAGCTGAGAAATCCACGGGAAGGCGGACGCCTTTAGGAATAACAGTGTTGCCGGCGTACAACGGTTCGTCAGTAAACAGTCCCAACTTACTCTGGCCGTCTTTTGCAACCCGGGCTATGACCGAAGTGCCGACAGGAATTAAGCTGGTTCCCAGCTTTGTCTCTTCAGAAAAAACGTAACGCCCGAGATCGTTCTCCTTCAGCGAACTCATTGACAGGATCTGCTCGTTGCCGGTCAATCCATTAATCGGCACCTGTCGTCTTTGTGCTTCGGCAAGAGCCTGCTCGACGGGCACAGCCAGGAACCTGTAAATGCGATCCGAAACAAACCAGCAAAGTGTCGCCGCCAGGAATACAAACAAGACCGAGCGCATCAGACGGCTTCGCAGCTCGTCCAGATGCTCCAGAAAGGACATCTGGCCGCCGAGTTCTTCTTCCCTGCCCTTACCCGAGGCGAGTGGTCTTAGAAACGTTGACATTAAGTTTGTCGTTTCGATTTAACTAACTTCATAACCAATCGCGCTTGCGCAAGGTTTCGGTTCCCTCGGCCGCGAAATCATTACTCTCGGGAGAATGAGACGCATCCACTTCAACAGGTTGTCGAGGTATGCCCTGGTCGGCAGCTACTGGCTCGAGTGGTGGCTGTTGTAGTGTCTCGCCCGAGTTCTCCTGGTTGGATATCGAATTCTCATCAGGAAGGGTTGCCGAGCTGGAGACCATTGCCGGACTGTTGAGTTCTTCGAGACTCACCTCTCGCTCCCACGTGCGTTTGAAGTCTTCGGAAGCCTTGCGAAATTCCGCAACATTCTTGCCCAGAGTGCGGCTAATTTGAGGCAGCTTGCGCGGACCAAAAAACACCAGCGCCATCACCAGTATAAATAACAGCTCTGTACTTCCAAGCGACTCTAGAATCAGGAAAACCACTGTTTCAAAATACCCTTCAACTCAACATCCGAAGAGGCTTTCGCCAGGAGACTGATTGTAACCTGTGGCCTGACAAACCAGAAGTTACGACCAGCCCGGATCGTTGATCAGTTTGAAGCCGCGCGAGGGAATGGCTGCTTGACACTGCCTTAACGTCTCCCGCAACCTTTTAGCGGATGACATGAGAACGGAAGATGAAAGTCGCATTGCTGATTAGTAAGGCGCTAAATGGCAGATTCAACCGATCGGGACACTTCGTCACTCGCCTCGGCAGGATTCCTCCAGCAATTGGCTGAGGTTGCCGAGAAGGTGTCAGCGACGACCAGGAAGCTCGAGAAAGCTGCGCTGGTGGGAGATTATCTCACCAACCTTGACGACGCAGATCTCGGTCGCGCGGCCCGTTACTTTGCCGGCCATCAATTCGCTTCAAATGACGCCCGGACCACGAATGTTGGCGGGAGCATCATTACGGCAGCTTTGAGTGAAGCTACCGGTTTGAGTAACGACGAGCTTTATCCGATCTACGTGCGCCTGGGGGATGCCGGAGAAACTGCGCACGAAGCAGTTACCAGGGCCAGGCGCTATCACGAACCAACCATAACTCTGGCGGAAACAGAATCAATCATCACCCGGCTGAGCGAAACCAGAGGAATCAAAAACAAGACTCGCTTGTTAGTCGTAGTGCTGGACCATGCCACACCGCTTGAAGCAAAGTACCTTATCAAGTTGCTGGCGGGAGATCTGCGAATCGGTCTCAGAGAAAGTCTGGTCGAAGACGCAATCGCTCGCGCTTTTGGACGACCTCTATCACAGGTGTCCAAAGTGAACATGCTGTTAGGCGATATCGGAGAGACAGCAATACGCGCGCGGGCAAACGATTTGCAGGCCGTCAACATGCGCCTGTTCCATCCGATCAAGTTTATGCTGGCAACGCCCGCTGCCGATCTTGCAGACATTGCGCGGACAATGCCCGGCGAATTTTTTGTCGAAGATAAGTTTGACGGGATTCGCGCGCAGGCACATACCAAAGAGGGGCGCGTGGCAATCTACTCCCGCACCATGGATGAAATAACGCATCGTTTTCCAGAACTCGTTTCACCCCTTAATGATCTGGGAGTTGATGCTGTTATCGATGGTGAGATTGTGCCGGCTCACGGTGAACGCATTCTTCCTTTTAGCGAGCTGCAGAAACGCCTGGGGCGAAAAACAATCGGCGCAAACCTGCTGAGCGAAGTTCCAGTCGTATTTGTAGCCTACGATCTTTTGTACGCGCGCGGGGAAGTCTTGACAGATAATCCGCTTGCAGAGCGTCGAGAAATTCTGGAGCAGATCATTCCACTGGAGGGTACGGTGCGTGTGTCTTTCGCCAAACGATTCCACGATGTTGCCGCTCTCGATGACGAATTCGACATGGCCCGAGCTCGGGGGAACGAAGGGTTGATGGTCAAAAGCCCGGCTTCTTTTTACAAACCCGGAAGGCGCGGGCGCGAATGGATGAAAGTAAAGCGGGCGATTGCAACGCTGGACGTGGTTGTCACCGCAGTGGAAGTGGGCCACGGGAAGCGAAGGAACCTGCTCTCTGATTACACGTTCGCCGTCCGCAGATCGGAAGAAAACGACGAACTGCTGAACATTGGCAAGGCCTACTCGGGCCTGACGGACGCTGAGTTAACTGAAATGACCGAGTGGTTTACCCGGCACACAATTCAGGAATTTGCCCACGGCAGAGTTCGGCTGGTCGAACCCACCGTCGTGATTGAAGTCACGTTTGACAGAGTTCAGGAATCCAAAAGGCACAAGAGCGGTTATGCCCTTAGATTCCCCAGAATTCTTCGCTTAAGGCCGGACAAGAAACCAAATGAGGCCGATACGCTAAAGACGGTTCAGAGGCTTGTCGCCGCCAATACAAACTAGACTTTTGAGGAAAATTCGCCAAACGACAACGGGTTCGAGCCTCTGCGGCCCGAACCCGTTTCTTTACCTAACCCAGCCCGGAAGCTCCAATGCCCGCGAATACGGCGATACGAATCGCCAAGTCATCTGTAACCCACACCGCACGAACCAGTGGTTGTAGATTCAAAGTGGAGCTTGTTCGGTATTAGAACATCAGCCCGCGACCCCCAGCCTGACGGAAAAACCAACTGCAAGGTACCTAGCGAGGACCGTAAAAGCTGCCCTCTGATTCTCTTGCAAGGATGGGGTTTTCTCCATTGGCTCTTGCCTTCTCGTGCAATATGAGGGTAGCATGCGCCGTGTCACGGCCCTTGCGGGCGACGATGCACGCCCCTGGCATTCGTCACACAATGCTTAAGGCATGGCGTGACAACCACCGCAGGTTTGACATCTTACTTCTTGGTACAAGTCTCTTGTATCCTAGAAAATCGAGGAAAAAACCCAAAGAATACCCTCGACGCTTGTGGTACTCAGATCGCCCAGTACGGAAGATGGTGCCGGCTCCACGGTAGTGCTTGTCTCAGGTGGAGGTGGAGGCGGAGGCGGCGTGCAGCCGGGCGTAAGCATTTCGCCTGCAGATGCAGGAATGCTGAGCGCCAGCGCAAGTATTGCCGCTGTGCAGATCGCTTTGAGGGTTTTCATAGGATTTTCTCCAAATCAGTTTTTCGGGTTGGTAAAGGCAGTTAAGCACACTATGATAGGAGCCAACTGCAAGGTGTTCTGACGAGGCGCATCATAGCTACCTCTGAGGTTCCATGCAAGGTTCCTTGCATAAAAAACGAAAGGATGCCTCACATGAAAATAGATTTAGCGGTTTCACACCGACAAAGCGGCGTCACCTCCAGCCTTACCGAACGGGCGCGGTTAGTATGCGCGCGAGCAAAAGAGCTTGAAGAAGCAGGTGAATTTGAAGAGGCGAGAGACGCGATCAGCGAATTCTGGCAGCGCGTGGGTGAGCGGCCGCAGGTCGAGGGGCTGGACAGAATCGGACGCGCGGAAGTGTTACTGCGAGCGGGTGCGCTGTCAGGATGGATTGGCAGTGCCCGGCAACTTTCAGGCGCGCAGGAGATCGCGAAGGACTTAATCTCAGAGAGCGGCGGAGTTTTTGACGAACTTGGATTGGTTGAGAGAGTCGCTGAGGCTCGCATTGACCTGGCGATCTGTTACTGGCGCGAAGGAGCGTTTGATGAGGCGCGCATATCTCTCGACGATGCGCTGATGCGATTAGGCGATCTCGACAGCGAGCAAAGGCTCCGCGCTTTTCTGAACAAAGCACTGGTCGAAACCGCTTCCAAGCAATACAGGGAGGCGCTCCAATTGCTTCGAGAGGCTGCTCCGCTGTTTGAGGCGAGTCACAACCATGCACTCAAGGGTAAGTTCTCCAACGTGTATGCCGTGGTACTGCAGAATCGGGGCTTCACAGAGCACCGAGGCGATTATATTGATCAAGCCCTAATAGAGTTTTCAGCGTCGAGCTTCCATTTTGAGCAAGCGAGCCATAAGCGCTTCCAGGGACGGGTGGAGAATAACCTTGGGTTTTTGTACACCTACCTGAAAAGATTTACTGAAGCTCACGATCATCTGGAGCGTGCCCGTTCGATCTTTGAAAACTTCAAGGACAAGGGAAGTGTGGCGGAAGTAGATGATTCGCGCGCTCGCGCCTTCATCGCCCAAGGGCAGTTTGCGAAAGCGGAGACGCTGGCCCGCGCTTCAGTCCGAGTACTCGAAGAAGGCGATGAGTTGTCGTTATTAGCCGAGGCTCTGACAACACACGGCACCGCCCTTGCTCGTCTGGGTAATTACTCAAGGGCTCGCGCTACCCTGGAAAAAGCTATCAGAACAGCCCACAACGCAGGCAATCAAGAGAGTGGCGGCGTTGCGGCGCTGGCGATCGTTGAAGAGCTGGCAAAACAACTTCCGGTCACCGATCTGCGCGCTTACTATCGGATGGCTGAATCGGAATTAATGGATTCCCAACGTGCAGAAGTTCAAAATCGTCTGGGTAAATGTGCGCGTCTGATTCTCGCAATCGAGTCGGTTCCCGACTCAGGCCACGGCAGTGTTGTCGAACGGTCGAGTGTCAGTGAAGCAACCGTCTCCCAACCAGTTCACGACCTGGCTGGCCCATCAAGTTCTCCAGAGCACGTCTCGCTTGAAGAACAGGTTCTTCATTATGAGGGCAACTTAATCAGGCAAGCGCTCGAGGCTTCTGAGGGAAGTGTCACCCGCGCTGCTCGAATGCTGGGCGTCACTCACCAGGGCCTGGCCTTTATCTTGAATGGACGACATAAGAGTTTGCTAACCGCACGCAAACCGGTGAAACGTCGCCGGCGAAGCATCATCCGTTTTCATTAAGAGTCGAGCCGAACGGCTAAGCCAATACCCGCTTGTTTTTCTCGCTCCGACAGTTGGGCCACCACGGGGCAACGCGGTTGCGCCGTCTGTGCTCTAACTGTGTCTTGAAAGATCATTTTCTCGTTCCAAATCGTAAAATCTTATGAATAAAGCCACCATCGTTTTAACAGTTCTTCTTGTGCTCTTCATCGGGAGCGTTTCCGCCCAGAAGTCTCGCGGGGGACGCTCAAGCCGCTCGCCAGCCGCAAAGACCGCAACGCCGCCCGCTCCTGAACCGACACCCACTCCGGCCGCCGTCGAGACGCCTGCGGCTCCAAAGGCGCCCATTTTGTTGGCGACTGTGAACGGGCAAAACGTAACGAGTGCGGACATCGATCCGCGAGCCCGGGAAGAACTTGATGCCCTGGATGGAAAAATTGCGGACACCAGGATCCAGATCCTTGAGTTGGAAATCAATAGCCTGCTGCTTGATATCGAAGCCGGGAAGCGGAAGATGAGCCCGCAACAGTTGTATGAAGTTGAGGTTGTCAAAAAAATAACCGAACCAACTACTGCGGAAATCTCAAAGTTCATCGAGGACAATCGCAATCAACTCGTCCAAAGTGATGCTGACACAATGCAGAAGCTGGTTGCTTCATATTTGAGGGGTGGGCGAGAAACAGCGTTATCCGACGAATTTGTTAAGCGCCTTCGAACTTCGAATGTGGTAACAAGGGGCGCAGATGTCAACGCTGCTAATCTTTCCCCGGGAGCCGTGCTGGCCACGGTCGCAGGACGGACAATTACTGCGGGAACCATAAATGAAAGGCTCAAGCCAATCATTTATCAACTGCGGCTCAATGCGTATCAGATTGCTAAACCCGCGCTCGATCTGGCGATCAATGATTTGCTTCTGCTTGCTGAATCAAAGACTCGGAACGTTCCTCCGGAAGATATAGTGCGTAAGGAAATAACCGAAAAGACAACACCGCCGTCCGAGGCGGAGATCGAAAAGTTTTATAATGAGAATAAGACTGGCCTCAAAGCCGAGCTGGCCACTATTCACAACCAGATTGCCACGTACTTGCAGGAGCAAAATCGTCAGAAGTTGGAGCAGGGACTCTCCGACAGGCTTCGAAAGGGAGCCGACATCCGCGTGCTAATCGCGGAGCCGGAAGTACCCGTCCAGGCCATAAGCGTCGACGACGATCCCGTTCGAGGCGATGCGAATGCGGCGGTCACTATAGTTGAATTTACGGATTTCCAATGTCCTTCTTGCGCAGCCATGAGCCCTGTACTGGACGAGGTGCTTAAGACTTATGGAAACAAAGTCAGGCTGGTCGTACGAGACTTTCCGCTGGCGATGCATGCGAATGCTCGCAAGGCTGCAGAGGCCGCGAATGCGGCGAACGCTCAGGGAAAGTTTTTCGAATACGCTGCCCTGCTCTTCAAGCGTCAGGACGCGCTGGACGTTCCCTCATTGAAAAAATATGCGAGCGAACTTGGACTGGACCGTGCCCGCTTCGACGCGGCGCTTGATAGCGGGAAATACGCTGCTGAGATCAAGCATGATATGGACGATGGTCAGATCTATGGTGTTGGAAGTACTCCCACTATCTTTGTCAATGGGAGAATGCTGAGAACCTTGAGTAGTGAAGGGTTGCGAGCCGCTATCGATCAGGCGCTCTCGCAGGCCAAGTAAGGCAGGAGAAAGCAGAAAGCAGAAGGCAGAAAGCAGAAAGCAGAAAGCAGAAAGCAGAAAGCAGAAAGCAGAAATACGAAGAAGCATCGAATGTTGTTCGCCGCCTCTTCTTTTTTGTCAGGAAACCAATATTGCTCCGTGGGGATCCTGCTTTCTGCCTTCTGCCTTCTGCCTTCTGCTTTCTGCTTTCTCCTGCTTTCTGCTACTGCGTCGCCTTCTTGTGAGTCAACACATTGCACGCGTCGGCCGCGCTGGTTGGATCGATAGCCACACCACCTTCGTCGATGTGACGAATGATGCCCTCTTTATCGATCACGAAAGTTGCGCGATTGCCAAAGCCGCGCTCTTCATTGAAGATACCGTAGTCCTTCACCACACTGCGTTTGGCGAAGTCGCTAAGTATCGGAAACGTCACACCAATCTGTTTGGCAAACTCACGGTTAGCTGGAACGCTGTCCACGCTGAGACCGAAAACCTGCGTGTCGGTTGCTTCAAATTTGGCGATATCAGCCTGATACGCCTTCATTTCCTTCGTTCAACCACCGGTGAACGCGAGCACATAAGCGGCGAGCACAACGTTTTTCTTGCCTTTGAAGTCGCTCAGCTTGTAAGTCTTGCCATCCGTTGCAGGCAGAGTAAAGTCGGGCGCCGGCTGGCCAACCTTCAAGTGCGTCTTCGAGGGCGCGGGCTGCTGGGCAAAAGCAGTGACCGCGAGGATCGTTAGAACCACAAATACGAACAACGATTGTCTGATCATTTTATCAACTCCTTTCAAACTTCCGCGGCCATCCCTGGGCCAACTGAACCCGCCGCGCGGGTTTAAAGACTTCAGAGCGAGTGACCGCTAAGTAATCTTCCGTCCAGTACCGACAAACTACCGACAAACAGCTGGCATACAAAATTGCGGGAAGCATAGACCTTAGAGCCAGTCGGAGCAAGTTCTAGTACAATTAGATGCTGGTTCAGTTTGATAGATGGGCAGATTGACTACTGGAGTTCGACTATCACATTTACAGAGAGGCTCAAACCGCATCACCACCTTACTACCATTAGCTAACAAAGAAATGCACAAAGGAAATCGATAGATATGGTCTCGCTCAAACCCGAACGCCTGAAACGGTATAAAGACGTCACGTTGTTGCTGGTGAAATACGGGCGCTCCGACCTGGTCAAACAGGCCGGCCTGGAAGACAGCCTTGAGCTTGACGAACACGCTCTCGCAGAAACAAGGCCCGAGGCAGAAGAGCTAGCTGCTGACCTTGAGAAACTCGGTCCCACCTTCATCAAGCTGGGCCAGCTGCTTTCGACGCGTGCCGATCTTTTGCCGGCGCCTTACCTCGAAGCACTATCACGCTTACAGGATCACATCGAGCCGTTTCCGTTCGAGGAAGTTGATCGAATAGTGTCAGGGGAGCTCGGCGTGCGTCTTTCAAAAGCGTTCGCTGACTTCGATCCCAATCCACTTGCCGCTGCTTCACTGGCCCAGGTGCATCTGGCGCATATGCGCGATGGCCGCACGGTAGTGGTCAAAGTACAACGCCCCAATATCCGTGAACAGATCGTCGAGGACCTGGAGACGTTGCACGAGATAGCCCAGTTCCTGGATGCGCATACGGAGGTGGGAAAGCGTTATGAGTTTGAAAACATGCTTCAAGGTTTGCGGCGCAGTCTGTTGCGCGAAATGGATTTCAAGCTGGAAGCAAACAATCTCATCACCTTCGCAGAAAACCTCCGGGAGTTTGAGAAAATAATAATTCCAGAACCAGTCGACGCTTTTTGTACCTCACGCGTCCTGACAATGGAATACATACCCGGCAAGAAAATTACTGAGCTGAGCCCGCTGCGCTTAATGGAGATTGATGGTCCCGGACTCGCTCGGGAACTCTTCCGTGCTTACTTAAAACAAATACTGATCGACGGTTTTGTGCACGCCGATCCACATCCCGGCAATGTCTTCCTCACGGAGGACAATCTGATAGCGCTGATTGACCTGGGGATGGTCACGCGGCTGCTGCCGGGTTTTCGCGACAACGTGCTGCGCCTGCTCCTGGCTATCAGCGAGGGGCGAGGTGAAGAAGCGGCCGAAGTCACCATCAAAATGGGAGAGCCCAGGACTGGTTTCAATAAGACTGAATTCACCAAACGAGTAGCCGAACTCGTCGCCGAACATGCGGATGCGAATCTCAGCCGGCTCAACTCAGGCCAGGTGGTGCTGGAAATAACGAAGATCTCAGCGGACTGTTGGTTTCGTCTTCCGTCTGAATTCACAATGATCGCCAAATCTCTGTTAAATCTCGACCGCGTGGTGTTTACGCTGGATCCCAGCTTTGAGCCAAGCACAATTATCCGTCAACGCGCCATGGAGATTCTTCAGCGCACGTTGTTACAGAGCGTGACGCCGGCAAACCTGATTGGGAGCGCGGTTGAAGTCAAAGAATTTGTGGAAAAACTTCCCAGCCGGGTTAATAAAATTCTGGATATGGTGGGAAACAATGAACTCAAACTCGACGTGGATACTATCGATGAAAAGGTAGTTGTCGAGGGGCTGCAG
>Ga0070697_100001103_pt1 | contig 20404 bp, 18 predicted proteins | sample KBSK1501metaG_FD_65475 | JGI IMG/M metagenome (GOLD analysis project Ga0070697, IMG submission 65475) | Corn, switchgrass and miscanthus rhizosphere microbial communities from Kellogg Biological Station, Michigan, USA - KBS K1-50-1 metaG | ecosystem: Host-associated > Plants > Roots >... | reverse complement strand
ATTCCCGCACCGGGCGCTTGGCGAGAGGGTGCGCGCTGGCGTGGCGCCCGAGCCACTGCTGCTCGCCTGCGTCGCCGGGGCCGAACGCCTCGGCGCGGGTGGGCCCGCGGCGCCGCTGCTCCGCATCACCCTGCTGCGGCGGCTCGCCTCCAGCCTGGCCGCCTTTCGCTCGAGCCTGGCGCGGCACGAGGCCTTTCTCGATCTGGCGCTCGCGGCCGCACACGAGGGTCGCACTCTCAACGCCCGGGATTTCTCCCGCTTCTGTGCCGTCGGTGACCCGGGCGACGCGCAGCTCGCCCTCTTCCCCATCCTGCTGGAGGCAGGCGCGGGGTCCGCCCGACCGGAGGACCTCGCGGTGACCCGGGAGCTACGCGCAATCGCGCACGCCCGGGAGGACCCCAAGGTGGACGCGCTCGCGGCGCTGCTCGGCCAGCGCGCCGGCAAGACCATCGTGTTCGTCGAGGCAGCCGCCACGGTGCGACATCTGCTCCGGTGTCTGCGGGGACGGCGCGTCGCCGGTATCGTTGGCGAGACGGCGCTGTTCGCGGGAGGCCCCGGCGGCCGCGGGGAGGCGCTCAGGGCATTCGCACCGCTCGCGCAAGGCGCCGGCCCACCGCCCGCCGCGCTCGAGACCGACGTGCTGATCGCCACCGATCTGCTGTCGGAGGGGCTGAACCTGCAGGACGCCGCGCGCGTGATTCACTACGACCTGCCGTGGAGCCCGGCGCGGCTCGCTCAGCGGGTGGGCCGCATCGACCGGCTCGGCTCGCCGCACGGCCGCATCGAGACGGTCACGTTCCTGCCCCACCCCGCGATCGAGCGCGCGCTCGCCATGGAGCGCCGCCTCGCAGCGAAACTGGCCGCCCAGCAGGCGGCCGGCGCGGCGCAGGTCGAATCGCCGTCCGGGCAGGTGCTCGGAGCCGCGGGGCTCGACTGGTGCGACCGCCTCCAGTCGCTCGCGGCACAGGGCGAGCCGCCCGCCCCGGGAGGAGCCTGCGCCGCGGTGAGGGGACACGAGCCCGCTATGGTAGTGGTCGTTCGGATCGGAGCGCTCGTCGAGGCGCTGGTCGTGGTGGGCGAAGCGACGGTCGCCGATCCCCTGCGAGCGACCCTCCTGCTCGAGGCCGCAGCGTCAGGTCCGGCTGCCCCGCTCGACCGACAGGCGATCCAAGCGGCAATCCTCCAGGTGGCGCCGCTGGTTCGCACCCGGCTCGCCGCGGTGGGTACCGCCCGCTGGCGCGCCGGCGATCGCGATCGGCTCGCGCGCCGCCTCATCCCTTGGGTGCTCGCCGCCGGCCGCCGCGCGGCGCGGAGGCGCGACGCCCCGGCGCTGGCGCGGCTCGACGGGCTCGTCTCACGGCTCGCGCTGGGAATGACGGCCGGGGAGGAGCAACTGCTCGAGGAGCTGCTGAGACGCCGCACGGCGCTCGCGATCGCTGACGTCCTCGCCTGGCACGAGCGGCTGCCGCCCACGCGCGAACCGCCCGAGGCGCCAAGCGTGGAGCTCGTCGCCGCGCTCGTGATCGGGCCCGCCGCACCGTGCCCGCCGTCAGCCGTCGCCGAGCAGTAGCTCCTCGAGGTCGATCTCACGCTGCACGCGTCTCATCACGGCGTCGCTGATCGTGCCGTCATCGCGCAGGCGCAGCAGCTCCCGCCGCTCCACGAGGAGCAGCTCACGCGCCAGCCGGCGGTCGGCAACCGAGATCGTTTCTTCACCGCCGTCCGCGACGCCCTTGGCTTGGCCGTGCAGCCGGCGGGTGCGGTGGCGGTAGCGGTCGCGCGTGTGGGCCAGCGTCTCCGGATGCATCCATTGCGCCGTAGCCAGCTCCTCGAGCCGCGCGAGGGCGGCCTTCGAGGCACGGAGCCGGGCCGCGATCTCCTCGCGCCGCTCCTCTTCGCCCGTCTCCCGCACCTCCAGCCACCGCAACAGCGGCGCGAGCGTGAACCCCTGGCCCAGCAGGGTCACGAGGATGACGGCGAACGTGATCGCGATGATCAGGTCGCGGCCGGGGAACGGAGCACCGGCCGCCGTCATCGTGGGGATGGCCGCGGCCAGCACCAGCGAGGCCCCACCGCGCAGCCCCGCCCAGCAGACCACCGTGACGAACTGCCAGCGGGGACGCGGCTCGTGTCGCTGCACCTGCGGGCTCAGGCGCCGGAAGTAGGCCGCCGGGAACACCCACACGAACCGCGCCACGATCACCGCAAGACTCACCAGGACGGCTCCCCGCGCCAACTCCCGCGCGACCGCACCACCCAGGCTTCCGAGGATGGGACGCAGCGACAGGCCCATCACGATGAAGATGAGCCCCTCGAGCACGAACACGACCACGTCCCACATCGCGAAGCTCTGCACGCGCGTGTCCGCCGCCACGAAGCGGGGTCCCACGCGCCCCAGGTACAGCCCCGTGGCCACGACCGCCAGGATGCCCGACACGCCGAGGTGCTCGGCTGGCAGAAAGGCGGCGTAGCCGGTCAGGAGCGAAATCGTGTTCTCGACTTCGGGGTCGTGGATGCGGCGGCGCACCGCGCCGAGCAGCCATCCCACGGCGAGCCCGACCGCGATCCCGCCCGCGCCCACCATCAGGAACCGAGGACCCGCGTGGACCAACGAGAATGTCCCCGTCACGGCAGCCGCGACCGCCAGGCGGTATGCGACGATCGCCGCCGCGTCGTTCAGCATGCTCTCGCCCTCGAGGATCGTCACGAGTTGCCGCGGCACCGGCAGGCGCCTGAGGAACGCGGTCGCCGCGGCGACATCCGGCGGCGAGACGACGGCGCCGAGCACGAACGCCGCCGCCCACGGGAGTTCGGGGATCGCGAGGTGCGCCACCCAAGCGACCACGGCGGTCACGAACAGCACGTGTCCCACTCCCAGCGACAGGATCGGCCGCAGGTTGGCGCGCACGTCGCGGTACGACGCCAGCAACGACGCGCGGTACAGGAGCGGCGGGATGAACACGAGGAACACGAGCTGCGGGTCGAACCCGACCGTCGGCAGGCCGGGCACGAGGGCGACGAGCAGCCCGCCCCCGACGAGCAGGGCGGGGGTCGGGACGTCCAGCCGGCGCGCCAGCAGCGCGAGGAAGGCGACGCCGACCAGGAGCGCGAGGACGGTCTCGAATCCGTGCATAGGGTTGCTACCGACGATCGCAGACTAGTGGGGTGTAACGGTGCACCAAGCCGGGAGGCGGCACAACGGTGCCGCCCCGATCGTCCGGCACGCCCTTAGTTGATGGTTACGAACAGGTCGTACTGACCATCTTCAGGCTCGTGGCCTCAATGTGCCCCACTTCGTGCTCCTCAGCTTTCTCATCCCCACTCTTTTCCTCCTTGCGTTCCGCAGCTCTCGTTTCCTGCGTCTCTTCGTGTTCGCGGCGGAACTTGCCCTTTATTGTCACGGTGTGCCCGACATGACCGGCCAGCCCGAGCGATGTGCTCTCGACTTCGTACTTCTTGCCGCGCTTGGTGGTGAGGATGAACTCGTTCTCAGCAGTGCCCTTCTGGAGGCATCCAGTCACCGTGATGGGCTTCGGCTTCACCTCCACAGCATTACCAATCGTTCCGGGCCGCAGTCCCACAATCGTCAGTGGCGCGCACACCAATAGGAGGCTCCGCAATGCTCCTGCGACTGTCATTCCGGGAATCGCCATTGTCGTCTCCTTCCTCAAAGGAATCTGCAGTGGAACAAGAAGCCAAGAGAGCGGCCTGCCTCCCAGGCGCTAACGATAGCTGGGGCCAAACGGGCGTGCCACATTAGCGATCGCCGCCCCTAGCGCGTCGTCGTTTGCCCGCTAGCGTTGCTTCGTGCCTCCCGACCCCCCACGCCCCCCGACCGCCCGGGCCTCCCTCGCCCTCACCCTCATCGCCGCGATCCTCTCGATCGCCGCGCTGCACGTAGGCCGCGAATTCTTCATCCCCGTCGCCCTGGCGTTCTGCTTCCACGCGCTGCTGCGCCCCGTGGTCCGCGGGCTCGAGCGCCTGCGCATCCCCACCGCGCTCGGCGCCGCGATCGTCGTGCTCGGCGGCCTCGGCATTGGAGTCGTGGCCGGATGGACTCTGTCCGGCCCGATCGGCGCATGGGTCGACAAGGCCCCCGCGAGCCTTAGGGCCGCGCGGGCAAAGCTGCACACGATCGGCCGCCCGCTCAACCGCCTGAGCGACGCGGCGGCGGGCAACCCCGGCGCCCCCGCCCCCCCCGCCCCGAGCGCGGCCCCGCAGGCGCCGGCACCACCGCCGCCTGCCGCGACGCCGGCGGTACCCTCGCCCTTCGCACAGCTGCTCGGGAGGGCGACCACGCTCGTCATCGGCCTGGTGGAGGTGATCGTGCTCCTCTACCTCATGCTGGCAGGCGGGAATCTGTTCCTTCGAAAAATGGTCAAGGTGCTGCCCGCATCCGGCGACAAGCGCACCGCCACTGACATCCTGCACGATACCGAGTCGATTGTGGCGCACTACCTCGCGCTCACCGCGATCATCAACTTCGCACAGGGCATCGCGGTAGGGCTCGCCATCTGGGCGATCGGCATGCCCGACCCGTTGATCTGGGGCCTGCTGACGTTCGCTCTGGAGTTCATTCCCTACTTGGGCGGCGTGACGATGGTGGGCCTGCTTTTGATCAGCGGCGTCACCACCTTCCCGCACGTGGGACAAGCGCTGCTCGCGCCGGCCAGCTACCTCGTCATCACCACGCTCCAGAACAACGTGCTGTCGCCGTACGTCTACGGCGGCCGGCTGAAGCTGAGCCCGCTTGCGGTGATGGTTTGCGCGCTGTTCTGGTGGTTCATCTGGGGCATCCCGGGCGTGTTTCTGGCGATCCCGATCGCCGCCACGCTCAAGGCTCTCGGCGACCAGGTCCCGCGGCTGGCCCCGCTGGGGGAGTTCCTCGGCGAGTAGAGCGAAAATAGCCCGACCCATTGAGGAAGCGCAGCGCGTTACGCACAAACGAACCTCTGCTACCACTCGCGTCGCTGATCATTACCTTCCGGCGTGGCGCTCTCCACCTTCCTGTTCGACCTCGACGGCACACTGATCGACTCGATCGAGCTGATCCTCCGCTCCTACCGCCACACGATGCGCACCCACCGCGGCCTCGAGCCCCCGGACGACGTCTGGATGCAGGGCCTCGGCACGCCCCTGTGGGTGCAGTTCCGGCACTGGACCGAGGATCCCGCCGAGATCGACGCGATGGTCGCGACTTACCGCGCCTACAACCTGGAGCATCACGACGCCATGGTCCGCCCCTATGACGGCGTCGTCGCAGCCGTCCGCGACCTGAAGCGCCGCCACAAGACGCTGGGCCTCGTCACGAGCAAGATGCGGAGCGGCGCGCTGCGCGGGCTCCAGGTCGCGGGCCTGGAAGACGCCTTCCAGGTGATCGTGGGCTCGGACGAGGTCACGCACCCGAAGCCGCACCCCGAGCCCGTGCTCAAGGCCCTCCAGCACCTGCAGGCGCCCGCCACGGACACGGTGTTCATCGGCGACTCGCGCCACGACATCGAGTGCGGCCGCGCCGCGGGCGTGAAGACCGCCGCCGCCTTGTGGGGGCCGTTCGACCGCTCGCATCTGGCCGATCTGGAGCCAGATTATTGGCTGGAACGGCCCGGAGACATCAGCCTGCTGACGGCCGACAGCTGACGGCCGACAGCGGATTCAGGAGGTGCCCTTGCGTTTCGTCCCGTTCGAGCTGGAGCGCTGGCAGAGCACGTGGGAGAACCGCGTGCGCTTCAACCTCTCCGAGTCGGGGGTGCACCCGCTCACCGTGCAGGAGCTGCTCGGCATCGCGGGCGCCTCCGCGCTGCCGCTGCTCGAGGTACGGCTCGGCTACAGCCAGTCGAACGGCACCGACCTCCTGCGCGGGCGCATCGCCGCCCTCTACCCCGGCGCCTCCCCCGAGCAGATCCTCGTCACGACCGGCAGCTCGGAGGCAAACTTCCTCGTCTGCTGGCGCCTCGTCGAGCCGGGGGACAAGGTCGCCTTGATGCTGCCGAACTACCTCCAGACCTGGGGCCTCGCCCAGAACTTCGGGGCGGAGGTGCGCGGCTTCCAGCTGCACCCGGAGAAGGCGTGGGAGCCATTCGCCGAGGAGATCCGCACGGCGATCGCCCCCGGGACGAAGCTCGTCGTCGTCACGAACCCCCATAACCCGACGGGACACGTCCTGTCCGACGCGGCGCGCCGGGCGATCCTCGAGCGCACCGCTGAGGTAGGTGCCTGGCTCCTCGCCGACGAGGTGTACCAGGGTGCGGAGCTCGATGGGAAGACGACGCCCTCCTTCTGGGGCGCCTACGAGCGGGTGATCGCGGTGAATGGTCTCTCCAAGGCCTACGGCCTGCCCGGCCTGCGGATCGGCTGGATCGTCGCCCCACCCGCTCTTTCGACCGAGGCGTGGGCGCGGCACGACTACACCACGATCGGCCCCTCCGGCGCGACGGACCACCTCGCCGCCGTGGCGCTCGAGCCCCGCGTGCGGGAGAAGCTGCTCGAGCGCACGCGGCGCATCCTCAAGGCTAACTACCCGGTGCTCGAGGCGTGGCTCAAACGCTTCGGCGACACCTTCAGCTGGCAGCCGCCGCAGGCGGGTGCGATCTGCCTCGTGAAGTACCGTCAGGCCGTGAGCGCGCTCGACCTCGTGGAGAAGGTGCGGGCCGAGCACAGTGTGCTGCTCGTTCCGGGCGAGCACTTCGGCCTGCCCCACCACCTCCGGTTCGGCTACGGCGAGGAGTTGCAGCACCTCCAGGAGGCGCTGGCGGAGACGGAGCGGGGCCTCAGGCGGGTGTTCGCCGACTGAGATGCGGGTCATCCCGCTCGAAGCGTTCCGGGACAAGCTCTCCATTGCCGCCACGGTCGCGGCGGTGGAGCGCGGCTTCCGGGCCCTGGCGCTGGGGGAGGCGACCCTGCCGGACCCCTTGGTGATGGAGCTGGCAGAACTCTCGGGCGAAGTGCACGTGAAGGGGGCGCACCTGCGCGGAGCGCGCCACATCGTCTTGAAGCTCGCGACAGGGTTCTACGGCAACCGCGAGCGCGGGCTGCCGTCCGGAGACGGGCTGTTCCTGCTGCTCGACGCCCAGACCGGCGTGCCGGACCTGCTGCTGGAAGAGCATGGCTACCTCACCGATCTCCGCACCGCGGCGGCGGTCGCGCTGACGCTGCGCTACCTCGCGCCGCGCGACGCCAAGGAGGCGCTGCTCGTGGGCGCGGGTGCCCTCGCCCGCATCACGGCGCGCGCCATGGTGGCGGAGCTGCCGCTGCAGCAACTCACGGTGTGGAACCGCACCGCGGAGCGGGCCGAAGCGCTCGCGCGCGACGTCTCCTCGCTCATCCCCGCGCGCGTCGCGCCGGCGCTCGAGCCGGCGGTGCGCCGGCACCGGGTCGTCGTGACCGCGACGGCGAGCACCACGCCGCTCATCAAGGCCGCGTGGGTCCGGGCCGGCACACACGTCACCTCGGTCGGCACGGGGAGCCCGGAAAAGGCGGAGCTCGAGCCGGCCCTCCTCGCCAAGGCCGACAAGCTCGTCGCCGACCGGCTGGTACAGACCGAGCGCTACGGCAACCTGCATCACGCGCTCGAGGCCAAGGCGATGACGCGCCAGCAGGTGTATGGCGAGCTGGGCGACCTCGCCGCCGGGCGGCTCGCAGGCCGGGAAACGGCGAGCGAGATTACCGTCGCCGATCTGACGGGCGTCGGCGTCCAGGACGCCGCCGTGGCGCAGGCCCTGGTGGAGGCTTTGGCGTTATGACAGCGCGTCGCTACCGCCTCGTCGACTTCCTCGGCTTCACGCCCTTGAGCCACCGGCCGCCGCTGCCCAAGCGCTGGTGGGTGTACTGTGGCGTGGCCTTCCTCGCCCCCAGCCTGGTGTTGCAGCTCGTGCCGGCGACGGAGGTTCCCTACCGCGACCTCGTCTGGCTGCTGACGCTGGTCCCCGCCTACCTCTTGTCGCTGCACTACGGCCTGCGCGGAGCGGTGGCCGGTCTCGCGATGGGTACGGTGCTGTTCACGTCGATTCAGTTCCTGGTGGCCCTGAACCTCGAGCCCGAGGACTGGCGCATCACGGTGCCGATCTACGTGGCGTACGGCGTCATCGCGATCTCCGTCGGCTGGCTCTCCGAGCAGCTGCACCTGTTCTACGCCCGGGCGATCCAGGGGGAGCGGGTGGCGGTGATCAGCCAGGTCGCCTTGACGATGCGGCACGAAGTGAACAACGCGCTGGCGACGATTCTCGCCGAGGGGGAGCTGCTCGAGGCCGACGCGGTGCTCACGCATCCCGAGGACAAGGAGTCGCTGCAAAGCATCCTGCGGATGACCCGGCGCATCCGGGACAGCATGGACAAGCTGGTGCACCTCTCCGCCGCGCCGACCACGGAGTACGCGGGGGGGGTGCCGATGATCGACCTGGAGAAGCTGAAGGCGGGGAGCGGGGAGCCGAGAGAGGGGAGCGGTACCTGACGACGCTCCCCGACGCTCCCGCTCCCACTTAGTGCAGCGCCAGGTGCAGCACGACGTAGCTCAGCCCCGCGATGCCCGCCGCCGCGGGGATCGTCAGGACCCACGCCCACACGATCTGCCCCGCCACGCCCCAGCGCACCGCCGAGAGCCGCTGGGCCGCCCCCACGCCGGCGATCGCCCCCGTGATGGTATGGGTGGTGCTGACGGGAATGCCGAAGTGGGAGGCGAGGAACAGCGTGATCGCGCCGCTCGTCTCCGCGCAGAAGCCGCCGAACGGCGTCAGCTTGGTGATCCGCTGGCCCATGGTCCGGACGATGCGCCACCCCCCCGCCATGGTGCCGAGCCCGATCGCCGCGTGCGCCGAGAGGATCACCCAGATGGGAATGTGATCGGCGTCGGGCAGGTGGAACGCCTGGATCGGGAAGGCGACGAACAGCGCCGAGCTCGAGGCCAGGAGGGCGACGATGATCCCCATCGTCTTCTGGGCGTCGTTGGTGCCGTGTCCCAGCGAGTACAGCGCGGCGGACACGAGCTGCAGCAGCCGGAACGCCCGGTCGACCCGGCGCGGTAAGGAGCGGCGCAGCACCCAGGACAGGAGGACCGTCAGCGCGAGGGCGAGGGTCAGCCCGAGGAGCGGCGCGACGACGATGAAGACCAGCGTCTTGACCCATCCCGACGCGATGATGGCGGCGAACCCCGCCTTCGCCACGGCCGCTCCCGCGTAGCCGCCGAGCAGCGCGTGGGACGACGAGGTGGGCAGGCCCCACCACCACGTCAACAGGTCCCAGATGATCGCGCCGAGCAGCCCGCCGAGGATGACCGTGGGCTCCACGACGCTGAGGTCGATCATCCCCTTGCCGATCGTCCTGGCGATCGCCGTGCCAAACACGAATGCGGCGACGAAGTTCCAGAACGCGGCCCAGAAGACGGCGGCGAAGGGGGAGAGCACGCGCGTCGAAACGACCGTGGCGATCGAGTTGGCCGCGTCGTGGAAGCCGTTGATGAAGTCGAAGGCGAGCGCGACCAGGACGATCGCGAGGACGAACCAGACGGAGCCCGCCATCAGGCGTGTTTGAGCGTGATGGACTCCAGCACGTTCGCTACGTCTTCGCCTTGGTCGAGGGTCTGCTCGAGGTTGTCATAGATCTCCTTCCACTTGATGACCTCGAGCGCCTCCCGCTCCTTCTCGAACAGCTGGCCCAGCGCGTCGTGGTAGATCGCGTCCCCCTCCTCCTCGAGCTGCTTCGCCTCGACGCAGAATCGCATCACGTCGTCGCCCTTCTTGAGACGGCTCACGCCTTCGGCCAGCACGGCGACCATGCGCTGGATCACCTCGGCGAGCTGCTTCACGCCCGGCGGGGCGAGGCCGAGGCGGAAGATCTGGGCGCGGCGCGCGGTGCCGTCGATCGCGTCCATCACGTCGTCCAGGTCGGATGCGAGCTGGTGGATGTCCTCGCGGTCGAGCGGGGTGATGAAGGTGCGGTCGAGGCGGTTCACGACCTCGTGGGTGACCTGGTCGGCCTCGTGCTCGAGGCGCTTGATCGCCTCGACCTGCGGGGTGCGCCGCTCCGGGGGCGCGTCGAACAGATCGCGCAGGTGCTGCGCCGCTTCCTTGTTGCGGGTCGCGACCTCGACGAACAGATCGAAGAACTCTTCGTCTCGCGGTAACAGGCGCACGCGCGTCTCCAGGGACGGTCGGCACAGAACATAGCGGCCCCCGACGGGAGCCACTAGGTTACCACCACCGCATGGCTACGACCCAGCAGCCGCAGGCCGAGTTCGTCAAGGCGATTTCCCGGCTCGACGCCACGGCGCTCGTCGTGGGCTCGATGATCGGATCGGGCATCTTCATCGTCTCGGCCCAGATCCTCCGCGACGTCCACGCCCCCGGCCTGCTGTTGCTCGTCTGGGGACTCTCGGGCCTGGTGACGCTGATGGGGGCGCTCGCCTACGGCGAGCTGGCGGCGATGTTTCCGAACGCGGGCGGCCAGTACGTGTACCTGCGCGAGGCGATCTCACCGCTGTTCGGTTACCTGTACGGTTGGACGCTGTTCGTGGTGATCCAGACCGGCACCATCGCCGCCGTGGCCGTGGCATTCGCACGCTTCACCGCCGTCCTCTTCCCCGCGCTCTCCCCCGACGTGTTCCTGGGCGGCACGGTCGTCTTCCCGCAGCCGATCGGCGCGATCGCGGTGGGGCTGTCAGCGCAGCGCATCCTCGCCATCGCCTCCATCGCGGTGCTGACGTGGATCAACGTGCGCGGCGTGAGGACCGCGGCGTTCATCCAGACGTCGCTCACGGCGATCAAGACCGCCGCCCTCGCCGGACTGATCCTGCTCGGGCTCACCGTGGGCCGCAACGCTGCCGCCCTCACGGCCAACTTCGGCGACCACTTCTGGCCGGCGGGCGGCATCACCACCGCCCTGTGGCCCGTGATCGGCGCGGCGATGGTGGGCTCGCTCTTCGCGATGGACGCGTGGAACAACGTCGGGTTCGCCGGCAGCGAGCTCAAGGACGCGAAGCGCGATCTGCCGTTCGCGATGGCGGTGGGGGTGCTAATCGTGACCGCGCTGTATCTGCTCGCGAACGTGGCCTACCTGAACGTCCTCCCCGCCGCCGCGATCGCCACCGCCCCGCAGGACCGCGTCGGCACCGCAGCGCTCGAGGCGATCCTCGGCAACGCGGGGCTGTACGTCATGGGCGTGGCGATCATGATCTCGACCTTCGGCTGCAACAACGGCCTCATCCTGTCGGGCGCGCGGGTCTACTACGCGATGGCGCGGGACGACCTCTTCTTCCGGTCGGCAGGGGTGCTGCACCCCACCTACAAGACGCCCGCCGTCGCGCTCATCGTGCAGGCGGTGTGGACGAGCCTGCTGTGTCTCTCGGGGACGTACAGCCAGCTGCTCGAGTTCGTCATCTTCGCGGCGCTGGTGTTCTACCTGATCACGGCGGTCGGCCTGTTCGCGCTGCGGGTGCGGCGGCCCGACCTGCCCCGGCCCGTCAGGGCGATCGGCTATCCCTGGCTCCCGGCGCTGTACGTCGCCGCCACGGGGCTGATCGCCCTCGCGTTGCTCGTCGAGAAGACGACCTACAGCGGGCTCGGGCTCCTGTGCGTCCTGATCGGTGTGCCCGTGTACTTCGCGTGGCGGGCCATGGTCAGACGCGCGGCGTGAAGCGCGGGTACTCGCCCAACACCTTCACCTCCGCCCCCTGCCGCTCGAGCGCCGCGCGCACCTCCCGCATCGCGGGCTCGGCGGCGCGCGCCTCCACGTCCAGATAGAAGAGATACTGCCACGGCGTCGCGCGGTCGGGCCGGCTCTCGAGCTTGGTGAGGTTGAGCCCCGCGTCCGCGAACGGGGCGAGCGCGCGCGCCAGCGTCCCGGGACGATGGGGGAGCTTCAAGCGCAGCGTGGTCTTCGCCGCCACGCCGGGCGCGGGCGACACCGGCTCCCGCGCCACCAGCAGAAACCGTGTCTGGTTGTGCGGTTCGTCCTCGATCCGCTCGACCGCGACCGCGAGTCCGTAGCGCCGCCCCGCGAGCGCGCCGGCGACCGCGCCGAGCGCCGAATCGCCGCGCCGCGCCACCTCGGCCGCCGCCCCGGCCGTGTCGTAGAACGCCACGACCTCCACGCCCGCGAGTCCCCGCAGAAACCGCTCGCACTGCGCCAGCGCCACCGGATGCGAGATCACCCGGCGCAGCCCGGCGGGCGACGCGCCGGGCAGCGCCAGCAGGCAGTGATGCACGGCGCTCACGACCTCGGCCACCACCGCGAGCCCCGACTCCGCGATCAGGTCGAAGTTCGTGGCCACGGAACCGACCAGCGAGTTCTCGATCGGCAGCAGTCCGTAGTCGGCGCGCTGTGCGAGCACGGCGTCCGCCACGTCCCGAAACTCCCGCTGGGGCTGCGAACGGGCGTCAGGGTGCAGCAGGTAGAGCGCCTCCTCGCTGTAGGCGCCGGGCTCACCCTGAAATGCTATCCGCTTGTTTGACATTGTATTACAGTAACGGCGCCCAACCCTTGTCGGCAGGTTGCTTCGGGATATATTCGGGGTACGGCTTCGACGCCAACCGAACCGAGCTCCCATGCAACCGGTCCTGCCGCTCCCGAACCCTACTCGCTCGCCGCTCCAGCCTGCTCCGCCGTGTCCCGATTGCGGCGCCCCTGTGCTCCGGCAGTCAGGGTGCCTCGTGTGCCGCGCGTGCGGGTGGTCGCGCTGCGGGTGACGAACGCCCTCCCGGTTCTCGACGAGCGGCTGCGCGGCACGAAGTTCGTGGGGCTCGGCACGCGCTCGATCCTCAATTCCCCCATGCAGACCGGGATGGACTTCTGGTCGCTCAATCCCTACGTCGGCTGTGAGTTCGGGTGCAGCTACTGCTACGCCCGCTATGCTCATCGCTACGTCGTCGAGCGGGCACGCGACGCCGGCAGGCTCTCGGAGGAGCAGCTACCCGAGTTCCGGGGGCCGCACGGCTGGGAGGCGTTCGAGCAGCGGATCTTTGTCAAGGAGCACATCCTCTCGGCCCTCGAGCGCGACCTGCAGCGGTACTTTCGGTCCGTCGGTCCGACCGCGACGGGCAGGGAGTCCTTTAGGGTCCGACCGTCCAACACGATTGTCATCGGCACCGCGACGGACCCGTATCAGCCCGCCGAGCGGCGCTTCCGGCTGACGCGCCAGGTGCTCGAGCGGTTGGCGCGCTGCGAGGAGCTGTCGGTCGGGTTGATCACCAAGAGCCCGCTCGTCGCCCGCGACATCGACGTGCTGCAGCGGGTGCAGGCGCGGAACGACCTCGAGATCTACGTTTCGCTCATCACGGTCGACGCGGCGCTGATTCGGAAGGTCGAGGTGCGCACACCGCTGCCCGCGGTGCGGCTGCGGGCGCTGCGACGCCTGACCGCCGCGGGGCTCAACGCGGGGCTGATCGTGGCGCCGGTGCTCCCGGGCGTTACGGACGACCTGCCACGTCTCGAGGCGCTGTTCGGCGCGGCTCGCGACGCGGGCGCCCGCTTCCTGCACGCGGGGCCGCTGCGCCTCTATCCCGGCATCCGCGACCGCTTCTTGCCGGTGTTGGAGGAGCATTTCCCCGAGCTCGCAGCGCGCTACCGACGCGCCTACGCGCGGCAGAGCGGCGCGCCGCGCACCTACGCCGCGGCGCTGACGCGGCGCATCAAGCGACTCCAGCAGCGATTCGGCTTTCCGGTGAACGACGGGATGCGGGACCGCTACCGGCCCCGCCGGGAGCCGGCGCAGCGCGAGCTCGGCCTATGAGGGGTTCCGCCCGCCCGCCCCGATGGCCTGGACCTCCTGCCACAGCGTCTCCGCGCGGATCGGTTTGAGAATGAAGCGCTCGGAGTCGGTGGGGCCGTCGACGCCGGGCGACAGTTGCTCACCCGTGCAGAAAATGAAGCGGCCGCGCAGTCCCGGGCGCAGCGTGGTCGCTTCGCGCCAGAACCACTCGCTGCCGTGCAGCTGCGTGTCGGTGACCACAACGTCGAAGGCGTCGAGGATCACCGCTTGCAGCCCTTCGACGCCGCCCGCCGCGCTCGTGACCGAACAACCACGCTGCCGCAAGAAAGCGGACAGGCTCTCCCGCAGCTCGCGGTCGTCGTCGACCACGAGAACCGCGAGCATGTCGGATGCCGGCTGCGAGGGGACGTGATCCATGTAACCGCGTGGCGGGCGCACGCTGACCTGCACCAACTGCACGATCTCGGCAGTAGCAATACCGCCTAATCGCGTGGCCGGCAAGGGTGGGCCCGATCAGGCGACGTCGGGCCCGGAGGCTGCGCGGCGGCGGGACTGCTTGGCCAGCTCCTGGACCCACCTGGGCGGCGACACGCGCCGCTGCTCGTAGGCCACGGCCAGGAGGCGGGCGATGTCGCGTCCCAGCGCCGCGGCCTGCTCGGGCGCGAGATCGCCGGCCAGCTCGTTGAGGAGGCGGACCAGCCTGCCCACCGTCGGCGGCCGCAGCGGCCCGCTCCGCGCCGCGAGCCAGCGCTCGAGCTTGCCGCGCGTCGCGCTGCGGGGCGCCGCGCCGTTCAGGAAGTTGCGCAACCCGTTCGGAGAAACGCCGACTTCCCGGGCGGCGCGTCGCAACGAGACGCGCGCCGCCTGCCGCGCCACCGCATCACGCAGCAGGGGGATCGGGAGGGACGGAACGGTCTGCTTCATCCTTCCCCCTTCCCCCTTCCCTCCTCTCCTTCCTCCCACAGCTCCGCCAAGGCGCGGATCGTCCCCGGCGCGTAGCCCTCGGCGCGGTTGTTGACGAGGATGAACGCCTCGGTCCGACGGCGCACGGTCTCATCGATGAGGCGCACCAGATCGCGGCGCAACTCCGGCAACGGCTCCCGCAGCCGGTCGTAGGGCTCGAACAGCTTCACCGCGTCCGTGTACGGCCGACCCGGCTTGAGCAGCGCCCGCGCCACGGTGAACGGCGCGCTGAACGTCCACCCGAGCGCAAGCTGCGCTCCGATCGTCGGCACCTCGGTCCAGGAGTTGAAGACATGCGCCACCGCGTGCCGCTTCAGCAGTTCGCCGTGGACGTCGGTGAGCAGCTCCGGGTTCCGCAGCTCGACCGCGTAGCGGGGCCCCGCGGGGAGCCGCTCGAAGAAGCGATCGAGCTGGTCGGCCCACTCGAGCGGGTCGGGGAGATCCCTGCCGCGCATCGCCTGAAACTCGAACACGAACACCCCGGCGTGATCGCGGAACGCGCGCTCGTAGGGCCCGAGGACGGCGTCCTTGAAGACGTCCGCGCTGAGGAAGTCGGGATTCCGTTGACCGGCGAGCGGGCCCCACCGCCCGTCGAGATTGAGTCGCTTCGCCGTGATCCGGTCCCACACCTTGCTGACGCAGGGAAATCCGGGCGGCAGCGCCCGCGCGTAGGCCGCCAGTGCCTCCTCGGAGGGGGGCTCGTAGAACGCGCTGTCGATCCCCACCGTGCGGAACAGGGGGTAGCGCACGTACTCCTCCAGCCTCCTGGCGGGCTGCGCGCCCCGGTACGGGCGGTGGTAGACGTCCCCCGCCCACCCGTCGTAAGTCCACGTCGAGGTCCCGAAGCGCACGCTCGGCGGCAGCCGCCGCGCCAGCTCGACCAGCTCGGGCGGCGGCGGGGGCAGTGTCTCCGCGAACAGCGACGGCTGGTCGCGCGCGGTCACACGACGAACTCCGCGAGCTCGCCGCTCCGGTAGAGCGCGAGGTGGGCGGGCTCCCAGCCGGGGGGGCTGGGGGGGCCGGGGCGAGCCGACGGGCTATCGAGGATCACAGTAATGTCTGACATCTTACGGGTCGTTTTGCCACTACGACAAGGGAGGTGCACCCCATGCTGAAGCTGCTGCAAGCACTCCTGCTGGCGCTCGAGCTCCAGGGCCCGGCCGGAGGCACGACCCCGCTGATCGACCACCTCGGGAAGCTGCACCGCCACATTAGCACGAGCATTTCGCTGGCGCAGCGTTATTTCGACCAGGGGTTGCTGCTCACCTACGGCTTCAACCACGAGGAGGCGATCAACTCCTTCAAGGAGGCGGCGCGCCTCGACACGACCTGCGCGATCTGCTACTGGGGGATCGCGGTGGCTCTGGGGCCGAACATCAACCTGCCGATGGACCCGTCCGCTAACGCCCCTGCGCTCCAGGCGGTGAGCGACGCCCGCGCCCGCCTGGCGTACGCGCGCCCTTGGGAGCGCGCGTTCATCGAGGCCATCGGCTCGCGCTATTCCGCCGACACGACGCGCACCCGCGCGGCGCTCGACAGCGCGTACGCCCGCGCGATGCGCGACGTGTGGCGCCGCTTCCCGCGCGACGACGACGCGGGCGTGTTCTACGTGGACGCGCTGATGAACCTGTCGCCCTGGAACTACTGGCAGCCGGACGGCAGCCCGCGCCCCGGCACCGCCGAGATCGTGGGGACGCTCGAGCGGATCGTGCGGCGCAGTCCGAACCACATCGGGGCGTGTCACCTCTACATCCACGCGGTCGAGCCGGTGCAGCCCGCGAAGGCCGTCCCCTGCGCCGAACGCCTCCCCGGGCTCGCGCCGGGAGCGGGTCATCTCGTGCACATGCCGGCGCACATCTACATGCGGGTCGGGCGCTACGCGGACGCCGTGCGCGCGAACCAGCACGCCGCCCACACGGACGAGCTGTTCCTCGAGCGGCGCCACCCCACGGGGTTCTACCCGCTCTACTACGCCCACAACCTGCACTTCCTGTGGGCCGCCGCGCAGATGGAAGGCAGGAGCGCGGAGGCGCTGCGCGCCGCGCGCGACCTCGCGAAGAGCACGCCGGCCGAGCTGATTCGGCAGGCGCCGCCGTTCGAGTTCGTCTTTCCTACCGTGTTCTTCGCGCTGGTGCGATTCGGTCGGTGGCAGGACGTGCTCCAGGAGTCGCCGCCTCCCGCGGACTTGCAGTACAGCCGCGCGGTGTGGCACTACGCCCGCGGGCGAGCGCTCCTCGCACAAGCACGGCTCGACGAGGCGGCGGCCGAGCTCGACAGCCTCAGCGCGATCGGCACGGCGATCAAGGACGCGCCGCTCGGCTTCCAAACCGCCGGCAACCTGCTCGGCGTCGCGGCCCACACCCTCGCCGGCGAGCTGGCCGCGAAGCGCGGCGATCCGGATACCGCGGTGCGCGAGCTCGAGGAAGCGGTGCGGCTCGAGGACGCGCTCACCTACGACGAGCCGCCGCCCTGGTACTATCCGGTGCGCCAGTCGCTCGGCGCCGTGCTGCTCGCCGCGGGCCGCGCGCAGCAGGCAGAGGCAGTGTACCGCGAGGACCTGAAGCGGAATCCCGAGAACGGCTGGTCGCTGTTCGGGCTGGCCCAGGCGCTCCGCACCCAGAGCAAGACGGCGGAGGCCAGCGCGGTCGACAAGCGGTTCCGGCGCGCTTGGGCGCGGGCGGACGTGCAGCTGCTAGCATCGCGGTTCTAAGTCACATAACAGCAATCTATTAACTACACACTCTCGAGCCTTGCGGTCGGCCCGATCTTCGGGATATATTCGGGTCCCCTTACGACACCCGGATGGATCGTTCCCTCTCTCACCCGCCGACGAGCTCCGCGGCCGTCTGCGTCTGGATCCCGCTGTTCGCGCTGCGCTGCGAGGAGGCGCGGCGGCCCGAGCTCGCGTCCCAGCCTAGCGCGCTGCTCGCCCCCGACGCGAGCCGCCGGGTTGCATGGCAGGTCTCGCCGCTCGCCCGTCACGCGGGGGTGCGGCCGGGAATGACGGTGAGCCAGGCGATCGGTCTCTGTCCCGCGCTGCGGCTGTGCGAGCCCGATCCGGTTCACTACGACGAGCGGTTCGCCCGGCTGCTGGCCGCGCTCGCCCGGGTGAGCCCTGTAGTCGAGCCGGCGGAGCTGGGGCTCGCGTACGTGGGGGCTGACGGCTTGGAGGGACTGTACGGGGGGCCGGGGGAGATCGTCGAGGTTATCAAACGCGGAACGCGGAAGTGGGAACGCGGAACAGGCGAGCGAACTCCCCACCTCTGTTCCGCGTTCCGCGCTCCGCGTTCCGCGTTTCGGGTGGGGTGTGGCCGGGGGAAATTCGTCTCCTGGGTCGCGGCCACGCGCGCGAAGCCGGGGGAGGCCGTCATCGTGCGCCCCGGGGAGGAGGGGGAGTTTCTCGCCTCCCAGCCCGTCGCCGTGCTGCCGCTCGATCCCGACGCGCACCGGCGGCTGCGGCAGCTCGGGCTCCGCACGCTCGGGATGCTCGCCGCGTTGCCCGAAGAGGCGGTCGTATCGCAGTTCGGGCGCGCCGGCCGCCGCTGGTGGCGGCTCGCGGCGGGCGCGACCGCGGACCCGGTCGTCGGCCGCCTGCTTCCCGAGCCGATCAGCGCCTCCCTGACCTTCTTCACGCCGGTGGCGGACCGGGAGATGCTCGTGCTCGCGCTCGAGCGGCTGATCGAGCGCGCGCTCCGGCATCCGCGCCGCACCGGGTGGCGCGTGCAGGCGGTGCGCGCGCGGGCCGAGCTCGAGCACGCCGCCTCCTGGCTCGCCGCGGCCACGCTCAAGGATCCCTCCGCGGACCGCGATCACATCGCCGCGCCCCTCAAGACGCGCCTCGCCCAGGCGCCGCCCGCAGGCGCCGTCGAGCGGCTCGTCGTCGAGTTCACCGCCTTCGCCCCGGGCACCGCCGAGCTGCAGCTCTTCGCACGGGACGCGAGCGCCGCCGCGCGGGCCGGCCGACAGCGCGCCCTGCGGAGCGCCGTCCAGGAGATCACGCTCCGGCTCAAGCGCCCCATGCTGCATCACGTCATCGAGGTCCAGCCATGGTCCCGTCTTCCGGAACGCCGCTACGCGTTGATCGACTATGAACCATAGCGCGGAGTGCGGAGTGCGGAATAGAACTGACAGACTTCGGGCGCTCAACGTGCCACAACGGGTGGAGGTGGAGCTCGATGCGAACGGGTTGCCGATCGGGATGCGAGATGCGGGATGTGAGATGAATCGGGCAGTTGAGGCTGTCGGCGAAATGTGGCGCATCGACGATGAGTGGTGGCGACAGCCGATCGTGCGCCGCTATGTCGAGGTCATACTCGAAGGCGGCGGGCGGGTGGTTCTGTTCGAAGACCCGACGACGGGCGAGTGGTGGATGCAGAAACCCTAACTGCGTGGGGAATGGGGAGTGGTACTTGACAGTGCGAACTGAGCGGACGGTGTGCACCGTCGGGTACCACTCCCCCACTCCCCACACCTTTTCAGTTCCATGTACATCGAGCTCCACTGTCATTCGGCATACTCGTTTCTCGACGGCGCCTCGCTCCCCGAGCAGCTGGCGCTCACCGCCGCGAACCTAGGCTACCCGGCGCTCGCGCTCACCGACCACAACGGCATCTACGGCGCGATGGCGTTCGCCCAGGAGGCGAAATCGCTCGGCCTCCAGGCGATCACGGGCGCGGAAATGACGCTCGCCGACGGCTCGCACGCGACGCTGCTCGCCGAGACGCCGCAGGGGTACGCGAACCTCTGCCGGCTCGTCACCGAGGCCCACCTCGGCCGCGCCGATCGCCGCGACCCGCGGCTCGAATTCGCCGCGCTCGAGGCCCGCCACGAGGGGCTGATCGTCCTCTCAGGCTGCCGCGACGGCTTCCTGCCGCGTCTGCTCCGTTCTGAAGGGCGCGCGGCCGCGCGGGCCTGTGCCGAGCGCTGCCGCGCGGTTTTCGGGCGGGAGAATTTCTTCGTCGAGCTGCAGCGGAACTACGTACGGGGCGATCTCGCGCTCACGCGAGCCCTGACAGACCTCGCTCATGACGTACGACTTGGCGTCGTGGCATCGGGCGACGTACACTACCACGCCCGCGAGCGTCACCGGCTGCACGACGTGCTCGTCGCGATCCGCCACCGCACCACGCTCGATGGCTCGCACAGCGCGCGGCGACCGAACAGCGAGTTCTTTCTGCGGCCGCCTCACGAAGTCGTCGCGCTGTTTGCTGACTGTCCCGATGCTGTCGCTAATACAATCGCCCTCGCCGTGCGCTGCCGCGCGTTCGATCTCACGCGAGACCTGGGCTACGGCTTCCCCGACTTCCGGGGCGCCGACCGGACGCCCGCCCCCCGAGCGCTCGCCGAGCTGTGTCGGTCACGGCTCGAGCAGCGATACGCCCAGGGCTCCGAGCACCGCGCCGAGGCCGAGCGCCGGCTCGAGCAAGAGCTGACCCTCATCGAGCACCACCGGCTCAGCGGTTTTTTCCTCGTCTATCACGATCTGTTCGACCTGGCGCGCGAGGTGGCGGCCGACGTGCGGCGCGGCTCGCGCCGGGCGACGGGCAACCTGCTCCCCGGGCGCGGCCGCGGGTCCTCCGTCTCGTCCATCGTGTGCTACCTGCTCGGGCTGTCGCACATCGACCCGGTCGCGAACCGGCTGTTCCTCGGCCGCTTCCTGAACGAGACGCTGGCGTCGGTGCCCGACATCGATCTCGACTTCCCGCGGGAGATCCGCGAGGAGCTGATCCGGCGGATGTACACGCG
>Ga0070697_100001101_pt1 | contig 20415 bp, 25 predicted proteins | sample KBSK1501metaG_FD_65475 | JGI IMG/M metagenome (GOLD analysis project Ga0070697, IMG submission 65475) | Corn, switchgrass and miscanthus rhizosphere microbial communities from Kellogg Biological Station, Michigan, USA - KBS K1-50-1 metaG | ecosystem: Host-associated > Plants > Roots >... | reverse complement strand
AAGGCCGCCGCCAACTTCGTCGAGCTCGCCAAGAAGGGGTTCTACGACGACGTCGTCTTCCACCGCGTCATCCCGGGCTTCGTCATCCAGGGCGGCGACGGCCAGTACGGCAAGAAAGCCAGGCTCGACACGAACCGGGTGGGAACCGGCGGCCCCGGCTACAAGTTCGCCGACGAGCCGGTCAAGGGCGAGTACGCCCGGGGGGCCCTGGCGATGGCCAACAGCGGCCCGAACACCAACGGCAGCCAGTTCTTCATCTGCCACCAGGACCTGGGCGGCAAGCTGCCCAAGAACTACACCCTGTTCGGCCAGGTCACCCGCGGGCTCGACGTCGTGGACGCCATCGCGGCCGGCCGAACCGGCGCCGGCGACCGCCCGGTCGAGCCCGTCGCCATCACCAAGGTGACCATCCACGAGGACTGAGGGGCGGGCCCGGGCACCGTTGCCGGAGGGGGACGCGGGGCGGCCGAAGGTTAAGGAATTTACACAGTCCCGAGCATCAAAACCCTTGGAATCCGGATCGTTCGGGCCTAAAGTAGATGGGCTGCAATGCAGCCAAGGCTGCCCCAGCGACAAGGTCATGGGTAGGTAGGGTCAGGGTAGTCGGTAAAGCCGACGTGATAGATGCCCTTGACGCGCGGCAGAAGCGTCCGTTTCGGCGGATACCTTCACCGGGACAGCAACGGAGCGGCTCCTTTCGGGGAGCCGCTCCGGTTTTTTAGGCCGATTTTCGTGCTGGGCCAGGCCGCCTAGAGGTCCGCCAGGGCGACGATCCGGCCCCGTTCGGCGGAGGCGTAGGCGGCCAGGATGACCTGGAGCACCTGGATGCCCTCGATCTCCGTGTTGAGCGGCCGGCGGCCCTCCCGCAGGCAGGCGATGAAGTCGAGGACGCCCAGCGCCACCGTGTGGGGCTTCGGCGGCGGGTAGCTGGCCACGACCCTGGTCCGGCCGCCACGCGGCCGGTGGCGGAGCGAGCGCCCGTCGCTCCAGAGCGTGCCGGTCTCGCCGGCCACCCAGAACTTCTCGGTCGTCGCCGGCGGCCCGAACGCCCAGCTGGTCATGATCGATCCCACGGCCCCGCCGGCGAACCGGATGAGGACCTCGGCGGAGTCTTCGCCCTCCAGGAAGTCCAGCCGGTGGCGGCTGAGCATGGCCGCGACTTCGGCCGGTTCGCCCGGGACGAGGTGCAGGAGAAGGTACGTGGGGTGGTAGCCGGTGTCGATCAGCTCGCCACCGCCGCTCGTGGCTCGCGGGCCGCGCCAGCCGATCGTCTTCGGGTCGAGGGGGTTGACGAAGGCGTCGGTCGTGCGGGCTGCGTACACCTTTCCCAGGGCGCCGTCCTGGACCATCTCCCGGGCCTTCGCCACCGCCGGCAGGAAGAGCTGGTTGTGGGCGCACATCAGCGTGATCCCGCTGCTTGCCACGGCCTCGCGGACCGCCTGGGCCTCGGCCATCGTCAGGCACAGCGGCTTCTCGCACAGGACGTGCTTGCCGGCCGCGGCCGCCGCGACGATGGCGTCCTTGTGGAGGTGGTGCGGGAGGCAGATGTCGACCGCGTCGACGAGGCCGGACCCGATCATCTCGCGGTAATCGGTGAAGACCCGGGCGCCCCCGGCGCGCTTGGCCGAACGGGCCGCATTGGGGGGGTCGATGTCGGCGATCGCGGTCACCTGCGCGGCCTTGCCCGCCAGCAGGTAGCCGTCGAGATGCGCCTGGGCGATCGAACCGCCGCCGATGATCCCGACCCGGATGGCCCGGCCGTCAGCCACCGGCACTCCCCGGTTTGACCGCCCGGCCCGTCCGCGCTGAACGGTTGGCCGCGTCCATCAGGGCCGTCAGGTCGACGGCCAGGGCGATGTTTTCGGTCGCGGTCGTCCCCCGCTCGATGTGGCTGACCCACTGGTTGAACGGCCCCGGCGCCCGATCGGGCAGCGGTACCTCCGTCCACGGGTCGTCGCGGCCGTGCGGGGCTGCCCGCAGCAGGAGCCTCGCCTCCGGCGTGCCGTACAGGAGGCTGCCCTCCGTCCCGTGGACCTCGATCGTGAACGGGGAATGGGGATTGACGAAGCCGGCCTCGACCACCCCGATCGCGCCCGACGGGTAGTGCAGGAGGGCCACCGCGTTGTCCTCGACCGGCCGGCCGGTGACGTGGCCATACGAGGCGGAGAGGCGATCCGGCATGCCGCCCAGGAACAGCCGCGTCAGGTACATCGGGTGGCAGCCCAGGTCGATCAGGGCTCCGCCGCCGGCCTCGTCCGGGTCGAAGAACTGGGGCGGCAGCCAGCGCCGGCCCACGGCTCCGTCGTGCGACAGCCGAACCCGGACCAGCGTGATCTCGCCGAGACGACCGTCCGCAAGGATCCCCTGGATGGCCTGCGTGTAGCCGTCGGCGAGGCGGGGCAGCGACACCGTCAGCTTCACGCCGGCGCGGTCGACGGCAGCCAGGATGGCCCGGCACTCCGCGGGGGTCAGGGCGAGGACCTTTTCGGTGAAGATGTGCTTGCCCGCTCTCGCCGCCGCAACGATCACCTCGCGGTGGGCCCTGGTGGGCGTGGTGACGACGACGGCGTCGATGTCCGTTCTCGCCAGCAGCTCCGGGAGGTCGTCGTGAAAGGTCGCGCCCAGGCTGGCGGCCCTGGCCCGCCCGCGGGCCGCGTCCTCGTCCCAGGCGGCCACCACCTGCGTGTTCGGATGGTTCTGGGCTTCGCGCGCGTAGTCGTCGGCGTGCACGTGCCAGAAGCTGAGGATGGCCACCCGGATCACCTTCGGAGGGTACCCGACCGGGCGGTCGCCGGGCCCGGACTCCGGCCATGACCGGGGCGGCGCCAGACGTCCTGACGACCCGCGCCCTCAACCGCGCGCTGCTCGAGCGGCAGCTGCTGCTTCGCCGCGTGCCGTCGCCCGCCGCCGAAACGGTCGAACGCCTCGTCGGGATGCAGGCCCAGGTGCCGACCGACCCGTACGTCGGGCTGTGGTCGAGACTGGAGGGCTTCCAGCCTGCCGAGCTCGAGGGGCTCGTCCGCGGTCGAGAGGCCGTGCGTGGCCCCCTCATGCGGACGACCCTCCACCTGGTGTCGGCTCGCGACTTCCTCGCGCTCCGGCCGGTCATGCAGCCGGTGCTGGAACGCGGGTTCATGGCCGGCAGCCCGTTCGGGCGCCGGCTCGCCGGGATGGACCTGGAGGCGCTGCTGGCGTACGGCCGCGAGCTCGTCGAGGGGCGGCCGCGGACGACCGCGGAGCTGGGGGTGCTGCTCCAGGAGCGCTGGCCCGACCGCGACGCGCAATCGCTGTCGTACGCCGTTCGCTACCTGGTGCCGGTCATCCAGGTCCCGCCGCGCGGCCTGTGGGAGACGAGCAGCCAGGCGACGTGGACGACGGCCGAATCGTGGCTTGGCCGACCGCTTTCGGCGGACCCATCCCCGGAAACCGTGGTCTTCCGCTACCTGGCCGCCTTCGGTCCGGCCAGCGTGATGGACGTCCAGGCGTGGTCGTGGCTGACCCGGCTGGGTTCGGTGGTCGAGCGCCTCCGGCCACGTCTTCGGATCTTTCGCGACGAGGCGGGGAAGGAGCTGTTCGACCTGCCGGACGCGCCGCGGCCGGACCCGGAAACGCCGGCTCCCGTCCGCTTCCTGCCGCAGTTCGACAACCTCGTCCTGTCCCACGCCGACCGCGCGCGGGTTGTACGCGACGACTTCCGACGCCGCTTGCTGGGCGACGCCAATCAGACGTTCGGGTCAGTTCTGGTCGACGGGTTTATGGCGGCGACCTGGAGGCTGGCCCGCACGGCGGGGGCGAATGGTTCGGCGACGCTCCGGGTGACGCCGCTCGAACCGCTGGGCAAGAGGAACGTCGCCGCGGTCGAGGCCGAGGGCATCCAGCTCCTGACCCTCCTCGCGCCAGGCGGTGGGGACGTTCAAATCCTTCCCGTCGAGGCCTAGACTCACGAAGATGAGCAAGCTGGCCCAGGAAACGTTCGCGAGCGACGACATCGAGCTCGTCGTGCTGCCGGAGATCGGGGCGCGCTGGCACCGGCTGCGGGCGTTCGGCCAGGACCTGCTGCGGACGCCGAAGGATCTCAACGAGCATGTCCGTGACACGTTTTTCTGGGGCGCCTATCCCATGGCCCCATGGGCCGGCCGGGTTGACGCCACCACGCTCGACGTGGCGAACCGCAAGGTGACGTTCGAGCCGAACTTTCCCGACGGCACCGCCATCCACGGTCAGGTCTACGCGCGGCCGTGGGCCGTCGAGGACGATGGCTTCTTCCGGATCACCGCGGGCGGCGACAGCTGGCCGTGGCCTTACGCGGTCACGATGGACGTCGACGTCCACGACACCGTCATGCGGGTGGACTACACGGTGACGAACCTGTCCGACGCCCCGATGCCCGCGGGCGTCGGCGTCCATCCGTGGTGGCTGAAGCCACTCGACGTCGCAATCCACGCCACCGGCGTGCTGACGCCGAACTGGACCACCCCGGCCGAACCCGAACCGGTCAGCGGCGAATTCGACCTGCGGCGACTGCGGCCGATGCCGTCCGACGTCGACGCCACGTGGGCGGACGTCACCCAGCCTCCGGTCGAGCTTTCCTGGCCGGGCCTGGGGGTGCGGGCCACGTTGCGGACCGAGGCCCCGGCCGTCTACATCGTCGCGGCGAGCCCCAGCCACCTTCCGGCCGTCGCGCTCGAGGCGCAAACGAATGCGCCGCAAACGATCCGGCGACTGCTCAACGGCGAGCGCGGGGCACTGCTGCTGCTCGAGCCGGAAGGCGTCCTGAGCCTGGGCGTCGAGCTGTCCTTCGAGCGAACGGGCGTGGAAGCCCGGCGATGAGCGCGGCGTTGGTCGCGGCCGACCCCGGCCGCGCCGCCGAGCATCGAGCCAGGCGTCGCGTCGCCCTCCTCCAGCGGCTTGCTGCACTTTCGGGTGTCGCCGCGGTCCTCATCGCGCTCGGCCTCGTGGCCGTTTCGGGCGCGGCGGTCTATCGGTTCGGCATGAGCCTGGACGTGCCGACCATTGGCTACTTCGCCAGCATCGTCCTCTACCCGATCGTCGGCGCGCTGATCGTCCAGCGCCGGCCGTTCAGCCGCGTTGCGTGGCTCATGATCGTCCTGGGCCTGACGCTTGGACTCGGCCTGCTCCTGTTCGCCTACGGCATCGTCGGCGTCGATCCCGAGGCACGCCTTCCGCTGGCCCTCCCGGCGCTGGTCATCTCGCAGCTCTTCTTCACGCCCGCGATCGGCAGCGCCGGCGCACTGCTGTTCCTGGTGTTTCCCACGGACCGGCTACCGAGTCCGCGCTGGCGTGCTGTCGTCGTCATCGCCATCGGCGGGGCGCTGCTGTACGACATCGGATCGCTGTTCCATCGCGGCTACCTCAGCAACGACCAGGTCACAGGTCCACCCAACCCCCTGTTCGCCCCGCCGGCACTCGGTCCCGCCCTCGACTTCATGGCCGTCGCCGGCAACGCGCTGGTCACCGTGGCGGTCGCGCTGGCGACCGTGTCGGTCGTCGTCCGCTATCGAAGGGCCGAAGCCGTCGAGGCGGCGCAGATCCGCTGGATCGCCCTCGTCGCCGGCGTGGCCGCGCCTGCCTGGGCGCTTGCCGGCCTGCAGATCGGGCCATTGAGCGACCTTGCGTTCGAGGTGGGCCTGCTCTTCTTCGCTTCCGTGCCTCTCGCCATCGGGTTCGCCATCAGCCGCTATCGGCTGTACGAGATCGACCGTTTGATCAACAGGGCGCTGGTGTACGGCTCGTTGACGGCCATCCTTGCCGGCGTCTTCACGGCCGCGATCGGGCTGGCCCAGCGAGTCTTCGTCGCCACCACCGGGCAGACCTCGGACGCGGCGATCGTCCTCACCACGCTGGTCGTTGCGACCCTCTATGCGCCGGTCCGCAAACGATTGGAAGCGTTCGTCGACCTGCGCTTCAAGTACGACGAGCAGCGCTTCGGCGCCTACCGCGACGAACTGCTGCGCGTGCTGGGCATCGTCGACCCGGATCGGGCAGCCGCTCGCCTCGCAACGGAGGTGATGCGCGAGCTGGGGGCATCCGGCGTGGCGGTCCTCGACGCCGCCGGCCGCCCGGTTGCGACTGCGGGCGCGTGGCCGGTCGAGCCGGCCATTCGGCTGCCGATCGCGGGCGGCCGCCGGGGACTCGCGGCAATCGTCGTGGGCCCTCGGCACGATGGCCGGCCGTACGACCCCCGATCGGTCAAGCAGCTCGAGGAAGTCGCGGCGCTCGCCGGCGCCGCAGTCCGGCCCGGGACGTCACGATGAGCGACGGGGATCGCTCAGCGGCGGCTGCGCTCGAGGCGCTGCGCGCGTCGGATCCCGTCCTGGGCCGGCTGATCGACGGGCTGCCGCCGGTCGACTTCGCCGTCTGGCGTGCCCGCTGGTCGCTCGACGCCTTCGGATCGCTCGCCCGGGCGATCGTCGGCCAGCAGATCGCAACGGCCGCGGCGGCGGCGATCTTCGGGCGGCTGCAGGCGCTGATCGGAGATCGCGATGCGGCGGCGGCGATCGCGGCCGCCTCCGATCAGGAGCTCCGCGCCGTTGGCCTATCGGGCGCGAAGATGGCGTCGCTGCGCGATCTGGCCGCGCGGACGCTGGACGGGCGGCTCCAGCTCGACCTCATTGGCGACCTGACGGACGAGGAGGCGCGCGCGCAGCTGACGGCCGTACGAGGCATTGGGTCGTGGACGGCCGACCTGTTCCTGCTCGGGCAGCTGGGCCGGCCGGATGTGCTTCCGGCCGGCGATCTCGGAATCAGGCGTGCGGTGCAAGCGGCGTATGGGCTCGATCGGCTGCCGAGCGAGAACGAGGTGCGCGAGCTCGGCGAGGCCTGGCGCCCATATCGCTCCCTCGCGACGGCGTATCTCTTCACGTCGCTGCGGGGCGCCGCTGTCCGGGCATGTTGAATGGGCGCCGCGCACGTGCGCGGCGCCCAGGAACCCAGTGATCTACGTGCTCAGGCGGGCTGGCGGCGGAAGATCCCGACCGCCCAGATGACGATCAGCTCGACAACCGTCCAGCCGATGAAGGCCACGATCGCGGCGATGTCGAGCACCGAACCTGCCGAATGGAGGTGGTCGGTGCGCAGGATCCCCTCGAATGGGCCGACGAAGAGCTGGCTGATGGTCAGGATGGCAGACACCAGGCCGTTGGCTTCCCGCGCGTCGAGCAGGAGGAACAGGAACCTCGCCCCGATCACGATCTGGATCAGCCCGAAGACGAGGACGATGATCCGCCTCGTGAGCTCCGACTTGCCCGGGCCTGCGGTCGTGACCCGACGGGTATCAGTCCGCGTGGTGGGGTCGCCCGGGGCAGCCGGGCGCTGGGTAACGACGGTTCGATCGACTTGCTCGATGGCCATGCTTTCTCCTTCAACCTCGAAAGGGCATCCGGGAAAGCGGGGGCACCAATACCTCCGCCGGGCGACGCTCCGGCCACTGCCGCGCTTGCAGTGAACCATGGGACCGTGCTATTGTCAACTGTAGTTAATAGCATCAACTGTATGATAGGATCGTCATGCCAGCGTCGTTCGGGACCGTCCTGAGGCGGGCGCGAGAGGTTCGGGGCCTGTCCGGGACCGAGGCCGCCCGCTCCGCCGGGATCTCCGCTGCCTATCTCAGCAAGCTCGAGAGCAACTCGGTCAAGCACCCGTCCCCGCAGGTCCTCCACCAGCTGAGCGAGGCTCTCGCGGTGCCGTACGCGGAGCTGATGCGACTCAACGGCTATCGAGTCCCGGGCGAGTCGACCGCCAGTTCATCCGCCTCCATCAGCGCATCGCTCTTTGCCGACGTCACGGACGAGGAGCGCACGGAGCTGCTCGAGTACCTGGCCTGGTATCGCGCCCGACACGGATCGGGCCGTCGCGCGAGCAGGGCCTGATACTCCGACGATGCACGGGATGACATCGCGGCGAATGCGGCAGCGGCGCGTCCCCGGCTACCTCGCGCCTGTACCTCAGCTGCACTTGTCTTGATTACTCCGCGTGCCGATACATTGATCAGATTGTCCGACGGCCGGCGTCTTGCTTACGCCGAATGGGGCACGTCAGACGGATTTCCGGTGTTCTATTTTCATGGCACGCCGCATTCGCGTCTCTGGTGTCCGGATGAGGCCGCAACGCGAGCCGCCAACGTTCGGCTCATCGCGCCCGACCGCCCAGGGATCGGGCTGTCTGACGTCAAGGAGGCCCGCAGATACAGCGATTGGCCGTCGGACGTTGTGAGTCTGGCGGATGCGCTCGAGATCGAGCGCTTTGCCGTGGTTGGCTGGTCTAGCGGCGGACCATACGCGGGCTCTTGCGCTGCCCTAATCGCCGAGCGCTTGACGGGAGTCGCGATCGTCAATAGCCGCCACCTCGGGCAGTACAACTTTGTCGAGCGACCCTGCGCATACGAGGAACTCGATTCAAACGAGAGAGCTGAGTTCGACCTCGCAGATCGCGATCCGTCCGCAGCCGCGGAATTGGTCACCGCACACAATCCGCAAATGATCTCGGATCAGCGCGATTACCCCCAAGGCTTATACGACTTTCTCAGAGGCGCCGAGGGAGATAGCTGGCTCTTCGAGGATGAGGCTCGGATGGTTTCATTCGATGCTGCGCGCCGGGAGTACTTCCGACAAGGAATGGACGGAGTGCGCTGGGAGCTCATGGCCGGGTGGCTCCCGTGGGGCTTCCGACTGGCGGACATATCCATGCCCGTCCACGTTTGGCACGGCCGACAGGACCCATTGGTGAAGCAGGCCCACATCGACTTCATGGCCAGCAGAATTCGTGACTGCAAGGTCGTAGTCTGGCCTGACTGCGGTCACCTCGGAGTCGCCAAGCATTGGGACGAAATCCTGCACGCGCTCCCGAGGGCGTAACCCTCCGAAGGTCTTCCAGCCCTCCTCGTCAGCGAAGTGCCGAACGCGTCCGTGCCTGCAGCGGCCTCCCGATAGGCCTTCAAACCAGAAGCCGGACGTCTAGCCGCGATCAGCCGATATCATTCGGGGCCGCGCGCCTGTAGCTCAGTGGATAGAGCGTCGGCCTCCGGAGCCGAAGGTCGCAGGTTCGAATCCTGTCGGGCGCGCCAGATACGCGAAGAATCAGCGGGCCGCGTACCCGACGTAGACGGCGCCCGACGAGAACGTTCGGGTCTCCAGCAGCCGAAGGCCGGCCGGGCGCTCGAGGTCCCGGAAGAACGGCCTGCCGCCGCCGAGGATCACCGGGTGGACGACGAGCTTGTACTCGTCGCGAGGCCGCGGCGGATGAAGCCGGCGGCTTTGAACCAGGTATGCACCTGGTCGTCTACGACCGACCAGTCGAGCAACTGATCCGCCGTCTCGACATAGCCGTACGAGCCCTATTCGGGTTCCACCGGCCTGGCCTGGGCGAGCGCCTGCTCGCGCGTTACGTCGAGCCCGTGGACCTCGCGAGCATGCTCCTGGATCCTTGCGACCAGTTCCTGCTCAGGACCTCGAGCGGTCCAGCCGCAGTCGCATCGCACGAACAGCACGTCGCCCACGAGCGGACCCTACCACTCGTTCCAACCGGATGGCACCCAGACGGTGACCTCGGGCTGCCCGTCGAAGAGCTGGCCGAAGAACTCCCGGATCTGCGCGCTGCCCGCGAACGCGGCGACCGCGTCGGCTGACCGCCACTCGTCGATCCCGAGGAATGCCAGCGGGTCGGTCGGATCGAGAAACACTCGATGCGAGATGTCGCCTGCGGCGATGGCCTGTTCGCGCGTTGCTGCAGTGACCTGATCGTGGAGTCGCTGGGCCGTCCTCCGGTCGCCCTTCAGGCGGGCCCGGATCGCGACCGTCACGGCTGAAGTGGATCGTTGGCTGTCGCCCATCGACGTCCTCCTGTTCTCTGGAGGCAACCGATACTAGGCAGCGTGGTTGGCGAAACGTTGGAGCCGGAGGCCTTATCGGACCCGCCGCTACGGGTGTACCTCGCGGGCGGGATCGCTCTGCGCGGCGCCAACGGGGTGACCGTCGGCGAGCGAGCCTTCGCCGGGCGGCAGGCCCGACTGTTGTTCGTTCGGCTGGCCGCGATCCATGAGGCCGCTCCGCACGTCGAGCTGGCGGACGATCTGTGGGGCCCGGACTGGCCGCCCGCGTGGGACGTCGCGCTCCGTGCACTGGTCAGCAAGCTCCGGTCGATGCTCGCGCGGGTGAGCGCTGCTCCGGCACTCACCAGCACGACCGGCGCCTATGCGCTGGTGCTACCCGCCGGTGCCTGGCTGGACCTGGACGCGGCGACGGAGGCCATCCACCAGGCGGAAACCGCGCTGTCCGACCGGGACCTCCCCGACGCCTGCGGCTGGGCCCTGGCTGCTCGCGCGATCGCGTCTCGAGCGTTGCTGCCCGGCGAGGAGGCGGACTGGCTCGAACGACTGCGGCGGCATATGGCGGACGTGCGGCTGCGGTCGCTCGAATGCCTGGCAGAGGTCTGGATCGCTCAAGGTGACCCGGCGCTCGCAGCCCGCGACGCCGCCGAGGCGATCGAGATCGACCCCTACCGTGAGAGCGCCCACCGGCTCCTCATCCGGGCCCACGTCGCGGCCGGGGACCGGGGTGCCGCAGCTCGCGCGCTCGAGGCCTGCCGGCGAGTGCTGGAGGAGGAGCTGGGGGTGACCCCGGGCCAGGACACCCTCGACCTCGTCGGGCCAGTTCGGCGGGCGACACCGGAGTCCGCCAGCGGTCGCGGATCGCGCTTGCCGCCACGGTCGCCGGCACGACGACCGTGATGGCCGCGGGCGGCTCGCCACCGCCCGCGTGCTTCAGCTGCGACGGCCGCTTTTGCTTGCCAGGCCGTCCCTTCCGCAGTCTTCGGGCCCGGGGCGGGGGCTTGCATGCCGCGCCGAACCGGCGTATAAAGTGAACCAGATGGTTCAGTATCCCGACGGTCGACTCGATACCTCGTTCGGGGCCCTCTCGGACGCCACCCGGCGTGGCGTCCTGGAGCGGCTCGGACGCGGTGACGCCTCGATCACGGATCTGTCCACAGCGTTCCGCATGACCCTCACGGGCATGCGCAAGCACATTGGGGTCCTGGAGCAGGCCGGGCTCGTGACGACCGAGAAGGTGGGGCGCGTGCGGACCTGCCGGCTCGGCCCGCGCCGCCTCGAGGCCGAGACCGCGTGGATCGAGCAGCAGCGCCGGCTGTGGGACGCCCGGTTCAACGAGTTGGAGCAGGTCGTCGCGCAGCGACAACGGAAGGAGCAGGTCGATGGACACCCGAAGCGCCGCTGAGCCAACCGCCACCCAGGACCGCACGACGGTCGAGCGGACGTCCGAGCAGGAGCTGGTCGTGACGCGGACGATCGAGTGTCCGCGGGACGTCGTGTTCGCGGCCTGGACTGATGCCGAGCTGTTCCGGCAGTGGTGGGTCCCGAAGTCGGTCGGCGTCAAGCTGCTGGCGTGCGAGGTCGATGCGAGGGTCGGCGGGGGCTACCGGCTCACCTTCGACAACGGCACTGGCGAGCCGATGGCGTTCTTCGGCCGGTACCTCGAGGTGACCCCGCCGACGCGTCTGGTCTGGACGAACGAGGAAGGTTCCGAGGGCACGGTCGTGACCACCGTGACGTTCGACGAGGATCACGGCCGCACCCGGCTCGTCGTCCACGATCGCTATCCGTCAAAGGAGGCGCTGGACGAGGCGGTCGCGTCCGGGGCGACGAGCTGGAATCCCGAGACGTTCGACCAGCTGGACGAGCTGCTCGTCAGCCTGGGAGTCAGCACGCGTCGGTAGGCGTGGCGTGCTGACGCCGGTCGCGGAGGGGGTCGCCGTCCGTCGTCCGCTAGCGAGCACTCGCATCGCAGTTTGTGACAAGAGTTACGGGCGCCGAAACAACCCCCCTGACGGGCGGGGCACGCAGCGTCGCCCCCGCGAGATCGCCTCAACTCGTCGGTTTCCGAAGGCCCTCACCGACGACCAGAGGCGTGTCGTCGCGGTTCGCCCATTCCCCCATCGCAGCGTCGTAGCAGCGCACGCGGTCCCAGCCCAGCAGCGTCAACGAAAAGACGTCGAGTGTCGTGGCGATCCCGGCCTGGCAGTGGACGATCGTCTCCTGATCCGGGCGGAGACCGGCGGTGGCGACAAGCGCGGCGAGGTCGGCAGCGGACTTGAGGACGGGAGGGTCCTGGTTTGTGAGGAGCTCACTGAAGGGGAGGTTGATCGAACCAGGGATGTGCCCGACGCGCTTGTTGCTGAACGGGTCGGACCGCCCCGAGTAGAAGTTGGGACCCAGTGCGTTGACGACCTGAACGCCCAATTCGTCGTAGCGAGCCACGAGTTCGTCGACCCGAACGATCTGCGTCTCGTCCGGACTCGGGACGAACGAAGCAGCATTGACCTCAGGGACCGCGTCGCTTACCGGGCGGCTTTCCGTGAGCCAGCGGTGGAATCCGCCGTTGAGCACCCTCGCGTTGCGATGGCCGTAATACCCGAGCACCCACCACAGTCGGGTGGCGAATTGATGCTTGACACTGTCGTATGCGACGACGGTTGTCTCGTTAGAGACGCCGATCTCGCCCATGGCCGTAGCGAAATCATCCGCACCGATCACGTGAAGCGGCTCGTTCATGTGGGAGTACGGATCGGGTTCCGTCTTCAACCATGGGTGGCCGGGTACGCGGACGGCGCCCGGGATGTGAGCCCGGTCGTACGCGTCGGCTGTCGCGCAGTCGACGACTCGGACATTCGGGTCGTCGCGATGCTCCCAGAGCCAGTCGGGATCCGCCAGCAGTTCCGGCCGAGCGTAGCCTGCGGGCACGTTCTACTGCGTCGCTTGGGCGTGGGCCGCGTCGTTATACGCGCCGGCCTGGACGAACTGCCGAGCCGCCTCTCCAGGAAAGTCCATGTCGGGGTGGACGGACGCCGCATGTCGCATGGCTTCCTCGACGAGCTCCTCGTCATCCTCCGCGTGGAGATGGGCGCAATTCGGGGCCACGCAATCGATCCCTCGCATGTCCGTTCACCTCATTGATCGAGGCGACAGCCGCCCCTCGCAGAGGCACCCTACACCTACAAAAGCGTCAACGAACTCGGCCACGCGACCGGGCGTCCTTGCCGCGCCCGACGTCCTCACCGAAGAGGTCGCGTTCTGGCTGATGGACTGGATCCGGCTCGACCTCGGCTACGGCTCGCTGAGGCTGCTCGCGGCACCAGCCGCTCCGGGTGCGGTGGTCCGCGCCCCCCTCGCGGACCATCTCCTGACGCAACGGTGAGCAGCTTTCGTGCCAGGGTCTAGTTCCGTGGCGGGTTCCGACCTGCACATCGCAAGGTTCGAGGCCTTATCGACGAGGCGCCAGATAGCGTTCGTAGATCCTCGTGAACCACGGCACGACCACGTACACGGCCAGCACCACCGTGACCAGCGTCAGCACGAACACGCGGAGGAGCGGGTCCCAGCCCACGGTGAACGGGGCCATGACCGTGATGCCGACGGCGACCATGGGAAAGATCGCCAGCCAGGTGAGCGCGGCTTGAACGTGAATCGACGGCCCCGTGTGAGGTGACGAGGGCGAAGGACCGGGGTTGGGACTGATCACGATGGGCCTCCCTGCAGCCGCAAATCGCTGGCCACTACAGCCAGATGTACTCCTCCGCGATGGCGCCGTTCTGCCACCTCGCCAATGTCACCATCCGACTGCCGTTCTCGAGCTCGCCGACCACGCAGGTCCAGTCTCCTGAGCCGAACCCGATCGGATGCGACTTGACCTGGAGCGGGACGCCACCGGTGCTCGCGACGAAGGCCTTCATCGCCTCGATGTGCTCGCCGATGCCATGTGTCACTGCCTGCCCGTGGACGTCCACGAGCACGTCACCCGTGTGGTTCCGGGTGAAGACACCCTCCCAGTCCGCTTCGTTCCAGCCCGCGAAGTCGAGCTCGTCCATCCGTTGAAGATTGCGCTGAACTGTTTCGTCGGCCACGACGGTTGTCTCCTTTCAGATCGATTCCCGGCGGCGAGAACGGGCGTGCTCGGCTTCTCGGTGTTGGCGAAGAAGTTCGAACCCCAGCGAACCGCGAGGCGCGGCGGCTTCGGATCGGGCTGCATGGGCCACGATGGCGTCCGCGATGGAGCGGTCTCCGGCGGCTCTCGGATAGGCGTCCAGGACCTTTTGGCGCAGACGGTCAGCTACGCCGTCGGTGATTCCGCCCGCATCCTCGAAGACTCCCTTGTGCGTGAGGGACGTGATCAGACCGCGCCGATGGGCGATGCCGACAGAGGCGTGCAGGGCGATCGCCTCCCACACCCGGTCGACGTCGCGTTCGGCGACGCCGTGCCCCCGAAGGACGGCAGCGGCCAGATCGGCGCCCTCGATCTCGAAGCGAGCCTCTCCAGTCGCGTGCTTACCAAGCCCGAGATCGTGCATGACACTGGCGGCGAAGAGCAGTTCCTCGTTGTAGTCGGCGTCATCGAGAACGCCCTCGCGGTCTGCCAGCAACCGGGCGAAGAGGAAGCTGCGGATGCTGTGGTCGATGATCGGCCGGCTTAGCGAGGAGTGCGCGATCTCGAGGCTGGCGTCGGCAAGCGATCCCGTCGGGAGCACGAGGAAGTCGTTCATGTGTCTCGAGCGTAGGGACATCGCGCTCGAGCAAACAGTGGCCCGAGGGCCGCTATCCGCTATGATCGGGCCATGATGTCCGAGCGCCCCCACCGCGTTGCCGTCCTGGCGCTGCCGGCCGTCATCCCACTGGAGCTCGGGATCGCGGCGGAGATCTTCGGTCGCGACCCGCACTACCGCCTGACGGTCTGCGCTGAGGGCCGGTCGGCGTCGCTCCCCGGTTCTGGGTTGACCGTCACTACCCCGGCAGGGCTGGAGGGACTCGAGCGCGCGGAGACGGTGATCATCCCGGGATACGAGGACGTCGACGCAATCGTGTCTGCAGCGGTGCTCGACGCCATCCGTGCGGCACACGCCCGGGGCGCCCGACTGGTCTCGATCTGCACGGCCGCCTTTGCCCTCGCCGCGGCTGGTGTCCTCGACGACCGTCCCGCGACCACCCACTGGCGCTGGACCGCCGAGCTCCAGGACCGCTACCCTAGGATCGATGTGTTGCCTAACCGCCTCTTCGTCGACGACGGCGACATCCTGACGTCGGCCGGCGTGACCACCGGGATCGATTTGTCCCTCCACCTCATCCGGCGCGACTTCGGCTCCGCGGCTGCCAACACGCGGGCCCGCGGCCTCGTGGCTCCGCCACTACGTCAAGGGGGGCAGGCGCAGTACATCGAACGCCTCATGCCGGACGCGAGCGGCGACCAACTCGGCCCACTTCGCGACTGGATGCTCGAAAACCTGGCCCTTCCCCTCGACCTCGGCACGCTCGCGACGCGGGCACACATGTCTCGACGGACGTTGAGTCGTCGGTTTCGCGAGGAGACGGGCATGTCCCCGATGGCATGGCTCGCTGACGCGCGCATCGATCGAGCGCGCGAGATCCTGGAGACGACCACTGAGCCGGTCGAGAACATCGGCCACCTGACGGGACTCGGCGCGCCAGTGTCTGTTCGGGCGGCATTCCATCGTCGGATCGGCATCTCACCGAAGGAGTACCGGGCCGTCTGGCGTAGATCTCAAAACGTCAGTGACGGCGACAGCGCCGGCTCGTCACTCGCCGCCGGATCAATGAGGCCCCTTTTCGGCCCGCGGTCTCCAGCGCCGGGCTCGGACGCGAAGCCATGACCCAATGCCGATCGTGTGATGCATTCCTGGTCGCGGCGGACGGGCTCACGCCGTCCCTTCCGCGGACATTCCTGCGCCTTCTATTGGGATCCGAATATTTATGGCATCCGCGCGGTTGGATCCTGTCGGGCGCGCTCGAATCCCTAGTCGGCCGTGCGACCTTTCGAGCAGCGCGCAACCCCGATCCCGCGTGACCGCGAGCGCATCCGGCCCGACGCAGTCTCCAGCTGCCCCTCTACGCTTGCCTCGAGCAGGGAGGCATCGCACGTCTGACAGGGTCGATCGGATCGTTGAACCGTTGGGACGTAGGGTTCTCGCGCCAGCGGTCGCGCAACCACTTCCCAACACCGTACTGCTCTGCCAGACTCGCGGCCTGTCGGGGAGGCGAGGCAGGCGCCGGCGGCGGCCTCCGCGGACGCGGCGTGCTGCCTCGAGCGCTCGCGCCGGGCCAAGGGCGAGTCCGGCCCATCCTCCTCCGGGCGCCGTTGCGTCCAGAAAGGAAGGTCGCACAATGGCGGGTATCCTTGCTTGGCGCCGGCGTGGCCGGGTGCTCCCCGTCGCCCTGCTCGTTATCGGCGCGCTGACCATTGCCTCGCCGGTGTATGGCGCGAAGCCGGTTCGGACCGTGCAGGAGCCCAGCGATCCCTTCGTGATTCCCGCCGGGCTCGGGTGCTCGTTCGATGTCCTGTGGGACACCGATCCGAGCGCGCGGATCGTAGATACCCAGTTCGCGGACGGCCGACTCGCGAGGAACACGAACGCCGACCCGACGCTCATCAATCTCGAGACCGGCGCCTCGTTTCACCACAAGGCTAGGTACCACAGCGTCGACAGAATTGACCCGCTCACGAATGAAGACCTGTTCGACGTCTCCGGCCAGATCGTCGCACAGTTCTACCCCGGCGATCAGGGGCCTACTGGTGTGGTCGCCTGGCCCGGCGCACTGATCCGGTTCACGGGTAATCAGCACGGGACGATCGACCTCAACACAGGTGTGGTCACGGCCTTCTCGTACACGGGACAGATGGTCGACATCTGCACCCTGCTCGCCTGATCGCAGGAGGCCTGGGCCGGGGATAATTCGCGAAACCCGGCCGAGGGAACACAGTCGCGCGGCGCGGTCAGGGCGCAAGCCCCCCTTCCACGTGGGCTACCCCGCCCCGGTCAGTCGATGCACCCTTCGTCGAGATCGCGCCGCTCAGCCCTTGATCGCGCCGCTCAGCCCCCCGCCGCGCAGGAACAGCCGCTGGAACAGCAGGAACAGCGCGATCGGAAAAACGCTGGAGAGCGTCAGGGCGGCGATGAACACCCCGAGGTCCGTGGTCGGCTGGAGGGTCGGGAGCCTGACGGACAGTGGCTGGAGGTTCGGGTTCCGGATCACGAGCAAGGGCCAGAGGTAGTCCTTCCAGGTGGCGATGACCGCGAATACGGAGGCCACGCCGAGGATCGGCCGCGACATCGGCAGGACGATCGACGTGAACAGTCGGAACGGCCCGGCGCCGTCGACGCGCGCCGCGTCGAAGATCTCCCGAGGCAGGTTGTCGAAGAAGCGCTTCACGAGGACGACATTCACGGCGCTCGCGCCCGCCGGCAGCCAGATCGCCCAGTAGTTGTCGATGAGGCGCAGGTGGACGAGGGGGACGTCGACGACCGTCAGGTAGAGCGGCACGAGCAGCACGATCGGCGGCACGAACAGTGTTGCGATCACGAGCCCGGTGATCACGCCGCCGAAGCGCGGACGCAGCACAGATAACGCATAGCCGGCGGACGTTGCGACCGTCAGCTGGGCGGCCCATGAGCCGGCGGCGATGATCACGGTGTTCACGAGGTAGCGGTCGATGTGGGTTCTCGACCAGGCCGTCGCGAGCTGGCCCAGGTCGATGCCGTTCGGCCACAGCGCCATCGGCGCGCGGAGCGTGTCCTGGGTCGGCGTCACGGCCGCCTTCAGCATCCAGAGGATCGGCCCGAGGCCGGCGACGAGGAGGAACGCCAGCGTGGCGGCGTGGAAGAAGCCGAGCGTCCAGCGTGTCCGTCGATTGCGCCGATCGGCGGCCGAGATGATGCCTCGTTCTTCGGTCTCTCGGGCCGGTCGCGGTTGGCGCGCCACGGCGAGCCGGCGCGCTGCGCCGAAGCGGCTCGTCAGGGCGGTCACGAGCTCGTGCTCCAGCCGCGGGTCAGCCGGTAGTAGATCGCGGTGAAGATCGCCAGGAAGGCGGCCAGCATCAGGCTCAGCGCCGCGGCCATGCCGTACTCGCCGCCGAGGCTGTTCTGGAACGCGTAGCGGTAGATCAGGAGGAGGACGGTCAGCGTCGCATTGTTCGGGCCGCCACTCGTGAACAGCAGCGGTTCGGTGAACAACTGGGCCGTCGCGATCAGCTGGAGGATCAGCGTCACGAGCAGCACGCCTCGCAGCTGCGGCAGCGTGACGTGCCGGATCTTCTGCCAGACGGATGCGCCGTCGACGTCGGCCGCGTCGTACAGCTCCGGCGGGACTGCGACGAGCGCAGCAAGGTAGATGATCACTGTCGCCCCGGCGTTCGCCCACGTCGACTCGATGACGATCGACGGCATCGCGGTGTCCCCACTCTGGAGCCAGGGCAACGGTCCCAGCCCGACCCAGCCGAGGGCTGAATTGAACACCCCGTGGGGCGACGCGTCGTAGAAGAATCGCCACAGCAGGACGGAAACGACTGGCGGAACCACCACCGGCAGGTACGCCAGCGCGCTGTAGAGGCCGCGGCCCTTGCGAACCTCGCTCATCAGGACCGCGAGGACGATCGGGACGGGGTAGCCGAAGACGAGCGCCAGGAACGCGAACCACGCGGTGTTCCGGACCGCGATGCCGAGCTGGGGGTCCGCCAGGACACGCCCGAAGTTCGCGAGGCCGACGAAGGTCGGGACGGACACGAGGTTCGTCTCCTGGACGCTCATCACGACAGCCCGGATGATCGGGAACCAGGCGAACAGCCCGAAGACCGCCAACAGCGGCAGGAGGAAGAGGAACGCGCCAAGCCCGTCGCGGGACACCCGAACCCTCGCGCGACGACGGGCTCGCGCCTGGTCCGCGACCGGGACCGGCTCGGCGATCGTGCTCATGCGTGCGGCCCCATCATCGCCGTCCGCGGCGACGCCCGAACGCAACGGACCCCGAGCCTGGAGGAGAATCGGCTCGGGATCCATCGCGCGGGACCTTCAGTCGGCTGTGATCAGCCGGCGTCGAGAATCGCCTGGACGCGCTGGTCTGCCTTCTTCAGCAGGGCGTCGATGTCGGCGTTCTTGTCGGTGAGGACCGCCTGCACGACGGGGTCGAGGGCGGCGTAGAGCTCCTGGGTGTGAGCGACCGGCTCGGTGACGAGTGGCTGGTCGAAGATCTTCGACGTGAAGCCGGTCATCTGCGCGGTCGGCACGTTGATGTAGTCCTTGATCCATTGCTGTGACGCGTCGTAGGTCGCCTTGTCGAAGATCGGCAGGGCGGGGACGCCGACCGGTTGGTTGTTCGCCTTCAGCGCCTTGGCGTCGGCGACTGCTCCCTCCTGGGTGAGCAGCTTCTGCAGGTAGTAGAAGTCGATCCACTTGACGGCGGCGTCGCGCTGCTCGTCGCGGGTGATGACGTTGACCGCGGCGAGCGTCCCGCCGCCGAGCACGCCGGCGTCGCTGCCCACGAGGGGGATCGTGGTCACGCCATAGTCGGCCGGCTTCAGGCTGTTGTTCTGGACCATCGCCGTGTACAGGTCCGACCCACCGGTGAACATCCCGACCTGGCCCGCTGCGAACGCCTGGTTGATCGTCCCCCAGGCGTAGTCGAACGTCGAGCCCATCGACTTGTCGTCCCAGCGCATCGCCTTGAGCTTCTCGAGCGCGGCCTTCGTGGCCGGGTTGTCCAGCGTCGCGGTCACCTTGCCGTCGGCGCCGGCCGTCTCCATCCGGCCGCCGAGGGCATAGGTGAACGTCGTGAGCTGCCAGCCGCCGGTGTTTTCCGTCGCCATCTCGGCGTAGCCGGCGACGCCGGTCTTCTGCGCAATGGTCTTGGCCGCGGCGCGGACTTCGTCCCAGGTGGTTGGCGGCTGGTCGGCATTCAGCCCGGCCTGGGTGAAGAGGGTCCGGTTGTAGGTCAGCGACATGCCGTACGCGGCGATCGGTACGGCCCAGATCGCGCCAGAGGCGTCCTCGCCGTTCACGACGACGTTCTTGTTGAACTTGTCGGCGTAGCCGAGCGCCTTGACGCGCGAGTCAATGTTCACGATCTGGTGCTGGGCGATCAGGCCCTTGCCATCGGTGAAGGGGATCGTGAAGACGTCGGGCAGGGTGCCGGCGGCGAGTGCTGCGGTGAACGTGGGCGCCGTCCAGTTGTACTCCTCGGGCTGGACGGTGATCCACGGGTATTTCGCTTCGAACTCGGAGATCTGCAGATTCAGCGCATCGACCGCCTCCTGGGTCGCGCCGGGTCGCAGGACGCCGACGCTGATCGTCACGGGCGCCTGCGCGGCGGCGGACGGGTTGGTAGCTGACGATGGTGCCGCGGCGCTCGGGCTCGACGGCGAGGCAACCGGGCTGCAGGCGGCAATCAGCGCGACCAGCCCGACAATCGAGCCGATGGCGCTCCACCGGCCGGTGGTTCTCTTGTGCATGACGCTCGCTCCTCTCGATCGACTTCCTTCCTTGACAATGCGGCGACACGACGTCCTCATCCCATTCGCACCGCTCCCCTGCCCGGGTTCATCGCTC
>Ga0070697_100001100_pt1 | contig 20417 bp, 16 predicted proteins | sample KBSK1501metaG_FD_65475 | JGI IMG/M metagenome (GOLD analysis project Ga0070697, IMG submission 65475) | Corn, switchgrass and miscanthus rhizosphere microbial communities from Kellogg Biological Station, Michigan, USA - KBS K1-50-1 metaG | ecosystem: Host-associated > Plants > Roots >... | reverse complement strand
TTCCCAAGCTAGACGACAAGCTGAAGCATGTCGGACATTGGCTGAAGCCGCAGTGTTACTGAGATCGCTCCGCGTTTCTGGGCGCGCATTATAAACGGATTGGTTGTAACGCAAACTGTTAGTTTGCGTCGGGTGGATAAGTGGTTCCTGGTTGCGTACTTCACCCCTCCACAAGACGCAAACTAACAGTTTGCGTAACCAAAACAAAAAGGGCGGCCATGAAGGCCGCCTTTATTTGTTTGCGTGAGACTCAGAATCAGTTGTTGCCGGAGACTTCGATTCGATCTCCTTTTTCCACCATCGGATCCGGAACTTTTCCGCTCTGGATTTTCCGCAGGTCAAAGTCTTCGTTAGCGAGTCGGCCGTCGGCGCGTTGCCGTGAAATTCGCACCCTGGACCCTGCAGTCACCCTGACGCCACCACTAGCGAGAATTGCCTGCGTCAGAGTTAAGCCGGCGTGATACGGCTTCTGGCCCGGGGAATTTAGCCCCTCACCAACAAAAAAGAACTCCGTTGGTGGAGGAGGCGCCGACAAGACCTTAATGACGTCACCCGGAACTACCAGCGTCGATGAATGATTGGCATCCTTGAGATCCAAAACCATTGTCGGGCGGCCCGGGCGGGTGATCGTTGCTCGGGCGGCTTCCGGCAAGGCCACAACTTCTGCAAGCATGGCATAGAGAGGGACCGCTTCCCTACGTAGAGCTTTCGTGCCGGGGGACGCGACGAACCCTGTGATAGTTACTGTATGACTTGCATAGTCGCGAACGTTCACTACCACCGAGGGATTCTCAAATATCTTGATTCGCTGGCGCAGGAGGGCAGCAATTTCCGCCGTTGTCATTCCTGCGACCGGGATCGGATCTCCTGCTAAGGGATACTCCAGGAGTCCGCCGTCAACAACTGTGAACAGAGTTGATTTGCGGCTGGCATTACCTGCGAGTTGGATGTCGAGCACATCATTCGGGCCAACGCGATAAACTTGCGTCGATGCCATCAAAGCATTAGAGGGAGCCGAAACCGAGTTTGGAGACGAAGCGGTCGGGTTAGCTGAAGCCGTCCGTTTCTCATTACCTGATCCAGCGGCATTTCCAGACGCTACGTTGCGCTCTACTTTTTCGACAGGTTGGCTGGTGCGCCGGGCACGCGCGGTTTCAGTGTTGTTGATGAGATCTGCTTTTGCTGTGGTCTTAACTGTTATTCCACTGTTGAGATTGCCGGCTTGCGTTGTCGACTTCGGGTCTTGTCCCAAAACCCGGACTCTAGTGCTATTCGAGGGATTTTGAATTGGGGTTGCCGGTTGGGACGCAGCCTGCTTATTTGCTGCGGCGACGGATTTCACCTGACCGGAAGTTGCAACAGCCAACGTGATAATTAATGCAGGGGCGGCAAAAAGTATGTTCTTCATGTTCCTTGTTTCCCAAACTCCAATGCCCGGAAATATTGCAGATTAGACAGCCGGCGTGGCCAAAACTTGTGCTCTGTTTGAAGTAAACGCTCAAAAAGGCCGATTCCTTAGAAGAATCTGGCCTTTTTTGGACAAATCTGAAGGTGAATAAAAAGGAAATGTCCGACATGCTTCAGCTTGTCGTCGAGATTCGCAACACTCAGCAATGATACGACCCGTAACGTGGCAGATTGAGAGTTCCCAAGCTAGACGACAAGCTGAAGCATGTCGGACATTACCTATTCAGTTTTGCTGTTCGTTTGGCGGCGTTCAGGCAGGTTCTTTGGTGGGAACAAATCCGGCCAGAGTTTGCCAAAGCGCTCGCGAACGATGCTCTCCACATCATCAGCGGTCTCGCAGCTGAGACAATCCTGGGCAATCACCCTCGCGTCCCGTGAGTCAATCCCGGCAAGCGCGCGGCGAACGCGAGGAATCGCGCTGGGGGTCATGCTTAAATCAGTCGCTCCGAGCCCAATCAATAACACCGCGTACGCTGGAGTGGATGCCATCTCACCGCAGACTATCGCCGGGATTCCGGCATTAGCTGCAGATTTAAGGCTACGGTCGATACTGTGAAGCACAGCAGGATGAAGCGTTCGGAACCAGTCTGCAACTTCATCATTACCCCGATCGACCGCCAGGGTGTACTGCACCAGGTCGTTTGTGCCGAGCTCGAAGAAGTCGACTATCCTGGCGATGTTATCCGCCATGAAAACTGCCGAGGGGACTTCAATCATGGCCCCGATGCTAACCTCACCGAAACCACGTCCAGCTTCGGTGAGTTTATTTCCCTCGTCCGTGATTATTGTTTTGGCCCGTCTGACATCGCTGACGTCCGCCACCATCGGCAACACTATTTTCAGCTTCGCGTTCTCAGCCGCCGTCAAAATCGCCCGCACCTGCGTGCGCATCACCTCTTCATTGCGAAGCCCAAACCGAATCGCACGCAGGCCAAGGGCAGGATTTTTTTCCGGTTCCTGAAACTGTTCCCTGAGATTTTCGCCTCCCAAATCAAATAACCGGATGATCACACCGTCCTCGCCGGCAACTCGGGCCACCTCCTCGTATGCCAGCTGCTGCTCCTGCTCCGAAACAGCTACACCACGACGAGCCAACAAAAACTCTGAACGGTAAAGACCGACTCCTTGAGCGCCAAACTTTTCAACACCCTCGAATTCAGCGGGCACTTCTACGTTGGCCCGCATTCTTACTTCTACGCCATCCACTGTTCGAACCGGACCACTCTCCCTGACGGCACCAGATGATCGGGGTTTCATCCGGCTCGCGGTTTCAGCCTGGTAACGCTCGAGCGTAGCGGGTGCGGGGTGCAGGATTACTTCGTTGCGGGTCGAGTCAACTATGATTCTGTCACCAGTTCTGGTCCGGCGGTAGAGGTCGCGTAAACCAACCACGGCGGGAATACCGATGCCTCTGGCGAGAATTGCCGTGTGCGACGTCCAGCCGCCCGTATCCGTTGCCAGAGCGCGCGCGTGTTCAAGGTCGAGTTCGGCCACTGCCGAAGGCAGTAGATCCTGAGACACGATAACTGCATCTTCTGAGAGACTGCGGCGCCGGGGCTGCACGCCACTAAGGGCCACCAGTAAACGTTGCATCACGTCTTCGATGTCAGAACCACGCTCTCGAAGATATTCATCTTTGATTTCCGAATATAACGATAGGAGACGGTCGCCGACTACTTCAACAGCCCATTCCGCATTTGCCTGCTCGTCGGTTATCTGGCGCTCGATGTCGCCTGTCAGTTTTTCATCTTCGAGCAACAAGACGTGCGCGTCGAAAATGTAAGCATGGTCCTTTCCCATCCGCTTCTCTGCTTGTTTCTTGATTGCAACTACCTGCTGGCGGGCGAGTTGAACGGCGGCGCGAAAACGCCGGCGCTCGGCTTCCAGATCGGCAATGTTAATCCTCCAGTGATAGACGTGCCTGGTGCCATCGTGCATCCGCAGGACCTGGCCGATCACAATGCCTTCGGATACTCCCAGCCCCTTAAAGCGTACCTCGTGAGGTTGCTCCATTATCCTGGTGACTCCTGTTCCCTTTCGCCAAAGCCATCGGCAAAGAGCCGATCGATGGCACTCAGCGCTGCTTCTTCGTCGATTCCCTCCACGATCACGTGCAGTTCTGTGCCGCGGCTGGCCGCCAGCATCAGGACGCTGAGGATTGACTTCGCATCGGCAGTGACTTCGTTGTCAACCCGTCGCAGTTCCATCCTGCTAATGAAACCCTGAGCCACACGGACAACTTTTGCCGCCGCCCTGGCGTGCAATCCAAGTCGGGCCGTTACCAGAAGTGTGCGCTCAACCATTACGCCGTTGTGCCTTTTTCAGGAGGAGCGAGAAGGTCGCCGGCGTGATAAATCCCCTGCCGCCCCAGGTCACAAACCCGGCGGGCGGTTTCAATCAGCGAAAAACCACCGGATTGACTGGCCAGCTTGATCACCATTGGAAGATTCACGCCGGTCACCACTTCGACGTTGCCGTCATCTAAAAACATTGACGCTATATTAGTGGGCGTGCCGCCAAACATGTCGGTCAATAACAGCACACCGGCGCCTTGAGAGACGCGGGTGATGGCGCGCTGTACCTCGTCACGCGCGGCATCGACATCGTCATGCCAACCAATGGAAACCGCGGTAATGAATGAAATTGGACCAATAATCATTTCCGCCGCCGATAATAGTTCACCTGCGAGATGGCCGTGCGTCACAATCACGCCTGCTATTTTTCGCGTCTCTTCTTTCGGTGCCGTTTGCTGTGGGTTACTACTCATGAGGTCATTCTCCCTGATTAGCCGCGGTTTGACACGGACGAACAAGGTTCCGGATAAGCAGACTGCTATTCCCTGAACAGGATATTTGGATTTGTCCCATCTGTGGCCTTTGACGAATTTACTGTCAACGGTGGCGGTTTGATTTTCTCACGTCGCGGTGGACCGCGTGAGCGTCGAAACCAGCGCTCTTGAGCCGGCGGGTCAGTGCGTTTGCGACCATAACAGACCGGTGTCGCCCGCCGGTGCAGCCGATTCCAACCGTTACATACGACTTTCCTTCACGTTTGTATAAAGGCAATAGATAGTCGAGTAGATCGCTGAAGCGGTTCAAAGTTTCCGTAACTTCGGGCTGGGAGTTCAAGTATTTCACCACCCGTCTATCGTGGCCCGACAGAGGTCTTAACTCAGGCACAAAATGCGGGTTGGGCAGATGCCTCACATCAAACAATAATTCCAGATCAAAGGGGTTGCCGAATTTGTGCCCAAAGCTCAACACCTGCACCCGCATTGGGCCACCTTTGCGATCGGGACTGAACCTTTGCAAGATGTGGCGGCGGAGCGTGTGTACAGTGTGCTCCGAGCTGTCGATAATCTGGTCGGCTTCGGAGCGGACGCGCGCCATGGCTGTGCGCTCGGCGCTGATTGCCTGCAACAAACCCTGTCCATTCGCGGCCGGGTGTGGCCGGCGCGTCTCGCTGAATCGATGCTGCAAGACTTCGTCGGATGCTTCCAGAAAAAGAACAAAAACACTGAGTCCGGCGGCCCGCAGCGCTGCCAGTTGTTCTCCAAAGTCTCCCAGGAAGGTCCGTTCACGGATATCAATTACGAGCGCGGCACGTTCGATCCCTTTCTCACCCGAACCGGCCGTGACCAGACGCGCAAAGGTAGGCAACATCGTCACCGGCAGATTGTCGACACAGAAATATCCAAGATCCTCAAAGGCATTCGTTGCTGAAGACATTCCCGAACCACTGAGGCCGGTGATGATAACTATGTCCGGGGTTTCCTCGCCGGCTGCCTCATTCGAATCGCTCGCTTTGCTCATGGAAGTGTTATGCGCGGCTCAAAAGGAGGAAAAACGACATATGCATATCGTCTTTACAAGGGTCAGGTTTGGCCTGCCCGCGAAGAAATAGTGCTGGCGTAACCGTCTCGCCCTGACAGACTCTGTCTGAAAAAAGACCCTCGGCATTCCAGGCGTATAGAGTACAAGCTTTAGCTTGCGTGTTTGGGCTGCGGCAACCTAACGGTTCTACTCTATGCGACTGTAAGTCACGTAATCGCGTTTTTTCCGACTCGAACAGGGTACCACCGGGCGTTATGGTTCGATGAGCCCGAAATTCCGATCTTTCCGCTTATATAAGACTCCGATCCGACCGGTATCTGCGTCGCGAAACACCACAAATTGATCCGGCTCGGACGATAACTGCAACGCCGCTTCCTCAGCAGTCATCGGCTTAATTGAATATCGACGGGCAGCGATGATGCGGGGCGGACGCGGCGTGGCTTCCACTTGCCCGTCGGGAGTTGGCGCTACAGCTGCGGTCCGGCGCGCTCCCTGTTTTCGGTCGATGATCTTTTTCTTGAGTTTTAATGCTTGCTTTTCAACCTTCTCCATCGCCCGGGTCAGCGCCATATACATGTCCGCGTTGACTTCCTTGGCCGTCAACGTGTGATCGCGCCAATTAACTACCAGCTCCCCAATATGCCGGTTTTTTTCGACCGTGATGACGACGTGAACCTTGGGTTCCGTGCCATTAAAAATGTGGTCAAGTTTCTTAAAATGATCTTCTACGTGCTTGCGAATACCAGGAGAAACGTCAACGTGTCGACCCGTGTACTCAAACCTCATGACCTTGGGTTCCCTTCTTAACCTCGACGCTACAGAGGTGCCTGCCAAACTGTCGAGCAGCTTAACGAATTACCAAAAACTTGTGGGGGGCGAACTGTTTTCGCGGAGGCGCTGCGGTCCTGGTTTCAGACTACGGCGCGACGCTCACGCGAGCCGGGAATACTCATCTGGTCGCGATACTTGGCGACTGTCCGGCGCGATAACTTTATCCCATCCTTGATCAAAATCTTCACCACCTGATCATCGGTTATGGGGCTGTGGGAATCTTCTTCCTCGATCAGCTTCTTGATCTTTAGTTTGATAATTCGCGTGGAAACTTCTTCGCCGTCTTCGTTCATCATGCCTTCGGTGAAGAACCGGCGCAGCTCAATGACGCCCTGCGGCGTATGCGCATACTTTCGATTAACAACTCTTGACACGGTGGAAAGATGCATGCCGATATCCTCGGCAATATCTTTCAGCATCATTGGCTTGATGTATTGCACGCCCTTATCCAGAAAGTCCTTCTGGCGGTGAACGATCGACTCCACCACTTTGTAGATTGTCTGGCGCCGGTGCTCTATGTTCCTTAGAAGGTCTACCGCAGAACGCATCTTCTCACGAATAAAACTCTTGGTTTCGTTGCTGACATCTGACTTGCCCAGCATCTGCTGGTATTGCTGGCTAACCCGCAGGCGCGGGCTGCCGTCGTCCGAGAAGTAGATAACGTAGTCTTCGTCATCTTCATCAAGTTTCTCGATATAGATCTCGGGAGAGATCAGAATTGGCTCTTCAGATGAGTAACGCCGTCCGGGGTAAGGATCGAGCGTCCGAATGAACTGCAATTCGCTTAACAGCGTGTCAACATCATTTCCGATCTGTTTCGCGAGATGCGGCAGTTTATGTTGCTGAAGATCGGACAGATGATCACTAATCAACCTGGCGGCCAGCCGATCGCTTTCGCCTCTCACCTCGAGTTGGACCAACAGACATTCCCTGACGTCACGCGCACCGCACCCGATCGGATCGAGATGCATGACGGCCAGCCTGGCTTTTTCAACTACCTCCTCGGTCCATCGGCCCATCGCGGCAATTTCTTCGTTCGTGGCATTGAGCCGGCCGTCAGCGTCGAGGTTGCCAATTACGCTGATGGCTGCATCGCAGATATCTCCTTCGATCGGACTCATGTGAAGTTGCCACTCGAGATGATCGGCAAGAGACGGGGCCCTGGTCAGAAACTGTTCGAAGGTCGGCGCATCTTCCTTGTATTCGATCTCCTGCGTCTTATAGCCAGGGTCGAGATAATCCTGAAACTCTCGTCCAAAATCAATTTCTTCAAACGCATCACGCGAGCCTTCTTCACCTACGAGCTCATCGCCAACTGAATCCTCACTCAAGTCGGCAGACAGCGATTCAACATCGCCTCCCTCGCCTTCCGCGTCGACTTCAAGATTCGGCTGAGTCAGTGGTCCGGAATCTCCAGACCCATTTGACGACGGGCTTCCGAGCTCAGGCTCGCTGGCTTCTATCTGTGGCTGATCGGGTGCGGCTCCCGGGTCGGCGCTGGCCAGGTGGTCAAGAATTTTTTCCGCAAGCTCGCGAGCCTCTTCCTGTGTCACCACTTCTTCCAGCACCGGGTTCTCCAGGAGCTGCTGTTGAATCAAATCGCTCAGCTCCAGAGTAGTCATCTGCAACATCTCGATGCGCTGACGCAACTGCGGCGTTAACACGAGACGTTGAGAGAGGCTGGTAGTTAGTTTGAGAGACATTCTTCTGAATAAATAGTTACTTTGTTTATTGTTTTGCGACTTAACGCGGGGAGATTATAACCGATTAGGGCGCGTTATGGGCACCAATTCGCCTCTGATTGTCACATGCGGAATTTCTCGCCAAGATAAAGCCGCCTGACCTCAGCATCTTCTGTTAGTTCGCGCGGAACCCCGGAGCGGAAAATACGACCGTCGGCCATAATATATGCCCGGTCGGTCACTCCCAGCGTCTCGCGAACATTGTGGTCCGTAACCAGGATCCCGATGCTACGATTTCGTAAATAAAGTATTACGTTTTGAATATCATCGACAGCTTTGGGATCGATGCCGGCGAAAGGCTCATCCAGCAGAATGTATTGCGGTTCGGTCGCCAGCGACCGGGCGATTTCGGTTCGCCTTCTTTCGCCGCCCGAAAGCGCGTCGCCGCGGGTGTTGCGAACGTGGGCGATCCCAAACTCTTCCAACAGTTCTTCAAGCCTGGTGAGACGTTCGCGTCTGCGCAGTCCCATGGTTTCCAGCACGGCCAGGATATTTTGCGCCGCTGTCATTTTGCGAAAGACCGATGGTTCCTGGGGGAGATAGCCGAGACCCAAACGCGCCCTTAGATACATTGGCAGCCTGGTAACCTCGCGGTCGCCGAGGCTGACCGTTCCGGAATCAGGTTGCTCGAGACCTACGATCATGTAAAAGGTCGTAGTCTTTCCCGCACCGTTCGCACCCAGTAGGCCCACCACCTCGCCCTTTTCTACGTGCAAGCTGACATCATCTACGACGCGGCGTTTCCCGTAAGTCTTGTTCAGGTTACGCGCAGACAGTGCGGAAGCTGACGCGGATTGTGAATGCTGTCGCAAAACAGGATCAGCCATCATCTCTTCGCTACGCGCAATTTCCATCTCCGCATTTACACTCATCAAACCTTTAGCGCTTCTAAGCTCGCCGATAAACGCTCCTGACTACTTCGATTTACTGCTTCTTTATTTTATGTGTCGATCTAACTCTCCCGGGAGATTGTGCTCCCCTGACGTCATCCGCGGTCACTCTACCGTCTCGCATATTGACGGTCAAACGGCCACCTTCAGTACTTCCCTTCTCAATGTCTTCAACTCGCGCCGGATTGCCGGTTAGTACAGCCACTTCGTCAGCGCTGGTATATTGGATCCAATCGCCGGTGCCTTTTCGATTGGGCTGAGTCAGCACCACGTTGCGCTGGGCAACAGTTTTCTCCACCTCGGCCGACTCCTTAAACAGGAAAACATCCGCTACGCCGCTGGTGAGGCGATCGGTCCCCTGACGAATGTCGACGTTTCCTTCGTAGCGCAAAGTACGATTCGGATCCGAATAAGACATCGAATCGGCGGAGGCCGAGACCGGCACCGTGGTGCTTCCCGCAGCTCCTTTGCGCCGCGCATTGTAGATTTCACTCTGGACCCGGCCTTCGGCGTCCATCTTTTTTTCGTTCAAATAGATTGTCAGCTTGTCGGCCCGCACGAAATTATCGTCCTGCCAGGCTCGTGCATTGCCCGTGTAGATCGCTAAACCGCGATCGCTGTAAAACTCGCCTCGCTCACTCACAATGTAGACGGGACTGTTCACTTTTGAAAAAGGCACGGCGCCGTTCGTCTGCACCTGACTGTAATAGGTAGTAGCTGTTTTTCCGCGGCTGTAAGACACGTGGTTAGTCAAGTCGGAATCCAGCTCAACGGCCTTGGTTCTCGCGCGTGAATCCCAAACTGTGGGCTCGCCCCCGCGCAAACGAACGGTGTTGTCCACGCCGGTGAAGGAGATATTTGTCGCTACTCCATTTCGGTCATTCTCGTTAAACTTCGCCTCTCCCTGAGCGTCCGTCCGTTCAATGGCTTGCGTGTCCTTAACAAAGACGGCAGTCATTTTCTGCGAGGTGAGCACGCGAGTTCCCCGGTCCTCAACCTTTTGCACGGGCTCGACGACCACTTTGGCGCCCCCGGTAGCGATAAAGGTGCGAGCCAGATTTCCTGTTTCAAAAAAGTCGCAGTCGATGCGCGGCGCGGTCAGGGTTTGCGTGTCAGCTCTGGCACTCTTGACTAACGGATCGATAAACACCTCCGCATTACCCACTGCCTCCGCTTTGTCGAGGTCGCGGCCGGATGTCCGCCAGACCAGCTTTACGGCGTCAGCCGTAAGACGCTTGTTCGCGGCGCGTGGATCGTTTGCTTTCGACTTAGGAGCGGAAAGATTGATCACCGAACGACCTTCGGTTCGCATTTGTTTAAGCAAACTCCGGTCGCCTTGCGCCTGAAACAAAACCTCGATCAAGCTCGCCCCCGTCAATTGCAACTCAGAGTCAGCGTCGAGACTCTTGCCGCCCGCGTTAACCATCGCCACAGCTCGCTCGAGTTGCTGGTCCTTGTCCAAAAAGAAGTCCATGTCGGCGGAGTGAACCTCCGCGGATCGCCCCTCTTCCATTGAACGCAGGTATGAATTGCCGCGTATCTCCACCTTTTGCACGCGCTTTTGCTCGTTTAGAGTCGCGTTGAGATTGTCGCCACTCATTACCACTCGTTCCTGCTCGGCCGTAACGCCACCCGAGAAGGAAAGTTTCATGGTTGCCTGTTCAAACAGTGCTTGTGCGGAACGAATGGTGACTGGCCGCGAGCGCGAGGATGCCGGTTTAGCTTTCGGATCCTTCAATGCTTCGGGCGCAACAATAATCTCGACGTCCTTTTTCAGTTGGAGTCTCTTGTTCTTTGCTTCAACAATGGCGCCGTTAGACCGGCCAGAGACATTTTCCCGATTGAAGGAAACCGCGGCATCCGTTTGGGCAACTTCGCTGTTCTGGTCGAAGGCGATTGACTCGGTGTTCACCTTCAGATCGTCCTTCGTTTCAATTTTCACATTCCCGAGAAAAGTGATCACCGAAGTCTTCGGATCATATATGGCCTTGTTGGCCGTGATCTGGTCTGGCTTTTCACCAACTGGCGGATAAACCGAAAGACTCACCTGCTCGAGTTCGTGGTGGTCGTCCATGAAAGTTATGTCACGAGATGCCTTTAGCCAGAGGTACAAGCGGTCGCCCTTCATTAACCTTTGCTCGTATCCTTCAACTATGCCCTTGATCTCTCTGGACAGTTCGGGGGCTTCTGATTTAAGTCGAAAGGGTTTGTTATTGCGTAGCCGGTAGTAGGAGCCTGCGACAAAAAGGAGAGCAGCCACCAGAATAACAATCGCACCAGCCCGAACCACGACCGGTGCGCGCGCCCGCCACCCAATTGCGATGGATCTCTTTTTTGTAACTTCCTGCATAAGAGAAAAACTGACAGCCGACGGTGGACCGACGACCGTTATTCCGGACAAGCTCAAAACCTCTATGACGAATTTTGGTCGCTGGCGCTGCTCATCCTGGTTACGTCGGCGGTCGTCGGTCGTCCGTCTTCGGTCTAATGTCCTGCACAGACAACTGCAGAAACGTTTCGCCGGTCCAGTTGCTCGTTTCTATCGTGTAAGCCATATCGATGCCGTTCTTTATGGCTTCGGTTTGCTCAGCTCCATTCCACCAAATCGTTTCGAGTGGGCGGCCTTGCGGGCCCGCCACACTCATCTTCAGATGCCGTTGTCCAATTAGACGCGGTTCCGTGAGGATGCACAAGTTGCGGGCCAAAAAGATTGGACGCGGGTTACCGGCTCCATAAGGCTCGAGTTTTTGCAACTCGCCGACCAATTCAAAAGAGATCTTCTCCGCCGGCAACTCCGCATCAATATGAACGCACGGTTGCAAGTCTTCCTCGGTCAGGCACGAAGCCGCATGCTCATTGAGCCGGCGACGTAGTTCCGCAATGCGGTCCGGCCTGATAGTGATTCCGGCGGCATGGGAGTGGCCCCCGAACTTGTCAAATAAATCGGCGCATGAGGTTAAACCGTTGAGTAGATGATAGGGTTCGATACTGCGCCCGGAACCGTGGGCCACCGTCCCCTCGATCGAAAGCACAACGCAGGGGCGATTGATGCGTTCAGAGATTTTCGAGGCTGCAATACCGATTACACCACGATGCCATCCTTCGCCGGCGATTACGGCCACATAAGAATTGGTATGCCCACGGTCAGAGCCTTCCAGCTCCGCAATAGCCAGTTCGACAATCTGCTGCTGCACCTCTTTTCGTTCCTGGTTGCGAGTGTCAAGATGCTTTGCCAGACGCCGCGCCTCTTCCGTATCTCTCGTACCAAACAGTTCGACCACTGCGCGTGCGGCATCCATTCTGCCCGCCGCGTTGATCCTTGGTCCGATGCGAAACCCGACATCGTAAGCGGTCATGCCGGCCCCGTCGCCGCAACCAGCCACCTCCATCAGGGCACGCAAACCAGGGTTGGTAGCCTTTGATAAATCCTTCAAACCAAGCGCGACAATGGTCCTGTTCTCACCAGTTAACCTGGCCACATCGGCGATGGTTCCGATTGCCACAATTTTCAGAAATGCGTTGACCTGCGATTCCCGGTCGCGCTCGCGAAACAGTGCGTGGACCAGCTTGAACGCTACCCCAACTCCAGCCAGATTTTTGTCAGGATAAGTGCAGCCTTTCTGATTCGGATTCAGAACAGCGTAGGCCGGCGGAACGCCTTCACCTTCGTCGGGAAGATGATGGTCCGTGATGATCACGTCGAGTCCATTGTCACGCGCCCAGTAGAGGGGCTCGTGCGCGCGGATTCCGCAATCGACGCTGATGGCAAGTTTATATCCTTCGCTGACCGCTTTCTGCAGCGCCGCCTGCTGAATCCCGTAGCCTTCAGTGAAGCGATGCGGCACATGAAATCCTGTTTGCGCACCCAGGAGATTCAGGGCCCGAAGGAGAACGGCAGTGCCGGTAGTGCCATCTACGTCGTAATCACCGTAAACGAGGATACGCTCTGAACTGTCGATGGCTCGCAGTAGACGGGATACCGCCTGGCTCATACCCAGCATGAGATAAGGATCGTGAAGTTGATCGTAGGAAGGTTGAAGAAAACTTCTGGCGGAAAGCTCATCTTCGCAGCCGCGCGAAATAAGCAACGCAGCCACGGTGGGCGAAACGTTAAGCGCGAGAGAGAGCGAAGCAACACGCTGAGTGTCCTGCTCCCGCACAATCCAACGTTTGGCTCTCATGTGAGGTTCATCAATACTCTTGGATTATTCAGGCTTGCCCACGCGAATAACCCGCGTGCGGTTGTAGAGAAAAATATTACTCTGCAAACCAGCCATCTTCATCCAGTAGCTTAACACCAATTCGCCGCCGACCATCAATCTGATCAGTCCAGACTCCGTTGATTTGTGCATCCAGTTCACGGCCAAACGGAGGCGTCAGTTTGACGATCGATCCCACCGAAACTTCAGCGTCGAGGATGATGGTGGCGCCGCTGCGGCTGATCTTGATTGCTTTTGCGTGAAGGTTGAAAGAAGCGCCGGTGGGTGTTTGCCCTTCCACTTCAAGTGAGAATTCGACGGGGACTCGCGGACTTCGAGGCCGTTGCAAAGGCATAGAGCCGCCTCGAGGGTCTTTTCTAGTCATAAAACTTCACCGCCTTTTAACAATTGATGTGTGAACCCTAACTTCGGGTCGGGGAGGAAGAGGGGCAGACGTAGTGTACATGAAGCGGGTAGTTTTTGTCAGTTTTTGATTATGGACGAGGCGCGGCCGTATTCCAGAAAAAGCAATGTATCGCCAACCGTTGGTTTGAGTTGATCCCCGGCACCCAACTCACGATTGTCTTAGCCGACCCAAACTAACGGTTTGCGAGGACTTTGGATGTGTCTTAGAAACAGAAGAGCGAAGCGCATGCTCAGTTTAGCCCGCATTTGCGGCAATATAACCACCGAGCAATGCACCCAGAATGGCCGCGCCCACTATCACTCGGTAGACGATGAAGACGCCGGTCGAGTGGGTACGCAGAAACCTGAGCAGAAACCAAATGGAGGCGTAGCCGACAACGCCGGACACGACTGTGGCCACAATTAGAGGCAGATATGTACCGTCGGGAAGCTTGTGTAGCGCTTCCTTCAATTCAAGGAGTCCGCTGGCGGCAATCGCAGGTATCGACAATAGGAAGGAAAACCTGGCTGCGGTTTCGCGGGTCAGACCGGTAAAGAGGCCACCCATAATTGTCGACCCGGATCGGCTTGAACCCGGAATCAGCGCCAGGACCTGAGCGCAACCAACCGCCAGCGCGTCGCTGAGACCCAGCTGCTCCATTGAACGCTCTCTTTTCCCCACCCATTCTGCCAGCGCCATAAGCAGCGCTACGACAATCATCATCGTGGCAATAATCCAAAGATTCTTGGTAAAGGTCCCCTCGATCTGTTTCTTGAATAACAATCCGACTACCGCCACCGGAATTGAACCGACGATAACCAGCCAACCCAACCACGCTCCCTGCGAAAGCCGCACACTGCCGTCCACACGATTCTTTCCGCTAAGCAATTTAAGATGATCGCCCACAAAAGCGCGTGTGATATTGACGATGTCGCGGGCAAAATAAACCAGCACCGCCAGCAAAGTGCCAAGTTGAATCACGGCAATCGTGGCTGTGGTTTGTTCAGCTTTCAGGACAGCATCGACGCCGTTGTAAAGCCCCACCAGTCGGGACGCGAAAATGAGATGCGCAGTGGAGCTGATGGGAATGAATTCGGTTAATCCCTGGACAATGCCCAGGATGATGGCTTGTAGGATTGTCATTATTAAAAGTTAGTTGTTAGTGGTTAGTGGTATAGGACCTATTCGACCTATAGGACCTATTCGACCTACTCACTACTGACTACTGACTATTCCCTAAACGAATTCGCGCGTGAAATCCGATCGTACATCCAGATCGGCATAATCATGCCCGCGCGGACAATGGTTGCCAGTTGCCATGGAAATGAATACCGCTTCCGCCGCTTCTCGATGGCCCGTACGATCTTGTTCACCGCATAATCCAACTCCATTAGATACGGCAGCTGCGCACCACGCCCCGCAGTTAATTGAGTCTTGATAAAGCCAGGATGGATTATGGTTACGTCAATGCCTCTCGGTTCAAGGTCAAGTCGCAGACTCTCGAAAAATGATGAGACGGCGGCCTTGCTTGCACAGTACGCCGCAGACTTGGGTAGACCACGATAAGCCGCCAGGCTCGAGATAGCCACCAACTGTCCCGCTGCACGCTCAAGCATCCCGGGCAACACGGCTGCCACGCTATTCGACGCTCCTATGACGTTAACATTCATTACGCTGGCAACTTCTTCGGCGTTGAACTTTGCCGCATCTCTGGTTGGACCAATGCCGGCATTAGCGATCAGCATATCAATCGGCCCCAGAGCATCGTTCAATTGTTTGGCCGCCGAATTCATCGATTCGACGCTTTGAACATCAGCGGGCAAAGCGATGGCCTTGCCTCCATGCGACTCTATCTCTCCTACGACTTCATCAAGGGTCTCAGCTCGCCTCGCCACCAACCCCACCTTTGCGCCATTCGATCCAAGCGCAACCGCCAGCCCGCGTCCTATGCCAGACGACGCGCCTGTGATCATCACCACTTTGTCGGACCAATAATTCATGCAAGGGTCGTGTGCCGTTGTCGTTTATCAACCGTCGCGAAAACTGCAGGGGTGGCACTCCGTGACCACCCCTTCGATGCGATGGCAATATCTTCATCGCGAGGTGAATCCGGCGTAAGAGGGGGCGGCCACGGAGTGCCGCCCCTACAATAAATCCACGCAGAACTTGATGGCCTAACCCGCGTTAGACTTGAACTACCACCGGCATGATCACTGGCTTGGCTCCAGTGAGCTTCTGAATAAATCGCTTAAGCTCCACGCGTAGATGCTCTTTCAAAAGGCTTTCGTCATTAAGTGTCTGGCGTGAGGCGCCGGCGATTGCAGCGGCCACAGTGCGCCGCGCGTCTTTCAGCGCGCCATTCCGGGAATCAAAGCCACGGACACCACGCGTCACAATCTCCGGTTCTCCCTGGACTTCGCCCGTTTCAGCGTTAACGGTAACGATCAGCGTCACCATGCCTTCATACGCCATCTGCCGGCGCTGCTTGACAGTTTCACTGCCGATTTCGTCGAAGCCGGTGTCGTCAATAAAGGTTCTTCCGATCTCTCGTTTGCCGACCACTGCCGCTCGTTCGCCATCCAACTCGAGCACATCGCCGTTTTCAATCAGGACGATATTCTCTTCGGCGTATCCCAGATGGTTCTTCACAAACTCCTTGTGTCGAAACAGCATGCGGTACTCACCATGAATCGGCACCACAAACTTCGGCCGCACGGCTTCAGTCATGATCCGAATATCCTCCTGCGACGCATGCCCGCTGACGTGAACCAGCCGCCGTTTCTCCTCAATGATGTTGGCCCCGCGCTTGTAGATCATTCCAATCATCCGTGAAATCAGACGCTCGTTACCCGGAATAATGCGGGCCGAGAGTACGACTGTATCGCCCTCATTAATCATTAGCCCCTTGTAACTTTGGTTCGCCATCTGCGAAAGCGCCGCGCGCGATTCGCCCTGGGAACCCGTCACCAGAAAGACTATGTCCTGGTCACGCATCTGCTTTGCTTCGTTGAGCGAAACCAACAATCCATCCGGAATATCCAAATAACCAAGTCGGTCGGAAATCTCGACGTTCTTTTGCATTGAGCGCCCCAGCACGCAAACCCGGCGGTTAAACTGCTGGGCAATATCGAGCACGATTTGAAGTCGATGAATGGAAGAAGCAAAGGCAGCCACGACAATGCGGCCGGTGGCTTCAGCAAAGATCTCTTCGAAGGCCGGAATAACTGCTCTCTCTGAGGGAGTGCGACCGGGCACTGTTGCGTTCGTGGAATCCGAAAGCAACGCGAGCACTCCTTCCTGTCCGTAGCGTCTGAAAGACCGCAGGTCAATCGGCTCGCCAATTACCGGAGTCTCGTCAACTTTATAGTCTCCAGTATGGATGATGGTTCCCACCGGAGTTTTGATTGCCAGCGAAAAGCAATCGACTAACGAATGGGAAACGCGGATGAACTCCACGCTGAACACGCCCAGGTCCACAACGTCTCGAGGTTCGACGCGATGCAGCAGAGTGTCGCCGAGCAAGTCATGTTCTTCCAGCTTGCTCTCGGCCAGTCCGGCTGTGAAATGCGAACAGTAAACCGGAACGTTAAATTTTTTCAGGAGGTAGGGCAGCGCCCCCAGGTGGTCTTCGTGTCCGTGAGTAAGAACTATGGCAGTAATATTCTCGCGATATTCTTCGAGGAAATCGAAGTTGGGAACGCAAACGTCAACCCCGTACGCAGTTTCCTCGGGAAACCCCATGCCCGCGTCAAGGATGAGCATTTCATCCTCATATCGCACAGCCATACAATTCATTCCAAACTCGCCGATGCCGCCGAGCGGAATGATCTCTAGCACGCTACTCACTTTCGATTAGTACTCAACTCTCCGGGACGTGGGTTGAACCGCACTGTCTCATGCAGCAATCTATGGGGGCTAAAACAAAGAGGGACAGTATAGCATGACCGCTTTGCGTCCGCAGATCCGGCCCGGTATGCTAGCTAATGAATCTCAAGCTAACAGGAGTTCTTAAATGATGAGCAAGATACTAGTTGCAGTGTTGGGGCTGGTTCTAACTTTACCTCTTTGTTCGGCTCAAGACCCAAAGAAAAATAGCGAGCAGTCAATTAAAGCTCTGGATCGCGAACTCGAAACCGCTTTATCGAAAGGCGATAGCGTCACTCTTGATCGCATTCTATCGGCGGATTACATCGAGATAAATCCTCAAGGGGACGTCAGGAAGAAGGCAGACCTGATGACGGTTGCGCGAGCCATGAGCGCGGGAGCGCGCGGAATATCCATTGGTCCGAACACAAGCGTTGATGAGCTCACGGTCCGTTTACATGGGGACAGTGCGCTCGTAGTTGGGCGCACGACCATTCGTTACCAATTTATGGAGTATCAGACTACGGGCCCTCAAACCCAGCCCCAGAGTCCGGTCACGATCGATCAGCAACGGTTCATTAGAACTTATGTAAAGGTCGGTGGACGCTGGCAACTGGTTGCGTGGCAGACTACGTCCATCGCGAAGCGTTAAGGATTTTCCGCCGCACTCACAGCGTGCAGCTCTCACTCACCTCGTTTTCGACGTGGGTCCATTTTTTCGTTCGTCTTCCGAAAAAGATTGACAGGTTTTAATGGCCTAGATAGACTGCGTCCGCTTCAAAGTCCGGTTTTTCGTTTTTCGTTTTTCGCCTCAGCTCTGTCTGCTGGCAAAAAGCCTAAATTAAAAACTCAATAGCTAGTCATTTCTTCTGAAATCTCTCCCCAGCAGAAGTGGGCGCAGCCTTAGCGTTTCAGCGTTCGGGAGTCTATCTGAAACTGCGGATAAGTCTAAGCTTATTGATCACTGACTTCCTTCCGGAAACTCAAAATCGTGATTAACAGAGTTTTACTCTGCTGTCGAGGCGTATCCAACCGCTGATGCCAATACATCGTTTGTATTGGCAGAGCGTGAAGTCACGTCTCTCAACCCCCAACTCTTATGTAGAAGGAGCAAAAATGAGAACTAAGCCAGTTCATAACCATGGAAAAACAAAGAGAGCCAAAAGCAAACGCGTCCGCCTGGTAATCTTAGCCTCCCTCGTAGTTCTTGCCATCGCGGTGATTACCGCCATTGCGCTACCCCGAAATTCGTCACAAGCCAAGCAAAAGAAATTTAAGGCGACGAAAGAGATCGTATTAGACCCAGCTACCGGCCAGCTTCGTAAGCCGACAGCTGAAGAGACGGACCTCATGGTTGAGCAAATTAGCAAGTTAACAAACCGCTCAACCGAAGGTCTAAGGGTCGAGCAGTCAGCTCAGGGCGGCGAAATGATGGACCTGGATGGACGCTTTGGCGGCGTGGTCCTGGGCCGCGCTAAGCCCGATGGCAGCACCGAGGTTCGGTGCGTGTTCACAATGGAAGAAGCCGTGACTTTTCTCGGCCTCGAGGAAGCCCAGTAAAGGAGAACCACAATGCGAAAACACATACTTAATATAAAGACATCACTCGTTCTTTTCGCCATGATAGTGATTCTCGCCTGCACCAGCAGCGCATTTGCATCAGCCACCATCATAATCGTCAACATAGACGGCGCCGGTGAGGGATTCAACGATCCGACACCCGCGGCCCCGGTTGGCGGCAATCCCGGAACCACACTTGGTGCGCAGCGACTTTACGCTTTCACCTTCGCGGCTAATATCTGGGGTGCTACTCTCGACAGCAACGTGCCGATCCGCATCCAGGCGGCCTTCAATCCGCTGGCCCCGAACGTACTGGGAAGTGCCGGAGCAACTTTCATTTTCCGCGACTTCATTGGCGTCCCTCCTTTTCCGGGAGCAGAGTTTCCCGGCACATGGTATGGCTCGTCACTCGCCGACAAACGCGCCGGCACCGAGTTGAATGGCACTCCAAACACGCCAGACATCAACGCTCAGTTTAGTAGCAACTTCAACTTCTACCTCGGAGTGGACAACAACCATGGCGCGCAACCCGATCTCGTGGCAGTACTTCTGCACGAGTTCGCGCACGGTTTGAACTTCCAGACGTTCGTTAATGTTTCGACCACCACTTCGAACGGAGCTAATTTCGCAGGATTTACGGACATCTATGCTCGACATATTCTGGACACTACCAACAACTTGCACTGGGACCAGATGACGCAGGCCCAGCGCGCTGCGTCGTCAACGAGATTTGGACGCGTCGTTTGGGATGGACTTAACGTGACTGCGGGAGTACCGCTTGTTCTCTCTTTAGGCAGTCCGGAAGTTAGAGTTCTTACTCCAGCCTCTATTGCCGGCGCATATCAGTTTGGCACGGCAAACTTTGGACCGCCGCTAAGCAGTCCCGGAGTTACCGGAAGCATAATCAACGCGGTTGACATTGCGGAACCTGGAGGAACCACGACCGATGGTTGCAGTCCGTTCACCAATGCTGCGGCGGTGTTCGGTAAGATCGTCCTAATCGAGCGAGGACTCTGCGGGTTCGCCGTGAAGGCGAGAAACGCATCGGTTGCCGGAGCAATTGGCGCGATCATCTACAACCAGGCGGCAAACGTGAACGCAGCGCCTCCGAATATGGGGGGCGATGGCATTAATGACCCGTTTGTCACTATCCCGACTGTGAGTCTGACCCGGGCTGATGGCCTCGCGATTCTGGGGCAAATGCCGACCACAACAGGAAAGCTGAGTATTGACCTAACCGTGCGCGCGGGAGCGGACGCGCTTGGTCGCGCACGTTTGTATGCGCCATTCCCGGTGGCAGCCGGCTCCTCGATTTCGCATTACGACACGGTGGCTTCCCGCAACCTGCTAATGGAACCCGCCATCAACGGCGATCTGACTCACAACGTCAAAGCTCCGGATGATCTTACCCTGGAGCTGCTGCGGGATGTGGGCTGGTTTCCGGATGCTGATGTGGACGGTATCCCCGACGGCGGCGACAACTGCGTAAACACGCCCAACCCCGGCCAGGGCGATAACGATGGTGACGGATTGGGCGACGTTTGTGATCCGGATGACGATAACGACGGCGTTGCGGACGGCGTAGACAACTGTCAATTCACTCCCAACTCGAACCAGGCTAATAA
>Ga0070697_100001099_pt1 | contig 20427 bp, 22 predicted proteins | sample KBSK1501metaG_FD_65475 | JGI IMG/M metagenome (GOLD analysis project Ga0070697, IMG submission 65475) | Corn, switchgrass and miscanthus rhizosphere microbial communities from Kellogg Biological Station, Michigan, USA - KBS K1-50-1 metaG | ecosystem: Host-associated > Plants > Roots >... | reverse complement strand
TGGTCGGCGAGCTTGCGCAGGTCGCCCTTGTACCGATCGCTCACCGGCTTCTTCAGCCGGGTCAGCACCGCCCACAGCGCCGCCACCCAGGTGGCGTGCGGAGCCACGTGCTTGCCCACCGTCTCGCGCAGCCGGAACTCGTAGACGCGCCCCTCCTCTTTCACCCCGCGCAGATACGGCACGCGCACCAGCTCGATGCGTCCCTTGAAGGAGGCGAAGTCGCCCATCTCCTTGAAGGCGGAGAGGTGCTTCTCGTTGCTCGAGGAGATCAGGACCGAGTCGAGGTGGAGGAGGAAGTGGTTCATCCGCGCCACGCCCGTCTCCACCGTGCCGAGCAGGTACTTGTAGTGCTCCAGCGGCCGCTTGAGCAGGTCGGAGAACTCGATGGTCCCGCGGTTTCCGGCCACCAGCGGTCCGTACGCCTCGTAGAGGGAGAGGTTCTGCAGCGCGCCGGGGAGCGCGCCATGGCTCTTGTCCGCGGTGACCTGGCGGTAGTCGGCGTCGACCGACATCTGCGGCTCGACGGTGACCGCGCCGATCATGTAGCGGCGCGAGACGTAGAAGCGTTCCACCTGCACGTGCCGCAGGACCTTGAGGACGTCGCCGTTGTAGGACTGCAGGAGCGATGCGTAGATCTGCCGGCACTTGTGGCAGAGCTCGCCCTCCATCACGCCGGCCGCGAGCTGGAAGTCGGCTCCCGGCTGGCAATGCTCGATCAGCACCCGCTGGCGCTCTCCCCTGGGAATGAGGAAGAGCGGAGAGTCCTTCATCTCGCAGGCGAGCCGCGCGTCGATCTGCTCGCCCTCGAGGTGCGCGTACGTCTCCACCGCACCGGCGGCGAGCTTCTCCCCGAAACCGATCGAGCCTTTGACCAGCCGCTCGTTGGGGAAGATCCAGTTGAGCCGGTAGAGGGCCCCTTCGTCCTTGCGCGAGTAATCCTCCAAGGCCCGCTGCATCGCCGCGACGATCGACGACTTCGCCGAGCCGTTGGGACCGTGGAGCAGGATCAGCTTGTGCACCCGTCCCGCGCGCACGAACGAGTGCAGCACGCGGTAGATCGCGTTCTGCACTTCTTCCTGTCCCACCACCGGCGCGCCGCCCTCGCCTTCCTGCACTCCAGCGCCCTGGTCGAAGGGGCGATCGAAGAGCTTGAAGCGGCGCACGCTGCCGGAGGCGCGCTGCACCGTCTCGGTTCCGTAGTAGTCGAAGCAGTCGCGGATGTACTGCGCGGCATCGCGCGCGTGGACGCGAGGCGCCTCGAAGAACGCCTCCATGTACTCCTGGAAGGCGAGGATCGTCTTGTTCGCCAGGAAGGAGCGGCGGACCTGCTCGCCGACGGACTTTAAATATCGGAGGGAATCCACCATGGTGTACTCTAGCACTCCGTGAGCAAGATCATCGGAATCGATCTCGGCACGACCAACAGTTGCGCGGCCATCGTGGAGGGTTCTGCGGTCAAGCTCATTCCCTACAAGGGCGGCGATTTCATCATTCCGTCAATTTTTGCCATCGACGACAAGGGCAACGAGCTGATCGGCCACGAGGCCAAGCGCCAATGGCAGCTGAACCCCAAGAACACCGTCTACGCGGCCAAGCGGCTCGTCGGGCGCTCCTACAGCAGCGACGTCGTGGAGCTGATGAAGAAGACGGTGGCCTACGAGCTGAAGCCGGGTGAGCGCAACGACGTGGTCCTCGACGTCGGCCACAAGAACTTCCGCCTGGCCGAGATCAGCGCGAAGATCTTGAACAAGATCAGGGGAGTTGCCCAGGATTATCTGGCCGAGAAGGTGACTCGCGCCGTGGTCACCGTGCCGGCGTACTTCACCGACCGGCAGCGCCAGGCCGTGAAGGACGCCGGAAAGCTGATCCAGCTCGAGGTGGTCCGCATCATCAACGAGCCCACCGCCGCCGCCCTGGCCTACGGCATCGGGAAGAACCTGCACGAGACGGTGGTGATCTACGATCTCGGGGGTGGGACGTTCGACGTCTCCATCATCGAGATCCGCGACCGCGTCTTCGAGGTGAAGGCCACCGGCGGAGACATCTTCCTCGGCGGGCTCGACTTCGATCAGGCGATGATCGAGTACGTGCTCAAGGAGTTCGCGGGAAAGCACGGGATCGATCTCTCCACCGACCCGGTGGCGATGCAGCGGATCAAGGACCTGGCCGAGCGGGTGAAGATCGACCTGAGCAGCCGGGAGCAAGCGCCGTTCTCGGTGCCCTTCGTGACCATGACCGCGCAAGGGCAGCCGCTGAACATCGACTTCGTCTTCACCCGCAAGCTGCTGGAGGAGATCACGCAGGACCTGGTGAAGCGTACGCTCGACATCCTCATGCGGGTGATGAAGGACGCCAGCCTCGACCCGAAAAAGGTGGACGAGCTCTTGCTGGTGGGCGGGCAGACGCGGATGCCGGTGGTGCAGAAGAAGCTGACGGAGATCTTCGGAAAGGCGCCCTCCAAGGGCGTGCATCCGGACGAGGCCGTGGCCATCGGCGCGGCGCTCTACGCCAACTCGCTGGAAGACAACTCCAACCTCCGCCTGCAGCTCCTCGACGTCATCCCCATGGCCATCGGGCTGGAAAAGGCCGGGGGCACGTTCCACACCGTGTTTCCAAGGAACGCGGCCATCCCCAACGCCAAGGCCATCGAGGCCACCACCAGCTACGACGGCCAGACCGAAGTGGCCATGCGCATCTTCCAGGGCGACGCGCCGCAAGTCTCCCACAACGAGCTTCTCGGCGACTTCCTCTTCAGCGGCCTCAAGCCCGGTCCCGCCGGCAAGGCGCGGTTGGAGATCACCTTCGACGTGAACATCGAGGGCATCCTCACCATGTCGGCGAAGGACAAGGAGACCGGCAAGCAGATGAAGACCACCGTCCGCGTCACCCAGCACTGATGCTCGACCCGGCCGCGGTGCACGCGGGCGCGCCGGTCGCCGACCTGCACGCGCATCCCGCCCTCAACGCCTTCTATCTCCGCCGCGACCTGGGGCGCGCGCACAAGGGACCCACTCGATGGAACCCCCTCCGGCAGCAGATCGACCTGCCCCGGGCACGTGCCGGCGGGCTGCGGGTGCTGACCAATTGCGTCTACGCGCCCACGGTGTTGCCGGTGCGCCCCTTCCGGGCGGCGCTGGGTGGCTTCGCGGCCCTGGAGCGGCTCTGCGCCGAGCATCCCGGGCTCGCGCAGGTCGCCCGGCGCAAGGGCGAAGTCGGACCGATCCTGAAGGCCGGAAAGATCGCGGTGATCCATGCCGCGGAGGGCGGACATCATCTGGAGCGCTCCCTGGAGAAGCTGGAGCGGCTCGCCGAGCGCGGCCTGCGCTATCTCACGCTCACGCACTTCGTCCACAACGGCATCGCCCAGCCGGCCAAGGTGCCCCGCACGCCGTTCTTCTCTCCGCTGCGAGGGAAGCCGGGACTGACCCGGCTGGGGGGCGCGGTGGTGCGGCGTTGCGAGGAGCTCGGCGTCCTGGTGGACGTCTCGCACTGCTCCGACCGCTCGTTCGCGGACGTGCTCGGCACGGCCACCCGCCCTCTGCTCGCGACCCACACCGGGTTTCGCCGCTTCGCCCCCTTCGAGCGCAATCTCTCCGACGAGCAGGCCCGCGAGATCGCCCGCACGGGCGGACTGATCGGCGTGATCACCTGGAACGACCTGCTGGGGGGCGATTCCATCGAATCGATGGCGGACGCCATCGTCCACGGCGCCAGCATCGCCGGCGCGCAGCACGTGGGCATCGGCACGGACTTCGACGGCTGGGTTTTCAGCGCCAAAGGAATGCGCGATGCCACCCGGTACCCGGCGCTCACCGAGCGCCTCGCGCGCCGCGGATTCAGCGAGGCGGAGCTGAAGGGGATCCTGGGCGGCAACTACCTGCGCGTGCTGGGCGAGGCCTACGCTTCCTGAGGGCGCGCGGGCGGCGGCGCCGGCGCGGGCTTGCGGAAGGTGCCGAGCAGCAAGCCGCCGACGATGAGGGTGGGCAAGAGCTGCATCGCGTGCAGCCCGATGGCGAACGCCGCCGCGTTTTCCGCGGCCCCGCCGAAGGCGACCAGGGCGGTTCCCGCGCCGAGCTCGAAATTGCCCAACGACGCGGGCGGAGAGGGGATGGCGAGCGCGACGTTGACGCCGAAGAGCACTCCCATCGCGTGCGGCAGATCGTGCGGGAGGTGGAAGGCGGCCAGGGCCAGCGTGATCACCCCGATCTCCACCGACCAGGCCATGGCCGAGAACAGCGCCGCCTCGCCGACGGCGCGAGGGTTGCGCGCGCCCATCAGTCCGGAGCGGGCATGGGCGACCGCATGCGCGATCCGGCCGCTGGGCACCGACTCGGGATGCTTCGCGAGCCAGAGCAGGGTCAGCACCAGCGCGATGGCGCCGCCCATCCCCGCCCAGACCACGATCGCGGTCCAGCGAGGGACGGGGAGCAGCGCGGGAAGCACGGCGGCGAAGGCGAACATCACCACGCCGTTCACGCTGTGGTCGAGCGCGACGGTCCCCAGGGCCGTAGCCCGGCCGATCCCGGTCGCGCGCGAGAGCAGCTCGGCCCGGACCGCTTCTCCCGCGCGCATCGGAAGGAAGGCGCTCGCCGCTTGTCCGACGAAGACGGCCGCCACGGGGATCGGTCGTGGGATCGACCGCAGACCTTTGACCAGCGACGACCAGCGCAGCCCCTGCAGCGCGATCCCGGGAATGACCAGCAGCGCGGCCGCAAGCGCGGCCTTCAGATCGGCGCCCTGGAAAGCGTGGAAGACCTGGTGCCGGTCGATCTTGAGCAGGAACACCACGACGCAGCCGCCCACGGCGGCCCACGCGGCCACGCGAAGAGCAAAGAACAGGCGCTGCTTGGTCATGCTCCGCCGAATCTAGTCACCGCTCCCTGGCCTGCGGCTGTTCGCCATCGGATGCCGCCCGCGGCGCGACGGCGCGCGGAGCTGCTGTCTCTGGCGAAACAGTCGGGCGTGGAGCTACCACCTTTGGCACGAAACCGGTAGCCGGCTTCGGCGCCTGTTGGATCGGGGACGGAGTGACCTGAGGCCTGGGCGTAGCTTGCGGCCGCGGCGGCGTGGCCTGCGGAGCGCCGTACCACATCGGCCGCTGCGACGCCGGAACGCGGGTCGCGGGCGGAGCTGCGTTGGGCACCGCGCGCGGGCCGCCGCGTGCATCGGCGGCCGGCGCCGCGATCGGCGCCGTTCGCGGGCGGTAGAAGGTGACGCTGCCGCTCCCGGCCCGGGCCGATGCCGGCGTGGTCGTGTCCTGGATCGGGAGCGGCCGCACCGTCCGTCCGACCGCCCGCTCGACGGTGGCGATGGCAGGCCCGACGCGCGGCGCGGAGCGAGCCGGCAAGGGGAGAACGGGACGGGCGCGGCGAGGCACGACGTGGCGTCGCACCGGCTCGAGGAAATAGCGGGTCGGGACCACCACCCACAACGCAGGCTGCTCGTACGCGACGGAGGGGCCGAGAGGGCACCAGGCCGCGTATCCGTCGTTCCAGCGCCAGCTCACCCACGCCGGCGCCCAGACTCGCCCCGGCAACCACATCCACCCGAAAGCGGGGGACCACGCCCACCTGCCGTAGTGGTAGACGGCCCAGCCGAACCGTTCGTCGCTGGCCCAGGCCCAGCCGGCCGAGGTCCACACCCAGCGGCCGTCGACGTACGGTTGCCAGTCGCCGCCCACGTGCGTCGGGCGCCAGACGGCGCCGTACTCCGGGGTGTCGATCCACTCGCCGTTCCAGGACAGCTCGGAATCGTTGCGGAAATCGTCGTAGGTCGGCCCGCGATCGCCGTATTCGGGCTCTCCCCACGATTGCGAGGAATCGTCGTACCCGTAGTCGTCCTGCTCTCCCTCGCCGTACCAGTCGTCCCGCGGGGGCGGCCGGTCGTAGCGATCCTCCTCGGACCCGTATCCGCGCCCGTGCGCGAAAGCAGGAGCGGCGGAGAGAAGCAGAGCGAGCAGGATTCGCTTCATGGCGGCCTCCCTTGCTCCTAGGACGAACGGCCGCCGTGGATGTTCACGCGGTCTTGCGGTCCTTCTCGAAGAGCAGCGTGGGCTCTTCGCCGCGCAGGATCACACCCTCGGTGATCTTGCACTCCTTGATGCTGTCCCGGTACGGGACGTCGTACTGGATGTCGAGCATGGCGTTTTCCATGATCGCCCGCAGGCCGCGCGCTCCCGCCTTGCGGCGCATGGCCTCGTGCGCGATGGAGCGCAGGGCTTCGCGGGTGAAGGTGAGCTTCACGCGCTCCATCTCGAAGAGCTTCTGGTACTGCTTGACCAGCGCGTTCTTCGGCTGGGTGAGGATGGTCACCAGATCGTCCTCGGTGAGGTCGTCGAGGGTGGCGATCATCGGCAGGCGTCCCACGAACTCGGGAATCATGCCGAACTTGATCAGGTCGGACGGCTCGATGAGCTGGAGCATCTCGCCGACGCCCCGGTTGTCCTTCGGCTGCACGTGGGCGCCGAAGCCCAACCCCTTCTCTCCCGCGCGGCGCTTGATGATGTTCTCGATCCCGTAGAACGCGCCGCCGCAGATGAAGAGGATGTTCGAGGTGTCGACCTGGATGTACTCCTGCTGGTTGTACTTCTTGCCCCCGCGGGGAGTGACGTTGGCGCGGGTGCCTTCGATGATCTTCAGAAGGGCCTGCTGCACGCCCTCGCCGCCCACGTCGCGGGTGGGGCTGGGCGTGTCGCCCTTGCGCGCGATCTTGTCGATCTCGTCGATGTAGACGATGCCGCGCGCCGCCTTCTCCACGTCGTAGTCGGCGGCGTGGAGCAGGTTCTGGATGATGTTCTCCACGTCCTCGCCGACGTATCCAGCCTCGGTGAGCGAGGTGGCGTCCGCGATGGTGAAGGGGACGTTGAGGAAGCGGGCCAGCGATTGCGCCAGGAGCGTCTTGCCCGAGCCGGTGGGCCCGATGAGGAGGATGTTCGACTTCTGCAGCTCGACGTCCGCGTCGCCCTGCTGCCGGGCGGCCTGCATCCCCGGCCGCTGGCGGGCCGGCTTCTTCGAGTAGATGCGCTTGTAGTGGTTGTAGACGGCGACCGCGAGGATCTTCTTGGCGCGGTCCTGTCCGACCACGTAGTCGTCCAGGAAGGTCTTGATCTCCATCGGCGCGGGGAGCGCGACCGCCGGGCGGTTCTCCTCGCGCTCGCTCTCCTCGGCGATGATGTCGTTGCAGAGCTTGATGCACTCGTCGCAGATGTAGACGGTGGGGCCGGCGATGAGCTTCCGGACTTCCCTCTGCCCCTTCCCACAGAAGGAGCAGGAGAGATTGCCGTGGTGATGGCTGTCCTTCCGGCTCATGTCACCTCCTGTTCACGGGAGTCTACGCAAGGGGCTGCCGGGCGGGCAACCTTCTACGGCCCTGGACGTAGGGAAATTTATAGAGGGTGGGTCCGACGCGCCAGAATCTGGGCCTGGCGCACACGAAATAACCCCTGGGCTGGCTTGGCACAACGGTCGTGAAACAGACGTTCGCCCTGTTGCTCGCGTATGACGGCCGGGCCTCCGGGGCTGGCAGAAGCAGCCTGGAATGGAGACGGTGCAAGGCGCCGTGGAAGAGGCGCTGCGCGCGCTCCTGGGAAAGCCATCCGCCGTTCACGGCGCCTCCCGGACGGACGCCGGAGTCCATGCGCTGGGCCAGGTGGCTTCGTTCCAGAGCGGGCGCGGCCCCGATCTCGCAGGCCTGCAGCTCCCCGGGACAGTGCGCCTGCTTCGCTGGGCGCATGCGGACCCTTCCTTCCACGCGCGCGCCAGCTCGATCGGGAAAAAGTATCGCTACGACCTGCGTCACTTCCTGCCCGGGAGCGCGGACTGGGAGCGCGCCCGCGCTGCGCTGCGGGGGCTCGCCGGGCTGCACCACCTCTCCGGACTGTGCTCTCCCGCGAAGGACCACAAGCCCGCCCCGCCGCTGAGCTCCTGGTCGCTGAGCGATCACGGCGTGCTCGAGGTCGAAGGGCCCGCCTTCCGCAAACATGAGATCCGCAACCTCGCCGGCCATCTGGGAGGCATTGCTCTCGGCCTGGCCACGCCGGAGTCGCTGCGCGAGCTGGCGCAGCGCTCGCGCCCGTGGATGGGCGCACGCGCGCCGGCGGAAGGGCTCACGCTGGTCGAAGTGATGTACCCGCCCGAGCTGGATCCATTCCGCTGAGCTACGTCTTGAGCGGGACGAGCCCGGCCGCTTCGTTCAGGCGGCCGGAGCGGAACGGCTCCAGATCGATGGTCACGAACTTGAACCCGGCCGCCTTCAGCGCGGCCACGGCTTCCGAGCGCAGGCGCAAGAGCCGGGTGAATTCCCCTTCGGCGACCTCGATGCGCGCGATCTCGCCGTGGTAGCGCACGCGGAACTCGCGCAGCCCGAGCGCGCGCAAGGCCATCTCGCTGTGCGCGAGCTGGGTCAGCCGTTCCGCCGTCACTTCCGTGCCGTACGGGATGCGCGAGGAGAGACAAGGCTGCTGCGGCTTGTCCCAGGTGGGCAGCCCCATCTCGCGGCTCAGGTGCCGGATCTCGGCTTTGGTCAACCCCGCTTCCGCGAGCGGCTGCACCACCTGGTGCTCGGAGGCGGCCTGCAGCCCGGGCCGGTAGTCGGCGAGCTCGTCGGCGTTGGTCCCGGAGACGAGGGCGCGAACACCGAGCGCGGCCGCTTCCGCCGCCGCGAGCGAATACAGCTCCGTCTTGCAGAAGTAGCAGCGATTGACCGGATTGCGCGCGTACCGCGGATCTTCGAGCTCGCCGGACCGCTTTTCCACGTGCCGGGCGCCCAGCTCGCGGGCCAGTGCGCGCGCACCCTCCAGCTCGTCGGCGGGTACCGCGGGGGAGAGCGCCGTGAACGCGACGGCGCGCTCGCCGAGCGCCTCCACGGCCAGCGCGAGGAGCAGCGCGGAATCCACGCCGCCGGAATACGCGATCAGCGCGCTGCCGAGCGACCGCAGGCGCTCCACCACCTGATCGCGCTTACGCTGGAGATCCGCAGTCATCGCCGGCTCTCATAGCATTTTTTCGTGACAGCTCGCCTGCGCGTGGTAGCAAGCGCGCTGCACGAGGTGACCGATGCGAAAGATGATCATGGCGTTCGTGGTTGCAGGGACCCTAGCCTTCGAGGCTTCAGCCCAGTCTCGACGTGACACCGCGCCCCCGCCTCCCGGGACGCGCTACAGCCTGCTCGGCGGCGAGACCGTCGGCTCTGGAGTGGACGTCGTCAGCGGCGAGTTCGGATGGCCGGGGATCTCGTTCGGGTTCACGCGTGGAACCAGCCGGGACGTGGACGTCGGGGCGCGATTCGACCTGCTCTTCGGATTCGAAGAGGTCTCGAGCTCCAGCCAGTTCGGGGTCGGGTTCCGCGTCCCTTTGCGGATGACTGTGTTCCGCCGTGACCGGATCGCCGTCCTCGTCCACGTCGATCCCGGCATCAAGATCTACACGACCAACCCGGCGGCCTTCGGGCTGCAGTTTCCCATCGGCGCGACACTCGGCTACACCGCAACGCGCGAGGTGGTCGTCGCGTTCGGAGTGGATATGCCGATGACGGCCATCCTGACCCCGAGCGTCATCCGGGCCCTCTATCTAGCGCCGACATTCGGGCCCGCGGTCGAATACCACATCGATCCCAGGCTGACCGCCGGTCTCAACACGCGCTTCGGGCCTGTGATTTCCTCAGCCGGTGGCAGCAACTTCGGGTTCGTGACCCAGCTCCTGCTCGCCTACCGGATGTAGCTTCAGCGCTTGCGCTTGCCGCCCGCCGCCATGCGCGGGCGCTCGGCGCGCGCGGTGCGCGCCGCGGTCTGCTTGCGCGCCGGCGCCGCCCGCTTCGCCTTCTCGGGGGTGGCTACCTTGCGCGCCGGCATCTTCAGGACCTTCTTCTCCGGCTTGGGGCGCGGAGCGGGAGCGCGCGCCTGGACCTTGGGGCGGTTCTTCATCGCCGCGACGGACGGATCGAGGAGCCGCTGCGCGACGAGCTGCCCGAGGATGTGCTCGACGGCCTCGTCCACGGAGTGCTTGCTCGTATCCACCATCACTTCGGCGTGAGCGGGCGGCTCGTACGGCTCGGTGATGCCGGGAAGCGTCTTCAGCTCTCCGGCCAGCGCGCGCTTGTATTTGCCCGACTTGTCGCGCTGGATCAGGGTTTCCGTGGGGCACTCGATGAAGACCTCGGCGAAACGGCCGATCTGCCGGCGCGCCTCTTCACGCCCCTCGCGATACGGGCTTTCGATGGCGGATTGAATGATGATTCCGCCGCCCCGCGTCACCAGCCGGCAAACCCAAGCGAGCTTGCGGGCTTCGGCGTTGCGCTCGTCCTTGGTGGCGGCCCCGCCGATGCCGAGCATCTGCTCGACCTCCGGCCCGTCGAGCACGTCGACGACTTTCCCCAACCGTCGCAGGCGGTTGGCCAGTCCTTGAGCGAGCGTCGACTTGCCGGCCCCGCTCATGCCGGTCAACCAGACGGTGAAGCCGTTCGTCGCCATCGCGCCCAGATTCATGGACCCGGAATCTCCTTCGAAAAGTCGGCGCACAATACCGACCTTCCCCCACTCTGGCAAGGAATATGCTGGGGACTAATCCCCCCGATTTCCGGGATATTCAGGAAAAGCGCGCGATCGCCGGGACTTCCTCTCCGAGAAAATCCCGCGCGGACGCGTCCCAAGCATAGAGGCGAGCGCCGTCCACGCGCCCGGCGCGGACGGAAACCACCAGATACCGGACTCCCGGCCAGAGGGGCTCATCCTCGCCCCCCAGGGCCACCCGCCTGTCCTCACTGGAGAAATAAGCGCCGACGTCGGGATGGGAATGGACGATGGCCCAGAGCCGGCCTCCCGCCCGCTCGGTCGATTCCAAAGCGTCCAGGAGAGCTTTCGGTTCCATCACATAGCCGTCGCGTTGGGTGCGCTCGCTGGTGACGGCCCCTTCCTTCGTCCCGGCGACGTTGGCGATGGGCTGGAACCGGATCTCGCCGCCGGCGCCGGCCAGCAACAGGCCGCAGCACTCGGCCGGGTACGTGTCGCGCGCGTGCCGCGCGATCTGCTCGAGCGCGTGATCCGGAATCATGGCGGCGGAAGGTAGCGATCGGCGCGATCGGGAAACAACGTCACCACTACTCCGCGTTCACCTCGCTCGCTCAGCTCGCGGGCCACTTGCATCGCGCCCGCCGCCGCGGCGCCGGCGCTATGTCCAGCCAGAAGGCCCTCCTCGCGAATGATCTGCTCCGCGAGGTCCCAACCCAGGTCGGTGGCGATGCTCAGCTTCCGATCCAGCTCCGATTCCTTGTAGATGCGGGGGACGATGCTCGAGGGCATGTGCTTGAGGCCCTCCAGCCCGTGCAGCGCCTCGGCGGGCTCCACCGCGACGATCTGGATGTCGCGACGGTGCGCCTTGAGCCCGCGTCCGGTCCCCATGATGGTCCCACCCGTCCCGATCCCGAGCACAGCGTGCGTGACGCGGCCGCCGGTCTGGCTCCAGATCTCCTGCGCCGTGCCCAGCTCGTGCGCGCGCGGGTTCGCCTCGTTCGAGTACTGGTCGGCATAGAACCACTTCGCGGGCTCCTCCTCCGCCATCTGGCGCGCCAGCCGGATGGCGCCGTCCGACTGCTCCAGCGGATCGCTGAAGATGATCTCCGCGCCGAAGTGGCGGGCGATCCGCTTGCGCGCCTCGCTCACGTTTCCGGGCATCACCAGCGCGACCCGGACGCCGAGCGCGGCGCCGATCCAGGCGTAGGCGATTCCGGTGTTGCCGCTGGTGGAGTCGAGGAGCGTGCGTCCCCGCAACGCCGGCAAAGCTTCCTGGATGATCCGCAGCGCCGCACGGTCTTTGACGCTGCCGCCGGGATTGAACCACTCCAGCTTGGCGTGGATCTCCACGCCGGGCGGCTCCAGCGAGCGGAGGCGGACGAGCGGAGTGTTCCCCACCGCTTGCGTCAGCGAGTCGATGGGCGCCGCAGCCGTCACCTGGACAGCACCTCCCGGATCGCGTGGAGCGCCGCCTGGACACCGCGCATCGCCGCCTCCACCCCCGCGCTGTCCCCTTCCTGGACAAAAAATAATTTTTTTTCGGCGGGGCCGGCCAGGTCGGTCCAGGGGGCCAGGCGGCGCAGCTCGTCGTGCCAGGCGGGCTCATCGACGACGACCCGGCCGAATCCACTCGCCGCCAGATAGCGCGCCGCCCAGAGCGCGGCGGCGCCGCGTCCCTGCACGTGGATCGACGCGGCCCGCACCCGATCCTGGTCGAATCCGTCCAGCAGCAGGTGCCGCGAGTACCGCTCCTGCTGCTCGGGCGTCAGCACCCGCCGGCGATCGCGGGCACGATGGTCAGGCGGTCGCCTTCCTTCAGGGCGGTGCTCAGGCCTTGCGCGTGCCGGACGTCTTCGTCGTTGCGGAAGAGGTTCACGTACCGGCGCAAGGCGCCCTTGTCGTCGAGCAGCTTGTCCTTGATGCCCGGATACTTGCGGGACAGTTGCTCGAGGGCCGCCTGCACGGTGGCGGCGTTCTCGACGGCCACTTCGCCCTGGTTGGCGGTGAGCGGGCGCAGCGGCGCGGGGATCTTCACGGTCACGGGCATGATGTCAGCTCCTTCTCTCGTAGGATGCCGCGCTTCCGCAGGCGACGCACGCGGGATCGCGCTTCAAGGACAGTGGACGGTGGGATCCGAGCCGGGCGTCCCAGCGGTGCAACACGCCGGCCTCCGGCAGGCCGCGCAAGATCGCGATGGCGGCGCGGGCCATCGCCGTGCCGACCACGCCGCAGAGAGCGGCCAGCACCCCGGCCTCCGCGCAGGTCGGCGCGGTGGTGGGCGGACTCTCGAAGAGGCAGCGCAGGCATGCGGTCCGCCGGGGCAGCACCGTGAGCAACTGTCCCATCCAGCCGAGCGCCGCGCCGTGCACGAGCGGGATTCCGCCGCGGACGGCCTCGTCGTTGGCGAGGAACCGGGTGGCGAAATCGTCCGTGCCGTCGATCAGCACGTCGGCGCCGCGGAGCAACACGCCCGCGGTCGAGGGATCGAAGCGCGCCACCCGCGCCTCGCCGCCGACCCGCCGTGCGGCGACCTCCGCCTTCGGAAGGCCGACGTCGGCCTCGCCGTACAGGATCTGCCGGGCGAGGTTCGAGCGCTCGACGCGGTCCGGGTCCACGATCACGAGCCGCAGGTCGAGCTTCTCTTCCGCGAGAGCGAGCGCCGCCGGGCACCCCAGGCCGCCCGCGCCCAGCAGCACCGCCGTCTTCACGGCGACGTCTCCAGCGAGAATTCGCGCTCGCCCGGCGCGGTGACGAGGGCGATTCCGCCCTGCTCGTGCGCGTAGGAGGCAGCCGCGGCGCCGGCGTGATTCGCCAGCAAGCCCAGCTCGCGGCCGAGACGCGCGCGCGCCGCCGCGGCCTCTGCGCGCGTGACGGCGACCCGCTCGATCCCGAAGGGAAGATCGGCCGACCGCGGCAGGTCCGGCAGCTCCTCGCCCGCCGCGACCAGCGCGATTCCCCGGATCCGCGGCCACCTTGCGCGCAGCGCGGTGAGCGCGCCGGCCAGGGCGGCCAGCTCACCGGCCGGACCGGCGATGAGCGGCGGAGCCTCCCCGACTTGCTCGAGCAGCTCGGCGCCGAGAGTGCGGGCAAAGACCTCCGGGTCCGGGGTCCAGCGCGGCGCGCGCGGCACGATCCGGGCCCCCCAGATCTTCAAGGCCTCGCGCATCTCGTGCGTCACCGCTCCCTGCAGCGCGAGCCCGGCTCCTTCCCGCGCGAACGAGAGCGCCTGATTCCCGCTCAGCTCGACCGGCCCCGTGGGAGCAGGAGCGCGATCCGAGACCGAGCCTCGCGGCCGGAACATCTCGAGCTTGAGGAGCGCTTTGCCCCAGCGCAACAGTGGCGTCATCTGGCGTTCCTTGCGGCGGCCGGGCAGGATAGCAGCCATGACGCGCTGGGCAACCCTGCTCGCGCTGCTCGCCGCTCCCTGCGGGCAAGAGGCTTCCAAGCGCGATCCAGCGGCGGAAGCGGTTCCCGTTGAATCCTGCCTCGATCGGCAGCTGAGGGAGAAGGGATTGAATCCGTTCGGAGATCCTCCGGACACGATGTATGCAGGCGGGACGCCGCTCTTCAACGAAAAGACGGGAGAGTCCGTACCCCGGGAACAGTACGTCTACTCCCGGTACCCGGACATCGCCCGGGCTTGCGGCGCCGACGCCGGCCGTTGATCGCCCGCCATCGGAGCGGCTATCGTCCCGCGCCGTGGGGGAGACGACGGCGCTGGCGGGCGGCGCGTTACCGCGCCAGGGGGCATTGCCTGCGCCACCCGAGCGCACCGAGCGGACCCGCGCGTTCCACGAAGACCGGTTCCTCACCCGGGCCCGGGCGCTCTTCTACGCCCGGCTGGCCTTCCTGGTCCTGGGCCTGGGCGTCATCGGCGTCCCGTCCTGGTCGGCGGCGTTCGGCATCGGCGGCCCGCGGGCCTTTGCCATCTACCTGGTGATGGTCGCCTACAGCGCGGCGAACTACCTCTTCCTGCCCAACAAGCGGATCGGCAAGCCGCTCACCTTCGCCACGCTCTGCGCGGACCTCTGCGTGCTGGTCTGCCTGGTCAGCGCCACCGGCGGCCTGCGCAGCCCGCTCCTCGCCGCGCAACTGCTCTTCACCATCCTCTTCGTGGTGCTCTTTCCCACGCCTTTCTCGGTCGTCCCTCCGCTGCTCACCTTTCCGGTCGTGGCCAAGCTCTCGCAGGTCCTGGGCGGACACGCGGTGGCGCAGCTCGATCTGTTCATCCTGCTCTGGTACTCGGCCATCAACTGCATCCTCGTCTACATGATGGTCTACCTGAACGAGCGGGACCGCTCGAAGCACCGCGAGCTGCAGAAGCTCTCCGCCGCCCTGCGCGACATGGCCATCCTCGACGAGCGCAACCGGCTCGCCCGCGAGATCCACGACGGGCTCGGGGGCGTGCTCTCCTCGGTGGTGATCCAGAGCGAGTACCTGCTCAACATGATCGACGGCTCCGAGGTCCGCGCGCGTCTCTCTGGAAACAACCAAGCCCGCGCGGCCATCCTCCCCACCATCCGCAAGGAGCTCTCCGACCTGCACCAGGCGGCGGAGGACTCGATGGACGAGCTGCGCCGCAGCCTGCGGATGATGAAGGAGGACTTCGACCTGGTGGGGACGCTCTCCGACTACTGCAAGGTGGCGTCCGCGCGGCACCGGCTCGACGTCCATTTCGAGCAGGCCGGCGACGAGCGCGCCGTCGGACCCGAGAGCGCGCTCGCCCTCTTCCGCGTGCTGCAGGAGGCGATCACCAACGTCTCCCGGCATTGTGGCAAAGGGACGCCGGTGGACGTGACGCTGGCGTTCGAACCCGGCCAGGCCGCGCTGCGCATCCAGGACCACGGGCCCGGATTCACGCTGCCGCGCGATCCGGGCGGGCTGGCCCGCGAGGGCCATTACGGGCTGGCGAACATGCAGGAACGCGCCAAGAAGGTATCGGGCGATCTCCGGATGACGTCGGCGCCCGGACAGGGTACGTGCGTCGAGCTGTGGGTCCATGCCGGAGAGGAGCTGGAGCGATGAGCGCCGCAACCCCCGCAAGCAAGGTCAAGGTGGTCGTCTGCGAGGATCAGCCCCAGATCCTCAAGAACCAGATGAAGATCCTGCAGGACGCGCCCGAGGTGGAAGTGATCGGGACCGCGCTCTCCGGGGAAGCCGCGCTGGAGCTCCTGGAGAAGAAGCGGCCCGACGTGCTCTTGCAAGATCTCGGGCTGCCGAGGATGAGCGGGATCGAGGTCACCCGCGAGGTGAAGCGGCGATGGCCCGAGGTGGAAGTGTTGATCTTCACCATCTTCGACGAGGAGGAGAAGGTCATCGAGGCGGTGAAGGCGGGCGCTTCCGGGTATCTGCTCAAGGGGGCCAGCTCGGAGAAGATCCTGGAGGCCATCCGCGAGGTGCGGGCGGGCGGCAGCGTCATCCAGCCCAACCTCGCCCGCCGGCTCCTGCGGCACTTCCATGTGCCGGAGACGGACTCGAAGCCGCCGCCGGCGTTCCGGGAAGAGCCGCCGACGCGGCCGCTCACCGAGCGCGAGATCGAGATCCTGCGGCTGATCGCGAAGGGGCTCTCGAACAACGAGGCAGCCGGGGTGCTCCATCTCTCCCGGGCGACGGTCAGGACGCACCTCGAGCACATCTACACGAAGCTCGAGGTCACCAACCGGGTCGAGGCGGTCACCGAGGGGCTGCGCAAGGGACTGATCGAAGTCTGACGATCGTCCGCGGCGCCGTCGACGTCTAGACCGAGAACTTGAACGGCGCGCGGTCCACGAAGAGTGTGTCGCTCTTGCGCTCGCCGCCCTGGTCGTCCTTGACCAGGAAGTAGAAGTGGCACTCGTTGCCCGGCGCTGCGTCCGGCGGGATCTCGAGCTTCACCTTCTTCTTCACGCTCTTCGCCGCCCCTGCCGACTCGCTCTTCACCTTCTTGTCCTGCGTCCGGTCCGCGCTCTGCGCCCAGATCTCGATCTGGAGCTGGCCTTTGGGATCCTGGCACTCGATCCGCAGCTCCACCTCCTGGCCGTTGGCGGCGCGCTGCACGCTCCAGCGGGCGGAGACGATGGACCCGGACTTGCGCTCCTCCTTCGCGTCCTTGCTCAGGTCCTTTTCCGCCTTGGCGGTCTCGCCCTTGTGCGTATCGGACGCCTTCTTCGCTTCCTTCTTCTTCGACTCGGCGGCCTTCTCCAGCAGGATCTTGAGCGCCTCGATGAGCGCCTTGGCGAGGCCTTCGGCGCTGGCCCCATCGTCGATGAGCACGTCCGGCGAACCTTCGATGATGGGACCGCTGCCGCCGCAATGCTTGGTCTTGTCGTTCATGCGCGCGAAGGGCTTGCCGTTCACGTAGACGGTGGGGGAGCCCTTCACGATGGTGAAGTTGTTCGGCCCGCAGCAGACGGCGTGGATGCCGAGATCGTCCTGGCGGGCAGCCCCCTTCTTGTTGACGAAGACGTCGGTGGATGCCGTCACGATCGGCCCCACCCCGGGGTGCGGGCACGCCGGGCAACCGTGCGCGTCGGCGTCGACCTGCGCCTTGTCTCCCAGGCGCGCGGCTGCTGGCATCGCTCAAACCTCCGGTGGGTGGGAGTTTACCATGCACACGCCCACCCGTACAGCGAGGGGGCGGCCAGGCCTTCGCCCGGGAGCAGCGCCTGGCCCGCGGTGCACGAGTGTGCGCCGGCTTGCCCGTCCCGGGCCCGCGTGTTATTCGCGCACGCCTCATGTTCGCGTTCATCATCACCCTTCATGTCATCGTCAGCGTCTTCATCATCTTCGTGATCCTCCTGCAGCCGGGGAAAGGCGACGCCATGGCGGCCTTCGCCGGCGGAGGCGGATCCTCGAACACGGTGTTCGGCGGCCGCGGATCGGTGACGTTCCTCAGCAAGGTGACGACGGTCTGCGCGATCATCTTCATGATCACTTCGCTGACGCTGGCCTGGCGGTCGTCGCACAGCGACTCGGTCTTGCGCGCGCGCCGGAACATCGCCGCGCAGGATGCGGCCAAGAAGGCCGCCGACAAGGGAGCGCAGCCCCTGGCCCCGACCGGCCAGACCGCTCCGGCCCCCGCGACCGGGGGCGCGGCGATCCCTGCCGAAAACACGCAGAAGCCGCCGGCGACGGCGCCCACACAGCCGAAGAAGTGACCTTGAAGAATCCCGGGAGCGGTGCTACGTAGCCGCTCCCCTGCTTCGCCCAGGTGGTGGAACTGGTAGACACACCGTCTTGAGGGGGCGGCGGCGCAAGCCATGTCGGTTCGAGTCCGACCCTGGGCACCAAGCACATGATTTCGCTCTGGGAAGGCCGGATCCGCGAGCAGGTCCGGCCTTCGCGCAGCTGCCCCACGACGTGGACGGGAGCGACTTCGACCGGACGTAGGTCCCGCTCCTGTCCTCTGCTGCTCAGAAGAACAGCATCAGCCCCATCGCGCCCTGCAGCGACTTGTTCTTCGCGCCCGAGAATGCCTTCGACGCGGCGTAGGTCCCCTCGAGCACGTACCGGAGCGACTTGGTGATGTTGTACGTGACGGACGCGGTCGCCGCGCTGTTGTTCTTCACCAGGGGATCGCCGGGCAGTCCGACGTGCGCCTTGTCGGCGTCGGTCTCCACCATCCGGCTCTCGCCCCAGGCGCCGCCGACGGAGAGCTTCGTCTTCGGGATGTCGTAGCTGACTTGCGTGATGTAGCCCCAGGAGGTGCGCGCCTGATCGGCCGCGTCGACGGCCGTGGTGCCTCCGTCGAACATGAAGGTCGTGCCCAGGCCCGAGGCCAGGTATCCGGAGACCACGATGGAGATGCCGGCGATGTCCAGCTTGCCTCCGAGCGCGCCGCCGACTCCGTCGATCGACGGTCCGCTGTCGACCGTTGCATTGGCATGCTGGTACGTGCCGCCCAGCCAGACGAGAAGATTGCTCTTGGACTTGCCCGCGTTGTCCTTTTCACCCAGCGGCATCGTGTAGGTGAGCTCGGTCTCGATCCGGGGCGTCTTGGTGAAGCCGAAGGTGTGCGCCGCTCCCTGCACCGCGCTCGGGTCGAACAGGCCGATGGAAATCTGGAGCGGCAGCTTCGCCGGGCTCGTATAGGTCACCTGAGCGTTGAAGTTCGGGTACAGATACCCGAAGCCGATGCGGCCGAGCGTGGTCCCGCCCGCGCCGACGCCGCCCCCGGTCGGCCCCGCCCCGAAGAGCGTCAAGTCGGTGAGGATGTTGTGGCGTTGGTACAGGCCCAGCTCGCGTCCCGCCAGGATCTGGCCCCAGGCTCCGCCGATGGTCATGTAGACCTGCCGCATGTCGATCTGAGCGCCGAAATTGTCGTGCGCCCCGTTGCTCTGGATCTCCGGCGCGAAGCCGAAGTGGGCGCCCAGGTCGAAGCCGAGCTCGGTCCCCTTGACGTCGAAGGTGATGAACGCCGGCAAGAGACCCGTGCGGAACCGGGTCACTTGCTCCTCTGGCACCAGCCCGCCCTCGATCCGGGCCACCCCACTCGGTTGCACCGGCCCCAGGCTGTCGATCGACCCGCTGGTGTAGATGCCGAACGCGTTGACGTTTCCCGCGACGGTGAAGCTCCACCCATTCCCCATCTGCATGACCAATTGCGCCACGGCGCTGCTCGACATGCCGAGCACCGCCGCTGCGACCGCGAACGTGATTCGCTTCATGTGGATGCCCCCCTGACAAGAAAATCATTTCGCCGCCGCCCGATGCGGCCTACCCGCGGCCAGGCGGCCTTCGCTCCGAGCCTTGAGGTACGCGTAGAGCTGCTCGATCTGCGGGTCGTCCAGCAGCTCCTTCCAGGACTGCATTCCTTTCTCCTGGCGCCCGTCGCGCACGGTGCTGAGGAAGCTCTCGCGCGTGACCAGTCCTTCGGCTGACACCGACTTGAGCAGGTTGGGGGCCAGGTCGGACCCGAGCGCATCGATGCCGTGGCAGCGGAAGCAATAGACGTGGAACCACTTCCAACCCTGGTACTCGTCGGGCGTGGCCAGGAGGTTGTCGGCGTGTTGCTCCTCATGGCTCGCGACGGCGAGGGTGCCGGCCGGGGCCGGCCCGGCTGCGTCGGTGTGCTTTCGTCCGCGCGGTGCCGCCGCCGGGGCGCCGATTGGAACGCCGTACTCGCGCAGGATCTTCTGGATGTCCTCTTGCTTGTGGTCGAGCGCCTGCTGGATCCGCTCCGCCAGCGCCTTCTCCGACTTCCTCACCCCGACGACGAAGGAGAAGGCGAACGGCGTCCGCGTGCGAACGTCGACGTCGGGCAGCGGCGCCAGCGCGAGCGGGACCTCCTGCTGCTTGGCGAAGTAACCGGCGACGGGTCCCCAGACGATCGCCACGTCGATCTTGCCCTCGGTCACGGCCTCGACGATCCCGGCGGGCCTGTTCTCCTCGTTGTAGAAGGTGGGGAACCCGACCAGACCGACGATCCCCCGGGCGCCCAGGGCGCGCGCCGCCGGCGAGTTGTTGTATTCGTAGCCGATCATGTTGACGCCGATCTTCAGCTGCCGCAGCCGCGGGTCGTCGAGCGATCCCAGATCGAGGTCCCGGTCCACCCTGGTGACGAACTGGAAGGCCGAGCGGTAGTAGGGCCGCGTCGCCAGGACGGCGTCCATGCCTTCCGGCACTCCCATGAGCACGTCGCACTCGTTTGCGCGGATCGTATTGCGGAGGAAACCGCGGCGGTGCGGCCACCAGAAGTAGCTCACCGGGACGCCCATGTCCTCGGCGACCAGCGCCGCGATCCGGTTCTCGAACCCCTGCTCCTGCCGATCGGAGAAGGGAAGGTTGTCGGGATCGGCGCAGACGCGGAGCCTGGCGAGGGGCGCCGCCGGCGTCGTCGCCAGCCCGAGCAGCAGCGCGCCCACGAGCGCGAGCGCTCCCCTCCGCATCGAGCGGTGCCCGCGGTCGCCCTAGGGCGACGGCAGCTCGAAGACGAAGAGGGTGCC
>Ga0070697_100001098_pt1 | contig 20439 bp, 19 predicted proteins | sample KBSK1501metaG_FD_65475 | JGI IMG/M metagenome (GOLD analysis project Ga0070697, IMG submission 65475) | Corn, switchgrass and miscanthus rhizosphere microbial communities from Kellogg Biological Station, Michigan, USA - KBS K1-50-1 metaG | ecosystem: Host-associated > Plants > Roots >... | reverse complement strand
GCCACCGCGCACTATGCAGCTCTTAGCGGAAATTCCCTGGAGGCTCCTGCGGAATTGCAGCTCACCTGGAGCGATGGGCATCTGGAAGTCACAAAACGTTTTCGCTTCGATCACTCTTATGTGGTGCGCGTGGAAACATCCGTTAAGTTGAACGGCACGCCGATGCGGGCTGGTCTGGCGTGGCTGGGCGGGTTCGGGGATTTGACGGTGCAGAATCCGGCCCCAGTGGAGACGGTAACGGCGTTTTACAGCGAAAGTGAAAAGCTGACGGATCTGCCTTACAAGAAGCTCGAAGGCCCGGATAAATGGGGCCCGGGAGTTTGGATGGGAGGCAAGGACTACACGGGAATCGCAGACCGCTACTTTGTGGCAGCGTTTCTGCCCGCGAACGGCGCGGCTTCCGGTTCGCTGGAGACCCGTTACTGGAAGGTTTCGCACACGGTGAAAGTCGAAGGGAAAGATGTGCAGGAACCCGTGGTGCAAGTGGCCACGGCGACTGCCTCGCAACCGCTGGCGCTGCGAGTCTATGTGGGACCGAAAGACTACGACGAACTGAAGAGCATGAACCCGCCACTGAAAGCGCTGGTGAATTTTGGCTGGCTGGAGATTATCGCCGACCCGCTATTCCACGGCCTCAAGTGGATTCACAAGTACGTGCCCAATTGGGGCTGGTCGATTGTTATCCTCACGCTCGTCATCAATATGCTGCTCTTCCCTCTGCGCGTTTCGGGGTACAAGACAACGCTGAAAATGCAGCGCGTGGCCCCGGAAATCAAGCAGATTCAGGACAAGTACAAGAAATATAAGATGAACGATCCGCGCAAAGCGGAAATGAACAAAGAGGTGATGGCAATCTACAGCCGCGAAGGAATTAACCCTGTTGGCGGCTGCGTTCCGCAGCTTTTACAAATGCCGATTTGGTTCGGGCTGTACCGGGCGTTGCAAGGGACGATCGAACTGCGGCACGCACCTTGGTTTGGCTGGATCACAGACCTGTCCGCGAAAGATCCTTACTACATTCTGCCGGTTTTGATGGGTGTGTCGATGTACCTCGCGTCGAAAATGACGCCAATGACGGCGACGGACCCGCAACAGCAGGCGATGATGAAGTTTATGCCGATTGGAATGGCGGGAATGTTTATGATCATTCCGTATCCGAGCGGCCTGGCGGTGTATATTCTCACCAGCGGTGTGGTGGGGGTCGTGCAGCAGTGGTACCTGAATCGCAAACATCCGCTAACGCCGCAGGGAAAAGCGCCGTTGAGCAAAAAACAGGCAGATCGAAGTAAAGCCTGACCAGTCTGGAGCGGGGTTTGGAGGCGCATGGGACAGGACCTTATCCGGGAGGGCCAACTGGATCGGCAAGCAGCAGCCGGGGCCTTGCGGAAGTTTCTGGAAGAAATCGTGCGCGTCTCTGGACTGGACTTGAAGGTGAAGGTGCAGCCGGTCGAAACGCCTCCGGCAGATGCATCGGGTGACGCGGAAGTGATTGCTGATCTCGATGGGCGGGATAAAGAGATTTTGCTGGAGCGCAACGGAGAAGTTTTGAAGGCGATCGAGCATCTGGCGTTCCGCGCGCTGCGTCTTGAACCTACCTTTCACGAAAAAATCCATTTGGATAGCGGCGGGTATCGCGCGCTGCGATTTGAAGAGTTGCGCATGACGGCGCGGGTGGCGGCCGAGCGCGTGCAGACTTCTCACCAACCGTTTCGGCTCAACCCGATGTCCTCGCGCGAGCGGCGCATTGTGCACCTGGCGCTGAAGGAGATGCCGGGCGTGCGCACCGAAAGCGTGGGGATGGGCGAAGAGCGCCAAGTGGTGATCCATCCGGCGAAAGCGAAGTGAAGTGCGCCCACCTGCCCGCGCCGTAGCAGCGTAGTAAATCTTCCTCACTCTCGTGCCCATCCCGCCGAAATAACTTTGCCGAATTCATCCATTCTTACGCGGTAAGTGAAGCCCGAGGGGCGGTCTCTGCGTATCTGCGGAAATCGCGCGTCGGAGAATTCCACGATCGCGGTGCTGCCTTCCTTGTGAAAACGGGTGACCGGAAAACGGGCGAACCACAAGACTGTTTGCACCTCCGGCAAACGCCTGGCTGCGTCGATGAATTGGTTGGGAATGGCGTCGGGATAGTAGCGATGTTCGATGGATGACTGCGGCGCCGGGCCGCTGAGGTCGAGCCGGACTTCGTAGACTCCGTGCGGCGTGTTCACGAGGCCGTCCCAATGCCATAACGATGGAGGAAACGGGAGCGCCCCGAAAGATTCTACTTTGAGTTGGAAGAGCGAGGCGAACTGCTCGACGCGGGCCAGCGCGGTGCGATGAGCGAAGAACGCCGCAGCAATGTAAATGATGACGGCAGCGAGACCTGCGCGATTCCAAGCGGCGTAACGAACGCGCAGGCCTTTGCCGCGAGTCGCGGGAAGCAAGAAAAATACCGCCAATAGCATGATGATGGCGACAGCGGTTTGCGCAGAAATCGGCGCGCCGACATTTTTCAATAAGGCGGCCACACCCAACGAAGCGAGTGAGAGTACCGACCAAGTGATGATGGCGCGGTGTTTCAGGCCTTCCGGCTTGCGATAGACCCAGGCGAGCAGTTGCGGGCAGAGGAGAAGCGCGGTGAACGTGAAGTCGATGATGAAGATCAGGTCCCACGCGGGGCGGGACCATTGGAGCGGCGACCAAGCCATCGTGCCGAAGCTGGTAACGAGATCTAGAAGAATGTGGCTGAGAATGCCGATGGCGTAAATTCCCGTCAAAGCGCCGAAAGAAGGAGCGTTCCATTTCCGCCAGCGTACGAACCAGCGCGTAAGCGCAGCCAGGGCCAGCGCAAAGAACGGCATGCAAACCAACGAGTGTGTGACGCCGCGATGCCAAGTCAGGATGAGCAGCTGGTTGCTCGAGAGGAAGTCGCGAAACATGTCAGAATCGGGAAAAATCGCGCCAAGCATCAGGGACCAGGTGATAATGCGCGTGCGATTGACGGGTTGCGATGCGAACATGTCTTCGCCGCGAAAAACCGCTTTGCTGATCAGTGCGCCGGCGATGCCGTGGGTTATCGTGTCCATTCGTTTAGCTTAAACGACCCCTTGCCTATGAGCTGAGGCGTTCTACCTGATGCTGCGGCCAATAAGCTACAAATTTTCAGAAGACCTTGATCAATGGAGCGGATTTCGAGACGACGCGACCGACGCGGCGGGCGGAAACGCCGTGGCGCGCGAGCGCAGCTAAAGCGTGATCTGCTTGGTCCGAGGCGATGGCCACAAGAAATCCGCCCGAGGTTTGCGGGTCGAAGAGAAGATCTTGATATTCGGAAGAAACACCTGGATCGAAAACCGCGCATTCGCCAATGAATGCGCGGTTATTTTTTAGGCCACCGGAAAGATGGCCTTCGCGGGCCGCTTCAACCGCACCGGGGAAATAGTCAAAGGATGCATGATCGATTTCGAAAGAGACTGGATCGAGGCCGTGGGCGGGATCGCCGAGCGCCATCTCGCGAGCGTGGCCGAGGAGACTGAAGCCGGTCACGTCGGTGACGGCATGAATTGGCTTTGCGGGTTGGGCCTTTTCTTCTACTTCCTGGAGGCCGGCAGCGGCGGCGGCGTTGAGAGTACTCATGGCGCCAACAGCGGCAGCGAGCGATTCGGCAGAGGCGCGATCTTTTTTCAGGGCTGTGGTTATGACGCCGGTTCCCAGCGGCTTTGTAAAGAGAAGTACGTCTCCCGGCTTGGCTCCGACGTTGCGCCAAACTCGCTGCGGATTGATTAGACCAGTGACTGCATAACCGAAAAGCATGTCTTCGTTGCGGATGGAATGGCCGCCGATGACGCTGCACTTTGCTTCGTTCATTTTGGCGAGCCCGCCGCGAATAATTTGCTCGAGGATTTCTGGATCACCCTTTTCTGGAAAACCGACGATGGATAAGGAAGAAACGGGGCGTCCGCCCATGGCATAGACGTCGCTGAGTGAGTTGGCAGCGGCGATTTGGCCGAAGAGAAACGGGTCGTCTACGATGGGAGTAAAGAAATCGACGGTCTGGACCAGCGCGAGACCCTCTCCGATGAGGTAGATTCCGGCGTCGTCGTTAGTGTCAAAACCGACGAGGACATTTGGATCCGTTTGTCGCGGGAGCTTGCGCAAAACGGCGTCGAGGGTTGCGGGATTCAACTTCGCGGCACAACCTGCCGCTTTTGCCATGGATGTGAGTTTCACTTGGGCAGCCACGATGCACCTCACAGGTTCGGAGTTCATTATAGCTATGAAGCGGCTCATGCGGTGATCACACTCCTGGTGCTGGGAAAAGGGTGACGGGGGAGTTGCGCCTCGCCGGTCAACGTGGTTTCATCGGCGGATGCCTTGGGACTTCTGGTTGATTTTTTCCGTGCTTGGCGTGCTGTTGCCGTGGCGAGGGCACCTGCGGTTAAAGAAATTGCTCGCGGTTCCGCAGATAGATTCGCGGGAGCGGCTCTCGCTTTACGTTTCCACGATTTTGTTTCAGTGGCTGGCTGTGGCGATAACGGCATGGCGCGCATGGGCGCGGGGGCTGACGTTCGAGCAATTGGGACTCGTAGTTCATGGGCGCGGTAGAATACTTTTAGTTGCAATTGTCGGCGCCGCGACTTTGGGAAGCTTGCAATGGCTCAATTTGCGAAGAATGGGCCGCTCGTCCGGGAAGGCGCGAGAGTTCATGCAGGCGCTGGCCGAGAGGATCTTTCCGCAATCGCGGGTGGAACTCGTTTTTTTCCTGGGGCTAGCGGCCACTGCGGGGTTATGTGAGGAGTTTCTGTACCGCGGATTTGCGATGGCGGCCTTGACGAGAGCGGGGCTGCCCCCTTGGGGCGTGGTGCTATTGTCCTCTGTTCTCTTTGGGTTAGCGCATCTTTACCAGGGTCGCGGTGGGCTTGTCAGCACACTGGTTATCGGCACAGTGTTCGGAACGGCGCGAATCGCGTACGATGGGATGATTCCTGTTATGTTTTGGCATTTTGCGGTAGACGCGGTAGCAGGAGTTGCAGGTCCGAAGTATCTATTGAGGCCAGGACCACCGGCCGCGAACGGGGAAATTCACAAATCAGTGACAGTTTAGTTACTCTTATGACAACACCCAGCCCAGCGATCCTCTCGGCGGAGACGATTGGCCGTGCTCTTGGCGAATTTCAGCTGGAAGCAAATGAACAGCAAGTAATTTATATTCAACAATATATGAAGATTTTGTTGACGTGGAACGAGAAGATAAATTTGACGGCAATCCGCGACCCCCTGGAGATACTATATCGTCATTTTTGCGAAAGCATGTACGCGGCTACGGCAGTGCCTGTGGAAAAAGGTCGGCTCGCCGACGTTGGCTCCGGGGCTGGTTTTCCGGGTATTCCGCTGAAAATCATGCGCCCGGAGCTGCAAGTGTTCTTGATCGAGTCTAATATGAAGAAGGCTACTTTTCTCGCGGAAGTGCTTAGAAACATTGAACTTCCGGAGACTCTGGTGCTCGTCAGCCGCTACGAGGAACTCGGCGAAGAGGTGGCTCCAGTTGATTTTGTGTGCTCGCGCGCGGTGGGTGAATTTGAGCCTTTCTTAGCGTGGGCTGCCTCGGAACGTATTGCAGCGAAACAAGTTATTTTGTGGATTGGAGGGCGGGACCTCGATCAAGCCAGGCGGGGCGCGGACTGGGAGTGGCGAGAACCGATTCCGGTGCCCCACTCTTTACGGCGGTACTTGCTCGTGGGGACGAGAAAGAGCGGGACGGTCGGCGCAACAACTTGAAAAATAAGGACTTCTCACGTTTTCACCAGTGTTTTTGGATTACTCGTCATACTCTCTACATTTCCTGAATCAACTTCCACATTTCTGCCTGGCGCCATGCGCGGATTGGGAGCCAGTTGAACTGAGCGTTCAGTTACATTTTCATGAATGCGCTGGATCTCGGGAACTAACTCCAGGGCGGAGCGTTCCACGTGGAACAGCATTCTTGCAGCGTCGAGGCTTAGGGTATTGGATTCTAGAAGATCGAGGAAGGAACACAATTATGTGGGCCACCTTGTTCCACGTGGAACGCTTTAGCTTAGGGAATTCAGATGGAGCCTAAAGCCCCAACAACAAATAGCTGTCTCGGCGTTTGGACCGGATTAGAGGTTCCACGTGGAACATAAATGAAGCTCAAAGCGGAGCACTGGCGTTCCACGTGGAACGATTGGGGGAAGGTTCACCGCATGACGGACGTTCCACGTGAAACAAGTTGCATCCCGAGCAGGCTTCTGCTAAGTTCTCGCAAGTTGGAGGCTCGTTGGCGCGAATTATTGCCGTTGCAAATCAAAAAGGTGGAGTTGGTAAGACCACCACCGCGGTAAATCTGGCGGCGTGCCTCGCGACCGCTGAGCAAGCGACTTTGCTTGTAGATTGCGATTCGCAGGCCAACGCAACGGCCGCCATCGGCTTTGCAAAAGATCCATCACGAAGAACCCTGTACCACACACTGATTCTGAATGAGCCGTTCGACAAAATTGTTCAAAAGTCGCAAGTTGATCGATTAGATGTCGTCCCCGCCGACAAAAACCTCGCGGGAGCAGCGGTCGAACTAGTCCTCGCAGAGAATCGCGAATATAAGCTACAGGCATTGCTGAACCAGATTCGGGACCGCTACAAATTCATTATCCTGGATTGCCCTCCAGCACTCGATCTCTTGACGTTGAACGCGCTGGTTTCGGCGAGCGCTGTGCTAGTTCCTATTCAATGCGAATATCTGGCATTGGAAGGAGTTTCTGAGCTGTTGGATACCCTCATGCGGATCCGGCGCACTCTGAATCCCAGCCTGGAGATCGAAGGTATCCTGCTCACGATGTTCGACGAGCGGACCACGTTATCGAGACAAGTTGCCACGGATTTGCGCAGCTTTTTTGGAACGCAGATATTTCAGAGCGTCATTCCGCGCAATGTGCGTCTGGCCGAAGCACCGAGTTTCGGGAAACCGATTATTTTTTACGATATTCATAGCAAAGGGGCGGAGGGCTACACGCAACTCGCCCAGGAGGTTATTGCCAATGCCGAGAAACGCACTGGGACGGGGGCTCGGAGCGCTCATTCGGGAGCCTGAACCACAGGTACCCGCACCGCCGACGCAAGGTCAGCCTCATGCAACAAGCACTAGCGCCGCTGCTGCTGCAACCGCGCGGGAAGCCGCGCATGCAGGACCGTTGGAACTCGACATCGATCTAATTGAGCCGAGTCCTTACCAGCCCAGGACGCGATTCCGCGAGGAAGCCCTGGACGAACTGGCTCGGTCCATTAAATCCAGCGGGATTATTCAACCTCTGGTGGTTCGGCCGATTGGCAGTCGTTTTCAACTGATCGCCGGCGAGCGCCGGTGGAGAGCCGCGCAACGTGCAGGACTGACGAAAGTCTCTGCGATTGTGCGGCAGGTTCCGGACGAGCTGGCTCTGGAAATGACGCTGGTGGAAAATATCCAGCGCGAAGACTTGAACGCCATTGAAGCAGCGCGGGCGTTTGAGAGATTGATGGATGAATTCCAGCTTACCCAGGAAATGGTAGCGGAACGAACGGGAAAAGATCGGGCCACGGTTGCTAACTCAGTTCGGCTGTTAAAGCTTGAGCCAACGATTCAAGACTGGATTGAAGAAGGCAAGTTGACCGCGGGACACGGGCGCGCTCTCCTGGCAGTGGCGGACTCGGCCCTAAGGATGCGCTATGCACAACGAGCTTCTCGTGGCGGATTAACGGTGCGGCAAATAGAACGGCTCGCTTCCCGGCGTGCGCGAGGAGCGAGTTCTGCAACGGAAGCCCATGTGGACGCTAACATTCGGGCTGCGATCGATGAACTGCAACGGCACCTTGGGACCAAAGTTCTCCTCCGGCAAAAGACGAAGATGCGGCCGGGTCAGCTCGTGCTGGAGTATTACGACGACGCGCAGTTGATGGGAATTTACGATCGATTGATAAAGTAGCGCCGCGAACCCCGCGGGAGCCGGCATGTCCAGTCGTTCCTCCGTATCCTTTGGACAACTCCGCATGCGCGACGCGTTGACTTGTGCGCTCCGGACGCTAAAGTAAGAGAGTCTATCCAGGAGAAATGTCATGGCATGGAAGTGGCCCAGTTCATCAAATAACGGCGCGAGCGAAGAGTGGACCGGATTCATAGATCAGGGTGTAACGCTCGAAGGGACTCTGCAGGTAACTGGGACGTTTCGCATCGACGGAAATGTAAAAGGGAATATCATTTCTGAGCAGACCGTCGTTCTGGGTGACGGCGCCAAAGTCGAAGGGCAGATCGAAGGAAATCGCGTGGTAATCTCCGGGCGGTTCGATGGAGTAATTTTTGCGAAGGGGCGCGTCGAGATCCAGGCCAAAGGCGTTGTTACAGGTGAAGTGCATTCGCCGTGCATGGTGATTGACCCGGGCGGAATCTTCGATGGTCGATGCCACATGCTCGCGTCCTCGGATGCTGCGTCCGGAGTGACGATTCCGATACGAGCCGTAAGCCAAGCTTAAACAGCAGCCAGTCAAATCCTGAGCGTGACAAGAATTAATTCTCTGAGGCTTGCCAGCTGCAAGCCTCTTGGCCAATGCATACTAACTTATATTATGAATATTATAGGTTAGTACCCCATCTAAGTATCTAAGTCACGCAATTCACAACTTAAATATGGCAGGGTACTGCCAGCATGAGCAAAGATTGCGGTTTTACGCCCCTCCATCTCAATAGCCATTTTGTTTGCAAGAAAGGCACTCAAGCGTTGGCGCAGAACTTCGACAGCAAGTTGACACATTGCGACGGGCCGACTATCGTTCGAGGTGAATTTTCGAGAGGGTCGCTGGATGAAGATTTTGGTGATTGGGGGCGGCGGGCGCGAGCATGCGCTGGTTTGGAAGCTGAAGCGGAGCGCGCGAGTGGAGAAGATCTGGTGCGCGCCGGGCAACGGCGGAATCGCAGAGGACGCGGAATGCGTTGCCGTTGATGCGGGCGAAGTTGCGGCGCTTGTGGCACTGGCAGAAAAAATCAGGCCGGATTTAACGGTGGTCGGACCGGAACTGCCGCTGGTGAATGGGCTTTGCGACACGTTTGCGCAGCGAAGCTGGGCAATCGTAGGCCCCACGCGGCAAGCGGCGCAGCTAGAAGGCAGTAAGATTTTTTCGAAAGAGTTTTTGCTTCGGCACAATATTCCGACAGCCACGATGTATGGCGCGTTTGACTCGCCGCGCGATGCGTATGCCGCGCTGAGTAGCGTGAAATGGCCGTTGGTGATTAAGGCCGACGGATTGTGCGCGGGAAAAGGCGTATTCCTGGCGCCTGATGCGGAAGCGGCGAAGCAATTTCTTGAGCGCGTAATGGAGAGGAACGAGCTGGGATCCGGGGGGCATCGCGTCTTGTTGGAGGAGACGCTTGAGGGAGAAGAGCTGTCGTTCATTATTTTGACCGATGGGGAACGGTACGCACCAATGGTACCCACGCGGGATCACAAGCGGGTTTTTGACGGCAACAAAGGTCCGAATACTGGTGGAATGGGCGCTTATTCTTCGGAGGAGCTCTTACCGCCAAGTCTTCGCGATCGAGTTATTTCCGTGATCGTGGAACCCACTCTCAAAGGCCTTGCGGAAGAGGGCATTCCTTACCAGGGCTTTCTCTATGTTGGCCTGATGTTGACCGAGGACGGGCCCAAGGTGCTGGAGTTCAACTGTCGACTTGGCGACCCAGAGGCGCAAGCAATTGTGGCCCGCATGGATTTTGACTTGGCGGAGGTCCTGGCAGACGTGGCGGCGAGACGGCTCAATCCAGAAAAACTGCGATGGAAGAAGAAAGCAAGTGTCTGCGTGGTGCTTGCCTCTGGTGGGTATCCGGGAAAATTTGAGGTTGGAAAGAAAATAACTGGACTAACCTCTTTCGGGCACAGAACCGGTGTTGAAGTTTTCCAGGCGGGAACCAAGCGCGAGCAAGGTTCGCTCGTGACCAGCGGCGGTCGCGTTCTCGGAGTGACTGCAATCGGTGAAACATTGGAAGCGGCACTGGGATTCGCCTATCAAGCATCCGCAGAAATCCAGTTCGATGGCATGCACTACCGCAAGGACATCGGCGCTTCCGCAGGCCGACTGAAGGCCGTAGGAGAGTAGGCCGATGCCGCGCGTCGTTCGCCTGTTCCGCGTTCCCAAGTCCGGCTGGCCGATGGAGGAGCTTGCGCAGGTTTCGGCAATTCAAGAAATGGGCTTTGAGGGGTGTGCCCATGCACACCCAGGTAAACGCCAGCTTTTACTGGTGGACCGAGAAACGCTGGACGCCTTGGAGTTTTTCGCCAGGAATGATTCGAGAGAACATCACGACGGAAGGACCGAGTGGTGAAAGGCGGAGTCATCCGCCCAGGGATGGAATCGAAAAACTTGTTTGAGTCTTACGGCTTTATCCTGCGATGCAGGGACGGTGCTTCCGGTGGCCGGTTTTTGTCTTCTTTAGCTTTCTCCACAGGCTCATCCGGCGGTACTACCCAATCGAACCCACCCTCGTTCATAGTGCCGAGGATGAATTTGGACTTTCCGGCAATCAGCGGCAAGGCTGCGCGCAGGAAATCCGCGGCATCCTGGGAAACTGCTTTGTTGGCCTGACCGCGGTCAATCACTTCCAACAGTTTTGAAAATTTGGGTTCTCCACGCGATAAGTTATCGATCTCCGGATCGTTTCCTTGAATGAGTTGCTGCAAAGACGGTTCCTGGGGCTGGACGGTGACTGGATAGCGGACTTCCACGAGGGTCTTCGGCGCGTGTTTTTCGGGCGGGTATAGCTGGGTGAAACGCGGGCGAAGAAGACGGGTCTGCCAAAAGTCGCCCCGAGTTGCGATTTCCTGCTGCTGAATGCGGTATTCGATGGTCCAAACCTCGGGGCCGTAATCGTCGGGCGCAAAACCAATGAGGACGACTTCGAAAAGAGCCTCATCGGGTTTGAATTCGATTTTGTGCTGAAGCTGGGAAACTAGCGGGCGAAGGCGTTCGAGAAACGCGACTCCGACAGTGTCCAGATCTGGCGCGATTTCTTCGGGATCGGCTGCATAGTTCGGGTTCTTCCCGGAGATGTGGGGAAAGTCCCTATCCAGACGCACCGGCTTGGGATCAGCGGTGAGGCGCCATTCGGACGCGCCTAAAAGTACGGCAATGTGAGTGGAGTCAATGCTCATGACCCGCGGAGGAACGGAGTTAGCCTCGACGGGCTGATCGATGGCCGCGAAGATGATCTTGTCGCGAGCGACGTGAATAATGACGCGCCCTCCGGCTAGATTGGCCACGATTTCATCGCCCCGCTCACGTTCCTGGGCAGAGGCGGTTTGAACCGAGGCGAGGCACGCGAAGGAAATGAGACACAGCGAGATCGGAGTGTTCCATCTGCGGCGTGTGGCGGCGACTGGCATCGGTCGTTAGCGGACTACAAGCATTTTTCCTAGAATATTTAGAACAAGCAGCATGATTCTAAGGTTTCTCCCCAGAAACGGCAGCCGCGGCTTCTTTTGCTCGAGCGAGCAACGCATCGAGAGCGGCCCGATCATAGTAACCACCATCGCGAATCACGGCCCAAACTTTGCGTGTGTTCGCAATGCCCTCCGCCGGATTCGCGCTAAAGATGACCAGATCGGCGGCATGGCCTGGCTCGATGGTTCCGAACTCTTTTTCGTTTCCAAGAAACTGCGCTGCGCCGAGGGTGGCCGCCTGCAACGCTTCCATGGGCGTGAATCCCGCACGGACTAACTCGGCGAGTTCATGATGGAAGCTGTCGCCGGGAAAAACAAACGGATCGAGCGAATCCGAGCCCACAAGGAGATGCACGCCCGCATGATGAAGCTCGCCAGTTAGCTTCCAGTCGTTGGATGCCTGGCGGGCCAGCCATGCCGCCCGCTGCTTCATCCGCGCATCGTCGAAGGAATCGCGCCATTCTTTTGCTATTGCGGGCGGGACGAATGCGAGTAAGGGGTCGTCGGTCTTCCAGCGGTCCGGGTGGGAAGTAATGTCCAGGGAGGCAAGAGTGGGCGTGACCCATGTGCCGTTTTTCTTTAACGTTTGGAAAACAGTGGCCGCTTTTTCCGGGCTGTAGGTAGCATCGGCTTCGTGCGCGATCTGTTCCCAAGCCGCGGAGTCGCCTTTTCTTTCAGCCTGAACGAGGCTGGGGCGAAGCTCGGCTTCCTTCGAGGAAAAAGAGAGAGCAAAGGCGCTGTAGAGCAGATGCTCGATACTGTGCATGCCGGCGTTGCTTGCTTCGATGACGCCGATTTCGAAGGGCAAATGGCCGACAAAGGGAATGTCTTGCTTTTTGCATTCATCAGAGACGGCGAAAAAAGCGTCTCGCGACGGCATGGAAATGATTTTTATGAAATTGGCGCCACGCTTCTTGAGGTCATCGACTGCGGCTCGAGCTGCGTCGGCATTGGCGACGGGATACTGCTCGGGAGTTTTCCTGCCGCTTGCAGCAAGGAACGGGCCGGCGGCAACAATATGCGGCCCCAGGAGGGCGCCGGACTCGATGTCGCGTTGCCAGGAGAGGAGCGCGTCGAGATCGCTGCCCATGTCGCGCACGCCGATAATGCCATTTGCGAAAAGCTGGGGGAGAAGGACTTGTTTGCTCCAGGAAGGATCGGCGTTGATGCCTGCGAGATGGACGTGCATATCCCAGAAGCCGGGGAGAAGAAATTTTCCGGAGGCATCGATGGTGCGCGCGGCCTTCGGGATCTTGATCTTTGCAGTGGGTCCAACGGCGGCGATGCGTCGGCCTTCGATGAGAACGGTCTGATCGAGTTGCGGGGGTTGGCCGGTGGCATCAATTAGGGTGACGTGTGTGATCGCTAGCTGAGAAGACGGTTCTGCCAAAGAAAGGTACGGAATCACGAGGAGAGCGGCAACCAGCGGGAGAAATATCTTTCTAGACTTCAAAGGAACGCTCACCTTCCGGGCAACCGGGCAATGCTAAAAACTACCACAAACGTCGTTAGTCGGCGGGGGTTCTTGGGGAGTGGCCACTAGGGGCCGGGAATCGCTCGTCAGAGTGCTGCCGTACGAGTAAAATGGAACATTGGACGAAGGAGTGAAAAACAAAGTATGGGATTGAAAAAAGCGAAAAACATTCAGCACAACGGCAAGCGGCTGGCGGACATTCTTGAGGCGCATGCACTTTTCTTTCGCGGGAAAGAAGGCGGCGCGCGCGCGGACTTGGCCGGCGCCGATCTTTCGAACGCTGATTTGCAAGGGATCAATCTGAGCGGAGCGATTCTGCGCGGGGCGAACTGCGAAGGCTCGGACTTGCGCAAGGCCAAGCTTCCCGGGGCGGACTTGTCGGGAGCGAATCTTCGGAAGGCCGATCTACGAAACACGGACATGACGGAAGCGATCCTGCCTGGAGCGGACTTGACGGAAGCGCAAGCCAGCGGAGTGGAATTTTTTCGCTGCGACCTCTCCAACGCGATTTTCCACCGCGCGCATTTGCGAAACGTGAACCTAAGGCTGGCGAATGTGAATGGCGCGAAATTCAGCGGTGCGGATATGGGCGTGGCAATTCTCCGCGAGACGGATTTGACCGGGGCGGACCTTTCCGGCGTGGACCTTTCGACGACGCTCATGCCGCGCGGCTACGCCGCCCAGCAGGCGAAGCAGAAAAGCGCGTAAGTCTCCATGGCTTGCTCGTGGTGCGTAATTCTTGGAGCAGCATCCCGGTCGCGTTGATGGCAAACAGCATCTCCGCGTGGTAGCCTCTGGCGGAAGCCAAATAGTTTCCCTTCGCGTGACCTGTGGCCACTCCTGCAACACAACTCGACGCCTCTGAAGTACGTGAACTCGTACTCGAGGTGATTCGCGGCTTGCTCGAAGAGCTGGGCAGCCGAGGAGCATTGCCGATGCTCACCGGGGCATCGCAACTCGATCGGGACTTGGGAATTGGCAGCCTGGAACGCGTGGAGTTGCTGGCGCGGCTGGAAACAGCATTTGGCGTGCGTTTGCCCGATAGGACCGTCGCGGAAGCGAACACGCCAGAAGATCTGGCGAAAGCCGTTCGAACGGCGAGGGGAGCGGAGACGCAGGAAGACGAAGCAGGCTCGGCTCTGCGCGCGGCCATCACAACGCAACAACTGCACCGCGCGGCGACGGACACTGGAGTTTTCTCTGCAGGGACGCTGCTGGACGTGCTGCGCTACCGCGCGATGCATGACGCGGAACGAGCGCACCTGCTGATTATAGAGGAGACCGAAGGCCAGGAGCGCAGCGTGACGCTGACGTTCGGTGAGCTTTACTCTGCGTCGCAACGTTGTGCGGCGGAGTTGGCGCGACGCGGCGTACCTGCAGGCGGTCGCGTGGCGCTTATGCTGCCGACGGGGCGCGCGTTTTTTGTTTCGTATGCGGGAATTATGCTGGCGGGAGCGATCCCTGTGCCGATCTACCCGCCGTTTCGCGCCGACCGCATCGAGGAATATGCGGAGCGGCAGTCGGCGATTCTGAAGAATGCCGGAGTGTGCCTGCTGCTGACGTTTCGTCAGGCGGAAGCCGTGGCGCGCCTTCTGAAACCGCGGGTGAAGTCGCTTGCGGAGGTAGCCGACGCGGAAAAACTGATCGACGCCGCGGATAAGGCGCCGCCGCCATCGCCCGGAGCGCTGCCGCTGCATCTGACGGGCAGCCGTGCACGAAAAGCCAGCGACATTGCGTTGTTGCAATATACTTCCGGATCGACGGGTGATCCCAAAGGCGTGGTGCTTACGCACGCGAATTTGCTCGCGAACATCCGAGCGATCGGCGAAGCCTTAGAACTGGGGCCTGACGATGTGGGCGTGAGCTGGCTGCCGCTTTATCACGACATGGGCCTAATCGGGGCATGGCTCACGCCGTTGCATTTCGGACTGCCCGTGGCAGTGATGTCGCCGCTGGCGTTTCTCACGCGGCCGGAACGATGGCTGAAAGCATTTCAAAAATACGGCGGAACGATTTCCGCGGCGCCCAACTTTGCTTATGAGCTATGTGTGCGAAGGATTGCCGACAAGGACATTCAGGGATTGGACTTGAGCAATTGGCGCACGGCGCTAAATGGCGCGGAGCCGGTGAATCCCGATACGCTGGAGCGATTTGCAGAGCGTTTTGCGCGTTACGGTTTTCGGCGCGAAGCGCAACTGCCGGTTTACGGGCTCGCGGAAGCTTCGCTTGCGGTGACGGTCCCGCCGCTGAATCGCGCACCGCTGATTGACCGAGTGGAACGCGAGTTATTCACCGTGCAGGGCCGCGCCGTGCCGGCACGGGCGGACGATGCAAAGGCGATTGCATTTGTTTCTTCCGGCAAGCCGATCCCCCGGCATGAAGTGCGCATTGTGGATGCGAGCGGCAGCGAAGTGAATGATAGGACTGAGGGATTACTCTGGTTTCGCGGGCCTTCGGCGACGAGCGGCTACTATCAAAATCTGGAAGCAACGGAGAAACTACTGCCGACGGGGCCTGCTGCGGAAGACAGCCAATTTGCGTGGGTGAATTCCGGCGACAGGGCCTACCGTGCGGACGGGGAAATCTACGTCACGGGACGCGTCAAGGACATCATCATCAAAGGCGGGAGGAATCTTTATCCGCATGAGGTAGAAGAGCTCGCCGCGCGGGCGGAAGGAATTCGCAAGGGCTGCATCGTGGCGTTCGGGCTGAAAGACGAAGCGACAGGAACCGAGAAGTTGATCGTGGTAGCGGAATCGCGAGAGCGCGATGCATCGCGCCGCGCGGTCATCGCGGCGGCAGTAACGGAACAAGTTTCGCAAGGGCTGGGCTTGCCGCCGGACCGAGTCGAGGTCATACCGCCGGGAAGCATTCCTAAAACTTCGAGTGGAAAATTGCGGCACGAGGAAACAAAACAACTTTATCTCGCCGGCAAATTGAGCGCAGGCAAGGCCCCCGCATGGGTGCAGATCACACGGCTGGCTGCGTCTAGCAGGGCGCGCACGACGGGCGGAAAAATATGGTCCGAAGTGCGGCGAGGCTTGGAAATCGTTTACGGCCTGTATTTTGGAGTTGTGTTCCTGCTATGGATCGTTCCCACATGGACGGTTGTAAATTTCATCAAGGACTACCGCAAAGCGGGGCGCTTTACATCCGCTGCGCTGAAACTTTTGTTTGCGCTTGTTGGCTGCCGCGTGCGCGTAATCGGCAAGGAATACGTGGACTCACCAGGCGCAAAAGTTTATGCGTCGAATCACACGAGTTATTTTGACGTTCTGCCGCTGATGCTGGGGCTGGGCGTGCCATATCACTTTGTGTCCAAGATGGAAGTGGGCGGAATGCCATTCATCGGGACATTCCTGCGGCAGATGCGGCACATGACGTTTGACCGCAGCGATGCACAATCGCGCCTGCAGCAATCCGAAGAGATGGAAAAACTTCTGCGCGAGGGAGAATCCATTTTTGTTTTTCCTGAAGGTACGTTTACCGGCGAAGACGGCGTCCGGCCGTTCCAGTTAGGCGCCTTCAAGGCCGCAGTGGACGCCGGAGCTCCGATTGTTCCGGTTGCGCTGGCGGGCACGCGAAGATTCCTGCGAGACGGAACATATTTACCGCGGCCGACGAGCGTGACGATCACCGTGTCGCCGCCGATTTATCCGCGTGGCCCAGGCGACGCAGCAAATGCCGCGACAGCATCGGCCTGGCATAAATTGATTCGGCTTCGCGACACTACGCGTGAAACAATCGCGCGCCATTCCGGAGAACCGCTTCTCTGACGGAGCGACGATTAACAGTTTCAGCTCTCTCCTCCAACATTTAAGAACGATCCGGAGCCGCAGGAAACAAGAAGTGGCTCCTGATCATTTGCATCAAACCTCGCGGAAAGAGCTTGCGCTTAGCGTTGGAGCGTATAAATGACCGTGATATAGGTCTCGATCTCGACGGGCTGGCCGTTAAGAACCGTTGGATGGTAACGCCACTGGCGCACGGCATCGATGGCGGATTGCAAGAAGAGCGCATCCCCGCTGACCACCTGCAAGGATTGGATCGTGCCGTCCGTGGCAATGATCGCGCGCAGTTCCACGTGACCTTCACGATGAATTTGTCTCGCTAGTGGAGGATACGCAGGCTCGATGCGCTGGATCAGCATCGCCTGTTCCAGGCGGGTCACATGAAGTCGCTGCGGCGTTTGTGGGCGCACGTCTACGGGAGGTTCGGGCTGATGCCTGTTCTCGTCCAGAGGAATGCACGCGGTGCACGGTATAGTTGGTCCCTGACCAGTAGGAAATCCTGCGGGGTTCTGTGGCTCGCCGACGGGGCCCTCAACGACATGGGGTGGAACGCGGGTCGGCGCAAAGAAAATCTCTGGAATGATGTGAAAGTTATGTCGGACTGGTTCCCTGGTTGGAGAAGGCGGACGAGTTGGTCCACTGTTGTGGTAATAGGGGGGAATCGGAGTCATAGCGAGAGCGATGCGTTCCGGTTTCCCGAACAGCGGGACGAGAACGATGGCGGTGAGTATCACGCATTGCGCGGCGACGGAAATGATCAACGCGCGGTGGCGAATGCGGCGTTCGCGTTTACGTTGCTCTGGACTGCCTTCGACGAAACAGCCTTGCAAAAAACCAAAATCATTTTGCGAATTGGGTTCGGGTTGGACAGACATCACACACCTCCAGAAGAAAGTTCTGCGAGGAGGAACAGGAATTCTTGCGACGCCAGTCCCCTGTGGGTTGCTCAACTACCGCAGGAGACCGGCGCCGCGCTCGCAGGGATGTGAGGTGCGCGCGTCCTCTGTACCTTGGACGCCGGAATGGTGAACAAGTTCCCGAACGTCACCAACGCTCGCTGTCTGCTTGTTCGTAAGCGGCAGCAGCGAAGGATACTGGGTCAGTTTCCGGTAACGACGTTAATCAGGAGTTGAGTCGTGAGTCTCGATGCAATCAAGCTACAATTGTCTAGCCGAGATGGAAGAGTCCACCCGACAATGAGGGACTAAGTCGAGTGACTAGACTGGAAAATCATCAGTCCGCGTCACGGCAGTAAGGTGACGTCGGTCACTTTGCCATCGAGATATACCTTCCCGTCGGTGCTACGAACAAAGATGAGAGTCGTTGAAGACTCTGTTTCTGTAAGCTCGTGAGCCTCAACCCAATACGACATATACTGATCAACATCAAGACCGAGCCCTTCTTCTTGGTTCGAGAGCACCCGAATCACGATTGCTTGGCGCTCACTCGGAGTATCGTCCGTCAGTACTGTGAAATTGAATCGTTGCCCAACTTTTATGATAGATTGCATCGTCTTTGACTGGCTCTTCTGATTTGCGAATCATAACATCCCGCCAACTGCCCGGTTAGTCCGCTTTCCGGAAAAACTGATCCCGGTACCGACATGATTGCATAACATGTAGGGCGCATGCAGGTGAACAGGCGCAGCGGCTCTCCGGACGCGCAGGTTGATCGCTTCCACCAAGACCGAGAAGCACACCGCAAAGTAGATATAACCCTTCGGTATGTGCATGCCGAGGCCATCGCCGACCAACGAGACGCCAATCAGCAGTAAGAACGACAGCGCGAGGACTTTCACCGTTGGATGGCGATTAACGAACAAGCTGATGGGCCTCGCTGAAAACATCATCACGCCGACGGCCAGAATCACGGCTGTAACCATGATGATTTCGTCGGCCATACCCGGGCCGTCGCGAGGCTGGCGTCGTTAAAACATCAATCAGGCGCAATCAAACCTTATTACCTGTGTGATCGGCAAGAATCCACAATCAAAACGCTATACACATGGTTGCCGGATGTTTGCTTGATTTTATTCTCAGGTCGCTATGCGCTTGATGAGCACGGCTGTTAAGTCATCCTTCTGCCTGGTTCCACCCGAGAACGCCAGGACGGCATGATAAAGCTCGGCAATAATCTCTTCGGGATGGAGATGGCTAAACGTACGAATCATGCTGGATAGGCGATCAAACCCGAACTGCTCTTCTGAGGCATTTTCCCACTCAAAAAAACCGTCGGTGATCAGCAAGAGCAGATCTCCGGGCTGAAGGTTGAAAATGATTGGCGAGTCCGAAGTGAACTCAGGCCTGATGCCCAGTGGCAACGCCTGTGCATCAAATCTCGCGACCTCCCGGGTTCCGCTTGAATAAAGAAAGAGCGGGGCATGTCCCGCGGACAGAACCTCAACGCGATCCTGACCGGGAGCGCAGACGGCAGCAACATACGTGGCAAAGCGTTCTGCGGCGACATCCTCGCCGAAGGACTTGTTTATTTGGCCCAATATGGACGTGAGGCATGCCCCCGAGTCGAAGCTAACGCGGGAATAAGCGCGGCAGACAGAGGCCAGCAGCGCTGGGCCGATGCCGTGACCCATCACGTCGGCCAGAATAACGGCGAGCCGTCCATCGGAGAGCGATCTCCAATCGAAAAAGTCGCCCCCCGTTTCATCTGCACTATGATTCCAACCGGCAATTTCAAACCCTCGAATGTTCGGGCGGACCCTGGGTAGGAGGGATTGTTGGATCGACCGGGCGATATCGAGATCGTGCTGAACCTGAGCTAGCTGCCGCTTGGTTTCCGCTTCCTCTAGTGCTGCTCGGACGTGTTTACGGATTTGGCGTGCAACGCCTCCTGCGATGAAGCCGCAAGCAAGCAGAATAATGGCATAAAAGCCGACGGCAGTCTGAGTCACGGAATGACTGGAAAGATCACGAAAACTTGCGCGCCAGCCGAGATAGTACGCGGCAACGAGATAGGAAATGGCCGCGATGAGTCCGGCAAACCGGCACTCTTTTGGGCTAAGGCGAAGAACGGAAAGTATGAGAAAGGCAAAGTAGGCGAGAACCCAAGGTGTGGCGATCGGCCGGTAAGCGGCTTCCAGCGCCGAGCTGGAGAAAAAGGCGATCCCGATACCAATGAAGGAAATTTCCAACAACACCGTAAAGAGCCAGAGCCCACGAGGAAGCTCCTTGTTTTCGCGCAGGGACCGATCGACAGTTCGAAGCATCGCAAATTCATAAGCCAAAAGCAGCACCGATGCGGCAATTCCCCACGGACTCATTTTCGAGCCATAGACGACGATACGAAGCGCGATTGCGATGGTGAAGCAGGTGACGAACGCGACGACCCCCAATATGCGATGACGCTCGCTCTCTATCAGCGCTTTTCGAAAAGCAGCGGACTCAATCGTTTGTTCAGTCATGTGGGTTGATCGATGGTACCGGGCTTCTCAAGGATGACCGGACAAGTCGGATTCTCATCAGAAATAAGGGTTGTTCGAAAAGTAACCTCATTTATGGCACCTGACAGCGCCTCCCATAAGGCAATTTCGCACCGGCCCTGGGTTAGGAACTCAAATAACTGTATGTTTTCCTGGTAGCCCGGAGACCTGTCAAGAACACCAGTCCGGGCTCCCTCGGCACTTTTCCGGTAACGGCGGTGGTCTCAATGGGTCGATGCAACACCATCTGATATAGATTTTCTTTGCAAAGGTGGTGAG
>Ga0070697_100001095_pt1 | contig 20475 bp, 23 predicted proteins | sample KBSK1501metaG_FD_65475 | JGI IMG/M metagenome (GOLD analysis project Ga0070697, IMG submission 65475) | Corn, switchgrass and miscanthus rhizosphere microbial communities from Kellogg Biological Station, Michigan, USA - KBS K1-50-1 metaG | ecosystem: Host-associated > Plants > Roots >... | reverse complement strand
TCGATCGGGGCACCGGTGGCTAGGCGGCAGGCGGCGGCCTGGGCCTGCCGGGTTCCGCTGGCGCTAAGCGGCAGGTCACGCAGCCCGCTGAAGCGGTGTTCGGGTGATAGCCGGGTATCGCCGTGCCTCAGCAAGATGGTGGTGGTGGGATCCGCCGTGGGGTTATCCCAGCCCAGTGTCATATTCCTGTCCCGCGAGGATGACAAAAAATGTCGTGTCGACTGCTCCCATAACATCAAGACGATCATGTCAGCAGAACGGTTCAGCCGCCCAGCCTTGGCCTAGTCACGGTACCCATGCCGCACGACGTGGCCGGGCTGGTCACCGGCGTGGTACTGCTACCCGCCTAGCAGGATGGCCAGGTCGCCCAGGTAATCAGGCAGATCGTCAGCATCGTGCGTGGTATCCGCCAAACGCGACGGCAGTCTCCCACACCCGCACTGCCAGTGTCTCGCCGCCTGCGGCAGCGACGGCGGGCGAGAGGCTGTCATGCACCCAGCGGGCGAACACCTCGACTGTGACCGCCTCGGCTCCGGCTGGCCGTATCTCCTCCAGGTTGCGGCCCTCGACGCGGCTGGTCAACTCGGTCAGCGCCGCTTCCAGTACATCCAGATCACAGACCATGCCCCGGTCGTCAAGCTGCTCGCGATCCACCACGATCTCAATCCGGTAGTCATGATCATGCAGTTGCCCCTCTGGCCCGGGCAGTCCCGGCATGATGTGGAAAGCACGGACGCTTCGGCTCAACCCGACCTCACAGGTCATTGGCAGCACTCCTGTCGTAATCAAGAACGGCATGCATCAACCCGGGTATCCCCTGGTCCACGGCTCGGAACGCCTCGGCTGCGCGGCCGAAGGCGAAGACGTGAGTGCACAGCTGTGCCAACGGTAGTTCGGACAGCAACTCGACGGCCTCCCGGCGGCGCCGAGACCGGGTCCAGATCCCAGACAGCCGAGCCGGCACCGTGGAAACCTGAGTGCTGCGGATGATCAGACGCCGCCGGTGAAAGGCGCCGCCGAGCGGCAGCACCACTGGTTTGGTGCCGAACCACGATGCGATCAACAGGGTTCCCTCGTGGGCCAGCAAGTTCAGCGCCATCGCTGGCGCATCCGGGTTACCGCTGGCGTCAATGACCAGCGGAACCTTCTCTTTCACCAGTTCCTCCGGCGCTGCGATGGTGACGCCGAGGCTGCTGGCCACGGCGCGGCGCCACGCCTGCGGCTCGGCAATCAGCGGCCGCCACCCGGCGCTCTGCAACAGCAGGCCGGTCAGCAGCCCGAGCACGCCGGCCCCGAGCACGATGACCCGGTCGCGATATCCGGTCCCCGCATCGAGCGTCACCTGCAACGCCGTCTCGACCAGCGGCAACAAAGTTGCGGACGCGGGATCGATTCCAGGCAGCGGAATCAGTTCACTAGCCCGCGCCGCAAATACGTCCTGGTGCGGATGGAACGCGAAAACCGCCTGGCCGGACTCCGCTACTTCGCCGACACACGCATACCCATAGGCGAAGGGATAGGAGAAGGCACCGCCAAGCGCGTCGATCGTGTCATCCAGCGCCAGCTCGGCAGGGACCTCGCCACGGTACACCAGCCGTTCGGTACCACTGCTGATGCCAGAGCACACGGTGCGGACAAGGACCTCACCGGCCGCAGGCCGCGGTGTGGGCAGTTCCCTGATCTCCACAGAGCGCGGCGCGGTATGAAATAGCGCACGGGCAGGCACGCAGCTCATTTACCCGCCATTTATCTATACAAAACGGTTGATTTGCCCACCTGGTGTAGGAGCGTAAATACAACGGCTCTGGCTCGCTTTCGTGGTAACAGCGCGTCAGGCTTTGTCGCGATGAGTCACGCGTGTCATGGTCGGCCGGATGTGACATAGATGATCTTACGGGAATCGTGTTCTCACGGTTGTCGTCCCTGGTCATCGACGGTGTGACGGAGCAGGATGGCGTGATCGTGGCCTGCTGGTCTTCCCACTCATCCAGGGCCAACAGCTCGGCTGGCCTGCTTGGGCCTTTGCGATGGCCGCCGCCTCCGCGCCGATGTTCGGCGTGTTCGCCTGGTGGCAGCGCCGGAAGGCACGCTCTGGCGGGTCCCCGCTTGTTGTGCCGGCGCTGTTCACCCACCGCTCGTTCAGCCTGGGGCTGGTGATCAGCCTGCTGGTCTCGGCCACGATCGGGTGCTTCGGCCTGACATTCAGCCTGCTGCTGCAACTCGGGCAGGGCTTCAGCGCGATCCACACGGTCCTGACAGCGCTGTTCCTCACCGCAGGCATGGTGCTGGCTGCCGGGGCGGGCAGCAAGAAAGCAATCCCGGCCATGGGCCGCCGGTCCCTCACCGCGGGGACTACGGTCATGGCCCTGGGCACCGGTGCCGTCGCCATCATCGCCGGCCACGCCGGGCCGCACCTGTCCACCTGGCAGCTCGCCCCGGCGCTGTTCGTCATGGGGACGGGCATGGGCCTGGTCTTCGTGCCGCTGCTGCCGTTTATCCTCAGCAGCGTCCATACCGATGACGCCGGCTCCGCATCCGGCATCGCCAACGCCGTCCAGCAGGTCGGCGGGGCGCTTGGCATCGCCGTGGTCGGCGCGGTGTTCTTCGGCCAGCTCGCCGCCACCTCCAGCTACGGCCACGCCTTCGCCGCCACCGCCGCGCTCCAGGTGGCGCTGCTGGCCACCGGAGCGGTGCTGACCATGTTCCTTCCCGCACGGATCGCACCGGGCGCCTACCAGCAACACCGCTAACACCGGCGGCCGTGCGGTCACACGGCCGCTCGCACGCAGAGGAGAGCACGACAATGAGCAGCATCATTCCAGCAGACGTCCAGGCCTACATCGACCGCATCCCGCCTGGGCACCGTCCGCTGTTCGACCGGCTGCACCGGCTGATCCTCGCCGCTTGCCCGGGCGCGGAGGTCACCCTGTCCTACAAGATGCCCACCTACAAGGCGGGGGGCCGGCGCCTGCATGTGGCGGCATGGGAACACGGACTATCGGTCTATGGCACCCGAGACCGCGACGGCGGGTTCACCGGCCGCCACCCCGGGCTGGCGACCAGCAAGGGAACCATCCAGCTCCGGCCCGACGACGCAGCCGGCATCCCCGACGAGGAGTTCCTCGCCCTCGCACGGGCCGTCTTGGAACCGGGCGAGGTCGGGCGGTCCGGCCGCCGCGAAAGACAAGCTAGGAGAATGACATGTCGCATGTGCTAGAGGGTGTCGCGGCCCGGATCCGGGACCAGGCCGCGGCCTATTGCGAGGCAACCCAGGTTCCTGGCTATCTGGCTGGTTTCTATCACGACGGCCGTCAGGCCGTTGTAGCCACGGGGTGGCCAACACGGTCACCGGGCTGCCGATGCGTGAGGACACTGGCTTCATTTTCGGGTCCGTGACGAAGGTCCTCACCACGACCCTGGTCCTGCAGCAGGTTGAGCGCGGCGCTATTGACCTTGAGGAGCGGTCGTCAAGTACCTGCCGGAATTCAAAGCTCATGGCCCCCACGGCAGCCGACGAGATCCGGGTCCGGCACCTGCTGACGCACACCAACGGGATCGACGCGGACCTGTTTTCCTCGATGCCAAGGGCCGCGATGCCCTGAAGCTCTTCGTCGCAGGCCTTAGGCGATACTGCGGGTCCCTGTTCCGGCCGGGCGCAGCGCAGCCGGCCGGTTCAGGGGTGAGGGGCGGGTACTGGTACGGCCGCGATGCCCAGGGTGGATTGAAGCGGGAGCAGCCCGGACTCGAAGGCGGCGCCGAGGAGTGGGCCGGTCAGGGCGGCGAGCCGCTGGGCGCGGTAAGCGCCCAGCGCCCGCCATGGGGCGTCGGCCAGCCGGTCGGTGCGCCATTCGATCTCGTCCCGGCCCTCCCGGCCGCGCTCGGTTGCCTTGCCCTCCGCATCGACCCACCCGCGGGCCACCAGCCGGTTCCGGGCCGCCGACCATTCGGCCGCGCTCCAGCCGCGGCTGGCGAAGACGTCCCCGGGTGCGGCGCCGATGGCGGCGAACGACACCAGCGCCTCGCACGGGTCCAGCCCGGCCACCTGCAGCGCGGCGATGTGGCCGTCGCCGCGCTGCTCGCGCAGCACGTTGATGGCGTGCCAGAGCACCAGGTGCGGCTCGCCGGGCCAGGGCAGGTCGGCGTTGGCGGCGGCGAGCGGGCGGCCGGCGGTGCCGGCTGCCAGCGCCGCCTCACGGGCCAGGTCGGCTGCTTCGGCCAGGCCGGGCGAGTCAATCAGGTCGCCCAGCAGCGCCCGGTACATCCGGTCGGCCGCCCGCTCGCGCGCCGCCAGGATCTGCGGCGGCGAGGCCACCGCCCACGCGGCAGGCACGTGGGCGGTCACCATGGCCGGGCTGAAGCTGTAGCAGGCCGACGCGGCCTGCCGCGGGCCCGCCGCGCCTAGCGGCGCCAGCCGCCACGCGAAGTAGCTCGGCCACCGAGTCTTGACCTCATACCCCAAGGCGGCCGCCGCAGCGAACACCTCCGGCGCGTACCAGAACACCGCGTGTACCGGCTCCAGCTGGTGCCACATCCGCCGCGCCAGCCCGTAGTCCTCTGCTGTCATCGACGCTTTCTCCTTTCACCCGGACGCCCGTGGACGTCCGTTCCGCCGCCCGCAGCCGTCCCCTACCGGGTGCTGTCAGGACTGCGCACGGGTGCTTTCATCTGGTCCCATGTCATGGGCAGGTCAGAACCTGGGATCTGGAAGAACTCGAAGCGGGTCTGCCCCATCAGCGGCTGCAGCCGGCGGGTGATCGCCCGGTGCGGGTCGGATGCGGCGAAGGCGTCGAGGCTGGCTCGGTCTTCCCATACCGAGAAGGTCCAGAACGTCTTGCGGGCGAGCTCGGCCTCAAGCGCGTACCCGACCATCCCGCGGGCGCGCGCGAGCTGGCGGCGGATGGCCACGGCATCACGCAGGAAGCCGGGGATCGAGCGGCGGCGTCTGAGCGGCAGCCGCGAGGCCATCGCCAGGTACGTGCGGCCCGGGTCAACCGCCTGTCGCTGGGTCCAGGGCAGGGCCGGCATCGAACCTCCTCAGGGCGTGATCTAACCATTGGAAAGATAATCTGACCAATGGTTAGATGTCAACTAGGATGGGAGGATGCCCGCGGAGCCGACCCGTCCCTACCATCACGGGGATCTGCGGCCTGCGCTGCTGCGCGCGGCCGTGGAGGTGATCGGGCAAGCCGGCCTGGCCGCCATGAGCCTGCGGGAGGTCGCCCGGCGGGCCGGGGTCAGCCACGCGGCGGCGGCGTATCACTTCGGGGATAAGGCCGGGCTGCTCGCGGCGGTCGCCGCGCAGGGGTACCGCATGCTCACCGAGGAACTCCGCAGCGCACGCGATGCCCGCCGTGGCTTCCTGGAGGTAGGCGTGGCCTACGTGCGGTTCGCGGTCAGCCACCGCGCCCACTTCGAGGTCATGTACCGGCCCGAGCTGTATCGCCGGGACGACGCCGAGGTCCGCGAGGCGCGGGCCGCCGCCGCGGTGCTCCTTTACGGCACCGCCAGTCCCGACGCCGGGCAGCTGGCCGCCGGGGCGGCGGCGTGGTCGCTGGTGCACGGTCTCGCCACGCTATGGCTGAACGGGAACCTGCCGGAGCAGCTCGGCAACGACCCCGAGGAAATCACCCGCCTGGTCGCCCTCTACCTGAGCATCCCGGCAAACCCCGGCGCACCGGCCCCAGCGGCGACAGAATGACTACCCACCGTGACAGCGATGGCGGCTCTCACAACGACGCGCCAACCGTCCGTCGGCCATCCGGCACCCGAAGAGGCCGGCACGCTTCCGCGCGGGATCGCCGGGCCGGACTCAAGCGCGGACGTTTTGCTTGGCGGTCGGCTTGGGCAGGCGATGCTCGCCGATCTGGCCGGGCTGAATACGCTTATGTTGCTGGTCGCGGAGGGCAAGCCTGTCCCGGAAGGTGTGACCTTCCTGAGGTCGACTTCATCTGGCGGTCTGGGCGCGCGGCTCCGTCGCCCGCTCCGCCCGCGTCGCGGTCACCGCGACGCGGGAACCTGGCCGGAGTGGATGAACCCGGGCGGGAACGATGCTGCCACGATCATCGGGGCAGCCGTGGCGAGCACGGTCCGGGCATCGGCGGAACAGCCCTGGTTCACCGATCCGCTGGCCCTGCTGGTATCAGTGGCGCGGGCGGCTGAACAGTGGGAACCGCCGCTGCCGGGCGGTCAGCCTGGGCTGTTGAGACCACTGGCCGAGGCGGTGGCCAGCGCGCCAGCCGCCAGGTGGTGGTGGGAGCCGGCGGACCTGCGGCATCAGCGCTGGTTGGGCTGCGATCACCACAGGACGGGCACACAGATCATCCAACTGCGCGGTGGCAGGAGGGAGGGCTCTCGAAGGCATCCTGTGACAAGACGTGCAGATGCCACGATCAGCCTTCCCTGGCCGCATCCGTATAACGTCGCCTACTCGCCGGTAAATCGGAATTCTGCCTGCCATGGACCGTCCACGTGGACGACCTCCCAGTAGCGTTCGGCGATGCGCTCCGGGTCAAAGGAATTACCTGCAACTATCTGCCCTGCGATCGTCAGTGTGGCCACGCGGATGCCGTCCGGTTCCAGGTCAGCGCCGAGCATTGTCGCGGCCGCGGCCGCAGCGAGCGGGTCGACAGCGATGCCGGCAGCTCGGCCAGGGCTTTCTGTACCTGCCGGGCCGTCAGGTCCTTGAGCTTGACCGCGCCGAGCTTACCGACATCCGGCGACTAGGCGATGCGACCCGCGTAGCGGCGCGTGAAGCCGTCGCCCGTGCCAGCGGTAATGGTCACGTCGTAGTACCCGTCGGCGTTCGCGGGCCAGTCGACGGTCTGGGGGTGGCCGGAAGCCACGCGGATGACCCGCGGGTGGCCCGCGTAGTCGTTCGGCATGACGGTAAAGACGACTTCCTTCCGCCCCTCGTTGGCCAGTACTAGCCTGACCACGGGCCTGGGCCGCGTGACCAGCGTCGCGGCGACGGCCGGCACCTGCCCGGCATTCTGGCCGGCCGGGACGACGGCGCCCGCGAACGAGGTCAGGAAGCCGTCAGGGCCGTAGACCGAGAAGGCGTACCTGCCGGCCGTCTTGCTGGTGTCCCAGGTGTAGGTCTTGTCGCTGCCCTTGACCACCGTAAACGGAGTGGCCGTAAACGGCAGATAGGCGTCCGGGTAGACGGCGAGCGAGGCGCCGACCTTCCCAAGGACGGACAGGGTGGCCGTGACCTGGCCGCTGCGACGGTCTACGACCGCGTCCGCGTGCGACTGGTGGACGCTCGGCCGGTGGGGCCGGTGTCCAGGTTCCTGAGCGGGGAACGCCTGTCCGCCCTCGGGCGGAGTCGTCACGGGCGGGAAGCTCTCCTCCTCGTCGGACTGCGTGATCAGCGACACCGTGTCCGGCAGGTCCGGGATGGAGAAGTCGGGGCGAGTGAAGTCGAACGCGGCCGTCAGGTCACCGGCGACCGACCGCCGCCAGTCAGTGACGTTGGCGGCCCGTACGCCGGTCCAGGTCTCCAGGAACTGCAGCATCGAGGTGTGGTCGTAGGTATTGGAATCCACGTAGCCGCCGCGGGTCCACGGCGAGGCGATGATCATCGGCACCCGGCTGCCGAAGCCGATCGGCAGTCCGTCGATGAACTCGTCGCTCACGCTCGTCTCCGGTGCCGGGGGCAGCACGTGGTCAAAGTAGCCGTCGTGCTCGTCGTATGTGATGAACAGGGCGGTTGTGTTCCATAGATCCCGGTTTCCCATCAGCGCCTCGAGCACCGTCCGGACGTAGTGGGCGCCGTAGCTCGGGCTCGCCGCCGGGTGCTCGGAGTACTCGTACGGCGCCACGATCCAGGAGACTTGCGGCAAGGTGCCCGCGGTGGCGTCGGCGACGAACTGGGCCAGCACGTGGTTGACGTGATTCGGGCCGAGCGGCACGCCGGCGTTGGGCTGCCAGGGCTGGACGGCGCCACGCTTGGCCAGCTCCTGCCCCGCAGCGGTGCTCGCCTGCTCCGAGGTCTGGTACTTCTGGTAGAACCACAGCGGGTTGTCGCCGTAGTCGCCCACCCAGCCGTCGACGCCGCCGCCGTCCCCGACCTCGTGGTTGGTGTAAACCTGCCAGGTCTTGCCAGCCGCCTGCAGGAGCTCTGGGTAGGTGGTGATGCTGTCCCTGCCGCTGAACTCCACGATGTAGTCATCTGGGTTGGTAGTCCAGCCGCCGCTCGTGCCGGTCCAGAAGTACATCCGGTTCGGGCTCGTCGGGCCAAGAATCGCCTGATAGTAGCCATCGCAGATGGTGAACGCGTCGGCCAGGGCATACTGGAACGGGATGTCGGCGCGCGTGAAGTAGCCCATCGTCTGCTCGGTCTTGGCCGGCACCCAATTGTTCCACAGGCCGTTATTGCGGGCGCTGTGGTCACCGACCCAGCTGTGGTCCAGGTCGCCCGCGTTCTGGGCGTTCACCTTCGACGAGTCCATGTGGAACGGCAGCAGATACCCACGGTCCGTCCGGGCCTTGTCCGGCTGCTCGAAGATGGTGGTGCGGTTCGGGTACCTCAGCGCCTGCCTATCGGCGAAGCCCCGGACGCCCCGCAGGCTGCCGAAGTAGTGGTCGAACGACCGGTTCTCCTGCATCAAGATCACGACATGCTTGAGATCGGCGATCGTCCTGGTGAGGTGACCTGGCTTCGTCGCCGCGGCGGCCCTGGTCGCCCCGGTGATCCCGCCGAGCTGGGCGCCCGCGCCCGCAGCGATCGCTGCTCCGGCGGCCGTGCCGCCCAGTTGGAGGAACCGGCGGCGGGTGACGGCGGCCTGGAACGGCGCCAGGGAGCGGTAGTCGGTGGCGGGGGCGGCAGGGCTGGTTTCTTCCCCGCGGCTGCCCGCGTTGTCCATGTCCATGAAGTCCAGGTCCTCTCGGCAGTGACGCAACAAGATAATCCAAAAGCAAAGCGAATCCCACGTACAACGACAGGCAGCGGACAAGAGATGGATGTTTGGGCGAAAGGGAGATGAACGCCGAGGACGCCTGCCCGCGCCGCCGGCGTTCTGTCAGCACTCAACTGATCCGGGCCGCGTAGCGGCGGGTGAAGCCATCACTCACGTCGGCAGTGACGGTCACGCCGTAGGAGCCGTCGGCGCGCGGAACTCGTCTTCAGCCAGTCGGCCGATCTTCCCGTACGACGATTTACTAATGCCGTGACCGGAAACATTTGCGGCTGGCGCGTAGTCGTCCTGTTCATTGAGCGGAGGGCTGGAGGCGTACCCTGGCACGGTGAACTTGCTGGAGAGCGCGACGCTCACGCCCTCTTGGTCAAGCCTGACATTGGGGACACGGGCACGGTCAAGCTCGCTGAGGTAGGGCCAGGTAAAACCATGGTCCGTTCGGCACAAATTTTATCTTCCGAACGGACCGTCGTTCGAGGCCCCCGGACTCAGTCAGCGTCAGCCGCCGGGTCGGGTCGGCCTCCGGTTTCCCTACCGGGGGCGGCTTGCTGGCGCGTTCCTGACGCGGGCCGGGCTCGATCGCCCGCCACCACGGCGGTGAGCAGGGCGCGGACGGTGGTGAGCAGCAGGACGATGGTCGCCGCCAGGACGGCGACCGCCCTGGCGATCGAGGCGGCCGCCTGCCGGATGGGGTCCGGCCTGGCCGGCAGCTGCTCCCAGGTGGGCATGCGCTGGTCCGCCGAGAGCCGGGTGAACACGGTCATCATGGCGGACAGGTGAGGGTCGGACCGGAGCAGGCCGCTTTCGATGCGGTGGAGCTGGTGCCGCTGTTGGTGGTTAAGGCTCATCGGGTGCTCCTGAGCTGGTCTGCGGCTGGGGTCAGCGCCCGGGTGGCGGGGCCGACCAGCGGCCCGGGGTGCGGGCCCTGGCTCCCTCAGGACTCGCACCCCGGACGGTCACCGGCGGGCGGGCCCGCGCATGGCGACGGCGGCCAGGCCGGCTGCGGCCAGGACGATCAGCAGCCCGCCGGCAATGCTGTTCGACCAGTACATCGGGTCGGCGATGGAGAACTTCTGGCTGAGGATGGGCCCGGCGATGATGAGCCAGACGCCCAGCAGGGCGCTGCCGAGCTGGAGGCCGGCGAACCCGCGCGGGCTGGCCAGGGTGAAAGCGGCCACACCGGCCACCGCCAGCCCGGAGATCAGGTTAACGATGGTGGCGTTGGTGCCGGTGTTCTGCAGCGTGATGAACCACGGGGACAGGGCGACCCAGACCCCGGTCAGCAGCCCGAGCACGACGGACGCCTGGGCGGCGAGGTCGCGCGAGGTGGCCGGCAGTCCGTACTCGGCCGGGCCAGGCGCCGCGGCGGCAACCTGGACAGACGCGCCGTTGGAGTCCGGACGGCGGATGAGTGGAGTCGACATGACACGTTCCTTTCGTCAGCGGGCGGCGCACGCGGTGCGCTCCTTCGCTTCCCAAGCGTCATGCCGGGGTGGGTGAGCCGCCGTCGCACAATCTGTGCGATTGGCGTTTAAGCTGGCCAGCCGGTGCGGGGAGGGCGCGAGCAGGCCGAGGGCGCGGGCCTGCTCCACCGTCTCGTGGCGGGTGTGCGTGCCGAGCTTGGCGTACAAGTGCCGCATGTGCGTCTTGACCGTGTACCAGGAGAGAAAGAGCTCGTCGGCGATCTCGCGCGCGGATAGGTCGGTTGGCAGGTAGCGCAGGACGCGGGTCTCGCTCTCGCTCAGCGGCTCGCGCGGCGACGGCAGTTCCGCTGGCGGTGACGTGGACCTGCTCGCCCCGCCGAGCAGGTCCAGGAGCTCAGCGATCAGCGAGGCGTGCGTGGTGCGGTGCCGGGGATGGCGCTCGAGCAGGACCGGGACGGGATGCAGGAGGAACGGCAGGACCGCGCCGTCGGGCTCGGCGATCTCCAGCGCGCGCTCCAGCGCACGCACGGCGGCGTCCGGGTCGCCGAGCGCGTCCCGGGCCGTCGCCTCCAGCACGAAGGCCTCGCTCAGCGAGGCCCGCCGGGTCACGGAGGCGGAGCCGTCCAGGACGGGCTCGAGGGCGAGGGCCGCCGCCCGCGGGTCGCCCTGGGCCAGGCGCAGCGCCGCCAGGGTGGCGCGCATCTCCCCGGTTTCCCGCTCGTCGTCATCGAGTTTGGCGAGGACCTGCTCGGCGCGTTCGGTCGCGCCCGTCCGCACCAGGGTCCGCAGCAGCAGTGCGCGCAGCCGCGTGGCGAGCGGGTGCGGCGCGACGAGCCGCTCGGTCAGCCGCTCGCCGGCCCGCAAGGCGGCGAGCGCATCCTGGTCATGGCCGCGCGCCAGCTCCAGCTCGGCCCGCACATAGTGCAGCGACAGCCCCGAAGCGGGCTGGGCTTCCTCGCCTACGATGCGCTCAGCGCGCTCGATCCACGGCTCGGCCTCCTCGAGCCGGCCCTGCCCGGTCAGCGCGGCACCCAGCGCCATGTAGGCACCCCCGGCGAGCGGATCGTCGGTCCAGCCGTGCCGCCTGGCCAGTTCGATCGCCTGCGTGCTGGGCTCTACGACCAGCGCGGAGGACCGTATCGCCTCGACGATCGCGCGGAAGACGAGGCTGCTGAACTCCAGATACGGTCGCCCGATCCGGTGGGCCAGCGCCCGGGCCTGTTCGAGATGCCGCTCGGCCTCGTCGAACCGGGCCGTCCACAACTCGGTAGTACCGAGACCGAGCAGCGCTACCGCGCGCAGTTCCTCGCCCAGTCCCAGCTGAGCCGCCAGGTTCCCGTCCGGCTCGAGCAGCCGCCGCGCCTCCTCGACGACGACCGCGACGTCGCCGCGCAGCCGGGCCAGGCTGAGCCGCAGCATAGCCAGCGCCACCTGCAGATGCGCGCGGCGTTCGGCCGGTACCGAGGCGGTTCCCGCCGCGGCCAGCCGGAGGTTGCGCTCGGCCTCGGCGAAGGATCCCTGGTCCAGCTGGCGGGCGGCGAGCAGCGCGGTCAGCTCGGCGTCGGCCGCGATCACGCCGGCCGGGAACCCGGCCAGCAGCTCGTCCGCGGTAGCCGCGCGGCCGTCGAGAACGAGGCCGAACCAGTGATCAGACAACACGCGGGTGGCCAGGCACCAGTCCTGTGCCGCCTGGGCGTGACGGACGGCCTCGACCGGGAACCCGTGCTCCGCGAACCAGGCGGCGGCCGCGCCGTGCAGCCGGGACAGCTCGTCATGCTGGGTGGTATCCAGCAGCTCGAGCTGCAGCAGATCGGCGAATAGCGTGTGGTAGTGGAACCAGGACCGCTGGGTATCCAGCGCGACCACGAACGCATTGGCCTGTTCCAGCTCCCGCAAGATCCGGCCCCCGCCCGAACCGCCGGTCAGCAGGTCCGCGAGCTCGCCGTTCACCCGCTCCAGGACCGAGGTCCGCACCAGCAGGCGCCTGACCTGCTTCGGCTGGCGCCCGAGGACCTCGGCCAGCAGGTACTCGGCCACCGTCCGTTCGCTGCCGGAGAAGCCCGAGGCGAACTGCTCCGGGTCCGGGTGCCCGGCCAGAGACAGCGCCGCCAGCCGCAGCCCGGCCGGCGCGCGCATGACCAGCAGCTCGAGCTGACGGAGCGTTCGGTCCGAACGAAGCTCGTGCAGGTCGTCGATGACCAGCCAGATCCGGTCCGGCAGCGAGTGCAGGTCCTGCAGCAGCCACTCGACGATGGCCCAGCCGTCCATGTCGGGCGTCGCCGTCAGCGGCCGCACCAGCTTCGACCCGGTGACCGTGTTTCGCAGCGCTTCGGCCAGCGAGAGCAGGAACCGCTGCGGGTCACGATCCTCGCCGTGCACGGACACCCAGGCGGCCCGTTCGGCCAAGCCCGCCTCGGCGATCCAGGAGCGCAGCAGCACGGTCTTCCCGCTCCCCGCGGGCGCCGACAGCACAGTCACCCGTCCCGCCCCGCTGAGCTGGGCAAACAGTGCAGGACGGCCAACGACACCCCCGGCAGGCTGCCTACCACCCGGCATATCCATCACCAACACGGCACCGGCCCGGAAAACTCCCCTGCGGATCGCACAACTTGTGCGATGACGGCTCACCCAGGGCCCAGCCATGCTGAATGCTCCGATCGAACTCACCGAGGTCACCGAATTTGCGGAACTTGCGGAACTCGCGGAACTCGCGGAAAGGAGCCCGATGACCTGCGAGGAGCGCGATCCGCAGCGGCAGAACTACGAGATCCGCGTTCGCGGCCACCTCGGGCCGAAGATGCTGCGTGCCTTCACAGCCCTGGCCGTGCAGACGGAGGGCGGAGACACCCTCCTGAGCGGTTGTCTACCCGACCAGGCCGCGCTGTACGGCGTGATCGCCAAGCTCGAAGCGCTCGGGCTGGAGCTGCTCGAGGTCCGAAAGGCTTAGGCCACCCGGGATCGCAGGCCGCGGCGGGCCGTAGCGGTGCGCTGGCGCAGCGTGGGGCAACCAACTGCTCGATGCCACGCGCCTATCCCTGATTCGTCAGTCGTTGCTGAGGTCGTGTTCACCGCCTCGACTGCGTCTGGCCATCCCTTCTTGCCAGGCTCTTGAGGTGCCTGCCGCGCTGGAGCCGCTGGCTCCAGAAGATCCGCCCGAGATTGGCGGATATCAACTGCGCGCCCGCGTGGTCACCTTCGGCAGCGACGACCTGGTCCGGGCGGACACGTCCCGGAACTCGAAACGAGACCGCCGCCGGCTGGACAGGTCACCCGACCCGTTCGGGATCGTCGATGACCTTATTCTCCCGAACGGACCGGGTCTCACGCCTCCCGCGCCGGCGGACCGCCGCTCCGCGGAGTCGGCCTCCCGTTCAGCCGGGTCCTCGCGCCGCCGTCTCCTCCTGGGCGGCGCCGCCATGTCCGGGCCGCTGGAGTCCGGCGTGCTGAGAGCAGGCCCCTGAGCGGGGCGCCGCTGCAGCGAAGGAACCCGCGGGACGAGGACCTTTTAAATTTGGATATACCGGGACGACAGTTCATCCCGGGGCGATATGAAGGAGCAGCCCGCCATGCAGACCTGGGACGCCGCTCCTTCGCGCGCGACAACGGGGTGTCCAGGTCTGGTCTGAGGACTACGCAGGGCACCGCCAGATGGTCCTGTTCGGCGACCGCGCGAACACGCTTTCGGACGTTAATCGCGTGACTTCGTGAGAAACAGTCTTGTCTTTCTGTCCGGGTTCAGCCGCCCATTCCGCCCGGTAGCTCGAGGCCCATGGCGGCGCTCGTCCACCCAGCTCGGCGTTCGCTTCTGCCGCTGAGTGGCAGTGCGTCTGGTTGCTGGATATGCCGGCCGTGGGTCGCGGCGTGACCGGCTTAGGCTGGCCGCGGTTTTCCTGTCACCTGCAGGTAGACCGCGGCGACCTGGCGGGCTAGCGCGGGCCAGGTGTAGCGTTGCGCGGTCTGCCGGGCGGCGCCGGCCAGCCGGGCGGCGGTGCCCGGCTGGGTGAGGACGCGGGAGATGGCCGCGGCGAGGGCGGCGGCGTCGCCGGGCGGCACCAGCAGGCCGTTGACGTCATGGTCGACCAGGGCGGGTATCCCGCCGACCCGGCTGGCGATGACCGGCAGGCCCGCGGCCATGGCCTCGATCAGCACCGAGGGCAGTTCCTCGTACCGGGTGGCCAGGACCAGCAGGTCGATGTGCCGCAGCACCGCGGGGATCCGCGCGTGGGGCACGAAGCCGGTGAACCGGACCGGTCTGGCCAGCGGCCGCGCCTGGGCTTCGGCGGCACGCCGGCCGGGACCGTCACCCACGATGAGCAGCCAGGCCGGCCCGGTGAGGCGGCCGAACGCGCTGATCAGCGTGCCGACGTCCTTCTGCGGGGCGATCCGGCCGACGTAGCCGACCCGGGGCCGGGCCAGGTCCGGGAACGGGTCCGGCGCGTCCGCGGCCGCGGCGAACAGGTCCGGGTCGTAGCCGGGCGGGATCACCCGGATCCGGCTGTGCGGGATTCCCTCGCCCGCCAGGCGGTCCGCGGCGGCCGGGGTGAGCGCGATCACCATGTCCGCGGCGGCCAGCGCCCGGCGTTCGGCCAGCCCGCCTGCCAGCCGCAGCCACGCCGTGCGCGCCGAGGTGACCTGCATGTTGTGCCGCACGCCGGCGTGGACGGTAATGACCAGGGGGCAGCGGTGCCGCCGCGCCGCCAGCCGGGCCAGCGGCAGGACCGCGATGTCTTCCCCGCAGTGCCCGTGCACCACGTCAACCGGGGTGCCGCCCAGTGCCAGCGGGGCGGCCAGCAGCGCCCATGCCTGCCGGGCCAGCCGCGTGTCCACCCCGGTCCGTGCCACCTGCCCGTGCCGGCCGAACCCGGTGCGGCCGGCCGGGCCGTCCAGCCGGGAGGTCAGGACCAGCTGGCGGGCGCCCATCCGGTCCAGCTGCCGGCTCAGCTCGGCGGTATGGTTCTGCATCCCGCCGATGGCGTCGTAGCCCGCCGACCTCTCGCTCAGCGCGGCCGGCTCGAACACCGAGCACAACCGCAGCACCCGCATCCCGTCCAGGACCACCGGGCCCCTGCCGCCGAGCCCAGGCAAACCCGGCACGCTGTCACCGCTGCCGCCCATGACCAGCCCCTTCCCAAGACTGAGCATCATGATTACCTACGCGACGACAAAAACGCGCTCCGCCGGGACCGGCTACCAAAGACGGGACACGGGCCGACCCGAACCGGCGTACTGGCCGCGGGCGGTCATCCTGACACCTGCCTCCCTGCCGTGGGCCCGAGCCGCCACCGCGCCGGTAGCCCGCACGGGGTATTTCGCGCTGGACGCGCGGATCAAGGCGGCCCCTGCCCGCCGCACTGCGCTGAACGGCCCTGGCACCGGGCAGGCCGGACGGGCACACAGCCAGGCCCGTTCGGAAATAAAACCTTGATCCCGGCCGGTCATGACCACATCACTAAGGGCCGCCGACGATGGGCCGCACGGCACAGCCAGCATGCCACCCAGACGTACACCGAGACGACTCGGCCGCCGGGCGTAATGCGGCCGACGGGCGCCGATCATCCTCCCCTGGTCCCGGGCCGGGGCCTGGCGGATCCGGGTATCTGAACCCTATCCACCGATGCTGGGGCACGACAGCAGTAAGCAGGTGGAGAATGACGCCGGATCGCGAGGCCGCCAGAGGGAGTTGTCTGATGCTGGTGAATGAGCCGCAGCCGCTTGGCCTGCGGGTGGACTGGTCGCTGGTCACCCGGGTGGTGGACCGGCTCATTCCTGAGGACGATTACCCGTCGGCCATTCCTGCCAGCCCGCGGCCGGCTGGGCACGACCGGGCCTACGGCCGGGCGCCGGGCTCGTGTCGCACGACCGGAGCCAGCTGGCTGGGAGGAGGAAGCGGTGCTTGCTGGCGCACAGCGTGCGCACGTGCGGTACGGGTCCGCTGGTGCTGGCCGCGACCGCCCACGGGATGATCTCAGCGGGCGCACCGCAGTCCGGGTTGGGACAGGCGGCGATCAGCATCGGGACCTCCTTCGATCCTTGAAGTAGCGGCCTGCGTCTTACGATCGCGATTGGTGCTCGCCGGCACATCCGGGGGGAGTACCGGGCTGGTCTGCGCATGTGCCGCCGGCGGCAGCGGCCAGGTAGCGGTGGGCGTGGTGGGTGGCGGTCAGCGTGCGGGGCGGGGGCGGCCCGCTGGTGCGGTTCAGTGTGGTGCGTGGCTAGCGGCCGTCGCGGTTACCGGCGGTGTGGCGGGTGCGGCGGCTGGCTGGCTGGATGCCGACCACAGTGCGGTGAACAGGATCAGCCATGCCGTCCAGGTGCAGGCGATGAAGTAGTGCAGGCGGTCGAGTCGCCGAAGGCGACGAACCCGGGCAGCTCGACGGCGAACGGGACGATGCCGCACAGCAGCGGCGCGAGGCGGTGCCAGCCGTGCCAGCGGTGGGTACGGATGGTGGCGACGCCGGTAAGCAGCATGCCGAGCCGGGTCAGGGGCACGCTGATGGGGTGCAGCGTTTCGCCCGCGCCGGCGCTGCTAAAGCCGAGGATGGTCTTGGTCAGGGCGAAAGCGCATTGCCTGTATCAGCGCAAAGCATCGCGTTGCACCCATCCGCTGTACGGGGAATGAGTCCGTCGTGGACTTCCTGATCGTCGGCAACGGGATGTTCGGCGCGGCGATTGCCCGGCACCTGGCGCCGCATGCCACGGTCACATTGGTCGGACCCGGGGCGCGTGCGGACGGCCCCGGGGCGTACGGCGCGCATCATGATGAGGGGCGGATCATCGGGGATCTCAGCCGGGACATACTGTGGTCGGAACTGAGCCGGCGTGCCCGCGACGGCATGACCGAGCTGGACCCGGCGCTGATCACGCCGTGCGGGGCGCTGACCGCAACGACCCGCGACGGCCCCGGCTACCTCAGCGTCACCGCCCAGCTCCGCGAGCACAGCGGCGCGGATATCCGGACCCTGACCGCGGACGCGGCAGGCGCCGGCTTCCCGATGGCCCGGTTCGGGCCGGACGAGACGATCCTGCACCAGCCGGCCGCCGGGCACTTCAGCCCGCGCCGCTACGTCGCCCTGGCCACGCAGTCGGCGCAACGCGACGGCGCCACGATCACCTCGGGCACCGTCCGGGTCCTGCACACCTCCGCCACAGGCATGGAAGCCGAACTCGACGACGGCCGCCGGCTCCGCGCCGAGGCAGCCATCGTGGCCAGCGGCGCGTTCGCCGCCGGCTCGGACCTGCTGCCGGTGCCGGTGGCGCTGCGAGCCAAGTCCGAGGTCTACGTCATGGCCGAGCTCGACGACCAGCAGGCAGCCGAACTCGACGCGATGCCGTGCATCAACCGCACGCTCGACTACCCGGAGCTGGCGGACCTGTACGTGCTGCCGCCCATCCGCTACCCGGACGGCCGCATCTATCTGAAGGTCGGCGCCAACACGATGACCGACCACTGGCTGCCGGACCCCGCCGCCGTGCGCGCCTGGTACGACCACGGCAACGACGACGGCCCGCTGCCCGCCCTGCGCGAGGCGCTGACCGGCCTGCTGCCCGGCGTCCGGGTCCGCGCCTGGCACACCCGCCGCTGCGCCGACGCCTACACCGCCCACCGCCACCCCTACATTGACACCCTCGAACCCGGCCGCCTCACCATCGCCCTGGGCGGCAACGGCCGCGGCGCCCAGGCCGCCGACACCGTCGGCTATCTGACCGCCGGCCTCGCCCTGACCGGCCGATGGCAATCCGGCCTTCCCCGCGACGCCTTCCGCCATGTCCCCGCCGACGGCCCCTGGTACGGCATGACCCTGCTCCGCGACCAGGCCAGGTAATGCTGCTGGCGGGGAAAGCGACAGATAACTGAGAAAGAACCGACGACAGATCGGCGTCCTCGCCGGGCAGCTCAGCGCGAGAGATTCCGTGCCGCGGATGGCGGCGTGGTGGGAGCTGGACGTCGGCGGCGAGGGTTCTATCGGCTCCACTTCCGCCATGTAGCCGCCAGACAAGAGGCAGCGCCACCGCTTCGGCGGGTGGCGGGTCATGGCCGGCCGGTGCCGGGTACCTCGACTGGGAGGGTCAGGATCTCGCCAGTGCGGGGCCCGTTGGCGAGCCGGTCGAGGTTGGCGACGTGGCCGCCGGCCCGCCGCCACTCGACCGTGCAGATGAACAGAGTCCGCCGGTCTGGGCCGCCGAGCATCAGCGCGAGCGGCAGTGTCCGGTTGTCCGGGGTGATGACCATGCCGTTGGGGAGCTGGATGTCGCCGGCGACCTGGCGCAGTTGCCAGCCGGGCGTGACCAGCTTGATGTAGCCGGGCTTGGGCGCGCCGCCGCCGACGAAGTCGAAGTCCGCGCCGTTGATGTAAATGTTGCCGCACGCGTCCACGACGATCTCGTTCGCGGGTTGCCCGGCGAGGGTGATCAGCAACCCGTCGGGCTCTTGCCGTTCCAGCTTGGCCCCGGTGGTCAGCAGCCTGCCGTCGGGCAGCCAGTCGACCGACCAGCCCATCGGGTAGCTGTCCGGGTCGCGTTCCAGCATGACTTCCGGCGTGCCGTCGAGCCCGACGGCCACGACCTGCCGGTCGATCCAGTTGCAGAACCACAGCCGACCCTCATGCCACCGCGGCGACTCGGGCATTCCAAGACCACCTAGCAGAACCATCGGCTCGCTCATCACGGGCTCCTTTCTTCTGGCACGCAGCTTTCTTCTGGCACGCAGCGCGAATCCTCCCCGAAGCCTGGCCGGTGAGGCTCGTTCACGTTTCGTCCCGCGCCGGCTCGTAGGTGGCGATCACCACGCCGGTGGCCGTCGTGACGCTGTCGGTCAGCCGCAGCGACGCGTGCACGCCCCCTGGGAACAGCCGTCGCCCGGTGCCGAGCACCAGCGGGTGGATCATCAGCAAGTACTCGTCGATCAGGTCGGCAGCCATCAGCGAGCCGATCAGCACGCCGCTGCCCATGATCGCCAGAACGCCGCCGGATTGCGCCTTCAGCGCGCCGACCGCGTCAGAGATGTCGCCGCGCAGCAGCGTCGAGTCGGGCCACGGCAGGGGTTCCTCGAGAGTGGTCGACGCGACGTACTTGGGCGAGTTGTTCAGCGCGTCCTTGAACGGGCCGCCTCTGTCGTTCCAGGTGCTCAGCAGACTCTCGTAAGTCCACCGCCCGAACAGCCATCCTGCCATGCCGCCCCCGGCCGCCATCCTCTCGCCCATCGCCTTGCCCGCAGCATCGCCAGTCGTTACGGACCGGCTGCCCCAGCCGCCCAGCGTGAACCCGCCTCGGGTGTCCTCGTCTGGGCGGCCGGGTCCCTGCATCACCCCGTCCAGAGTCACATGATTCATCACGACGATCCGGCCCATTTTCAGCGTCCCTCCTTTGGCTCGCAGCGGCGATGTGTCGCGCCGGCGGGTGGGTCGCGCGAGGCCTGGCAGTCATCAGCCTCGGCTCCTACACGAACGGCACAGGCCGAAATCGACACCCGCCGCGAGCAAGCGACGCAAGGCGTCCGCGCCGAGCAGCTGCCCGGCCTGCCAGAACTCCTGCGCCTCCAGCGGGCAGTCGGTCATGCACACCGGATCCAGGAACTTCTGAAGGAGTTCCCGTCGGGGCCTAGGCGCGGGGGCAGCGCCGCAGCGCATCGAGTGCCTCATCGACCCCGATCCGGAACAGCATGATACGGCGAGCCGCGACCTCGGCGGTGCTGGCCGCAGCGGCGGTCCTGGCCGTCACCGCGTTCGCGCTTGCCGCCTCTGATCTTCATGCGGTGCTCGCCAACGCCCGTACCTGCCGCGCGGCCGGGGCCCGCGCCGGCTTCCGGGCGACGCCGCAGCGGTGAGCGAATTGCCCGGTGAGTCCGGCTGTGGTTGTCGGTTTTCAGGGCCGCCCAGCCGTGGAGAGGGTGAGACAGCAACCCGAGGAGGACGGGATGAACATCCCGCAAGCCGTGTCGCCGGAGCAGTGGCGTGCTGCGCGTGTGGACCTGCTGGCGCGGGAGAAGGAGGTCACCCGGGCCAAGGACGCGGTGGACGCCGCGCGCCGATCGCCAGCATCGAGCGGTTCCGCCAGCGGATGGGCTGGGCCGTGCCGTGGTACTCCAGCTGCGGCAGCGACTTCAACTACGACTTCCACGCCAGCTTCGACGAGGACAA